>WNGL01000372.1_pt1 | contig 52224 bp, 43 predicted proteins | sample 5400591 | NCBI WGS metagenome assembly WNGL01 (sample SAMN13153377, study PRJNA577476) | soil metagenome | isolation source: 80 cm soil or saprolite under Garry oak tree replicate 1 | place: USA:California | collected 2016-06-15 | reverse complement strand
CCCAAACCGCCATAACTGCCGCCGGCGCCACTCACGCTACCACTCGTATTACCGATAGTCCGACCGGCGGTGACATTGTTGCCACCCTGCAAGCCGCCAAGATAACCCTTGCCGCTGACGTCGATTTTTGAGGTGGAGTAGATGCTGACTGATGAAGCGGTTATGTCCAAGCGCTCCGAACCGCTTGTGCCTGTCTGCTTTTGAGCCAAGGTGCTGTTGCTTGAAAGTGAAATTGTATCGGCAACAACCGCTCCGGTAAAAACCACATAACTGCCGGTAATTGTGATATTGCCATATCTTCCTCCGGCAACATTGTAAGGAGCAGCGCTTGTCCCTTGATTAACAATACTGAGCGACACCGCATTAACTGTTGTGAAGTGAATAGTATAATCATTCGCCAGACCGTTCCCTGAGGTATCAATAACCGACGTGGTAATGGTCAAATTGTATGAAGTTGAAAAATCCAAAACCTGAAGGGTGGTAAAGGTAATCGTTTTCAAATCGGCAGACAGTGTAACGGTGCCGGCAACATGTTCCCCGGAAACCGCTTTAGTCAGTGTCACACTGTTTGTATTCACCGAGGATTGTGTAACTGCCTCAGTCATCGTAATGCTGAAAGCAGAAGTGGCGGAGACATATTGGGCATTATCCTGTATTGACGAGGAAGCGATCGTAGGCGGTACAATGTCGGCCACCTGAAGGTCAAGGCTCGCTGAACCGAGAGTTCCAAAAATATTAACGGCAATGCACGAAATCCTATATGTTTCGTAGGGTGCGGCTTCAGGGGATATTGTGAAGTTAAACTGCTGACCAACTCTCGTCTGGGGCGGATCGAAGGGCACAACAAGTGAGCCCTCGCTGATTGCACCGGAGGCGTTGCAGTAAAGTTTGACAATACCGTCAGGATTCGTCGCCGTTGAAGTAGCAATAGCCGCCTCACCAGGCTTATACTTGACTGCCTGGCCGGGAGAGGTGAGCGAAAGCATCGGTGTCGTCCCAATCGGATCATTCGGATTGGGCGGCAGGACATTAATAACCAGGTTAACAGACGGACTGACGTTGCCGGCTGGATCGCGACTGGTTACATCCAGCAGGTTCTGTCCGAGCGCCAGTGTGTAGAGCACCTGCCAGGTTGTATTGGGATCATGGGCGACAATTTGCTTGCCGTTGACGCGGATGGAGGTACCGCTTTCCTTGATGCCGCGCAGTATGATCTGATTGCTGTATGTGGATGAAGGAACCGGCTCTACTGAAGGTGCGGCAGGCGGAGTCCGGTCGGAGGTGGCTCCGGCGTTGTAGTGTTCAAACACATCTTCAGCTGCTAAAGCACGCTTATAAATCACTACATCATCAACGAGGCCATTAAAATAACTTTCCCAGCATCCGCTGACTGGCTTAGGTATTCCTCCCAAGAAGAAAGGTGTGGTGGGCTTCCAGAGGGTCTGGGAATAACTGCCCGAGTACACTTTATTTCCATTTACGTACAGACTGACATTTTGTAACGCCTTGTCATAAGTTGCGGCAATATGAGTCCACTTACTCTGGGAAACTGTCTTGGGTGCTGCAAATGTCGTGTAAGTGTTTGCATTTGAATAATTCAGAACTAAATTCAGATCGTAATCCGGTGCTGAGCCCGTCAATTCCAATTCAGCAGCTGGCCACGCATTATTACATTGCTGTCTTTCCAGCAATTTACCTGTACCAGAAGGTTTTACCCACAGTTCATAGGTGAATTTCGTATCAAGATTAAACAGTGCTGCTCCGGAGTTGAACGCGACGGAGGAATAATCATTCACCCCGTCAAAGCTCCCTGCCTGCGTCCCCACGACCTTGTCCAACGAGAACGTTGCGCCACCATACGCCGTCCCATGATTGCCATTCCCAGAATAATCGGTCCAGTCCCCATCCATAGGCCAGTAGCCAACAAGATCGGAATCCGTACTCTGGGTGGTGAAGGTCGCTGTCAAATCACCGGCGGTCGCGTTGCCAGAGATGTCGCGCACCCCGGCCTTGAGGGTAAATGTGTAGAGCCTAGTATAACCGAGCTGGTTATACGGTTTGAAAATTACCGAGAGACCATCGGTGGAAACCGACAATGTTCCGGGAACCAAGCCGCTGATTGAGGTAAGCGATACCTTGTCGGCGGTTACCGACGCCGGGTCGATCTGTTCGGCAAAAGTTACGCTAACCGAAGATCCGACCAGCACATTGAGGCTCCCCGATGCCGGTGAAACCGACGCTACTGCCGGCGGAGCGCCATCGGTGGCGAAGTTCAACAGATACGGCGCGGCAAGCGCATTCCCCGCATCGTCGGTTACCGTCGTAGTGACGGCAAGGACATAGGCCGTGCCCGCGGCAAGCGGCGACGTCGGTTTGAAGGTGATACTTTTTCTGTCTGCGGAAATCGTCACCGCGCCCGGTACTGTCTGACCACTGGATGCAACAGTGAGGCCGACCGACGCGCCACTCACCGTGGCTGCCGCAAGCGGTTCGTCAAAGGTGACTGTGACGGAGGCATTGACCGGCAGGTTGCTGCTGTTATTGACGGGAGAAGTCCCCGTCACCTGCGGCGGCACAACGTCGGCAACCGTAAGAGTCAGGCTTTTGCTCCCCGGATTTCCGGCAGCGTCAAGCACGGTGCAGGTGATGCCTATTGCCGCATTAGGACCGGCATTGGCCGCCACCTGGAAGGCGAATTCCTGGGTCAGTTGCGTCTGCGCCGGGGAGATCGTGAAGGTCCGGCTTGTTGTTGACGCACCGGTAGCCGTGCAGCTGATGCTGGTTACACCCATGTTGTCGGATGCAACGACGGTGGCGGTGCCGGTTTCACCAGGCTTGTAAAGGATGTTCTGGCCGGGGCTGGTAAGCGCTGTAACGATCGGCGCAATCCTGTCGCGCACCGTCACGGTGCGAAGCGCACTCTGGCTGACGTTGCCGGCCGTGTCCTTGACGATGGCGAAGAGCTGGATGCTCCCCCCCTGAGTTATAGTTGTCGGTACGGCAAGCGTGAAACTCGTTGTGAAACTCTTGCCGGAGCTGTTGGTCTTGGTCTGGGTGGCAACAACCTCTCCCGCGGCGGTCAGGGTAATCTCCTTCACGGCCAGGTCGTCCGTTCCCAGGACAGTTACCGTCAAGGTGGCGCCGGCATCGACCGTGCTTCCTTCGATCGGAGAGGTGATGGTGGCTTGAGGCGCTACCACGTCGGCAACCTGCATGGTGATGCTCTTGCTAGTACTGTTGCCGGCGGCATCGACGGCGGTGCAGGAAAGCTGGATCGGCGCGTTTGAGGCGGCGTCTGCCGGTATTACGAAGGAAAAGCTGCGGCTCGCTGTTGCAATCGGAGGAGGAAAGGTAAAGGTCTGGTTACCTCCTGTTGCGCCGACAGTGGTGCAGGTGATGCTTGCCACGCCGACATTGTCGCTGGCGGTGACCATGGCGCCACCGGTTTCACCCGGTTTGTAGAGGGTTGTCTGTCCCGGGCTGGTGAGCCCGGTGACGGTCGGAGGAATAGCGTCAAGCAGCGTTATGCTTTTCGTCGCCACGGTGCTGAGGTTGCCGGCGCTATCCTTTGCGATGGCGGCGAGGGTGATCGTTCCACCCTGAGTAATTGTCGTGGGCAGCGTGAAGGTGAAGCTCGTAATAAAGCTCTTGCCGGAAGCGCTGCTCTTTGTCTGTGTAGCAACCAGTTCGCCGTTGACGGCCAGGGTGATTTCCTTGGCAAACAGATCGTCCGTTGCCTGGGCATTTACGGTCAACGTCGCGCCGGTTGCGACCGTGCTGCCGTCGGCAGGGGACGTGATAGTAACCTGCGGCGGCGTATCGGCTTTGATGTCGAGGGTGAGGAAAGCGGGGATACCCCGATTTCCGATCTTGTCCTGGGCGATGGCTTTAATATTGATGGTACCAACCTTGTCCAGGGTAAGAGCCATCGTGAAAGGCGCGGATGTAACGGTCGCCTTGTGTACGTCATCCACGTAAAAGTCAACGAACGCCAAATCGGTATCAGCAATCTGGGGGATGACAAGAACGCTGTTCCCCTTGATGAGATCGCTTGACGCCGGAAGGCCAAGCTGGCTGATCGTCGGCGCAATGGTGTCTAGTGTGGCAAACGTTGTCTGCAGAGTACCGGACAGTACGTTTCCGTCCATGTCGCGCACACCGCTTGCGCTGATCGTATAGCTGCGGTTATATGCGAGCGGTTCCAGCGGCGTCAGTGCCACTACCGTGCCGTTCTGGATCAGATCCTTGCGAACATCCACCGTAGTACCGCCACTTGTCAGAGTTATGCCGTCCAGTGTATTCGGATCGACCACTTCACTGAACGTCAATCGCACCACCGCATCGCTTGTCACTTGAAGGACGCCGTTGACAGGAGATACCGAGGTGATGGTCGGAGGAATATTGTCTACCGTGGTAAAAGAGACACTCTGCGGCAGAGCCAGCTTCCTTCCCACCCGGTCGGTGATACTGTCGGTTGCCACCAAAGTGTAGAGAGCAAATCCCTTGAGGGGAGACGATGGGGTAAAGGTCGCCCCGCTGTTGTCGGTATCGAGTTGGAGCGTTCCAGCGATGTGAGTACTCCCCTGAGTCAGGTAGAGGTTTGAAGAGTTAACCGTCATCGGGTCGGCAGGCTCGGAGAAAAGCACCCGCATGGTCTGGGTGATCGGCACATTGACGGCGCCGGAGGACGGATTGACCGAGGTGACGTAGATCGGCTTGTCATCCAGGACAATGGTGCCGAGATCGAGAAGCTGGCCATTATGATCCAGCACACCGTAAGCCTTGCCGATACCCAAACCGGCAAAATCCTCGACATAGAGCGAGATCGTGCAGGGGGTCGGGATGTTGCTGAAGGTGTACTGGCCGCTAGTGTCGGTAATGCCGGTCAAGATACGGCCGGTATTGGTGGAAATACGGATGCCGCCGCCTCGCGAAGGGGTGACGCCATCCGCGAGCAGCACGGTCGCCTTGACCGCGGCCACCGGACCCAGCACCATGTTGACTGCTACCACCTGTCCTTCGTTCTGCAGATAGCCATTCTGTGAGGCGCCGGTGGTGCGCAGGGTGTGGGAAGCTGTCAGCGTGAACGAACCGGTGGGAATGTCACCGAAACTGAAGCTGCCGTCATCGGCGGTATAGTCGGTCAGAGTGCCGCCACTGAAACGAAACTCCACTTTGGCTCCGGAGAGCAGGGTTGTCCCGTCGGAATCGAACACCACTCCGCTGACTGTCCCTACCCCGCCCAAGCGGATGTCGCCATTGGCAACTTCGAGATCGTGGCTGATGGTGGCGACAGAGGAACCGGTACGGCGGGTGTTGGGCTGCGATGTGCTCAAGGTGTAGGAACTGCCCGCCGCCAGATTATCATAACGGAATGCAGCCGTTACGGAATCCACCTGCTGGGGGGTCCCGCCGTTCAAACGGACAGTAGTAGTGGTGACCGGAGTAACCCCGTCCGGCATCAGCACCCGGCCGGCGATTGAACCGGTCGGTGCTATATGAACTTGGGCTGTAACTATTTCGTTTTCGTAGGAAAGCGATCCGGTAGTTTGGCCGCCCAGTCTGTTGGACGGATCGGTAGCGTTGATCGTGAAGCGTCCGGCGGGAACACCACTGTAGAAGAAACTACCATCCGGCGCGGTGACCGAGGAGAAACTAAAGTCCGTCACGCCGCTGACGGATATGGAAACCGGCGCCCCGGCAACCGGGGCAGTGCCGCCATAATTGAGCACCGTGCCCTTGACCGAACCGCGCGGGGTCACCACAACATCGGCGGTAACCGTCTCGCCGTCGGAATTGAGGCGGCCGGCACCAATACCGCGCCGCTCGGTGACCGGGTCGTACCCTTCCACGGTGAAATCTCCCAGCGGGACATATTGCATCTGGAAACGTCCGGCATCGGCAGGATCTGAGGAGCTGGATGCATATGCTATCGCCTGACCGTTGCGTTTCAGGGTGATCTGCCCGCCGACGATTGGCGTCACGCCGTCGGCTTTCAGGAAGCGGCCGGTTACCGTAGCGGAAGCTGCAAGGCGCACCTCGACCGTGACACTCACCTTGTCGTCGGGTATGTTGACCTGATTGCGACCGCTGAGCCCGGCGATACTGCCGTTGCCGTTTGCCGAGACGGCGTAGCTTCCCTGGGAAAGGTTTGTGAAGGCCGCCTGCCCGGTGGAATCGCTCACACCGGCGGCCGAATCATTCGGATAACCGGTTCCGGAGAGGGTGATGTCGGCATCCGGGACGGCTGCGCCGTTGGCGCTGAGCACTTTAACGGTGATCGTACCGCGCCCCAGAAGTTTGATGGTGATCGGCACGTCCAGCCCGGAAGGAACGTAGACGTAGCCTTTCCATTTGAGGGTTGTCGCCGGATCTTCGGCGATGACCGGTTGATTGCCCGCCGGGATAAGCGCCCCAAAGTGGAACAGGCCTTTATCATCGGTAGTTACCGTAACATCGGCGCCGCCGAATGTCAGCGTCACACGTACATCTTTTCCGGCAGGACTTCCATCCGGCATAAGCACATTTCCGGAGACCGAGCCGGGCTGGTTGACCGGTGGCGGCGCACCCGGAACCGGCGGAGAGCCCTTGAGCGGCAGGTCTACGTTGACCACCTGACCGTGCGTCTCGATCTTGCCACTGACTGAAACCGGAGTCGGTCGGAAAATATTGGAGGAAGATACGGTGAAGTTCCCTTGGAAAACGCCGTTGAAGGTGAAACGGCCGGTCTGGGGGTCGCTCTTGACCACGGTGGGATTGACGGTATCGTAGACCAGTATTCCCACCTGATCCGGTTTGGTTGAATAGAAGGTGATATCGGCGCCGGTCGGGACGGTCTTGGCGGCATCGTCCCAGGTGGTACCGGTAACGCTACCGACGCCGACCGGACGCAGTTCCAGCGTACGAACCTGAGTGTCAAACCAGAGGTCGGTGGAGGCGTTGATCACTTCGTTGCCGGCAACAACTGAAAAGGTATAGCCACCAAGCGTCAGGTTGGAGAGGATAAATTTACCGGTGCTGTCCGCCTGAAGTCCATAATAATGCCAGGGATCAACGACCCGCTTGATCGGCGCATTGGCCCAAGGGGTACCGTCGCGGTGATAGATTGTCCCCTGGATGGTTCCGACCGCCAGGGCACTGAGCGGTACGAACAGGGCGATGTTAGCCGTGTCTCCGGCCGAGAGGATGGTGACCGTTCCGGATGCTACGGTACGGTTGAAATCGCGCGGATCGATAATGTCGATGCCGATATTACCTATAGGCAAGCTATCCACCCGGAAGGAACCGTTGCCATCGGTGAGTAGTACTCGTTGCTGTCCCTGGCTCGGTTTCGCAACGACGTAGAGTCCTTCAGCCGATTTGCCGTCATCCCGCGTTACCTGGCCGGTGACGATACCGGTTCCCTTCATGATCACGTTCAGGGTGACTATCTGCCCGGAGGTGGAGATCACGCCGCCGGATTCGCTCTGTTCCCCGCTGTTGTCATCTCGTGCGGTAACCTTGATCGTTCCGGCAAAGACGCCGCTGAAGCTGAAACTGCCGTCTGTGGCACTACGCTGCCAGTTCTGGTAATTGGGGCCATTGATGATAACAATCACGCCGCCGCGAGGAGTTGCACCATCCGCCCCCAGCACCTTGCCGACCACCGTGCCGCGTACGATGTCGGCCACTCGCCTGATCGTCACATCCTGGGTAATCGCCGTACCGTCTTCCGGCAGCGTCCCCATGGTGTTCCCCTCCGACAGGGTTGCCAGACTGACCGCCTTCAGGCTGTAGGCACCGACCATCAGATCGCTGATAGAGAAAGCCCCGGAGGCGTCCGTAACCTTGGTCTGTCCGCGTCCGTCCGCCAAGGTGCTGACCTGGACCGTCGCGCCCCCGACCGGATTGCCCGCTTCGTTCCGTACAACCCCCGAAAGGCTTCCTTTCGCCTTCATGAAAATATCCAGCTGTAACCTTTGGCCGTGAAAAATGACTGCCGTGGTCAGGCTGCCGACCTCGTTGGTGACCGGATTGACCACCTCGATCTTGAACGGTCCGGCCGGAGAGTCGTTTTGCAGAACATACTCAAAGCGATAGCTGCCGTCCGCGTTGGCCTGTTTCTCGGTGAAGACGGCATAGCGCTCTTCGACACTGAACCCATCGTCGTACATGATCAATTGGTTCAGTTCGACCGTTGCGTTGGGTATCGGTTCACCACGTGCCGTGCGTACCGTACCGGTCACCACCGCCGCCGGTCCCTTGGCCGTAATGCGGATCGGCAAGATCTCGGGCTGGGACATGCTCTTGCCGGATTGGTCGGCCAACCCATGCGCTGTCAGGCTGCGCTCGAAGAACGGCCCGATGCCGTCACGCAGCAGCAGGAAGGCCATGCGGTTTCCCGGCTGGAGGACTGCCTGTTTGACGAGGTTTTCATCAACACCATAATTGGCGGGGTTCTGGGCGCTCTCTTTGGTGACTCTTTCGGAGAAGAGCACCGCCACGTTGCGGCCATGTTTGTCGCCGCCAGGACCAAAATCGGGGGTGAGCTGGGTGGCTGCCACGATGTGCGGGGCATGGTCCGGAATCGGGATTACCAAGGATGGCAAAACGGTACGGTCGGCAACCCCGTCGCCATTATCGTCCAGAACAAGTTGCATGGTAGCCGAGCCCGGCTGAATCGTCATGCTGCCCGTTGTTCCGGCAGAGATGCCGATACCTGAGAAAATGTATTGGGTCAGGACTCCCGCAGCGTCAGGCAGTACGACAGCCAAGTCAAACGAGCCACTACCTTCTGCTGTAAAATCCAGGGTATAGGATGGTGAATCCAGACGGGTATTCAGGATCAGGTTTGTGCGACTGCCGCCGTTCTCCCCCATAATGATGCTGTCGGCGTAGGGAATTGCACGGCTGGTGCCGGTTGCGTCCAGCGTTCCGGTCCGATTGCCGCTTGAATCGGTCAGACGCAGACGTATCGGTGCATCATCGCTGACGATTGAGAGGTGGCCGGGACGATAGGAAACCTTGTCGGCCAGAGCAGCCTGGAAGGCTATGACGCCGTCGGCATCGATCCCTGTTTTGAAAATGTCACCAAGGGCATTGTTCAGATCCACTCCCATGGTTGACGAACGGCGTAGCGAGTCGAAGCCCTTATTGTAAACGTCGGAACCGAAGAAATCGAAAGTCAAATCGGCTACCGCCTTTATCCGGTCGTCACCGATCAGGACACGCAGTCCGGCCTCTGACAGGTCGTAGGCGCGCGATGTGACAGTCTGTTTGGTAATAGGGAGCACCGATGCCGGCAGGGCTCCGGTCGGGGCGGTGGCCACGCTCCACGCCTGACCGAGCAGACCGACCGCGGAAATCACCAGATCAGACGACAGGCTGCCGGTATAGGGCAGAATCAGGCTATCCGGAGAAAGAGGAATACCGTTCTCACCTACCCCGGCTCGAAGGATGAAGCGGCCGCGCATATCCGGTGATTCGAAGGCGGCAGCGGTCACCTTGCCGGTTCTTTGTGATTTGAGCCTGAATTTAACCGTGGCGGCGGAGCCGGGCTGAATAGTATCGATGGATTTCGTGTTAGATTCGCCGTCGACAAAGGCCGCACCGGAGAGGGCACGAGAATCAAGCCCCACGGTTACCATGTTGGCCAGTGTCTTGCCGGTGTTGCTCACGGTGATGAACAGGTCGTACTCCTCCCCTGCCCTGACCGTTGCGGGGTGCCCGAGAGTAATGGCAAAATCGGGATTCCGCACCAATACCGCGCCGCTGGCTTTTCCCTTCAACGTAACCGGCCCGATCGGCAAGCCGTCCAGAGTGGCGGTGATATCAAAATCGATCTTGTGGGTCCCCTCCTTTAGCCCCTCGATGGTGAAATCGGCCTGACCGGATTCTCCCGGCTGCATGCTGCTGACATCATCCGCGGTACCGGCCTTGCCGTCCGGTCCAGCATTCATAACCGGCATGGTCCGGGAGAAGTACCCGTTCTGCCCTTTTGCCATGCGCAAAGGATCGTCACCAGGTATTTCGTCCGTACCGGGAATCAAATCCTCACCAGCAGGGAAACTGATAGCGGTCTTCACGTCACGGATGGTGAGCCCCGATTGCAGGGGGGCACCATTGGACACCAACGCCAGGGCGCTGAAGTATTGGTGCAGGAAGCCGATGTTGCCCGGTATCGCCAAAACGCCGGGGATTGGCGGCAGCTGTATTTTGCCGACCTTCTCCGGTTCCTGAACCTCCATCATGAAAGGTTTGATCTCCATATTCTGAGGGACGGCGGTCTGCGGCGCGTCGGGCGGAATCGTCAGCGAACTTGGTTGGGGGAGCGAGATGCCTGAAGGCGCTTCAATAGTAGGGGTTTGCTGTACCGACTGGCTGGTAGGAATGATTACCGGCAGGGTTAACGGCACTTGGCCGCTGCTGGTGGAGATACCGGCGGTAAACTCATAGACGTTGCAACTGGATTTATCAAAGGTAACGCCTCGATCCTGCAACTCCTGCACGGTGAGCTGGCGAGTAGTGACACTGGTAATCAGCGGATCGGGGATCGACTCGATGGCGACTAATTGTGGCACGGCTCCGAAGAGGGTGGCGCCGTTGCCGTCCACCAGACGGATATTCGCAAGGGTATAGCGCCCGGTCAGGGCCAGTGTCGGGAGGTCGAAACCCATTCCGGGTTTTGTCACGAGGGATTTTGGAGTCTGAAAGGCGGGACCGGTCAACTCGGCGCGCACCGTGTAATCTTTGGGCAACTGCGCCACAAGATCAGCCAGGTTAAAGCCGGCCGCCTCAAAGGAGGCGTTCACCTTGCTGGCTATCCCCTTCGGCACCGCCTGGTAATCGGGCGAGGCCTTCAGGCTGACGCCGACGATGTCGAAGCCGAAGCTGGTCAGGACCGTTTGAGCCGAAGCGGTATCCGCAAAAGAAGAAACGGCTGTTGTCAGAAGGAATGCTGCCGTGATAAGTGCGCGAATAATCGTTTTCATGGATATCCCTGCCTGGAGGAAGTATAAAAAAATCTATTTATTGCGCTGGTTTTCTTCAATAGGAAGATCTGAAATTTAACCGGCATAAATATCAAATACAAAAAAGCCCATTCTTGATACGCAAGATGGGCTTTTGTCTAATGACATCTGTGTCATTTCGGCGGCCCCTCTATCCGAAAGTTTTCGGACAGGTAGCTTTGCGTCACCGGGTCACCCCGACTTTGCCTTTTCGATGAAAATTTATTTTTAACAAGCTAGCAGTTAACCACGTATCGTGCCAAGTTTTAATGTTGTCGTGTAACGCTTTGTTTTAATTATTATATTTTTATTGCAACCACATTTAAAGCAGTTCTGACCACCAAAACGTCTGTCGGTAGCCCCGATTTGGGGGCTGCCCGTGTAGCACTTTAATACACTAGTTACAATAAATACTCGCAACACCCTGTTATTTCTGCTAATCTGCCGATGGAGCAAATCGAGACACTATCCAGAATAACTGGGGTAAGCCCCGTTAATTAAGACGTTTTTTCGGCGTGTCGCATTTTGAGTCACCATTGTCTTCAGCCAGTTTCAGTCAAACTATTTGGCTGAGAGTTGTTCTCATTGATGACGATTTTCTCGTAGGTTGGCTAATGGAGTTACTTCAGCTTAGATGTGAGTATTAAGGCTGACAGTTAATCTCAAACGGAGGTTTTTTCATGGGGTCGGAGGGAAGGCGGACCATTCTGGTGCTGGACGATGATCAAAATTTTTTGGATAGCATGCGCCGCCTGCTTATTTCAAACAACTTGATGGATGTGGTAACTCTGGACAAGAGCGACGAACTTTTGGACGTTTTGGATCAGCGTGAATTTGCGGTGCTTCTGATGGATTGGGTCATGCCGGGTTTGGGAGGGGATAAACTGTTGCCGGTTGTTATCGAGCGTTATCCCGATATGCCGGTGATCATTATGACCGGTATCAATGACGCCCAGCATATCGTCGGCTGCATAAAACAGGGGGCTTTCGACTACCTCACCAAAACAATAGACTCCCACCTGATACTGTCCAGCATTGACAAAGCTTGCCAATTCAGCGAGATAACGCTCCAGAACCGTCGTCTCAAAAAGTACCTGTTGGGGGAGGCTCTCTTAACTCCAGAGATATTCAGTGAGATACTTACCTATAATCCTCATATGCAGGCCATTTTCAAGATTATCGAGACCATGGGCATGAGCAGCAACCCGGTAATGATCACCGGAGAAACCGGAGTAGGGAAGGAATTGTTTGCCCGTGCCATACATCGCGCCAGCGGAGTTAATGGCGACTTCGTGGCGCTCAACGTAGCCGGACTAGACGACCACATGTTCGCTGATACGCTTTTCGGGCACAGGAAGGGAGCCTTCACCGGCGCCCATGAGACTCGGGCAGGGTTGATCTCGAAAGCCCAGGGAGGAACGCTGTTTCTGGACGAGATCGGCGATCTCGGACGCGGTTCGCAAGTCAAACTGCTCCGTCTCCTGCAAGAACGGGAGTATTATCGGCTCGGCTCCGATGCCCTCATCAAGAGCAGCGCCAGAATCATCACCGCGTCGAACGCCGATTTCAACACTGTGGTCAGCCAGGGAAAATTCCGTAGCGACTTGTACCATCGTCTGCGGAGTCACCATATCCATATCCCGCCGTTACGAGAGCGGAAAGAAGACATCCCGCTTCTGATCGATCATTACCTGCAAAACTCAGCGGCTTCCATGGGGCGTGCTATGCCCTCACTCTCCAGAGAAGCCCGAGATGCCCTGGAGGCTTACCAGTATCCGGGCAACGTACGCGAACTGATCAACCTCATGCACAACGCCGTTGCCTGCAACAACAAAGACACCCTCGCTCTAAAGGATTTTCCGGGACTCAATCCCTCCGAAGCCAATCTCAACCTTCGTGATTTTAGTGTCTTTCAGGACCAGCAGTTCCGGATACATGCCACCTTTCCCCAATTCCCCACCCTGGAGTCGGTCGAAAAGCTGCTCATTGGGGAAGCCCTGCGTCTCAGCACTGGAAACAAATCCATTGCGGCTGATCTCCTTGGCATCGCCAGATCTACTCTACATAGGAAACTTTCCGACTTGGAAACAGGCGAGGCGGCAAGTTGATCCGGAGTTCATTGCTCGCATTTATGATTGCTCGCATTTATGAAGGTTAGTTCGTAAGACATAAAGGCAGGGGGGAAACAGATCGACATCCAGATATCCAAAAAGGCTCCAGCCTCTTGGCAAAGTGCATGGTGCTGAACTACCTACCCAGCGACTACACTCTAAAATTACACTGGCCGGATTTACTCCGGACGGTGACCACTTTCCTGGCGGAATGCGCATTTTTACTCCCATCTCATCTATTAGCTGTCAATCTCATTCATGCGTGCAAAGCACCCACAACCGCCTCTAGGCTTTTGATTTAAAGGCAACGTCCGACATCCCTGTAGCTTCGCGGCGGATCCCTACCCTATCTTATTCGATCCCTCTTCGTGTCTTCATCAACCTGATTTTTTAAGCGCGAGCGCTAATTCGAACGCGCTCCGCGCGTTCGAAGTTAATCCGCTTTTCAAGCGGAGCAGAATATATATGGGACATTACTCTGTAGCAAAGTGAGTTGACATCAATTCACACCACTGATATTATTTTAATGCGATTTTTCCCCTATATGTTCTGCGCTGGGTCAGCATAGCTGTACCCAGCGCAGAACATGATATATATGGCACTAGCTAGATATTGCGCGACAAAAATATAAGGACATAAGCATGCCACTATCCATCGAGCAATTTGACCCCATAGCAGAGCTGCATCATATACGCATGCGACGCGACGAATCGCGCCGCAAACGCTTCGCTAAAAGCAAATGCGATAAGTACCGCGCTGAGCTTGTCGCAATGCGACAAGCAGGCGCGTCGGCTGCCGACTTAGTCGAGTGGCTGCGCTTGCGCCACCGAATCAAGATTAACCGCAGCAGTGTGGATCGCTTCTTGAAATCGCTCCCAGAGCTCAAGGACTTCAAACCGCGCAAATCAAAGAAAGTAACGATCAATGACCAAGTCTAAGATCAGTTTCCGCTCCGCGAAAAGCCAGGCCCATCATGCTATCACCCAGAAGATCAGCCTGGGGGCAAGCCGACATGACAATAAGGCTGATGGCAAAATTCACAGCATTCGCTCGGCAATAAACTACGAGCAGTCTTTGACAACTTTCGTCCAGTACATCAAGGACAACCGGTTGGGCGACCTGCGTTCAGCCACACGAGAGATTGCCCATCAGTTTCTGGCAGATCGAGCCGCTGTTGTGGCGCAGAAGACCCTCGACCAGGACCGCCAGGCAATTCAGATGCAGCTGGGCGTGAAGCTGGATGTCATCAAGTCAGAGCGCGAAACCATCTTGAACTCCAGGGCATATACTTCCGCCCAAGTGGAACGGATTGCGGGCGCCCAGTCGCATATGCACTCGCTTGCCTCGCGAATCGCGCATAACGCCGGATTGCGTGCCCATGAACTATTGACATTGCGTCCAGCCGGAGAAAGGTCAGCTTCCGGACACCGCGAATGGTCCGACAAACGTTTTGATGGCAGAGAGGGAGTGAAGTACACCGTCGAAGGCAAAGGTGGCTTGATCCGCGAAGTAATGATCTCGAAGAATTTGTCCATCAATCTGGAAAAGTTGCGCTTCCCTTCCCCTCGCATGATCTTTGACCGGCAGATAAAGTACCACACTCTCTACAATATCGGCGGCGGCCGGAACTGGAGCCAGAGTGTCAGCGCGGCCAGCAAGCGAGAGTTTGGTTGGAGCAACGGCGCTCATGGTTTCCGGCATTCTTATGCACAGGAGCGCATGGTAGAGCTCCAATCACGGGGCTATAACTATGAAGTAGCAAAGGGCATTGTGGCGCAGGAAGTTGGGCATTTCGACAGCTCCACAACGGAGGCATATCTGAGGTAGATGAAAATCAATAAATGGCACATAATTACGTACTTTGCGTTGCTGTTTGGCCTATGCATAGGAATTTACACGCATTTCAATGTCATGCCCAATATTGTCATTACTACGCTAGATTATAAGCCGCTGGTTGATCACAAGTACGTTATCGGCATACTTGACAGCAAAGCTAAACTGATTGAGGCAAACGGAGTTACCAACTACAAATCCGGATGGGAAGCGATTCAAAATCTCTGGGCTCTTATTCTTTCAGCTACTTTGATCATTTTGGGGATCAGCATTCCCATTGCAAGGTTTTGCTGGCAAAGAGCTTATAAAAAACTGGATAGTGAACTGAATACGGTTTTGTGTGCCGAAAATCAGCTATTTCAATTTGCACATATAGAAAAATCAATGCGTGAACAGCAGGAACTAAAAAAACAATCTGAACAAGACTTCTGGAATCATCCAGTAATCGCCCAATTTAACGAAGTTTGTGGAGAGAAGAACGATCTAATTAATGAGATGAGCGCCGAGATCGGTGAGTACAAGGCGCGGATTGCAAAGCTTGAGAAGCACTTGGTGAAAGTAGAAGGCCAGCTCATCCGGTACAAAAAGAAACAGGACAATGACTAGTTGACACTTTTCGTCAGATTGTCGTTATGACCGGTATTTAAGACCCGTCCGACTATATCTTGCGCCTCCAGCATGCTTGACGTCACGCCGTGCCGTTTCGAACGAGGCAACGGCGAGTCGAAAACATACCAGTACACCTGGCCTGCCTCTTGCGTGATAAGTGATAGGAGCGGAGGCGCTGCCAATGAGCGTTCCATGACAGAGGCCTCATGGGCCGTCAAATAAGGCTTCACATTCTCTCGATACACCTTGGCAATATCTACCCTATTCATGAGTTTCCCCTTTATTTGTTGTGCTTTTTTTCAGCGTCGATCTGATTTGATGGCGGCGGTTGTCTGCATCGAGCGGATCAAAAACTCACCCCAACAAGTTTCTGAAAGAGTTACAGCGGCTTTCTCCTCGTTTTCTCCGATAGCCTGCAGAAGAAAGTCCCGAGTCAAATAGTCGGTAGTTGAGAGCGCGGCCAGACGCATTGTGTTGAGGACATTTTCGATGGTGGATGCTGTCATTGGTTACTCCTCAGTTATCACTGCTATTCGTCAATCAGCACTGATACCTGACTTTTATGGCTTTCAGAGTTGAAGCCTCTAAAGGGCTTCAAAAGGCTTTTAGAGCCCTTGAAAGTAATTTGAAGCCTTTCAAGGGCTTTTACAGGCTTTGGAAATCATAATTTGCCTTGAAATTCTCGGATTGCGGAAAGCAGCTCTGCTTTACCGGGTTCTTTTGAATCCTTCACTAAATCAAGGCTGAGAGTCTCGGTGTTTTCAACAATTGGACAGGAGGTTTCGTTTGTCCTGGCAAAGCTTGGCGTGAACATTTCCCTTGATTCGTATGCGTGATCAATCATGATCCTAGCAGCTACTGAAAACCCAACTCGACCGCCGAATCGAGCGCCGTACCAAGCTAAAAAGCCGTAAACTGGATCTGTTTCATCGAATGTGATCTTGATCGTCTTTTTTGCCATGGTTTACATTCCGCTCGCCAAATATGCGTAGCCTCTGACATTAGCAAATTCTGGTGCCGGGGGAACTATGACCTCTCCAGAGTAAAACTCTCGCAGATAGCGTTCGACGTGGTAGGCGCCTCCGCCTGCAAGTATGATCCTGTTATGCCGGCTGAGCGCTGTATCATGATTCGACAGCAGGAGATTGATGATTTCTTCGGAATAAACTTGCAGTGCTTCTTTAACAATCGGAGACAACTCTATGTTTTTATCTTGATATTTAAACTGTCCAGCATTTGTAATGAAGCCGTTTGCTTCCGGCAGGCTCACCGCGACCCCCGTCAGATCCTTTAAACGACCAGACAGACGCTTTGCAGCCTCAGATAGACCTTTGCCATCGTATTGACCGCTGCCGGCGTTGATTGGTTTGCCATCGAGAAATGTCAGGACTATTGCCGTGCCGAAGCCGATATCAAGAATCGTTCCGGAACCGGGTGTTGAGTTGCGCTCAACATGATCCGCCAGCACACCGACGCCCTGATTAAGGACTGTCACCTTGTTGAAGATCGGGGAAAGTTCTTTTTCCACCCGGCCTACTAACTGGCGAAAATCTCCCATGGGCAAGCCAATTGTCAAATTTACCTCTTTCATATTTTTGATACCAGCAAGATGTGCTGCGTGCTGGGTGAGAATCGGCATCCGGCCAACCAACCAGGATGCGTTTCGTTGAATATTGCCTCCAGCAGCTCCGGATTTGATCGCCGAAATTGCGGCGTCTCCGACAATGTAACGGATGCCGTTGTGCTCATAGGCCTGAGCGGAGCCTTCATCAAAGTTGAGCGAGCTCGATGCTATCGGTTCCGGAACAATGGCCGTGGGGAACTTCTGAGTGACCCCATCAAAAAGCAACTTTACATCGCCGAATCCTACGTCTGCGTTCAGGTTATCCATTTTTGCCTCCCTTAGATTGTGAGTTGCAGTAGTATTTCATTTACAAAACCAAATGTATTAATGTGTATGACATAATAACCCATAATAATACACTTTGCAAGTAAGTTTTTTTGTGATACAAATAACTATGCCAAAAAGAAAAACTGAAGAAATGACAGCTTTATCAATTCGCATGCCGGCCCGCCTCAAGGGCAAACTGAATGAGCTTGCAGGGCGTGAACACCGGTCCCTCGGTCAACAGATTGTTTTGATTCTGGAGAGACATCTGGAGGATATTGAGAGGGCGCAATCCCAAGGTCATAAGTGATTGAGGCCGCCTGATGCCTAATACCATCAAATAGGGATAGATTGTCGTCAAGTAATGGCCGTTGGTCGTCAAATTCCGGTGGAACGACATCAGGGCGCGAGTCCCAGGCCAAACACTGTGCCCCGACCAGAATCACAAACTGGTCAGAACGAAATTCCTCATGAGTTTGAAGCAGGTACCCATCGAGGTAACTTTGCTGTTCGATCTTTGATAATGTCTTCCAGTAGGCTTCCCTCGATTCGTCTTCAAGGACTTTTGCTTCGTAGTTCGCGACGGCCTTTTGCTTCTTTGCTTGAACCTCAAGGATGACATTTAATCTACCTATCGGCACGTAGCCCTTCCCGGTTTCAACGAGTTTCTTGAGGGCTGAGTTGAGGTAGTCTGCAGGTTCTTCGCCTCGTTCCTTGGCGCGAGTAATCTCGGCAAGAAGTTGTTGAGGGGCAGTTTGCTGATCGATCAGTTGACCTAGTAATATCCGGTTCTCATCGCTGTCTGCCTTCCCGAGTACTCGAACCAGGTCTTCGGGTAGCTCAATAATGTGAGTTGAAAGTTTGGGGAGCGGAATTGAAGTACTACTGCTGGTCACGCTGTTAGATGTAGTAGTTATTACTTCTTTATTAACTTCTTTATTAAAGATATCGTGACATACTATTTCATGTGTTATTTCGGCATGTTGCAAACGCATGTCACGCTCCTTGTCACACACTGTGCGTGACATGGTCACGCTGTCTGTCACGCTATCAACGTGACTGATTACACGCGGTTTTAGTCGTTGGCGTTGTTTTCGTTCGCGAGCCAATCGTTTTTTCCGTTCTTTGGGATTCTCGTCATCTATGGTAACAGGTGCTGTCAACTGCTTTATGCGACCATCGTGACGAAGAATGACTGGATCTGTACATTGCCACCCTACCTCATCGTCGCCAGTAACTAATCCGACACGATGAAGCGCAGCTATTGCAAGTTGGATATGTTGCAAAGGGTACCCCAAGACTCCTGCAATTTCGGTCATGGACATTGGTTCGCCAGAGAGATGTACTATTTCGCCACCCCTACCGATACGTGCGGCCATATCGCGCAAACGGAGGCCACAGACAATAATAAATGCCCCGCTGGGAAGCGCTTCAATCGCTCGCCAGTGCGGAGCATCCAGATCGCCAAGAGGGGTGACTATGTAGGTAATTTGTCTTTCCATAACATCCTTAATGCTCGATTGAAGCTCTTGGTAGATGGATTCGGACCTGTTTTTCTGATATATTTTAAACGTCGTTATTCCACCCGAATAAGGAAAAGAAAATGAAACAAACAAACATTCCAATTCCGGCAAGGGGTAAAGCAAAGTCGTTCTTAATAGCATCCACTATATTGCTGACAACCAGCCTTGCATGCGGTGCTGGAGTAGGTCTGGCATTCAGAAGTACGTTCTGGATATGTGTGGCGGTTATCTCACCTCTTGTCCTTATGGTACTTTGCTTGTGGGCAACACACCTGAGGCTATATAGAGGCGCGAAATCGGGTATGAACCTCTTACAACTGCTGAAGTATGCAGTGATGTCGGATGAATATCGTTCGGCCGGCTACGTCAATCCTTGGTCAGGAGTACTACCGGGCAGTTACACTTCTGGAAAACCCAATATTGGCCCATTTGACTCTCGTTATGAATAGACTCCTACGCACCTTTGGTTTATAAAAAACGGATGAGAATTGTGCTTCCTACATAAACAGATGGAATAGAGAGGGATCAGCTTGGTAAAAAATACAGGTTGATCCCCTCGGCTTTTTCTGTCTGATCTGTGCGAGCCCGCCCGGCCGTAGTCCAATTGTACGTTGATTTCTAATGTTGCTCCTCTCTCTGCCTTTGCCGTTCAGCTTTCTCTGCAGTTCTGAGTTCCTCGCGAGCAGTAGCGGTCCTTTCTGCTCTACCTGGTCCCCCCAACACTGGGTTGGGATCGCGTATAGCAGAAGAAACTCCTGACACATCTCGTATAACTCCAGCCGTCTCATGTAGTGCCCCCTGCCCGATAGCAACCATAGTCGCCACTCCACCAGGATTTATATTGCCATTTTGTCCAAAGCCAGCACCTTGTGCCGCGGAACCCGCAAGATTCTGAACAGAGTCAACTCTTGTCCCGGACTTTTGTGTGCTGCTTTGATCCATTTTTGATCCGCTACTTCCACGTACATCCACATCACGGATGCCGGATGTGCCACGAGAATTGACTACTGCGGCCCCATGCTCATTGTGACGCACAAACTCCTGCTCAGTTATCTCAGAAGCCTTACCGGCGATAAGATTGCCTTTGGTATCCGCCTTACCTGCAACCTGCGCAAAGTGAAGATTCCCATCTCTGTCCTTCTGATAGGCAAGAACATTTTGATTGATTCCGTTTTCGATAGTTCCACCTATTAACTCCGACTTTCCTGTTTTCGCATTTTTGGAGTAATAAAGATCTCCCTGCACCATCATTTCTTTGCCGCCAACTTGCATCATGTAGGCGCCATGCTTGGCGTTTACGTTGTATTCTTGATTGTCATACCCGGTTTTGATGAAAGAGCCAGCCGTCTTCCGGAGTCCCTGATCGATTGTGGTCACATCGCGGTTAAGGTGCTCGCGGTTGTGCCCATCCTGTTTTGTTTCAATGTCTTTCCTGGTCGATTCTCCGCCAGCCTGGGCTGTCGTATTTATGATCTTTCCTGCTGCATCTCTATCTACAGAGATAGCAAAGCCTTGATTGTGATCCATAGCGTGCTTGACATCTGCTGCAACATTTTTTAGGTCTTTTCGATCTTTGATTTCGTTGTAATAATTTTTGAGGTTTTCTCCGGATAATGTGCCTTGCTCGCGCTTACCGACATAATTATGGTCCTGATCCATCTTCGGAGATACAACCATGCCAGTGCGGCTGTCCGTAATTGGTGCGACATTCGCGCCGGCCACAGCCCCGAGCATGTGGTTATAGCCTTCGGGGGTTAGCTTACCGTCTTGCATGAATTTTGGATCATTCGCTGTTTTTGGATCGTGACTGGCGATATCGGTGAGGGCTGCGATTCTTTGTTCATTGGCTTTGACATTTAATGCCGTGTTGTCCATACAGGCCGCGCCGAATCCAACACCGGCCTCTGCCGGGGCCTTACCAGTGAGATCCATCGCTCTCTGCGTGCCGGACAGTTGTGTTGCACCTTGGAATGCCGCGTTTTCTTGCGCTGCTTGCTCAACACTCCAAGGCTGCAATCCATGTGCGGCACGTTCTTGATTGATCGTATCAAGTGCCGAGAGCATGCCAGTTGTGCTTCCTAGCCGGCTCTGCGTGTCAAATGTTGACAGCATTGACTCCATCTGTCCTGCACTTGAAAATCCATTGTTCTCAGCAACTGATTCAAATGATTCGGCCTGCGCTACAGTTCGCTCGGCAGAGATTCTTGATGTATTGCCAGCTTTTTCAGGATTGCCAACCCCGACGGCATGGCCCGCCGACTCCTCACCAGTGGTGGCACCGACTTGTGATGCCATACCAGGCCCCTTATCCAGGATGGCTTTGGCTCGCGCTACGGACTCCTGGTGCTGCTCACTTGCTACTGAGCTCACACCTTGCTCAAGGCTTTGGAGAGAACCACCAGCTCCATCTAATTTACCTTGGCTACCGGCAATTTTCGTTGCGTCCTCTACTGTTCCCGACATTATGTGTCGATCTTTCAAATTACTCATGTTGCCATCAGCAGCTTTCAATTTACCCGCACCGTCGTAGGCGTTGGCAAACTCATTGGCCACCATCCCCTGACCAATGGTATTAGTCGCGTTATATACACCGTCCTTCATGGCCTGAGTCATTGCGATCGTTCGAGCGGAAGCAGCCGAGTTCTGTATTGTCTGTTGTCCTCGTTCATTTGGGTCAGACATTAATTTGTCTATATGACTTTTCTGCATCATGGCGTTTTGGGCCATGCGCGAAAGCGAAGAATCGCTAAATTTAAAAAGCACACCAGAAATAGTTGTTGCAAATAAGAAGACATAACTACGCATTGTGGAATACTGACCAAGATATTTTGTTGCCTGTTGGGGCAGCTGCATTGCTGCAGCTACACCCATGCCGGAGTTATTTAGAGAATTAGCCAGAGCGTTTTGGTACTGCGTGACCCACATGTGGAAGGTCACCACGTCAAGGGCCCGCAGCAAAGCGTTCCAAACGAGCATACTGAGGATAAGCGTGATCGCCTGTCGCCATAAAGGGGTCACAATGAATAAAGCTATTATCGGGAATACCATGAATGAATAGGCAACGAAGGAATCGATCATCAAGGGATTCATTACGCCCGAAGTAAAACCACCGGAACTGCCGCTTTGAGCTTGGCTCACCATCGTGAGGGACCCTGAAGCAAAGGTAGTCCCTCCATTCAGCAGAGTTTGGTTGGTATAGGCTGTGACAGAGTTCATGGCGATGAATGTCCCGGGATCCATAGCTATACCAAGGGACCCGCCTATCATCGCACCTAGTATGGATTGACACTGACCTGCATCGGCAATGTTATTTGAACCACAGGCTGACTGCACGGCCTGGTTGGTGTTGGCGGCATTGGTGTAGTAATTATTTATATCGGTAAAGGCTTGCGCACAGCTTACCGACGTTCCCTGCGTATTCCCTTCGAGGTATGTTAAGGTGTAGTTGGCGGGGTTGGCGGCCTTACCGATAGTATCAAGAAACGCTGTCGCCCCGCCACAGCCGGGATCGAGAAGTGTGTTTATAGTAAGTGTTGTGCCAGGTCTCCCCATTTCGAACATTACACAGTCATCAACATATTTTACGAGGGTTTGGGTGGCGTTGCTGTCAGTAATTGTTTGAGTTAGCGAGTTTTGGAGTGCAGAAAGGCCGATCGCGCCGCCTTGATCCGCATAGTTCAGTTGGGTCAGCGGTCCACATCCTGTATTAGGTGGCAGATTGGCCGAAGTATCGAACTCTTGCACAACAAATTGTTCTACTAAATTAATCGTTCCGGCTACAAATACCAACCCCTCGGGAAGACCGCTAATGGTTTGATTCTGGTTTGACACTGCATCGTAAACGTTGAGAGAATCGGTCTGCACGAACAATCCGGTATAAATCAGAGAGCCAATAAGAAATTGGATTGCCCACAAATGAGGAGTGGCTTGTTTGCCGGAGAGAATCGATAAATATCCGCCCAACACGCCTATCAATACTCCGAAAATAGCAAACGCGGTAAACATACCGTGATAGTCACTGCTGCCGAATATGTTGGAGATATTGGTGAATGCTGGCACAATTGCCCCGAAGCCGCCCCATGTGACGTAATCCATGGCGGCATACGCCGGGGCGGCAAACGAAATCAAAAGCAGAACCAATACTGCGGAACGAGTAATTCTCATGTCCTAATCCTGCTTTGATGCGGATTTTTGGCTGTTATTCCTGCGTTTTACTCGTTCCAGGAATTCCGGTACAACATGTTGAATATAATTATTCTTGAGTGATTGGGCTTCGGCTGCGAATTCCTTCTCATTTCCACGAGCGATATACATAATTAAGGCCCCAGATATGAAAATCATAAATACCGAAACCACAAAAAATGTAGACCAAGCGAACCGCCTGATTGGTTGTGATTTTGGTGGGATTAGCCGTTCCGCCAAATGTTTTTTTATTTTCTTTAATCTTGATTTAATTTTTTGCATTGTTGAAACCTCCCGAACTTTATTTATGGAGCGGAACATATGGCGTCCTGGGCGGCGTTATTCACAGCTGAGAGAGCACCGACGGCATTCCCAAAATCTCCACCACAAGCGCATTTTTTAACTATGGTTTCACTTTTGGTGGGATCGATTGGGCAGGCGTAGTTGCCGTTGCTGTCCGAAATACAATCTTTATAATAAAAGTTGAATGAAGCCGCAGCGGTCCCTACTGCTGTGCGGCCAGACGATGCCGGGGTTTGATTAAAAAATACCGCCGACTGCGCTGCCGGTATTTTGGTTTGGCAAACCTGACTGCAGGCGGGGGTTGGACCCAGTGACGGAACTGCATATGAATATTGAGTGCCTTGGTCCGCATAGGCTAATTGATTACGCATAATTTAGGGCAGTTCACGTTCGACTGATTTTAGGTAGGCCATTGACGTGGGGCCGAATAAGGCAACAGACACGTACCCGTCAGGAAGAAATTCGTCTTTTTCAGTAACCTGCAAGTCCCCAAGTTCAGTATTAAATCGGGTTCTACAATTGGGTTGTTTAGGGCGCGCGCCCAGCAATAATTTAATCACGTCCCAATCTGTTTGCAGCATAGTATATGAAAAACAACATGTTGCATCTTCGTCCGACAGGAGACATGTCAGCAAGGTGCGGATTCGCTCTTTGTCGGCTGAAGCAAGACAATCAAATTTACCAGTTACCACCAGAATTAGATTGAAATTGTCAGTGAGTTCCTTAGCCAATTCAGTGAATTTTTCTGGCGTTATTTTTTTGCTCATTTTTTTCTCCTTCTGGCGGATCAGATATCCGCCACTTCCTTGAATACAATTTACGTAATGTCAGTGTCCGGCGCCGGAATCGGAGGTCGAGGACCGCAGACGATCTACAAGATATTTATCTATGTCGTTTCGTCTATACCGAATAGCGCCATTCAACTTAATATACTGAACCCCGCCCCCGGCCCAGCGATCGCGCCGAAGCGAATGGACGGACCGATTGATTAATTTCGAAGTTTGAAATTCATCAAGTGGAATGCGAGGATCGTCTGGAATTGCGGCATCCGCTATCCTTGAAGCTATTTGTTCTTTATTACTTTTCATTTTTTTCTCCTTTTTGTTTTTTTACCCATCTACTAATAGTATGGGGGGGTAAGGGGGATACAAATTCTCGAAATTTTATGAATTTTTTTGTGATTTTCGTAAATTTGCTCCTCTACTAGTAATATGGGGGGGAGGGGGATACATAAACTCAGAAATATTTTGTTTTCACCCTAAATTTTTTAGATTTTCTTTCCCTATTAATGATATGGGGCGGTGGGGGGGGACAAAATTACGATTATTTTTAAATATTTTCTAAAATCTTCCTAAATTTACGTATCTACTAGTAATATGGGGGGGTGGGAGGCATACAAAAGGCGGGGTGTTTTTCAAGTTTTTTTTTACAGGAAGAAAAATGAGGCTGTTTTGACAGGTTATGGTCACGATTTATGAGGGGTGCTGAATGATTAATCGAAGGGTGCGGTGAAGAAAATTCATCTCGCCCTATCCTGCTGAAGTTTTTTGTAAACATGGAGGGTGCAGTCGCTTAAGCTCAAAATGATAAATTAGAAGTTTATTATGTGTTGTAGACGACCGAAGGCAAGTCGAAACACTTGGTGTTACATTTTCGCCAAAACTGTGACTCAACATATCAGATTGTGGATACTCAAATTTTTAAATGCATATTTAATGCTGTTGGTAGATTGATAATCTTTGCTCCTATTTCGGCATTCAAGAGCTTCTCGATCCTACAACCGATCATCTGTGTCGTTTCGCGTAAATCCTCGATGCCAGTTTCATCGTAATGCTTCCCAGACACTGAACTATCAACATGGTTTGTAAGTCGGTCAGTGTCCTTGTATAGTTTCATTTTTCGCCCAATTGTTATATAGGTACGTCGTAAAGCATGAACCGTTAATTCAAGTCCTGTAACCTTCCTCAAGACTTCTGCCTTCATAGTAGCATGACCATGACGACGTTCATCGATAGCAGGGAATACGTATATGCATTCTTCTGGCGAATGTTCCTTACGTCGTTCCAAAATAGCCATTGCCTGATTATTCAAAGGAATATGCAATGGATGGCGGTTCTTGGTATCACCAATTCGGAGTTCTTTGTGTTCCATGTCGATATGTTCCCACATCAGCTTTGCACTTTCGTTGCTGCGGGTTCCTGTGAAGAGGATGAAAAGAGCCATATCCCTCCTAATTTCGTGTAGTTTTTGCAACCCCTTAAAAAACAACTCAAAGTCATTTCTTCGTTTTTCAGCGTCGTAAATTAGACATTCATGCCGAGGTTCTATTTTTGGCATTACGTTAACATGACGGCTTGTCAGAATTGACATGGGATTTGACTTTAGGGTTCCGGGATATTTACCCATCCCATATTTAAGAACCGCAGACAACATTACGACGCCGTTTCTAGCTATCATAGGGCCACCACTGATCAATTGCTGAAACTTATTCATTACGACATCAGGATTCAGTGTATTTACTTCCTTGAGTGTAAGTGAAAGCCATCCTGCATAATGACGCTCAATAAGGTTTTGATATTTGACTGCAGAATCGGCTCGACGATCCATTCCATCCTTACGCTTTGTTTCCTTAAAATAGGCTGACACTAACTCTTTTAGGGTCACACTATCACCAGAGCTATAAACATCACCCAGTTTGAGTTTGATACGCTCGCCCAAAACCGCTTCGCCGGTTTCTTTGTCCACATACCCCCTGACCATTTCTTTTGCTTGCTCAAGGGTAATATCGGCGCCGAACCTGCCGAGTGTTTTCTTGACAGTCCGGTAACCCTTTGGCTTGCTAGGATCCTTAACATCCAGCTGCAGGCGGAATGTTTTTGTTCTTGCTCCTACGACAAGCCCTAGGCCAGGAATTTCAGTATCCCAATAAATGACTTGTATACCCTTTGTAAATTCAAGATTATCAATTTTGGATTTAGTAAGCTTTACACGTGGCATAGCATCTCTTTTTCTAGGTAGGATTTGTTTAACACTCGGTTATTACTAGGCTAGTAGTGCATTACTACAAAACATTTATTCGTTTTTACTACCTAATACCGCTGATTAACTGCCTATTCAATCAATTGTGTAGGAATTTTGTAGGAACAGAATTAAAAAACCCGCTTAATCTTTCTAAAAGATTAGCGGGTATTAGGTAGTAAGTCAAGCCGCATTTATCTGTTTTTAAGCACTATTTAAAAACAGTTCAAAAACCTTCTAAACCCTATGATGAGTCTTGGAAAGGTAATAATCATAGTTGCCTTCATACACCCTCATCTCGCCATGATCAACCTCAAAAACACGATCAACCAGCAGGCGGAGAAAGTGTCGGTCGTGGCTGACCAGAACAATCGTCCCCGCGAAGTTTTTGAGTGTTTCCAGCAGCATTTCGCGGGAGCGGATATCGAGATGATTGGTCGGTTCATCGAGGATCAGAAAATTTACCGGGCGGGCCAGAATTGTGGCCAATACCACCCTGCTCTTCTCGCCCCCGGAGAGATTTTCGATGCGTTTCTCAACTGCGTCACCCGAAAAGAGGAAGGCACCGAGCAGATTACGGATCGTTCCGATGGTGGCGAGCGGCATATGATCCTGCATGGTTTCGAATACAGTTTTCCTTGGTTCAAGCAGTTCCATGGCGTGCTGACTGAAGTAGCCGATCTCCACATTGGCGCCGATCGTCATACTACCGGTTGTTGGTTCGGTCTGGCTCGCCAGAATCTTGAGAAAGGTCGATTTGCCGGCGCCGTTAACGCCGACAACGGCGATCTTGTTCTGACGCTTCACCATGCCGGTAACGCCGTGAAAAACCGGCTTTTCCTCTCCGTCCGGCGTCATCCAGATCTTGCCCAGACCTTCGAAAGCGGCAACGTCATCACCGCTGCGAGGGGGATCGTTAAAATCGAAACGTACCGTTCGCTCTTCGGCAGGGATCTCGATCCGCTCGATCTTTTCCAGTTTCTTGACCCGTGACTGCACCTGGGCGGCATGGGAAGCACGGGCGGCAAACCTGGCGATGAACTCCTCTTCCTTGGCCAGCATATCCTGTTGACGCTTGTGCGAAGCGATCAGCTGCTCCAGACGGATATCCCGTTCACGTTCGTAAAAATCATAATTCCCGCCATAGGTAGTTACGGCGGTATTTACCACCTCAATAATCCGGGTCACGACCCGGTTCATAAAGTCACGATCATGGCTGGTCATCAGGAGCGCCCCTTTGAATTCACTGGAAAGCCACTCCTCCAGCCAGACAATCGATTCGACATCCAGGTGGTTGGTCGGTTCATCGAGCAGCAGCACATCCGGTTTGAGGGTCAAAATACTGGCAAGAGCGATGCGCATCTTCCAGCCGCCGCTGAACGATTCTACCGGATGATTGTATCGATCAGGGCCGATCCCAAGCCCGGTCAGCACGGCCTGAGCTCGTGATTCAAGATCATATCCCTCCATATGCTCAAACTCTTCAACCGCCGTACCATAGCGCTCCAGCAGGGAAGCCATGTCATCATCGGACTGAGGCTCGCACATGGCAGCCTCCATCTTCTTCATCTCCTCCGCCAGCTGCACGGTCGATCCACAGGTGGCCATAACTTCTTCGAGAGCAGAGCGCCCCGACATTTCGCCGACATCCTGAGAAAAATAGCCGATAGTAGTTTTTTTGGGAAGAATTACCTCGCCTGAATCCGGTTCCTCCTGCCCTGCTATGATTCTGAAAACCGTAGTTTTCCCTGCACCGTTAGGGCCGACGAGACCGGTATGCGTCCCGGGCAGAATCTGGCAGCTTGCGTCCCGGAACAGAATCTGTGAACCGTGCTGTTTGGATATGTTAGACAATTGAACCATCTCTTAAAACTCCTGATTATGATAATAATATATTCAAACTGACCCCCAACCACCCCCAACCCCTCCTTTGTAAGGAGGGGAGTTTTGAAGTCCCCCTCCTATTTCGCTTAGAAGCGCCTACTTCTGGTAGGAGGGGCTAGGGCTGGTAAGGTTTTAGCTTATCCGAGTGTGACCAGCCATACGAAAGGTACGATACCGTAATTCCATCCGAGGCAAAGACGCCTGTAGCCGGAAAAGAGCACCCCTTCCCCGCTGCTGCAGAGGATTATCGGCGCCTTTAATGTCAGGGAGCCGGCGCTCTGCAGTGCATCCTCCATCCGGGTATAATTCCTGCGATAGCCCCGCTTAGCCCTGGCGAGAAAAGTCTGGTAATCATCATAGGAATGATATGAAAGAGCAACCGGAATCTCTCCGATTGTCGCAGCGCGAGGGTAGGAAACGAGTGTCCCGTTGCCGAACCTGGAAACTATCTGTTCCCACGTGACGGCGTGGGACCGATACCATTCCTGTTTAACCGGATGATTGAAATATTCCCAGCGTTCCTCTTCGATATCGGGCTGCAGCCAGGTAATACTGAGAGTTGATGACGATATCAACGGGTCTCCGCGGCATAAAAAACCACAGGGGGGATCCCTGTGGTTTTAGTAAGTTAGAAAGTCATTTTCTTTAACGCAGGTCATGGTACTGTAAAACACAATAACATTTCTGCTGCCTGTCGGGCAACGATTATTAGAGCGGCGGACCACTCAAGCGATACAAATTATTTCGCGCTTCCGTACTCCTCCAGTTCCGGTTTCATATTCACCATCTCGCGGATCTCGCTCCATTCCTTGAAGTCAACCGCAGCATCGTCGCCTTTCATTGTCGCGATAATATCAAAATAGTCCATTTGATATTTGCTCTTTTTTACCTCCGCTGCCGGTTTAACCTTGACTGCATAAACGGTTTGAATGGACTGGTGGTCGAACTTGCGCCAGTACTGCTCATCTTTCAGACCGATATATTTATGCCCCTCCAGCGCGGCTATGACGGCCTTGGTTTCAAATGATTTTGCCCGTTCAACCGCCGCCTTGTATTCATTCAGAATTACATAGGCTGAGGCTCCGGATGTTGTCGGGTAGCGTTTGAAGCGCTCCTCGAATTTCTTTACGAAGGCAATCCCATTGGGGTAATTGTATTTGAAAGGTACGCTCCACATCCAGGGGGTCGCCCCGATAATTCCTTCCATTGCCTCCGGACCGGCACCCTGGGCCATATCTTCATTCATCTGCGGGACGATGATCTGCATCCTGTTCTTAAGTCCCATTTCGTCAGCCTGTTTGACGGCGATTTCCATATCGCGGCCAAACAGCGACAACACCAGAACCTCGGCACCATGGGCTTTGGCTTCAAGCAATGCGGCCTTGAAATCCTTGGCGCCGAGCTCGGTAAGAATCTCAGGATATTTAACCGTATCCTTGGTATTGGTAAAATTACGCAAAACTGATTCGGTTGTCCAACCCCAGGTGTAATTGGCAGTGATGTAAAAATAATTTCGTCCTTTGAAATTCTTGTTGAGATAATCGGCCATTACTTTTCCGGCAAAATAGGCATCGAAGCATTCGCGGAAGATATGACGGTGCCCGTATTCACCGGTTGTTTCGGTCGAATACGATAGAGTCGCAAAGAACAGCCTGTCCTTCTGCAGCGCCACTTCACCCGTTGCAATGGCAACGGCGCTTGAGGAGCCCCCCAGAATCATCGGCACTCCCTCGACGTCGTACAGTTCAGCGGCATTCGCCTTTGCAATCTTGGCATTGGACTTGGTATCGCGCATAACCAGCTGCACTTTTTTTCCGCGGATCCCGCCTGAAGCATTTATCTCTTCGACCGCAATTTCGGCGGCACGTTTCTGGTCAAGCCCCTGTTTCGCATACGGACCGGTCTCCGGATAATTGAGTCCGATCTTGACAATCGCAGAATCCGCGGCAACGGAGTCTGATATAAAACCGACTGTCGGCAGCAGAACTGAACATGCGATTAACAGCATCTTAGTAGACAATTTAATCACTTTAATATCCCCCGGTTATGTCGATTTCTAAATTTTAATACATGATTTTATAACACAACATTCTCAAAATATTAAACAAAAAAAGGGCGCACCTTGCGGACGCCCCTTTCGTCATTTAAACCGGCAAATACTCCGACTACAGACTCAGATCGGCATGGCCGTGGTACAGAGCATCCCGTTCCCGCGACACTTCCTCGTTTTCCAGATACTCTTCGAAACCCATGGTACGGTCAATTACCCCGCCGGGAGTAATCTCAATAATCCGGTTGGCAACGGTAGAAACAAATTCATGGTCATGCGAGGCAAACAGGATCACTTCACTGAACGCAATCATCCCGTCGTTGAGGGCGGTGATCGATTCCAGGTCCAGGTGGTTGGTCGGCTCATCCAGAATTAGCACATTGGCGCCGGTCAGCATCATGCGCGACAACATGCAGCGGACCCGTTCGCCTCCGGAGAGGACGGTAGTTTTCTTCATGGCCTCTTCGCCGGAAAAAAGCATCCGGCCGAGGAATCCGCGCGCAAAGGTTTCACCTTCGGTGGGAGGTGAATACTGGCCCAGCCACTCAATAAGGGTCATCTCACGTTCAAAAAACTGGCTGTTTTCCTTGGGGAAATAGGCGCTGGAAATGGTAATGCCCCAGCGAAAGCTGCCGCTGTCCGGTTCCAGTTCACCTGCCAGAATCTGGAAAAGTGTCGTTCGGGCGATGGTGTTTCCCCCGACAAAAGCGATTTTGTCTCCCTTACGGACGATCAAGTCAAAGCCGTTCAACACCTTGATCCCGTCAATTTCCTTGGTCAATCCCTGAATTTCCAGGATGATGTCGCCGCAAGGTCGCTCCGGTTTGAAGACCACGTGCGGATATTTGCGGGAAGAGGTCGGCATATCCTCGATAGTAAGCTTATCGAGCAGCTTCCTGCGCGACGTGGCCTGCTTTGCCTTGGATGCGTTGGAGCTGAAACGCTGGATAAAAGCTTTAAGTTCATCGGCCCTTTCGGATACCTTGCGGTTTTCGTTCTGCTTCTGCTTTAAATTCAACTGGCTGGCGTGATACCAGAAATCGTAATTGCCGACATAAATCTGAATCCGGCCGAAATCGATATCGGCAGTATGCGTACATACCTGATTGAGAAAGTGGCGGTCATGTGACACCACGATAACGGTATTGGGAAAACGGAACAGGAACTCTTCCAGCCAGTTTATGGACTTCAGATCGAGATTATTGGTAGGTTCGTCCAGCAGCAGCACATCCGGATTGCCGAACAGAGCCTGTGCCAGCAGCACGCGAACCTTGTCACCCGCTTCAAGTTCCTTCATCTGCTTCGTCCGCAACTCTTCGGATATGCCGAGTCCATTCAGCAGCACGGCCGCTTCGGATTCGGCTTCATAGCCGTTCATTTCGGCAAACTCACCCTCAAGTTCGGCGGACCGCACTCCGTCCTCTTCACTGAATTCAGCCTTGGCGTAGATTGCCTCGCGCGCGGTCATGACATCGTACAACCGCTTGTGCCCCATGATGACCGTGTTGAATACGGTCTCATCATCGAAGGCAAACTGGTCCTGACGAAGAACGGCGATTCGTTCCCGGGGACCGACGACAACTTCCCCCTTATCGGCCTCCAGCTCACCGGCAAGAATCTTGAGAAAGGTCGATTTTCCCGCGCCGTTTGCGCCGATCAACCCGTAGCAGTTGCCGGGGGTGAACTTGATGTTGACATCCTTGAAGAGTACTCGTTTACCGTAGGAAAGGGTGATATTGGATGCTGCAATCATGCTGGTCTGATACTCCTTTTAGAGAAATAAAAAACCACAGGGCTTAGGTGAGCTCTGTGGTTCACTAACGCCTCAATGTATCACATTTTTTTACAACCCGGCAATATATTTCAGTATAAAAGTCACGAAATGCCCCGCTTCCGCGCACAAACCGGATTTCGCATCAGATTGACTTTTCACCGCCTCCGGTGCTATTCAGAACAATGATTTTCATTAAGCACCGATAGACAGGGTATGCGCGTTAACGAAGTCGTTTTCTGCACAAACAAACGCAGAAAATTACTTTCCATTCTTACCAAGGAGCTCCGGTGTCACACAAACGCAGCCGCCTGTTTGCTTTTATATCAAGATATCCGCGCCTGATTCTGGTGCTCGCCCTGCTGTTTTCATCCATCTCTGTCCTGTACTCGATCAGGAATATAACGTTCCTGACCGGACGCGACGATCTGATGCCGAAAAATGCTCCCTTTCAGGTCGATTACCGTGCCTACCGCGCAGAATTCGGCGATCAGGAAGAGATCGTAGCGGTGATCGAATCCGACGACGCCGGGAAATCCACCCGGGCCGCAGATGCGCTCTATGCAAGACTTAACGAGGACAAGAGTGTTTTTCGCGAAGTTTTCTACCCCGGAGGCCTCCCGTTTTTCCGCACAAACGGCCTGCTGTTCATGCCGCTGGACGACATCAGACAGCTCCGCGCCACCCTGACCATGGCCGCCCCGGTGCTGAAGGACCTGGCCGCTTCCCCTTCGGTGCAAACCCTTTTCACCACTCTTACCGGCCAGGTCGACAGCTATCTGGAATCGGGCGATCCTGCTGCATTGGCAAGCCTGACCTACATGCTGACGGCTCTGGACAAGGGGTTCGCTTCGGCTTCGCTCAGCGCAGGCTCTTCGGCTTCGCTCAGCGCAGGCTCTTCGGCTTCGCTCAGCGCAGGCTCTTCGGCTTCGCTCAGCGCTGGCTCTCCGGCTTCTTCGTCCGATGCTGGCTCTCCGGCTTCTTCATCCGGTGCAGGTTCGGTCCCTGAGCGGAGTCGAAGGGAAGGATTATCCATGGATTCCTTCCTGAAAGGCGGCGGCGACAAGCCCTCCATGCTGGAGAGGGCCGGCAGACTGCAGGTCATCACGATGCTGCCTGTCAAGGAGGAGGAGAGCTTTGTCTCCTCGGAGAAATCGATTCAAACCGCCCGCTCCGCCCTGAACCACATCCTCAAAAGGCCCGAATTCAAAGGGGTCACAGCCGGATTAACCGGCGTGCCGGTCCTGGAATACGAGGAGATGGCCACCAGTCAGCGTGATCTGGAAATCGCCACCCTACTCTCCCTGGCCCTGACCGTAATTCTGCTGCTGTTTGCTTTCCGCGGCCTGCTGAACGTGGTTGCCGCCATGGTCTCGCTGATCGTCGGCATCTGCCTCTCCTTCGGCTTTGCCACCGCAGCCGTCGGGCACCTCAACATCCTCTCGATGGTCTTCGCCATCATGCTGATCGGCCTGGGGATCGAATACGGCATCCAGGTGGTACTCCGATATCAGGAAGAGCTCAAAAACGGCGCATCCGGCCAGGCGGCCATCGAAACCGGCCTGACCACCAACATCCGCTCAATCATCATGGCTGCCGCCACGGTGGCCATGGCCTTTGCCACTTTTGCCTTCACCGACTTCAAGGGCATTGCCGAACTTGGCATCATCGCCGCGGGCGGCGTCTTTATCTGCGTTCTGGCTACCTTTACCGTCCTGCCGGCCATGCTGGTACTGCTGGAGCCTTTCAGAAAACCTGCCCCGTCACCGGCTGCCTCCCCGTCACAACCGCCCAAGCACCCTTTTTTCAGCATGATGTTCATTCACCCACGGACAGTCATCACCGCGACCTTGCTCCTGTCTACAGCCTGCCTCTACCCCGCCATGACCATGCGCTTTGACTACAACCTGATGAATCTGCAGGCAAAGGGGCTTCAGTCGGTGGAGTACGCCTACAAACTGATGCGCAGCAAGGAAAATTCCGGCTATTTTGCAGTCGTTACGGCAAGTGATAAGGCTGAAGCAAGGAGTCTGACAGAGCGTCTTGAAAAACTGTCGACCGTGGACCATGTCGTCAGCCCGCTCACCTTTGTGCCGGAACAGCAGCGAGAAAAACTGGCGGAACTGGCAGCATTGAGAAAAATCATGGCAGATGTCAAACCGGTACCATATGAGGAAAATCTGCAGGTGATGGCGCTGCCGGCAGTATTTGAAAGCTTCCACGGCCGCGTAGAGAGATTGACAAAGTCACTGGAGGCGCAGAAGGCGCTTCAGGCCAGACCGGTCGGAGCTTTTCTGGCCACACTGAATTCCTTCTTCAAAGCGCTGGAAAAAGAAAAGGACAAGAATGCCTTGGGCATGCTGCGGGAATTACAGGGAGGCATGTTCTCCGAACTTCCCGACAAGCTGAAGATGATGAAGGAGAGCCTGGAGGCGGCACCGATAGAGGAGTCAGACGTGCCGCCGCAGTTGATGCGGCGCTTTGTGGGCAGAAACGGTAAAATTCTGCTGCAGGTCGCGCCCAAACAGGAAATTTTTGAGCGGGAACCGTTGCAGGAGTTTGTTGCCCAGGTTAAAGGGGTTTTTCCGCATGCCACCGGAGAACCGGTCATGGTATTTCAATCGCTAACCGTACTGCGCGACTCGTATCTGGAGGCATTTATCTACGCCTTCATCGGCATCGCCGCAATCCTCCTGATCAATTTCAGGAGCATCCGCTACGCACTTATCGGTACGCTGCCGCTTGCGGCCGGTCTGCTGTTGATGGCCGGCGGGATGCGCCTGATGGGAGTCAGCTTGAACTCGGCAAATATCATCGTTCTGCCGCTGATTCTGGGAGCTGGTATCGACTCGGCCATCTACATCATCAACCGCTATCGTCAAGGGAGCGAGACCCCGGCCCAGGTTGCAACAGGCAGTGCCGGCATAGGCGTTTTTCTCAATGCCCTGACGATCCTGTCCAGCTTCGGCGCCCTGATGATCGCCCATCACCGGGGGGTTTTCAGCATCGGCGCAGTCATGTCGCTCGGGATGGTTGCCAGCGTGACGGTCTTCATGGTCTTCCTGCCGGCATTATTGACACTGTGGGGAAAACGGCAACAATAACGACGCATTCTGCAATAATAGCTGTTGCAAGCCCTCCGGTTTTTTAAAAATCCCGGAGGGCTTTGTTTTATCTGGAGAATCGCTGAAGGCCTCCCCGGTTCATCAATTGTCTTACCCATTCCGGGTAAGGAGCCGGCCGTATGCGAAGTAATTGAAGCATTCCCGGGCAAAGACTATAATCAAAATGAGCATGGAAACAGATTCTTCGCCTAAGGAGGCCGGTATGAAAACATTAGCGCGAATAATTTTTACAGCGATGGTACTGCTCCTGCTGGGCTCTATACCCGAATCAAATGCAGCTGGCAGACACTTCAGCCACGGGCCGCGCGTGGGGGTGGGTGTGTGGCTCGGACCCGGATGGTGGGGACCCTACTATTATCCTTTCTATTACCCGTATTATCAGCCGGAGGAGCGGGTAATAATCGAGCAACAGCCCGAGATGTACGTACAGCCGTCACCACAGGCGGAAGAGCAAAACTATTGGTATTACTGCAAGGAACCGACGGGCTACTACCCGTATGTGAAACAGTGTCCTAACGGCTGGATGAAGGTTGTGCCGTCTCCGCCGCCCCAATCTTCTTCACCCCCTGAATAAAGGAGTGTGGTAATCGTGAGACTCGTGAATTGGTTTACAGCTGTTATGTGTGTGATCATGATGGCGGGTTGTGTGACTCTCCCGACCGGGCCGAGCGTGAGGGTGTTCCCGGCGCCTGGAAAACCGTATGATCTGTTCCTGTCCGAAGATTCAGCGTGCAGACAGGCGGCAGAACGGCAGATTGGCATATTGCCGCAACAGATCGCCGACGAGAACACGGCCAGAGGCGCGGTCGTGGGAACAGCCATTGGAGCAGGAGTCGGCACGGCCATCGGAGCGGTATCAGGGAATGCAGGGGCAGGTGCGGCTATCGGCGCTGCAAGCGGTCTGCTCGTCGGCAGCGCGTCTGGTTCAGATGCGGGCCGGTACGAGGCCAGGGAAGCCCAGTGGCGCTACGACACCGCCTATCTGCAATGCATGTATTCACACGGCAACCAGGTCTTTAATCCCGGACAGAGATACTATCGCCGGCGGGCGGTCGTCGCACCTCCTTCTTCTCCGGAGTACGAATATGTCCCTCCGGACTATCGCCCCGTCTATCCGCCGCCGAACACACCGCCGCCGGGAGCGCCCGTTCCTTGACGCCGCCGGGGATGAACCGATGGAAATCGCCTGCTTGCCGTCGAATCAGAAGGCGTGGTTTGTTCCGCGGGTTCGTTTCGCTCTGCGGTGAACGCATTTTTCCGGATTGACAAAGCGAGTGTTATTGTTATGCTTGGAAAGTGATCCAGTTCGGCGAAGAGCAAGGGAGGCGACATGTCGGTTAAATGGCAAAAAGAATATTCAACCGGAGTTATAGAGATCGACCGCCAACATCAGGAACTTTTTTCAAAACTCGATGATTTGCTCGATGCTATCGAAAAGGGAAAAGGGCAAAAAGTGTTGTTGGACATCTATCTTTTCCTCGACGACTATACCCGGAGACATTTTGCAGCCGAGGAGAGTCTCCAGCGAAAGTTCAATTATCCTCAAATGGCGCTCCATTGCGAAGAACATCAGCGCTTTCTTGAAAACCTTGACCATCTGAAGTCCAGGATGCAAGAGGACGGACCGACCGACAAGCTGGTTACGCTCACCAAGGATACGCTTGTCAACTGGCTGACGCATCATATTTGCTCCACGGACAAGTATCTGGGCGACTTCGTAAAAGTGAACCGCGACCACCAGTGGGAAGAGTGGATGAAGTCGCAATTCTAGCCTCCCCCCGCAGTTTTCACAAAATAATCCTCCAGGCATGACAACCGCCTTATCCGGCCAGCTCCCGGCGATGTATTGCCGCGCGCCGCGCATCTTCTTCCAGTACCTCTTCGGCAATATCCCGAAACAGTCCCATCAGGTGCGGATCAAAAAATGCTTCCGACATTTCCCGCATTATTTCCCGAACCTGGCGACTAGTGCAAGCCGCACGGTATGGGCGCCGGGTCCTTAAGGAATCGAATACATCGGCAATGGCCACAATCCGGGCTTCCAGCGTAATCTCTTCACCCTTGAGTCCATACGGATAGCCGCTGCCATCGTATTTTTCATGGTGATACAAGATCATGTTGACAACTTCGGCGGGAAGACCGGCCTGCCGGGCGACTTCCGCGCCCCAGAGCGAATGTCTGTGAATTATCTTCATGCCGGCTTCATCAAGTCTTCCCGGAAAATTGAGCACGGACTTCGGCACACCAATCTTGCCGCAGTCATGCAGCCAGCCGCCGTACTTGATATGGATAATGTTTTCATTCGACAAGCCAACCTTCATGGCAAGTGTGGATGCGTATTCAGCCACACGATCGCAATGACCCCGGGTATAAGGGTCCTTGAGTTCGATTGCCTGGGCGATGGAGCTGACGGCGCCTATCTCGCAATGCGCCAGTTCTCTGACCACTTCGGAACGTTCAACCGCTTCATGCACAATCGACTTAAAGTCATCGTTGTCCCAGGGTTTGATGATAAAGCGGAAGGCCTCGCTGATATTTATCGCGTCAATAGCGGTCTTGAGGTCGGCATGGGCGGTCATCAGGATGCGCCCTGTCTTGGGCGAGATATGACGGAGCAGTTCCAGCAGCTCTATTCCGGATATACCGGGCATATGATTATCGGATACCACAAGCCACACATCATCTTTGCGAACGATCTCCAGCGCCTCCTCTCCGCTTGATGCAACCAGCAGCCGCATGGCGGCATCATCCGAAAAAAGCTGCCGGATTGCCTGCAAAACAGACGCATCGTCATCCACGAATAGCACGGTTCTCATGCCCGCTCCTGTAATAGAGCCATTCTGACTTGATTTATCCGGCATAGTCACTTCCCCCTTGCTGTTGTCGGGCGGCTGACAAACGTTTTACCTCTCCCCTGATACAATAAATTGATAAGGCAGTATATGCAACACCTTCAACACCTAAAGGTCTTTGAATTTGGTGATTTCAACGTCTTCCGGTCCGGAAGGTTAAAGGTAATTGAGTTGACAGGTTCAGCTGTTGACTGCTAGTTAATCAGCCTTTATATGCAATGACGAAGGAGGAATACCGGATGATGGAGGATGCGCCATGTTTACAAAAAAATTCACCAGACGGGTATTTCTGAAAACGGCACTGGCGGGGGCCCTGACCCTGGGCGGAGGCACTACGGCTTTTGCGAAGACTCTTCTTGCCGACAGGGGATCGCTTTCGCTCTATAACACCCACACGAAAGAACGGCTCTCCGTTATTTACCGGAACCAGGACAGTACCTATGACGTCGATGCCCTGCAGGCGATAAACCGGATTCTGCGCTGCCACTACACCAACCAGCAGACCGTCATGGACGTCAATACCATCGAATACCTAAACCTCGTCGACAAGAGACTGGGGGGTGGTAACGAGATCCACATCATCTCCGGCTATCGGTCTCCTGCCTACAACACGCTGCTATTGTCCCAAAACCAGCATGTTGCCAGGCACAGTCTTCATCTCGCAGGCAAAGCCATTGACATGTCCATCCCCGGTATCGAGCTGCGAGCAGTCAGAAACACTGCTGCGGCCCTGCAGCTTGGGGGGGTCGGCTACTATCCCGGTGAAGGCTTTGTCCATATCGACTCGGGGAACGTCAGAACGTGGTAAAAAACGCGGCGGTCACCGTTGCTCGATATTTTCAGGGCCGAGGCACAACTTGAAACCATTCGTACTTACCGGCTTTATTACCCTGCTCGCCTTACTGCTGCACGTATCCGGAAGCATCGCCGCCACGGATTTCACCAACTCGCTCTGTTCAGTCCACTATCCCAGTGACGACGGCGTAGAATGGGATTGCGTGCAACTGAAGAAGAGCGACACCCCGGTCAAACTCTTCGGCGACCGCTGGCAGGACGTGCTGCGCTTCAACCGCATGGACCGGCGCCACTTTGTCGGCGGAAAATCCATCAAGGTTCCCAAACGGCTGGAGGACATCAAGGGTTTCACCCCGATGCCCAAAAAGTACCCTGGTGCCGCCAATGAGGCGAAATTCATCCTGGTCGACCAGTCGCAGATGTTTCTGGGGGCCTACGAATACGGCAGACTCGCCTTTTCCGCTCCGGCGGCGATCGGCATCGAGGGGCACCGGGTTCCGAACGGCGAATTCAGAATCGAGGCGGTCGACCGGCGGCACGAATCGGACACCTACCCCGTGGCGGGGACCGATCAACCCTACCCGATGCATTACGGGCTCAGGTTTGCCGTGGACAATCTGAACTGGATAAGCTACTGGATCCACGGCCGCGACGTGCCAGGACTTCCGGCGTCCCACGGCTGCATCGGCCTCTACGACGAGGAGATGCAGAAGCAGTATTCAGGGACTCCCAAAGTACCGGTTCTCACCGACGCCAAACGGCTCTTCCAGTGGGTCGTGGGCTCCCGCGGCGACAGCGGCAAGTTCCACAGGATCAACTATGGTCCAAAAGTGGTGATTATCGGCACCCCGCCATTGTGACCATACAGAGCATTAACCCGCCAGTTATCTGACGACCCTGATCGACCGGATGATTACCGGCGTTTTTGGCACTTTCCGCATCCCCTTCTGTTTACCCGTCGCTACAGCCGCGATGGCATCAACCACCTTCATTCCCTCGACCACCCGGCCAAAGACCGCATAACCGTACCCCTGTACGGAGTCGTCCTTATGGTTCAGGAGGTTGTTGTCGCTAACGTTGATGAAGAACTGGGAAGTGGCTGTTTCAACTTCGAAAGGCCGGGCCATCGCGATCGTTCCCCGTCTGTTCCTGAGGCTATTGCCCGCCTCGTTCCTGATGGGAGCGGCGGTCGCTTTGGGCTGCAAATCGGGGGTAAAGCCCCCGCCCTGGATCACGAAACTCTTGACGACCCGATGGAAGATAGTGCCGTCATAGAAACCGCTGTTCACGTAATCAAGAAAATTTTTGACCGTGATGGGTGCGGATTGCGGATCAAGCCGGATCTTGATCGCGCCCATACTGGTTTCCATCAGTACCAGTGGTTTATCGCCGTCAGCATCATCCACTTTATCGGCAGCTCCGTACGCACTTGACGCCGCCAGGGTTGCAACCAAGATCAACAGCCAGATAATTCTCTTCATGAAATTTCCTCCGGGCTTCCTGAACTACGCTTTCTCCAGCCGATACGCATAACAGGAACGCCAATTGCCTTGGCAACAGACCTTGCACGATATCATATTTTACGTCCTGTGTTTTTTATCACATTATGGTAAAATTCAGCTAAGTCAACAGGTACGTTGAACGTGATGCGAAGTTCCGGATACGGCAAATGTAGATGGCGGTTTTCAGCTATTGGAGGTGTCCCATGACAACAGCGAATATTGACGAGGCTATCGAACGATACGTAAACGAACGGAAAAAAAGTGAACGAAAAGTGGCGGAAAACAAGTTCCTGAGATACACGTATCTCGCCTGTGGCGAGAAGGATATAGCGGCATTCATGCGCCGAAGCCGCAGCCTGATACGCTACTACATCGATTATCTGACAGTTCTTGAAAATCCTCTGCGCGGACCGCAGGCTGCCTGGCTGGCTCTGATGGCGATGGTATTTTCATTCGGGATCTACATGCTGGCGGACGATGAAATGCGACTCGCCGGTATATTTATCTCTTCGGGAACTCTGGTAAACGGCATTTCCCTGGCCCGCTCCGTGATTGACAAATGGGTTGAGACCTCCGTCACAATCGCGCTGTACCGGGAGATCATCGAAATCATTGACAGTTCACTGCCGGCGGAGTGCTGACGACATAATGCGCTTCAGGAGTAGTTCAGCCCAGATGAAGCTCGGGTTTGAGGTTGTCTGGTCTGAAACTCGCGGCGATGTGCCATCCCTTCCTACTGTTCAGCACCGGATCCAGACGGGATTCGACATAGCCGATCAAACTGGCGTCATCCGGAAGTTCCGTGGCAAACCTGACGATACGGAAAGCTACCAGATCGCCTGCTTTTGGATACCCGGGAGCTTCCGGCAGGGTCGGTCCCCAGATTTCGAGCCCCCCCTCTTGGCCGGCAAGATGCAGAAGAAACCAATGTTCACCTTCCGCTCCACGTCGTCCTTCCTCCATCACCAGCGCGGGTATACGCGCATCCAGAAGCAGCGGATACCGCAAACTGCAGGCATGGGCAAACGCGGACTCGTTATCCGGAAACTGTGTTAACGTTTCTTTTTTCCCGCGCAGCCAGTCAAACATACATACCGTCTTTCCTCTTCCCCAGAACCATAACGTCTCAAATCACCAAATACAATTCCCCATAGACCTCTTCTAGGAGGAAGTTGTTAATTTGTCAACCCATTCCCGCTTGACCACGCTTACTCTTCCTGTTCCGCCAGATATTGTGGCTTTTTTATTCTCTGGTACAGTATCAGTTACTGCATCCTTATGAATCAAAACTCTACACCGGGGAGGAAAAGGCTATGGATATCTTCGAGTTTGCCAAGAAAATGGAATTGGACGGCAAGGCTTATTACGAAAAGCTTGCGTCAGAGGCCGCAACGGCCGGGCTGAAAACTATCTTTATCAGGCTGGCAGCTGATGAACAGAAACACTACGACACCATTCAGGCAATGAAATCGGGCAGTTCCGCAGCAATGGCCGACTCCACCGTACTGGAAGATGCGAAAAACCTGTTTGCGGACCTGACAAGAGACAAGAACATCGCCGGCTGCCTGAAGGGATCCCTGGATGGTTACGACCATGCCAGAAAAATAGAGGCGGACAGCATCCGGTTCTACGAGGATGCAGCGGGGAAGGAAAGCAATCCGGATAACGCCAGGCTCCTGCTCCGGATTGCCAACGAAGAGAAGAAGCACTACAACATCATGGACAATCTGTACGACTTCACGTTGGCGCCGCAAAACTTCCTGGCCTGGGGAGAATTCAGCAATCTCAAGGAATTGTAGCACAAGAGTAGCTGCCGCCATCCTCGACGCCCGCAACAATAAGGGATTTGATCGTATTTCATATGCCAATATGAGATAATGAAAGGGCAAAAAGGAGGTGTTAAAAATGAAATGCGAATTCAGCGATGGTACCAAGGTTAACTATTCTGGACCGCTCCAGATTACAAAAGGCCAGGATGTTAATGTCTTTATCAAGGAAAGTGTGATACCCGATAATATTAAAAGCGATCTGGACATGGCGCTGTTCAAAAACAGTTGTTCGGATATGAGGACAATTGCCGATACGGTACAGAAAAAGTACGGTAACAGAGCATGTATCCATGAGTAGAAAGTAAATCGCAGCGTTTGTAGCCGAGGAATGCTGTGAATCAGGAGCAGGCTGTGATTGTTGTGATTTGACTACGAGAGCGGCCTGCTCTTTTTTGTTCAAGAGGCCCCCCGTTACAATATCTGCACCCTGCTCACCCTGACAATCAAAACCTCCTGCTGAAAACGTTTCGCCAACTCGGTCCGGTAGTTGTGCCACCAGGATCGATCGAGCTTCCTGGTCATTACTTCGTAGATGACGATATCATCGTAAACCGTTGGGCTGCCTGACTCCTTCCATAACCCCTCCGCAGGAGATCGCACGTAGGTGGTCAAGCCGCCAAAGCCTTCGGTCAATTCTTCACGAACCCTTGTGAATTCTGGCTGTGAAAACTTCCGGCCGTCGTTTGCATAGAGCGGCAACAGTATCTGGATGAGGTACATTTTGCCCTACCGATCTATTCCAGGGAGAGAGTGACATCACCAGTAATATACCAGCTAAAGGCCATTTTTCAATGAATGCGCCGTCTCGCTGAAAACACTCGCCCCCCTTTCAATAGAAAAGGCGACCATGTGGCCGCCCTTTGTATTAAAGCAAGAAGTCTCAGGGACACCATTCCCCCGGACTTACAGTGACTGGGGTAAATCCAGCCACAACTCGCTTCTGGTCTTGTACATTTTCAGTCTGCTGACGACAACGCTCACCGGTGCCGCAAAAATGGCCTCGTAGATGAACTCATCGGCCAAAGGGTCCATGGCAAAGGCAAGCTGCTCTTTCTTGATGCTGAATTGGGCGTTGATCCCTTTGGTGTTGCCCCGCGCATCAACCCGAATCCATTTATCGAGGGTTGCGAGATATATTGCATTAAACCCGTGTAAAACCGGTTCATTATCGACAGGGGGATCCAGACGTAAAACCTGGTAGCAGAAACCGGCCGGGATATTGACCGCCCGGAGCAGAGCAGCCAGGAGATGGCTTTTTGCAAAACAGATCCCGGTGCCGTGAAGAAGCACTTCGCTCGCCGTGCAGGTCACAGTTTCGATTCCGGCATCGGCGGAGTGGGGAATGGCGTCTCTCACCCATTCGTACAAACAGCGGGCTTTGGCGACTTCATCCGCTAATGACCGGGTAAGTTCCAGAGCCTTCTCACGGACAGCCGGGGTCTGCCAGTCGACGATTGCGTCGGAAACCAGATATTCGCTTAAATCATCCGATTCAGGGTACATGCTGTCCTCGTTTGATATTTGAATTTTGTGCGGCCATCAACCCCATAGAGTTCTTCTAGGGGGAAGTTGATAATTTGTCAACCATCTGCGTGAGAACCGTGTTATTTAACAATTACATTGCACCTCCTCAGCCCCCGGATGGCGTAACGGATCATGTTCAAGGAGTTACTGCGGTAATGGAAGAAACAGCCAGCAACACATATAAAAAACTGCCGGTTATCCTGCTCTTCATTTTCGTGCTCTTCCTGGTGGCTTTCTGCACGTGGCAGCTGTTCCAGGGCAACCTTGAGGCAGCCTTCTCGACGTTTCCCTTTCTTCTGATAATCTATCTCTTCGTGATAAAACGCCGATCGTGAACCCTTTGGCGTTATCCGGAACCATTTCTGCATGCGCCGCGCCGCCGCGCTGAGCAGCAAGACATCCCGTCTAACCCTCTCCAATCAAATCACCAAATGCAAAGCCTCGCTTGACTCCCGGAGAGTATTCACATTTCTCCTGATGTAGCGACGTCCAAACATTGCAAGCCCTAATTTCAGTGATAAAATACTCTTTAGCAGTCACCGAACACGATGGCACACCTCTGACGTGAAAGGAGTCAGCCGATGAAATTCATGCTTACCTTTTCCTGGAAACCGGACATCAAGGCGCAAGACGAGGCGATCGCCAGGTTCCGCAAGAGCGGGGGACTTCCTCCTGCGGGAGTCAAGCTGCTGGGACGCTGGATGCGCGCCGATTTCAATGGCGGTTTTGATCTGCTCGAGACCGATGATCCCCAGGCCTTGACCGAATTTGCTCTCATGTGGAGTGACCTGATGGCACTGACAATTGTTCCGGTCCTCGAGGATCAGCAACTGGCCGAGGTATTACAGCGGGTCGGCAAGTAAACAATACCAGTGCTGCCGATTCGCCTGGCTGAGGAGATGGTGATGTACGACAATACCGGTGCGAGTGCCCCGTCGGCCTATTCCTATCCGCTGCTCATCAAGCAATTGCTTCATTCCGCCATGGCCAATGCCCCTGAAAAGGAAATAGTCTACCGCAACCTCAAGCGCATCACCTACCTCGAATTCAGGCAGCGGGTCGGACGTCTGGCCAGCGCCTTGGCCGGCCTGGGCATCAAGCCGGGTGATACGGTGGGTGTCATGGATTGGGACAGCCACCGTTACCTGGAGTGTTACTTCGCCATTCCGATGATGGGAGCGGTGCTCCACACGATTAACGTCCGGCTCGCGCCCGAACAACGCCTCTACACCATCAACCACGCCGCAGACGACCTGATCCTGGTAAACGCCGAATTCCTGCCGATGCTGGAACAGATCAAGGACCAGCTTGAAACGGTTAAACAATTGATTCTCATCAACGACGCCGACTCCCCTCCCCCAAGCTCGCTGCGGTTCGCCGGCGAATACGAACAGCTGCTCTCCAACGAGCAAGCCGGCTATGAATTTCCCGATTTCGACGAAAACAGCAGGGCCACAACCTTCTATACCACCGGAACTACGGGAAGTCCCAAGGGGGTCTACTTCAGCCACCGTCAGCTGGTACTACATACCCTTGCCGGATTGGCGGCGCTGGGAACCGCGAGCAGCCAGGGGCGTTTCCACAGGGAGGATGTCTACATGCCGATCACCCCGATGTTTCATGTGCACGCCTGGGGCATCCCCTACATGGCCACTACGATGGGGCTGAAGCAGGTTTATCCCGGCCGCTACTCTCCAGATGTCCTGTTGGGCGCGATAAAAAAAGAGAAGGTCACTTTCTCCCACTGCGTCCCCACCATTCTGCACATGCTCCTCTCCAGCGAAGAGGCCAACGACGTAGATCTGTCGCACTGGAAGGTGATCATCGGCGGTTCGGCCCTACCCAAGGCCCTGTGCAAGGCGGCCATTAACCGCGGCATCGACGTGTTTGCCGGCTACGGCATGTCTGAAACCTGTCCGATCCTGACTCTGGCACATCTGGACCCCGACATGCTCGACCTCGACTCCCACGATCAGGTGGAATTCCGCTGCAAGTCCGGACGCTCCATACCGCTGGTTGATCTGCGGATCGTTGATGATGAGATGAAAGAGGCGCATCACGACGGCAAGGCAACCGGCGAGTTGCTGGTGAGAGCGCCTTGGCTCACCATGGGATACCTCAAGGATCCCGAAAATTCTGAGCTCCTCTGGCAGGGGGGGTACCTGCACACCCATGACGTAGCCGCGATCGACCCACGCGGCTGGCTCAAGATCTGTGACCGCACCAAAGACGTGATCAAGACGGGTGGCGAATGGCTCTCCTCACTGGATATCGAGGACATCGTGGCTAAACACCCAGCGGTAAGCGAGGTAGCGGTGATTGGGCTTCCCGACGCCAAATGGGGTGAACGTCCGATGGCCCTGGTGGTAATTAAACCCGGCTACGCAGGAACAATCACGGAAGATGCGATTAAGGAGCTAGTCATGGAACAAGCCTCCAGGGGAATCATCTCCAAATGGGGCGTTCCTGAACGGGTTCTCTTTGTAGAGGCTCTCGACAAGACCAGCGTGGGCAAGCTTGACAAGAAGGTGCTGAGACAGAAGTATCAGCCTGCAGCTATGGGGTAATTATTGTGCCCTCAAATACCAGCAATTATAGAGCGAATCGTGCTATAATTAACACGTAGAAGCAAGGTAATTACACCATTAGAAAGGGGTGTGGAAACAATGAGAAGTACGACAAAAGAAATTAGCGGTGCAAAAAAGGGAGCCGCGAAAAGAGCCCCGGCGGGTGCCCCGGCAAAAGCAAAGGGCGCCGTCAAGACCGGCCTCGCAAGTTCGAGCCGTGCTGTAACAGCTCACGAAAGTGCGGGAACTGGCAGCCGCAAGGCTAAAGCCAGAAAAAGCGGCACCAGTAAATAGTCCTAACGGACCATAACTTCAATGAGAAGAGACCGGAATCCGATTCCGGCAATAGAAAGAGGCCTTGCGGTGTAGATCGCAGGGTCTTTCTGTTCCCGGGCGGCGCCTGCCATGATGGGTTCTGTGTCGTCGAGTGAAACAGGTATAGTCCTTGTATCCCCGAGAGAAAGTCCAACCTCTCAGACCCCGCCTGACCATAATGCTGCAATTGTTTTCTTTGCTGCATTATGAGACAATTTATTTGCAAAACAGGAAATATTGATTGCAAAAGGAGATTGCGGTGACCAGCAAAATTCACGACATAATTGACGAATTGCCTCAAGCCTCTAACCGGCGCGTTGAAGAAATTGCAACAATTTTAGAAGGTGTTCTTTCCGATATAGAATGCAGATATCCTATTGAAGATGATTCCGACAGTGCTTACGAGTGTGAAAATATCCCTAAAGCAAAGGAGTTGCTTGTGCTTGTCAGGGCATGGAATGAAAGTGACGAGGATTTGAAGTCAGGAGGCAGAAAAAGAGAAGATTGGGATAGTGGAATTAAGGTAATAAATAAATTATCAAAGGAATTAAAAACAACATTTAAGCAAATTTGACCTGTGAACACCGATCCCGGTTAAGGCCGCATACACACCCCTGCCTCTAAACAGAAAAGGCCGCTCTCCATAAGGGGGACGGCCTTTATTTACGTGCCTCATGGCTTGATACCACCTTCTTCCAGAAAGCGGCGTACCGATTCAAAGTAGCCTTATTAAGCTACTACAGCCTGTAATTGAATTCTGTCCGCCACCGCCCGCACATATTTCTGGCGTCCATGGCCAGGAAGCGGCACTTCCTCGATATTAAGCAGACCTGCTGCCACGAGAATATCAACGTCCTTCTTGACCGTGCTTCTATCGCGATGCAGGCGATGTGCGATAGCGGTTATGGAGGATGGATCAGACTTGGCGGCACGAAATAATTCCAGTCTTGCCGGAGACATGACGGCAAACATATCGCCTGGATCTTCAAATGTAAGAGTGAACTCCGGTTTGGGAACTTCGCCGCGATCAAGCTGTTTGGCAGTCTCGCGTACGTGTTCAAAAAAGTCTTCCGTAGTTCCAGTATTAACGATTACGTTGCGCATTATATTCCTCCAGCACCGTTGTCCATTCCTGCTCAAAGCGACGTTCGATTTCCTTGAAACTCGTAATATCTATCGGTTCGACAGAACCTTTGAAATGCCGATGGTGTCCATGCCTGTTGTCATATCCGATAACCCGGCCGTTGTCGCCGCTGAAAATCATGTGATTGATGTACGCCAGATTATAACGGGTAACAGCTCCATTATCCGCCCACACTTCGTATCTGAGAGTGCCGTTCCCGCGCCTGCGCGAAACCATAAAAGTTCGGTCAATAATCTTCGTTTCAGCCATGGACTTTTATACCATGCCTGTATTGTTTCGACAACTATGTTATTAAACGGTGAGTGCCAAGCCAACATATTTTACTTTGTCAAAAGTGTCGGGCATTACACTGGAAACATACACTCGCAAAAAAAGTCCTATCTCTTTTTGAGGAAAGTTTGATTATTTGCGATACAATGTTGGCATGTATTCACGTTTATGCTTCGGCATTACCGAGAAAACCTCATGGCGCCCGGCCAACGGGTTTCGCCGGAAACGCCGGAACAACCTTTTGAAAAGGAGTCATATCCGCCCGAGCTGGAATAATCTGACAAGGAGAAACATCATGGACAAGATCTATCGCGTAAACATGACCGACATGACAGTCAAGCAGGAAGATGTTCCCGCAGAGTGGGCAGCACACGGTGGCCGAGGATTGACCTCGACCATCGTAGCAGCCGAAGTCCCACCGACCTGCCACCCTCTCGGCCCGAACAACAAACTGGTGTTTGCGCCGGGTCTTCTCACCGGCACGCCGGCAGTCCAATCCGGACGCCTTTCGGCGGGCGGCAAGAGCCCGCTTACGGGAGGCATCAATGAGAGCAACTCCGGCGGTACCGCGGCACAGCTGCTGGCACGACTCGGCATCAAGGCGCTGATCATCGAAGGCCAGCCAAAGGAAGACAGGTGGTTCAACCTCCATGTAACCAAGGATGGCATCACCATTCTGGAAGAAACCGAACTGGCCGGCCAGAATAACTTTGCCGTCATCGAGGCGGTTGAGACGCGTCTGGGCAAGAAGATCGGCATCATGACTATCGGTACTGCCGGTGAACGCAGGATGATCTCGGCCAATATCTCGGTCAAGGACCCGGACAGCAAGCTCCGCAGTCTCGGCCGTGGTGGCCTCGGCGCGGTCATGGGTTCCAAGAAGATCAAGTTCATCTCCATCGACGGCGAAGGCGCACCCGGTGTCAAGATTGCCGACCCGGATAAATTCAAGGCCGCATCCAAGACCTTTGGCAAGGCCCTGCTCGACCACCCGGTCAGCGGCCAGGGTCTTCCGACCTATGGCACCGACGTTCTGGTAAACGTCATCAACGAGGCCGGCGGGTTACCGACCCGCAACTTCACCTCCGGTCAGTTTGCAGCGCATGACAAGATCTCCGGCGAAACAATGCATGACACTATCGTTGCCCGTGGCGGCAAAACAAAACATGGCTGCCACGTCGGTTGCATCATCCAGTGCTCGCAGGTTTACAACGACAAGGACGGCAACTACCTCACCTCCGGTTTCGAATATGAGACCATCTGGGGGCTCGGCGCCGACTGCTGCATCGAAGACCTGGACATCATCGCCAAGGCCGACAGCATCATGGACGACATCGGTGTCGACTCCATCGAAACCGCCGTCATGTTCGGCGTGGCGATGGAAGCCGGCATTATTCCGTTTGGCGACGGCCAGGGCGTTCTGCGCCTGCTCTCGGATGAGATCGCCAAAGGTACGCCGTTCGGCCGTCTCCTCGGCGCCGGTGCGGGTACCGTGGGTCGCGCCTATGGCATCACCCGCGTTCCGATCGTAAAGAACCAGAGTATTCCGGCCTATGACCCACGTTCTATCAAGGGCATCGGCGTCACCTACGCTACCAGCACCATGGGCGCCGATCACACCGCCGGTTACGCCATTGCCACCAACATCCTCAATGTCGGTGGTTACGTGGATCCGCTCAAGAAAGCCGGCCAGGTCGAACTTTCACGTAACCTGCAGATCGCAACCGCCGCGATCGACTCCACCGGCATGTGTATCTTCGTGGCCTTTCCGGCCCTCGATATTCCCGAGTGTCTGCCTGCCCTGATCGACATGCTCAACGCCCGCGCCGACATCGCCCTGACCGGTGATGACATCGTTGCCCTCGGCAAACACATCCTCAAGCTCGAACACAAATTCAACATCGAAGCTGGTTTCAACAGCGCGCACGACCGTTTGCCCGAATTTTTCAAATATGAACCGATAGCCCCGCACAACGCTGTCTGGGACTTCACCGACGAAGAAATCGACGAGTTCTGGAACTTCTAAAAAACAGATCGTGCAACCGGCCGAAATCATAAATATAGGGGACAGGCAACAGCCCGTCCCCTATTCACTTGAAATTCCAAGCCAATTTATTCCGTCAGGAAAACTTGACTTCCAACAGGGTCAGGTCGTCATCCAGACGTATCCTGTTGGAAAAATTCAGCAACGCCTCCTCCAGAGGTTCGATCCTGATGCCGGATTGCGGATATCCCAGCGAGTTGAGGATGCCGAGCAGCCCATCCGTTCCCAGCATGCATCCGGCGTCATCGTGAATTTCGACGGCACCGTCGGTAAACATCAGCAGCGAGTCTCCGGACGCGCATGAGAATTCACATTCTTCGTAAGCGGCGTCCTTAATCATGCCGAATGGCAATCCTGCGGCAGTTAACTGTTCAGTCCTGCCATCCGAGTGTACCATAACAAGGGATGGCCCCCCGGCCGAGACGAGCCGCACTCTCTTTTTTGAGGCGTCCAGAACACCACAGACCGCCGTGGCGAAAGACTCGTCCTTGACGATGCTGTATAAGTTGCGGTTCAAGATCTGGGCGAATTTCACCGGATTCATAAGGGTGTTGCGGTAACGGTTCCAAAGAGAACTCAAATGCATGGTATGGAGAGCGGCTGCCACGCCATGCCCCATTACATCGGCGATAATGAAGCCATAGCGATCGGCATCGAGTTGACGAATGGCAAAATAGTCACCTCCGACCATGTCATGCGGATGATAAAAAGAGGAAAAGTCAACCCGGCCGTCCTTAGGCAGGACCTGCTCCATGGACATAGTCTGGATTCGTTTTGCAAGTTCAAGGTTCGCGTAGGTCTCGGAATAATCCTGGAAGGTCTCCACTGCTCCGCTAACGTTCCCGTCCTGATCATGAAGCGGAGCAACAGACACGACAACCGGTACTCGTCCACCTGTCCTGGTCTGCGCAAAGACAAGGAGGGGAGCACTGCTCATCCTGTCGGTGACCATGCAGCGATGGAGCGGGCAAAAATCCGTTTGACAGAGACAGCGGCCGTCCTTGTCAATATGGACGAGGATGTTGTCCTTGCAACTGTGTCCAGTCACTTCCTCCGCGCTCCAGCCGGTGATCCGTTCGGCCGATTTGTTCCAGTAAAGGATCCGGCGCTCGGTGTCTGTTACGTACAAACCGTCATTCAGAGCACCCAGAACCTCTTTTGCAATCGGAAGATTCACCTTTGACATAGGACCTCCAGTTGTAGTTCCCGAACTAATCGCGCAACAGAATTACCTACTCATATTTTACCGATGTTCCATTAATTATCAAGCGAAGCGGCCCGCCGGGAAACCATTCACTCGACAACCGCTACATGGCCGCCTTTTGAATCAAACATGCTTTCCCAATAACTCCCAAGGTTGCCAACCGGCAAATCCCGGCTATAAATATACAAATAATTGCTTTTCAATCGAGGAGGTTTTTATGCGAAAATTTGTGCTGGCCGGTATAGCAATTGTCATGTTTGCAGGGTCTATAGGCGCCACTGACTTGCCGGTGGCACCAAACGGAATTGCCCTCTATCCCGACTACATCTCCTGGAAGGTCATCGCCCCCTCCTACAGAGAGGACAAGGGGCACATCCGCATCATCACCGGCAACGAGATTGCCGTTGCAGCGCTGCATGCCGGCATAAAACCGCTCCCGGACGGCAGCGTACTGGCCAAGGTGGCCTGGAAAGCGGAAAAGAACCCGTCATTCCCTGTCGCCACCGAGCCGGGTGCATTCGCGCAGGTCGAGTTCATGGTTAAAGATGCCAAAAAATACAAGGAAACCGGCGGGTGGGGTTTTGCCCGTTTTGTCGGGAGCGATCTGAAACCCTACGGCAAGGATGCAGCTTTCGCCGGCGAGTGCTTTGGATGCCACTTACCGGTCGCCAAAAACGACTACCTCTTTACCAGGATCGTCAAAACCCCATAAGCCGGGACAGTAAACTGAAAGTTACAAAAGGGCAGGCAAAATAATACGGAATTATCACCAATAAAAAGGCCAATGACATATTCTGTCGCCAGTGTGTTGTAGCATGCTCTCTATAGGAGGGTATGCTATGAATATTCAAGAGTTTCGCAAACAGTTTCCCGATGAAAAGACCTGCCACCAC
>WNGL01000805.1_pt1 | contig 52282 bp, 47 predicted proteins | sample 5400591 | NCBI WGS metagenome assembly WNGL01 (sample SAMN13153377, study PRJNA577476) | soil metagenome | isolation source: 80 cm soil or saprolite under Garry oak tree replicate 1 | place: USA:California | collected 2016-06-15 | reverse complement strand
CGCACGTCATCGCGCGCGAGACCGTCAAGGCGCTGCGCAAGAACGTGCTGGCGAAGTGCTACGGCGGCGACGTGAGCCGCAAGAGAAAATTGCTGGAAAAGCAGAAAGCGGGGAAAAAGCGCATGAAACAGGTCGGCACCGTGGAAATACCCCAGGAGGCGTTTCTCGCCATACTGCAGGTTGAGAGCAAATGAATTTCGCGCTGATACTCTTCGTGTTGCTGGTCATTACGGGGGCGTTTGCGCTGGCCGACGCAGTCTATTTCTCCAAGCAGCGCCGCAAGGACGACAAGGAACCCTGGTGGATCGAATATCCGAAGAGTTTCTTTCCGGTCATCCTCATCGTTTTTCTGCTGCGCTCGTTCCTGGTCGAGCCCTTCAAGATTCCCTCGGGCTCGATGGTGCCGACGCTGGTGGTCGGGGACTTCATCCTGGTCAACAAGTTCGCCTACGGCATCCGGATACCGCTCATCAACAAGAAGATCGTCAATATCGGGGAGCCCAAGCGCGGCGATGTGATGGTGTTTCGCTTTCCGGAGGATCCGTCGCTCGATTACATCAAGCGCGTGGTCGGGGTTCCCGGCGACAAGATCGTCTACGAGAACAAGAAACTCTTCATCAACGGCGCCGCGCAGCCTCGCAAACAGATTTCGGACTATCTGAATCGCGAGCGGATCCACTACTCGGCACAGTTCGTCGAGACGGTGAACGGGGTCGAGCACGCCATCCTCCTCGAGGGCGATGCGCCGGCGGCGGTCCCCTTCACGCGACCGTTCCCGTTTCGCGAAAATTGCAACTACAATAGCGAAGGTGTGACCTGCACCGTGCCTCCCGGGCACTATTTCATGATGGGCGACAACCGCGACAACTCGGCGGACAGCAGAGTGTGGGGTTTCGTACCGGACGAGAATATCGTCGGGAAGGCGTTTTTCATCTGGTTCAACTTCAGCGAGCCACGGCGCTTCGGAACGTTCAAGTGAAGGGGGATTCATGAAGAACCAGCGAGGCATTACCCTGATTGGAATGGTGGTGATGTGCATTGTCATCGTCTTGGTTGCCATAGGCGGCCTGAAGATCGCCCCCGCCTACATCGAATACTTCAAGATCAAGAAGGCGATCGTCGGCATCGCGCAGACCAACAGCAAGGGAACCGTCCAGGAGGTGCGCCTGGCGTTCGATCGCCGCGCGGCGATCGACGACATCGACGTGATCGCGGGCAGGGACCTCGAAGTCACCAAGGAAGGCAACGATATCGTGATCTCGTTTGCCTACCCGAAGCGCGTCTCGCTGTTCGGCAATGTCAGTGTCGTGTTCGATTTTGCTGCGAGCAGCAATAATTAACGACACGCCGGGATCGGGTTCCGTCGCACGCTCGACCCGCTCTTCGACGGGGTCCGTGGACCGGGAGCGTCTTCAGCAGCATATCGGATACCGTTTTTCCCGACCCGAGCTCCTGTCGCGGGCACTCACGCACCGCAGTCACAGCGCGCTTCACAACGAGCGCCTGGAGTTCCTGGGCGACAGCGTACTCAACTGCGTCGTCGCGGCCGAGCTGTTCGAGCGCTTCGCCGAGCTTCCCGAGGGAGACCTGTCGCGGCTGCGCGCGCAGCTGGTGCGCGAGGAGACCTTGTATCAGGTGGCGCAGACCCTCGGCATGGGCGATCACCTGCAGCTGGGCGAAGGCGAACTGAAGAGCGGCGGGTTCGCGCGACCCTCGATTCTGGCCGATGCGTTCGAAGCTCTGATCGGAGCGGTCTTTGTCGACGGGGGTTTTTCGGCGGCCCGCGAAGCCATTCGGCGCCTGTATGAGCCGCTGCTCGCCTCGCTGGATCCGACGGCGCCCGGCAAGGACCCTAAAACGCTTCTGCAGGAGCTGCTTCAGGCGAGGAGGATCGCCCTGCCTCAATACTCCGTGGTCGCAATGCACGGGGCCGCTCACAGCCAGAATTTCGAGGTCGAGTGCCTGATTCCCCAGCTCTCGGTGCGGACCACGGGACGCGGAAGCAGCCGGCGAAACGCCGAGCAGGAGGCGGCCATGCGCGCCTTCGAGCAGATCCGCCGCCGAACGGCCGTACCGTGAGGGCCGTGGAGCCGTACCGCTGCGGAGCGATCGCTCTGATCGGGCGCCCCAACGTCGGCAAGTCCACCCTGCTGAACGCATTGCTGGGACAAAAACTCAGCATCACCTCTCACAAGCCGCAGACCACGCGACAATCCCTTCGCGGGGTCCTCACCACCGAAACGGCGCAGTTCGTCGTCATCGACACGCCGGGGTTCCAGACCCGGCACCGCGGCGCCCTCAACCGGGCGATGAACCGCGCGGTTCGCGGAGCGCTCGAGGGGGTCGATGTGGCGGCTCTGGTCGTCGAAGCGAAGCGCTTCGGGGCGGAGGATCGCGCGCTGCTGAAACAGGTCGCCGCGGGCGTTCCGCTGTTTCTGGTCGTGAACAAGATCGACACGACCGCAGCCGCGGATTTGCTCCCGTTCCTGAAAAAGGTGGCGGGCGAAGCGAAGTTCGAGGAAATCGTGCCGGTCAGCGCAAGCCGCCGCAAGGGGCTCGATGAGCTGCTGGGGGCGCTCAGGCGCCACCTGCCGGAGCGGCCCGCGATCCATTCCGAGGACGACCTGACCGATAGCAACGAGCGGTTTCTCGCCGCAGAATTCCTGCGCGAAAAACTGTTTCGCCTTCTGGGCGAGGAGCTTCCTTACAGCACCGGCGTGGAGATCGAGAAATTCGAGGAGCAGCGCGGCCTCCGGCGGATTCACGCCTCGATCGTAGTTGGAAAGGAGGGACACAAGGCGATCATCATCGGATCGGGCGGAAGCAAGCTGAAACAGATTGCCACCGCCGCTCGTCACGACATGGAGACCCTTTTCGGCGGCAAGGTCTTTCTGCAAGTCTGGGTCAAGGTCCGCAGCGGGTGGACCGACGACGAAGCGGCGCTGAGGCGCATGGGCTATGGTTGAGCGTACCAGACAGGAAAGCCGGGAAGCCTTCATTCTGCACGGCTACCCGTATCGCGAAACGAGCCTGCTGCTCGAAACGTTCACCCGCGCATTCGGACGGGTGTCGATGGTGGCGCGGGGAGCGCGCAGCCCGCGCTCGCCTCTGCGCGGGGTCTTGCTCGCCTTTCAGCCGCTCGCCCTGTCCTGGTTCGGCAAGGGCGAACTGCGAACGCTCGCACGCGCCGAGTGGGTCGGGGGACAACCGCTGCTTCACGGCGAAGCGCTCATGTGCGGGTTCTATCTCAACGAGCTCCTGCTGCGGCTGCTGCCCCGCGAAGACCCCCACGACGCGTTGTTTTCGCGATATTGGGAAACGCTCCGGCGACTCGCGCCGCACGGCAGCTCGGCCCCTGCGCTGCGTTCTTTCGAGAGAGCCCTGCTCAAGGAGCTCGGTTACGCTATGGCGCTCGAGCGCGACAGCGCCAGCGGCCGCGCGATCGACCCGGCGAAGAGCTATGCGTACGATCCCGAGCGCGGACCGATCGAGGTCGAGGACGCGGGACCGCAGCCCCGAGTGTCCGGCCGGACGCTCCTCGACATGGCGCGCGACGACTATGCCGATCCCCAGACCCAGCAACAGGCGAAGGCGCTGATGCGCACGCTCATCAATCATCGACTCGATTACCAGCCGCTGAAGAGCCGCCAGATCTTCAGGGATCTGCTCGCGCTGTGAGGCGTTCGTCCGCATGACTCTCTTGAGCGTGAATCTCAACAAGGTTGCGTTGCTGCGCAATACCCGCACCATCGGCATTCCAAGCGTCGTCCACGCGGCGCGCATCGCGCTGGGCGCGGGCGCTCACGGAATCACGGTCCATCCGCGCCCCGACGGACGGCACGTGCGGGGAGAGGACGTGCGCGAGCTCGCCGCCGTGCTGCGGGACCGGCCTGGCACCGAATTCAACATCGAAGGCAATCCGTTCCACGGCCTGCTCGAATTCGTCCGTGAGGTGCGCCCGGCGCAGTGCACGCTCGTTCCCGACGAGACCGGAGCCTTCACCTCCGACCACGGCTGGGAGCTCGGCAGGGACGGCGCGCGGCTCGGGCCTGTCATTGCGGAGCTCAGGGCGCTGGGCGTGCGCGTGAGCCTCTTCATGGATCCGGTCGCGGATGCGATGGCGGCGGCGGCCGGCCTCGGCGCCGACCGGGTCGAGCTGTATACGGAGCCCTATGCGCTGGCGTTCGGCACCGCGGAGCAGGAAGCGGTGCTCGGACGCTACGCGGTAGCCGCGCGCGCCGCGCAGCGCTCAGGGCTGGGCGTCAACGCCGGCCACGACCTCAATCTCGGCAATTTGCACGTCTTCCTGCGCTCGGTGCCGAACGTGCTGGAAGTGTCCATCGGGCACGCGTTGATCTCCGACGCGCTGGAGCTGGGTCTCGCCGATGCCGTGCGCCGGTATCTCGAGGCAATTCGTCGTAGCGACCCCGGGAAGGGAACATCGTGATCCTCGGAATCGGGACCGATCTCTGCGACGTCGGCCGGATCGAGCGTGCCCTGGAGCGTTTCGGCGAGCGTTTCGCCGAAAGAATCCTGGTGGCTTCGGAGCTCGAGCGCTTTCGCCGCCACCGCAAGCGGGCGGCGTATCTCGCCAAGCGCTTTGCCGCCAAGGAGGCGTTCTCGAAGGCGCTCGGCACCGGAATCCGCTTTCCCGTCAACTGGCACGGCGTCTGGGTCGAGAACGAGCGCTCGGGGAAGCCCTCGCTCAAATTTTCCGGGCCCCTCGCCGCGTTCCTTAAGCGGCGTGGCGTCGAAAGCGTCCACGTGTCGCTCACGGACGAAATCGGCATGGCCTGCGCATTTGTCGTGGTCGAAGGAGCCGCTCCGAAGGCCCGGAGGAAAAGATGACGCTCGGCCCGGTGATGCTCGATGTAGCCGGGCCGCAGGTTGCGTCGGAGGAGAAGGAGATACTGCGTCATCCCTCGGTGGGCGGCGTGATCCTGTTCGCGCGCAACTTCGAGTCCCCGCGGCAGCTCCTCGCGCTCACGACCGAGATTCGCGCTCTGCGCCGGCGCGAGCCGCTCATCGCGGTGGACCATGAGGGCGGGCGGGTGCAGCGCTTCCAGGAAGGGTTTACCCGCATCCCGCCGATGCGTCTGCTCGGGGAGCGCTGGGAAGCCGACACGGCGCAGGCCCGAACCCTCGCGGAATCGACGGGTTACGTCGTCGCGGTGGAGCTGCGGGCGCACGGAATCGATTTCAGTTTCGCGCCCGTACTCGACGTAGACTTCGGCTCGAGCAGCATCATCGGAGATCGTTCTTTCTCGGACGAGCCCGCGGTGATCGCGGCGCTCGCCGGCGCGTTCGTCGCCGGATCGACGGCCGGCGGCGCGGCATCGGTCGGCAAGCATTTTCCCGGTCACGGCTACGTGAAGGCGGACTCGCACGTCGATGTCCCAGTGGACGAGCGCGAACTGGGCGAGATCGAAGCCGCCGACCTGCTGCCTTACCGCGAGCTGATCAAACGGGGTTTGAGCGGAATCATGCCGGCTCACGTGATTTATCCGAAGGTGGACCGGCGGCCGGCCGGATTCTCTCCCGTGTGGCTGAAGGACGTGCTCCGGGGCCGGCTCGGCTTCGGCGGCATGATCTTCAGCGACGACCTGTCGATGGAGGGCGCGAGCGTCGCCGGCGGCGTGGTGCAGCGCGCCGAAGCCGCGCTTGCAGCGGGCTGCGACATGGTCCTCGTATGCAACGCGCCGCAAGCCGCGGCCGAGCTGCTGGATAAGCTGAAAGCCCCCGCGCTCGACGCGCGGCGCGCCGAGCGCATGCGCGGCCGGGGGGCGTTGAAGCCGCTGGGTTCGGATACGCGCTATGCATCCGCGGTTGCCGCGATCAAGGGTGTCTCGGTTTAGAATTCCAGAATGACGCACGATCACGACCACGGCGCGCCCGGTCCGCGACATGCGGGCCGGGCTTTCGCGCTGGGAATCGGCCTGAACCTAGCGTTTGTGCTGGTCGAGGCGGTATACGGCGTGCTCGCACACTCAATGGCGCTGCTCGCCGACGCCGGACACAATCTGAGCGACGTGCTCGCGCTGACGCTCGCATGGGGCGCGAGCACCTTGGCGAAGCGCGGGCCCTCGGAGCGTTTCACCTACGGCCTGCGCAGCTCGTCGATCCTCGTCGCGCTGCTGAACGCGGCGCTCCTCCTCGTGGTGACCGGCGGCATCGCCTGGGAGGCGATCAATCGCCTGGCCTCTCCGACGCCCGTCGCCGGTGAAACGGTGATTTGGGTGGCGTTCGTCGGCATACTGATCAACGGAGCGAGCGCGATGCTGTTCGCGCGCGATAGGCGGCGCGACATCAACATGCGCGGCGCGTTCCTGCACCTAGCGGCCGACGCGGTGGTCTCGCTCGGCGTCGTCGTCGCGGGAATCGGGATCCTCTTCACCGGCTGGCTGTGGCTCGACCCGCTCACCGGCCTCGTCATCGCGGTCGCCATCGTGTGGAGCACTTGGGGCCTTTTGCGCGATTCGGTCGCGCTCGCGTTGAACGCCGTTCCAGAGCACATCGATCCGCGCGTCGTGCGCACCTACCTGTCGCTGCTCGCGGGCGTCACCGAGGTGCACGACCTGCACATCTGGGCGATGAGCACGACCGAGACCGCGCTCACCGTGCACCTCGTCATCCCCGGCGGGCATCCCGGCGACGCGTTCATGGCGGAAGTGTGCAGGGAGCTGCGCGCGCGCTATCACGTGCACCACTCGACCATCCAGATCGAGACCGGCGCGCACCCGTGCGAGCTGGCGCCGGATCACGTGGTGTAGGGGGAATCGATCGTTCTGCGCTTTGGAACTGACAGTGGTATCTTGATCGAATGGAAGCCATCGACAACAAGGAAGTTACCTTGGCGGACGGGTCCAAGAAGCTGGTCCCGTACGTGGGTCCCATCGAGCTGCGTTTCAAGAATCGCGTCGGGTTCGCGGGGGCTCTGGTCATGGGCGATCAGGTTTTGCTTGGCGCGATTCCGATGGAGGATATGGATCTCGTCGTCGTCCCGAAAACCCGGACTCTGGATGTAAACCCGGATAGTCCGAACATCGCGTCGTCGATCGTCAAGTGACACCGCGAGAGCGGAAGGCCTATGGGTGGTGATAAAGATACCCTTAGGGACGAATATCCGGAGGACTTGATCAGATCGGGTGTCCGCGGCAAGTATGCGAAGAGCTACCGCGAAGGCACGAATATCGTCCTTATCGATCCGGACCTGCACAAACCGCTGCTATAAAACCTACACGCGCTCGATATACGCGCCGTCGTTGGTGTTGACCTTGATTTTCTCGCCGGAGTTGACGAACGGCGGGACCTGGACGATGAGGCCGGTCTCGGTCTTGGCGGGCTTGAACGAGGTCGTGACGGTGGCGTTCCTGATGTTGGGGTCGGTTTCGGTCACGGTGAGCACGACCGAAGGCGGCAGCTCGACCCCGATCGGCTTGTCGTTGTAGAACACCACCTGCACGTCGGTGTTGGGCAGCAGGTAGCCGGTCTGTCCCTCGAGCATTTCATCCGACAAGGTCAGCTGCTCGTAATTCTCCTTGTCCATGAAAATGTAGCCGGTGCCGTCGTTGTAGAGGTACTGCATCTCGCGCGGATCGACGAAAGCGCGTTCGACCTTGTCCTCGGTGCGGATCCGCTGGTTGGTCTTGGTGCCGCTCTCGATGTCCTTCATCTCGACCTGCATGAAGGCTCCGCCGCGCCCGCCGACGTGCACGTGGTAGCATTTAATCACGCGCCAGATCCGCTTTTCCCATTCGAGCAGATGACCGATGCGGATTTCGGTTGCGAGAACTTTGGCCATGGTTTGAATGCGCTGGAAGCAAGGCGCGGCATTCTATAACACTCCGGTGACGAAGTCGAAATTGCAATCCGGATACGATCCCGCCTGCCGCAACTGCCCGCGGCTCGCCGGATACCTCGATCGGGTCAGGCAGGAGCACCCCGACTACCACGCGCGCCCCGTCGCGCCCTTCGGTCCGGAACGCGCGGCCCTGCTGGTGGTGGGCCTCGCTCCGGGACTCCACGGGGCGAACCGCACCGGCCGGCCTTTCACCGGCGACCATGCCGGCATCCTGCTCTACAGGACCTTGCACCGGTACGGCTTCGCGAGCCACGAGGGCTCGCCCGATCCGCGGGACGGCCTCGCGCTCATCGGTTGCCGCGTCACGAACGCGGTGAAGTGCCTTCCGCCGCAGAACAGGCCGCTGCCCGACGAAGTGCGCCGCTGCAATCGTTACCTTGCCGAGGAGATCGCCGCCGTGCGGCCGCGGGCGATCCTCGCGCTCGGCGCGATCGCCCACCGGGCGGTGTTGATGGCTTTCGAGCTCGCCCCGGGGCGGCATCGCTTCGCGCACCGCGCAGTTCACGAGCTGTGCGCGGCTTCGCCCGCAGCGCGGCTCTTCGATAGCTATCACTGCAGCCGCTATAATACGCAGACGAAGCGGCTCACCGCGACGATGTTCGAGGCGGTGGTTCGCGATATCGCGACTTTCCTCCGCGACGCCCGATGACTTCCCCAAGCAAAGCGCTCCGAGCAGAAGACAACCGGAGCGCTCCGGCCTTCGACGCGCAGGCCTTGCTCGCCGCCTTGCCGGGTTTGCCGGGCGTATACCGCATGATCGGCGCGGAAGGGGAGGCGCTCTACGTCGGCAAGGCGGGCGACCTGAAGAAGCGCGTCTCGTCGTATTTTCAGAAGACGCAACACGGCCCGCGCATCGCCATGATGCTGACGCAGGTCGCGGCGGTCGAGATCACGGTCACTCGCTCCGAAGCGGAAGCCCTGATCCTCGAGAACAACCTCATCAAGTCGCTCGCACCGCGCTACAACATCCTGTTCCGCGACGACAAGTCTTATCCCTACCTGATGGTGAGTGGCGGGGAATTCCCGCGTCTCGGCTTTCACCGCGGGGCGATGGACAAGACCCACCACTACTTCGGTCCGTTTCCGCACGCGGGCGCGGTGCGCGAGAGCATCCAGCTGCTGCAAAGGGTGTTTCGGCTGCGCACCTGCGAAAATTCTGTCTTCCAGAACCGCTCGCGGCCCTGCCTTCTCTACCAGATCAGGCGCTGCACCGCGCCCTGCGTGGGACACATCGCCGCCGCCGCCTACGCGGAAGACGTGAAGAGCGCTCAGCTCTACCTGCAGGGACGCAGCGACACCGCGCTCAAGCGGCTCGAGGCCCGCATGCAGCAGGCCTCCGACGCGCGGCGCTACGAGGAGGCGGCGATCTACCGCGACCAGATCCAATCCCTCGTCAAGGTCAGCCAGCGCCAGTACGCCGACACCGGCGCGGACGTCGATGTCGATATCATCGCGGTCGCCATGGAGCACGGCTTCGCCTGCGTCAACCTGGTGATGGTGCGCGGCGGCAGGCAGCTCGGGGACCGCAGCCTCTTTCCGCAGAATACGGAGGAGCGCGACGCAAGAGAAGTGCTCGCGGCGTTCATCGCGCAGCACTACCTGGACCGGCCGATACCGGGGGCGCTGGTCGTCGGCGAAGAGCTGGATGTCGAAGAGCTCGAGGCCACGCTCACCGAGCACGCGAAACGCGCCGTTCGCGTCCACACGCGTCCCACGGCCGAGCGCCGCGCCTGGCTCGAGATGGCCCGGCAAAACGCGCTTCAGGCCTTGAAGTCGAAGCTCACCGAGCACAGCACTCAGGAAACGCGGCTCGCGGCGCTACGCGAGGCGCTGGGCTTGCCCGACACCGTGCAGCGCATCGAATGCTTCGACGTGAGCCACACCATGGGCGAGGCCACGGTGGCGGCCTGCGTGGTGTACGATCGCATGGACATGTGCCGGGGCGAATACCGTCGCTACAACATCGAAGGCGTGCAGCCGGGCGACGACTACGGCGCTCTCGCGCAGGCGCTTTCGCGCCGCTACGGCAGGATAGCGGGCGGGGAGGGCGTCGCACCCGACCTGATTTTCATCGACGGCGGCAAGGGACAGGTGAGCGCGGCGAGAGAAGCGCTCGCCGAGGTCGGTCTCTCCGACATTGCGCTCGTAGGCATCGCCAAGGGCCCGGAGAGAAAGCCCGGGCTCGAGGAGCTGTGGGTCGGCGAGCGCGTGGTGACGCTTGCCCCCGACCACCCCGGACTGCATCTGATCCAGCGGATTCGCGACGAAGCACACCGCTTCGCCATCGCCGGGCACCGGGCGCGACGCTCCAAGCGGCGCACTACTTCGACGCTGGAGGGCATTGCCGGGATCGGCGCCAAACGCCGCAAGCAGCTGCTCACGCGGTTCGGCGGGCTGAAGGGCGTCATGGGCGCGAGCGTCGAGGACCTGACGCAAGTCGAGGGGATCAGCCGCAAGCTCGCGGAAAAAATCTACCAGGAGCTCCATGCCGCTTAACGTCCCGATCCTTCTCACCTGGCTCCGCATCCTGACGATCCCTCTGGTGATCGGGGTGTTCTATGTCCCCGAGGTGTGGCTCTCGAGCCGGCACCAGAACCTGATTGCGACCTCGTTGTTCATCGCCGCCGCGATCACGGACTGGCTCGATGGTTATCTCGCGAGGCGCTTGAACCAGACGTCTGCGTTCGGTGCGTTCCTCGACCCGGTCGCCGACAAGCTGATGATTGCCGCTGCGCTGATCGTGCTGGTCTGGCTTCAGCGCGTGGACGCGATCATCGCCGTGGTCATCATCGGGCGGGAGATCGCCGTTTCGGCGATGCGCGAATGGATGGCGAAGATCGGCCAGTCGAAAAGCGTCGCGGTGAATTTTCTCGGCAAGATAAAAACGATCTCCCAGATGATCGCCGTGCCGATGCTGCTCTACAACGAGCGGATCGGCGTGCTCAGTCCGCAGCGCGTCGGCACCTGGCTCATCTATGTCGCCGCGATACTGACGCTGCTGTCGATGTTCTACTATTTGAAACTCGCCCTGGCGCCGCGCGCGGAAGGAGATCGCCGCCGGCTTGACCGCAGGGGGAGCGAACCGTAAGATTCCGCCTTGCCCGCGGGAGTAGCTCAGTTGGTAGAGCGTAACCTTGCCAAGGTTAAGGTCGCGAGTTCGAGACTCGTCTCCCGCTCCAGAATTCCGAGGAACAGCCCGTTTCGATATCCTTCGCTGTTCCTGGTCTCAGGCATACGGCGGGGTGGCAGAGTGGTCATGCAGCGGCCTGCAAAGCCGTGGACGCCGGTTCGATTCCGACCCCCGCCTCCAGTTAGCTGCCAATTCCACCGCAAGGATCGGAGTTTCGCGGATGGCGCGGCTTCGTAAAGTACGCTCCTCGCTATTGGCTCATCTATGGAGCGCTGCCGTGGTCTCGAGGAACCCGTACCCGGTCCGGGGGCGACGCGGGCACGGGCTCATGGATGGGGTAGCGGTAGGCCTCAGACTGCGCTGACGTACCCTAAGAGGCAACTCTTGATTGTCCTTGTCCCAACTATTTACGTGCCCGGGCATATCTGTTGCGTTGCTTGCCTTACGGTTGAGCTCGGTATTGAACCTGTCTTTTCCATCTCACACAGCCAATATCAAAGGCGAGGGAAACCCCACGGACTTTGGTGCGGCGATCCGGGAAGCGGCCGCGATATAGGAAATACTGGAAACCAAGTTGCTCCGTCGCGAGCCCGACAGACTGCTTGAGCTCGGCAAACGAGGCCGAAATCTGAATCGTTCTGACCCAATAAGTACCTTGAAGGCTCACGGACCACCTCTCCCTAAATTCCTTGCTCCTGTTTGTTGTAAGAAATACTCTACGCCCTGCAACCCTTACCTCGTAAACTCGCTCGCGTTGTCAGTCCGTCGAGTTGTAGGGAATTCCCGTATAGCACCCGTAGGGGACCAAATATTAGGATCTACTAACTGAGTTCGCCAATGCTCTGATTTGATGAATGAAAGAATAAAAAGATAGCTTTTCCCCTGTAAACACTGACAGGTAGGCACATACAAGAAAAACTTTTAGACTGCAACTGCATTCTTGGTGTGGATCTTGAGAATAATCCCGACCAGCTTGCAGAGCTCGCACTCGCCTGTCGATCGGCGGCGTGGTTTTGGAAATCCCATGGGCTAAACGAGCTGGCGGACGCCGGGGATTTTCAGCAGATCACAAAGCGCATCAATGGCGACCTCACTGGTGAGGCTGACCGACTGGCGTTTTTCAGCCGCGCGCAAGAAGCTCTCGAGCGTTACGTCGAAGGCGAAAGGGGGGCTAAGCGCAACTTGTTAGTCATAAGGTCACGGACCCTCTTGTGGCGGGAGCTGGTGCGATCGATTGCGATTGACCAACTCGCCCGCTGGGCGAGAAAATTCACGGTTGGCCAAGAGAGGCGTTTAAAACCTCTATTCGCTTCCTGAGTGCGCCGGCCGCCGTCGCGGTCATCAGGAAAAACGGCATGGAACCATGGAACCGGGCTGAGGTCTTGCGAGCGGACAGCGAAAGCGGCGCGCACCCCGAAACGAGTAGGGATTACCTGACATTGATTGTCCTGTTGTCCCGGGCAGTAACTACAGTCGGGTTCGACTTGGACATGAACCGACCCAGGGAGGGGAGGAGCGGTGAACCTAACCGAACACTTCACACTGGAAGAGCTGTGCTTTTCCTCGACCGCTGAGCGCCTCGGCATCGACAATACTCCGGCCGAGGACATCGTCGCGAATGTGAACGTGTTGGCCCGGGGCTTGGAGCAGGTGCGCGCTCTGCTGGGCAAGCCGATGCATATCGACTCGGGCTACCGCTGCGTGGCCTTGAACTCCGCGGTCAAGGGTGCGCAGGACTCTGCGCACCTCAGGGGATTCGCCGCGAACTTCATCTGCCCGGAATTCGGCGAGCCCCTGAGCATCGTCCGCGCGGTTTCCAATTCCGCAATCGTCTTTGACCAGTGCATTCAGGAGGGAACCTGGGTGCATATTTCCTTCGATCCCAGGGCCCGCAAGGAAATCATGACCGCGCATTTCGGGCCGAACGGCACGAACTACACCATGGGAGCGTGAACTGTGGTTGATGCTGTCGTCGATCTTATCTGTTCCGTAGCCCCGACCACACCCGGGGCCTGGTCAATCGGAGTCCGGCGATAACAGATTTGTCCGAGCCCGGATGCGCCCAGGACCGCGTGCGTGAAGCCCCCGACACAGGCGGGGTGCTTGCCTTGAGGCTGCCAGGTCGCGGCGAATTCGTTTTCATCGGCGAATCGGCAGCCTTCGCGAGGGTGCAGCGCCTGATCGAAAAACTCTCCACGTGCGACGCACACGTGTTGATCAAGGGTGAGACGGGTACCGGCAAGGAATTGGCCGCGCGCTCGATCCATTATTCGGGTGCACGCCGGGAAGGGCCTTTCCTGCCCCTCAACTGTGGCGCAATTCCTGAGAATCTGGTCGAGAGCGAGCTATTTGGCCACGTTCGCGGCGCCTTCACTGATGCAAGGGAGGCGTACAGCGGCATAGTCGCGCAAGCCGAGGGCGGGACGCTGTTCCTGGACGAGATAGAAGCGCTTGGTCCGCGCGGCCAGGTCGCGCTGCTGCGTTTCTTGCAGGATCTTGAGTATCGTCCCGTCGGCGGCTCTACGCCACGCAGTGCGAATGTGCGGGTCATTGCGGCGAGCAACGTGGACTTGTCGATGCTGGCTCACAACGGCACCTATCGGCAGGATCTGCTGTTTCGCATCAATGTGCTGGTGCTCGAGATGCCGTCATTGCGAAGCCGGAGTGACGATGTGGTCTTGCTCGCCGAGGCGTTCGTGGAGCGCTTCGGCCAGCGCTACGGAAAGAGACAGATGCGCTTGCATCCGGCAAGCATCGACTGGCTGCGCAGTCAAGCGTGGCCAGGTAACGTGCGCGAATTGGAAAATCTCGTGCACCGGGAGGTGCTGCTGAGCGATGGCGGCACCACGGTACGCTTGGGTCCGTCCACCGGACAGGCACCGGGTGTTTTGAATTGCGATACCGGGGTCACGTTGACCGGCAGCGCCTTCCGTCAAGCCAAGGCGCATGTCGTCGCCGAGTTCGAGCGCGCGTACCTCACCGAGTTGCTGGCGCGAACCGGCGGAAATGTTGCGCAGGCGGCGCGGCTCTGCGGACAGGAACGCAGCCGCTTGAATAAACTGGTGCGCAAACACGGCTTGGATCGCACTCGCTTCTCGCGTGACGGTCAATCCGCCTGAACCGGCGGGCCTCACGCCGTACTACCGCCCCTCACGAATCGCGACGTTTCCCCCCAGGGGGATGCCTCTGGCGAGTCTTTCGCATTGGCCATTTCTTCGCTCATTCATACCAGCCCATGGTGGGTTATTTTCGACTCCATGGGTTCGATTTGATCCCCCAAGACTGCCACGAACATCTGGGCGCCCAAACCAGGCCATTGATCCAATAGGGATCAAATGGCCATTGGCGGGCTGGCACTGTGTGTGCGTGAGATCGGGGCAATCGGGTATGGAGGTGCGATGCGATCGGATGGTCGCGACGCGGTGGGTCCTCTCGAAGATGCGATTCGCGCTTATGTTTTGGCGCATCCGGGCGCCGCGGACAACGCAGCGGGGATTCAGAAGTGGTGGCTGCCTCCGGACATGGCAAATGGCCCGACGGCCGACGTTGAGGCAGCGTTAGCGGCGTTGCGCGTTGCCGGCGTGCTGAGTGAACTGCGCCTGCCCGATGGCAACGTCGTTTATTCGGCGGCGCAACGGCCAGGAAAACTGACGCAATAGTGGGCGAAGCCAGGCCGGCGCAACGAAGCGTTTCGGCCGTCCCGTATGGACGGTGCAAACCATAGAGGAAGGAGAATCACCCATGCCCGCAGCGCTGACTTACCCAGGCGTATACATCGAGGAAATACCCAGTGGTGTGCATACCATCACCGGGGTCGCTACGTCGATCACTGCGTTCGTCGGTCGGGCGCGTCGAGGTCCCACGGACGATGCTGTGACGATCAACAGCTATGGCGATTTCGAGCGCGTCTTCGGCGGGCTGTGGGTCGACAGCACGTTGGGCTATGCCGTGCGTGACTTCTTCCTCAATGGCGGCAGCCAAGCCGTCATCGTGCGGCTCTACCATCCGAAATTCGCGACAGCGGCTGATCAGACAAAGGCCGCAAAGGCCGCGAGCGATACCGCTGCCGCCGCAGCCGGTGCCGACGCGGCCGCAGCGGCGGCGGCTGCGACGGCCAAAGCCGCTACCTACCTTGCCGATCCTGAAAAGTCGGCCGCCAAAGTAGTTGCCGATGCTGCTGTCAAGGCCGCAGCGGTCGCGGGTGCGACAGTCCCCGACGTCACCAATGCCGCGAACGCTGCCGCGGCCACAGCGGCTCCGATCAACAAAGCGACGCTGTCGGCCAACGGGCTCGGGTTGGAAGCGAAATACGAGGGCACGTGGGGGAACTCGCTACGCGCCCGAATTGACCTCGACGTCGTCGGTCCGGATGCCGCAAACCTTTTCAACCTGTCCATCAGAGACGGCACAACGGGGAAGGTGGAGCTGTTTCGCAACGTGTCCGTGGTCCCCGGCCACGTCCGTCAAGTCGACAAGGTTCTGGCGAATGATTCGTTGTTGGTTGACATGCCCGGAGCCCTCCCTGGCGCGCGCCCGGCAGCGCATCCCGCTCCTGACCCGGCCTTGAACGAAAGCGACGTTTGGGCCGACAACGCCGTCGCGACCAACTCAAAGGTCGCGGCTGCGAATCAGGCATCTGACGGCGCGCCGCCCGACGTCAACGATTTCACCGGTCCCGGAAAGGAAACGAGCAAGGAAGGGCTCTACGCACTGAAGAAAGCGGACCTTTTCAACATTCTGTGCATTCCGCCGTACCTCGATTCAGGCGACGTCGACAACGCCTCGCTGGTCGGCACCGCAGCTGCCTACTGCGAGCAACGGCGCGCAATCCTGCTTGTCGATCCCCCCACGAGTTGGACCGACAAAGACAAGGCCAAGGCCGGCGTGGCCAACATCGGCACGAGCAGCAAGAACGCCGCGCTTTTCTTTCCTCGGCTGACGCAACCCAATCCTGAACGCGACAACCAGATGGAGGACTTCGTGCCGTGCGGAGCGATCGCAGGCGTTTTCGCCAGAACGGACACATCGCGTGGCGTGTGGAAGGCCCCCGCGGGGCTTCAGGCCTCGTTGGTGTCCGTGCCGCAGCTAAGCGTGCCACTGAACGACGCCGAAAATGGAGAGCTCAATCCGTTGGGCATCAACTGCCTGCGCGCCATGCCTGCAGCTGGGCGCATCGTATGGGGATCGCGCACATTGCAAGGTGACGATCGACTCGCATCCGAGTGGAAATACATTCCGGTCCGTCGCACCGCCCTCTACATCGAAGAGAGTCTCTACCGCGGCACCCAATGGGTCGTCTTCGAACCGAACGATGAACCCCTGTGGGCGCAGATCCGGCTCAATGTCGGCGCCTTCATGCACAACCTGTTCCGCCAGGGCGCGTTCCAGGGCACCACGCCGCGCGATGCCTACTTCGTCAAGTGCGACAAGGAAACCACGACGCAAAACGATATCGACAACGGCATCGTGAACATCGTCGTCGGCTTCGCGCCGCTCAAGCCTGCCGAGTTTGTCGTAATCAAACTCCAGCAGATCGCCGGTCAGATCGAAGTCTAAAGCCGTCGGAAAGAGGAGAAACGCTCCATGGCACAGTTCACCGTAAACGCGCAGCGCTTCGATCCCTACAAGAACTTCAAGTTTCGCGTGAAGTGGGACGGCAAGTACGTCGCCGGCGTGAGCAAGGTCAGCTCGCTGAAGCGCACGACCGAAGTCGTCAAACACCGAGAAGGCGGGGACCCGAGCAGCAGCCGCAAATCCCCCGGGCGCACCGAGTACGAGGCGATCACCCTGGAGCGCGGCGTCACGCACGACAAGGAGTTCGAACAGTGGGCCAACAAGGTCTGGAACTTCGGCGCCGGTCTCGGCTCGGAAAGCTCGCTCAAGGACTTTCGCAAGGAGATGATCATCGAGGTCTACAACGAGGCGGGACAGCTCGCGATCAGCTACAAGGTGTTTCGCGCCTGGGTCTCGGAATTCCAGTCGCTGCCGGATCTCGATGCGAACGCGAATGCGGTGGCGATCCAGCACATCAAGCTGGAGAACGAAGGTTGGGTCCGGGATACTGAGACGCCCGAACCGGCCGAGCCAAGTTTCACCGAACCTGCCTGATCCAGGGCGAGCCGTGATTTTGGTCGGCTGATGGACACGGAGACCGCAACACCAAGCGATGAACGTGCCGAACGCAGAAAGGCTGCTGCGGGTCTGGGAGGAGAGCCATAGCGCCCATCCAATCAGGCAGGCGCTGAATTTGCTCGACGCGGCTTCGCCGGAAATCGGCAGTGAAGCTTGGGACGCCGCCCCGATCGGCCGACGCGATGAACGGCTCCTGCAATTTCATGAAAGCTTGTTCGGGCCGCAGTTCCAGACCGTAACCCGCTGCCCTTGCTGCGACCAAGCTCTCGAATCCTCCTTTTCGGCGGGTGAGATCCGCGAGCGATTCACGAGGCCGCAGACCCGGAAGACGCTTAAGCTGCGCGTGGAAGGCTGCAGCATTGACTACCGCCTACCGAACAGCGAAGACCTGCTGCAAGTCAGCGCGATGGAAGATGCCGATGAGGCCCAGACGCAGCTGCTTCGACGCTGCATCATCGGGGCCAAACGCGCCGGCGTGCGGCAGCGGGCCGAGCAGTTGCCCCCCAAGGTCGTGGAACGCCTGGCCGACGAGATGGCAAAGCAGGATCCGGCTGCCGACGTGTGGATCCGGCTGAACTGTCCCGGCTGCGGGCACGTGTGGAACGCGAACTTCGACATCGTCGCCTATATCTGGGGCGAGCTCGAAGACTGGGCGCAGCGCACACTCGCCGACGTGCACGTGCTGGCGCGTGCGTATGGCTGGAGCGAGCGCGAAATCCTCAGCCTCAGCCCGACTCGCCGTTGCCACTACATCGAGATGGCCCGGGCGTGAGCAACTTCCTGGGAAACCTGATCGCCCGCGCCGCGCAGCGGGCGTCGGTCCTGGAGCGCCGGCAACACGCTCTGTTCGAGCCGGTCGCGCCCTGGGCCGGTCCGGTTCCGGCAACGATCGATCGGGCGGCCGATCCTTACGCGCAAGAGGCGACCTTCAGCAGCCCTCGGCCGAGCCGTACACCAGCCGCCGAAGCGGCTGAAGAACAACCGGATGCGGACGTCTCGCAGGCCGCCGGGGAGGTTCCTCTCCCGCACACAGCGGAACGAAAAGGTCTGGAATCTCCACCTCGACCCGCGCCGCGGCGGACTGCGCAAGCGCGAACGATCGAAACGGCATCGCCGGTGTCCACGCGCACGGCAAGGGCTATCCCAAGCGCAGAGCCGGCAATCGACTCCGGCGCCGAGGATCGCGTCGCGCGCAACCCGCGGCCCGTTCTGCCGAAGACGGACCCTCTTCCATATCGCCCATCGATAGTGTACGAGTCATCAAACGTCGCCGAAGGACGGCCGACGCTCATTCCGGAAAGCCAGCCATACCCGCGCGCGGAGACCTTGCGGGCCGAAGCGCTGCGGCCTTCGTCGCCGATTACGCAAGGGCGCGAATTCAGCGACGCCGCGAAGAACCTGCTAGCGCCCGCGGTGCCCAGGATCACCCACGCGGTGCAGCTCGCCAAGGCGATTCAGCCGAGCCCTGGGAATCGTTCTTTGGCCAGCGCGAACAGCGCGCCACCATCGGTGCACGTCACCATCGGCCGGGTCGAGGTCCGCGCCGTTGCAGCCGCCGAGCGCGCCACGGCGCGCACTGCCAAGCCCGCCGCACCGCGGCTCACGCTCGACGATTACCTGCGCGAGCGCAGCAAGAGTGCACCATGAGCAGCGCGCTCGCCATCGCCGCGGTCACCGCGTCGCTCAAGGACCGCCTCAACGACGGTCTTCTGGACCAGGATCTTTCGCACATCGGCAGCTTCTCCGTCACGGCGCAGCCGCCCGACCGCATCAACACCGGCGCGACCGAAGGCAACGTGCTCAACGTCTTTCTCTATCAGGTCACGCCGAACCTCGGCTGGCGCAACGCCGATCTGCCGTCGCGCGACAACGGCGGCGCGCGCGTCACCAACCCTCCGCTGGCGCTGGATCTGCATTACCTGTTGACGGCGTACGGCAGCCAGGACATGAACGCCGAGATACTGCTCGGCTATGCCATGCAGCTCTTGCACGAGTTCCCGAGCTTGAGCCGCCAGCAGTTGCGCACCGCGCTGGGCAATCCGTTGCCGCCGGTGGATGGCGCCCTCCTGCCCGGACCCTTCGGCACCATGTCCGCAGTCGACCTCGCCGACCAGGTGGAACTCATCAAGATCACCCCGGCCTATCTCACCGCGGAGGATCTCTCCAAGTTGTGGACCGCGATGCAGGCGCGCTACCGTCCGTCGATGGGCTATCTGGTGTCGGTAGTGCTGATCCAGGGCACCGGCGGAACCAAGGCGGCGCTGCCCGTGCTCAAGCGCGGCCCCGATGACCGGGGTCCGGTTTCCACCGCCGCCCCATTCCCCACACTTGCCTCGGTGCGTCCGGCCGTCTCGGATTCACTGCCCGCGATGCGCCTCGGTGATGATCTCATCATCACCGGCGCGAATCTGAATAGTCAGGGCGGAGCGACGGCGATCTTCGAGAACGCAAAGGCCGGACTCGTGCAGGAATTGACGAGCACTGCGGCGACGATTCCCGGTGCGCTCGCCGTAAACGTGCCGGCGATCGCCGGCGCTTTCAACAAATGGGCGGTCGGAATGTATGCCGTGAGCCTGCGCGTGCCTGGCCCGCCGGCCTGGGTTACCAACGGCGTGCCGATTGCCTTGGCTCCGATTGTCGCCATCGGGCCGCCGCCGGCTCCGCCGAACTTCCACGCCGGCGATATCGTGACCGTCACTTGCACGCCACGGCTGCTGGCGGAGCAGGAAGCCAATACACGCGTGATCTTCGGCTCCCAGACGATCGCCCCCACGGCGTTCGATACGCCGTCGGCAACGCCTGCCGATCTGCTCAAACCGACAACGCTGACGTTTGCCGTGCCGGCTGTGTCCCCCGGCAGCTATACCGTGCGGCTGCGCGTCGATGGCATCGACAGCCTGCCGATTACGGTGAGCGGGTCGCCGCCGAAGCTGGGGTTCGATGTGACTCAGAGGGTCAACGTGCTATGAGTGCCGACGACTGGCTCGAGGGCAACAATCGTTATCTGGCTGCGTCGCTCCAGTGGCTGCGCGCGCGCCTGCAAGCAGTGGTTCGCGACGAAGCGGTTCCGCCCGCGGCCCCCGCGCAGCCGCCATCCGCCGCAACACCGAGAACACCCAGCCTGCTCGATCGCTTGCGCGGCATCGCGCCACCCGCCTTCGCCACCGGAACATCGCTGGCCGTACGGACGGGAAAACCCGATGCCGCCCCAACCGCGGCGGAACGCGACGAAGCGGCGAAAACGGATCCCCCCCCGGCATTGGTCGTGCTCGCGCGGAACTTCGGGCTTTCCGATTTCGAGCGCGACACGCTGCTGTTGTGCGCGGCAGCCGAACTGGATCCGGCCATGGGCGCTCTCTACGCCGCCGCGCAAGGCAACGCCGGACGCAGCTACCCTACCTTTGCCCTGGCATTACAGGCGTTGGCCGAACCGAGTTGGGATGCGCTCTCGGCGCACCGCCCGCTGCGCTACCTGCGGCTGCTGGAAATCAACCAACCGGGTGCCACGCCACTCACTGCGGCGGCGCTGCGGGCCGATGAGCGCGTGGTCAATTACATCAAGGGCCTCAACGTGGTCGACGAACGCCTGACCGCGCTGTTCACGGTAGCCGCAGGCGAGGCGCCTGCCCTTGCGGCTTCCCAGCAGGCCGTGGCCGACGATATCGTCGCCCATCTTCAACTGTCCGACAGCAGCGGCGACATTCCCCTCGTCGAGCTGCTCGGCGCCGATACCGGCAGCAAGCACGACGTCGCGACGCAGGTATGCGCGGCGCTGAACCGACGCCTGTATCGCATCGCGGTCGACGCACTGCCCAGCCCAAAGGCCGAAATCGAAAACCTCGCCCGGCTCTGGCAGCGCGAAAGCCTGATGCTGCCCGTCGCTCTCTACGTCGACGCGGAGGAAATCGACGGCGCGACCCAGGAGCTCGGGAGCGCGCTGCACTGGTTCCTGTCGCGCAATCTCGGGTTGGTTTTTGCCGGCCTGCGTGAGCCACCGGCGCGCCCGATCGGCGCCGGTTACACCGTTGAGGTGCGCAAACCCACCGCGCAGGAGCAGCGTGCGGCCTGGATCGCAGCGCTTCGATCCGCGCGCGCCGATGAGGCGGAACGCAGCGCTGCCGTGCTCGCCGGGCAATTCAACCTCAATCTTCGCGACATCCGCCGGATTTCGTCGCAGGCGACGCAGGCGCAAGCCGCGACGTCGATTGACGACAAGATCTGGGACGCCTGCTGCAGCTTGACGCGTCCGCGCTTGGATCTGCTCGCCCAGCGCATCGAACCCAAGGCAACCTGGGACGACCTGGTGCTGCCCCCGGAAGCCCTGGGCCTGTTGCGCCAGATCGCCGCCCAGGTGCGCGGGCGTCACCAGGTGTACGAGGAGTGGGGCTACGCGAAGAAGATGACGCGCGGCCTGGGTATCAGCGCCCTGTTCGCCGGTGAGAGCGGCACGGGAAAGACGATGGCCGCCGAGGTGCTCGCCAACGAGCTTCGCCTGGCGCTCTACCGGATCGATTTGTCCGCCGTGGTCAGCAAGTACATCGGCGAGACCGAGAAGAATCTGCGCAAGCTCTTCGATGCCGCCGAGCAGGGCGGGGCGATTCTTTTCTTCGACGAGGCGGATGCCCTCTTCGGCAAGCGCAGCGAAGTCAAGGACAGCCACGACCGCTACGCCAACATCGAGATCAACTACCTGCTGCAGCGCATGGAGGCGTTCAGCGGGTTGGCAATCCTGGCTACCAACATGAAGAGCGCGCTCGATCAGGCTTTCATGCGGCGCCTCAGATTCATCGTCAACTTCCCCTTCCCCGGCGCCGCCGAGCGCATGCAGATCTGGCAGAAGGCGCTGGCGCCGGACGTGCCGCGCGATGCACTGGAGTACGAGCGCCTTGCGCGCTTCAACCTCTCCGGCGGCAACATCCACAGCATCGCGCTCAACGCAGCCTTCACCGCCGCGCAGCGCACGGACGCGGACAAGGCGGTCACCATGCCGCTGCTGTTGTCGGCGACGCGCAGCGAATTGCGCAAACTCGACAAGCAGGTCAATGAAACGGATTTCCGCGCAGTGCAGCCCACGAGGGGCGCAGCGTGATCATCCAATTGCACATCGAGCGCTTGGTGATTGAGGGATTGCCGCTGGCGCAGAGCGAGGGCACGCGCGTGCAGGCCGCCGTAGAGCAGGAACTCAGCAGGTTGTTCGTCCAAGGACAGTTGAGTCCGCAACTCGCATCGGGTGGCGCGCTGCCTGCGATCAGCGGCGGCACCATCCGCGCGGGACACGCACCAAGTCCCTCGGGGTTGGGCGCGAAGATAGCGGGCGCAGTGTATTCGGGGATTGGTGAGCAAAGATGAACGAGCGCGCCGCCACTGTCCAAGCAAAGCCCTCGTCGTCTGATGCGTCGAGCATAGGAGGCCTACTGCAACGCAAATGCGTCTGCGGGAATCAAACGGTCAGCGGCGGTGAATGCGAAAGCTGCGCGCACATGCGCTTGCAGAGGAAGTCACTGGATGGCTCTTCTATTGACGTGATACCCGCGAGCGTTCACAAGGTGCTTCGCGGGTCAGGTGTGCCGTTGGAGTCACGCACACGCGCAGCGATGGAAACTGGCTTCGGTCAGGACTTCAGCGGTGTGCGTATTCATGTCGACGGCGCGGCGGCGCAATCCGCCCGCGCAGTTGACGCGCTCGCATACACCGTGGGTCGCAATGTGGTGTTTGCGAGTGGCCAGTATGAGCCGAACACCTCGCCGGGCCGGCGCTTGATCGCTCACGAACTTGCGCACGTCGTACAGCAGCAAGCCTTGCACGCGGTGCCCGCAGGAATCAGCGCGCCGGACTCGGCCATGGAGCGCGAGGCTGATAGGGCGGCAGATCACGTCACGTCGGGATTCCCGTCGCCGCCGTTGCCGCGCGCGTACACACCTCTCATCGCACGCGAGGTCGACACGCGCTCGATGCCGGCGAAGGACGACGGTGTCGACAAGGTCCATCGTATCGTTACGCCAGGGAAATGTGCGCTCGCACCGCAGTCGCGTGCGGCAACCTCCGGCGATATCGGGTCGAGCAGCGCCTTCCTGCAGATCGATCTGTGCCGCGGCAGCGTGGCGGGACAATTACGCGGCGAGCTTGACTACGGTTCGGCCCTGCAGCAAGCGGGGCAGGCTGTCGGCAAGTTGCTCTCGAATTCGACGTCGGGACAATCCTCGCAGCAGGCCCTTAGTACCTTTTCCAACGATCTGAAGCAGCTCAAACCGGGCGCGCAGGTGAAATTGAACTTGCTCGCGAGCGACGTGTTCCGGCTGGATATCACCGGCATGGGCGGTGCGAGCGTGGCCGGCGGCGCGTCCGGCAAGGCGACGACGCGCGCGGAATTCGACACTGGGCCAGTCAAGCTCAGTGTCGAAGGCAGCGTGTCGGGCGGGACGCAGGATCAGACCCGCTACGAGATCACCGGCAACATCACGTTCGGCGGCACGCGGCAGCGCGCTCCGGATTGTCGCGCCTGCGAATGCAGCGATACGAAGCTCCAGTTCCTTTGCAACCACGTTCCCGGCAAGGGCGATACGCCGCCTGCGAAACCTGTGCGTCCGCAGCCGCGCTACATCCCGTACTTCTTCGACTACGCGGATATCACACCCAATCCGCGGCTCACGCACATGAATGAGACCAACCTGTACGAAGCAGTGAAGCTGCTTAACGCCAACTACACGATTGCTCGCATCGAGGGCAGTGCATCGCCGGAAGGTCCTGCGCAGGGTAAGCGTGGGCCCTTCACCAACAACACCAGGCTCGCCGAAGCTCGCGCGATCGAAGGCAAGAAGCGGCTTGACGCCGTCATCCAACGTGCCATCCAGGAACCTATGCGAATGCGCACCGACCAGCTCCGTCGTGCGCTCGGCGCGGGATATCCGGTCGTCGGTCGCGGCGAGCTGTTCGGGGCGGATGCAAGAAGCGAGGTCGCCGATCCGGCGCTTATGCCGCATTTGCAGCACGTGCTGGCACCGCCTGCCGAAGGCCAGCCCGACCCGCTCGCGCAAGAGCACGTCACGGGGGCTGGCCTGTCTGCCGACGTATCAGCGGAGACCCAGGCCGATGTCGAAGCGTTCCGCAGTGGCAAGCGCGGCGACAAGAAACTAAGCGACGCCGACCGCCTGGAGGCGATCTATCAGCCGTTGCGGCGCGCATTGTTCGTGTTCGATCCTCCGCCAGAGCCGCCGGCGAATCTCAGGCTCGGTCAAAAGGGCATCGAAAACGTCATCGGCAAGCCGATCGACTGCAACGATGCACACAGGGCTTTGTTCGCAGGCGTGCCAATCGCGAAGCCGTTCGAGGGCGAGTGCAGCGGACCGGGCAAGCAAGCGGACAAGCCCTAGGCGTCAAGGGAACGCGGCTCGTCTATTTGGAAGAGTGTGAGAACGATATCGATACTTGATCTGATGAAGGCAGCAGAACGAAGGCAAACATGATCGCGGGTCGACAACAGGCAACGTCGCTGCCAGCGCGCGCCTATGTGCCGGTATCGCTCGGATTTCTGCAACGCAAATGCAGTTGCGGTAATCACACGATGACTGGCGAGTGTGCCGAGTGCAGTAACGAGCGCTCTGGACAACAAACCAAGCTCAGGATCGGGGAGGCCGGCGACATCTACGAGCAGGAAGCGGATCGGATCGCAGATCAGGTAATGGCGACGCCAGCGCATTCCGCCGTCACCAGCTCACCCCCACGCGTCCAACGCTATGCGGGGCGATCGGCAGCGCGTCAAGATGCTGCCCTCGACAGCGTCGACTATGTTCTATCCAGTCCCGGTAGACAGCTCGAACCCGCATTGCGGCAGGACATGGAGCAGAGGTTCGGCAACGACTTCTCCCGAGTCCGCGTTCATTCCGACGCAGCCGCACAGCGATCGGCCCGGGAGGTGGATGCACTGGCGTACACGGTCGGGCACGACGTGGTCTTCGCGGCGGGCGAATTCGCGCCGTACAGTACACGGGGCCAGCGCCTGCTGGCGCATGAGCTGACGCACGTCGTGCAGCAAACCGCCTTGCCTGACAGCGTTGCGGTGTCTGGGACCGGTGCTATCCAGCAGCGCGCCAGCCGAGCTTACGTGCAGCGTCGGCCCACCGCCAGCAACGCAGTGGATAAGCAGGCGCAGGCCATCATCGACGCTGCAAAGGACAGCCAGACCACACCCGACGCCGGCGCGCGGGCGGTCGCGGCCGTCTGGGCGATCCTGAAGACCTACTACCCCGGCGAGGCTGCGAAGGTAAGCGCTGTGGAGTTCGTCGAAAAGGATCCCGGCTTGACCACGTCGCCGGTGGGCAGCGGGGCAACATTGACGGGAAAAATCGCGGTCGGCAGCTACTTTCTCGATCACATAGACAGTTTTGCTCGGCGAGTGCTCCAGGTCGGTCACGAACTCCAACACATCGATCAACAGCGTGGTGGCATGGGGGGGCCGGCCAACCAGAACAAGCGCGAGTTCCTCGCTTTCGCCTGGGAGGCTTTGCGGGACCCCAAGGCTGGAACCGGGCGCCTCTCCTATGCAATGCGGCGCGACATGATCGATTGCGCGCTCGGACACTTATTCTGCCTTTCGAGCGAAGAGCAGAAGAGCTTTGAGGCGAAGAAAGAGGCGCTGACGAAGCGACGTGCTGAAGTCAACGGCAAGGGCGGCAACGCGCCGACCGAGGCACCGACGAGTTGCAAACCCTGCAGCACGGGTGGCAAGGCGGCGAGCGGCGGCGCGCCGTCGGGCAAGGTAACGACGCAGCCGGCGCCGACTCAGGTCGATGCCGGCAAGATCAAGCCTGGTACCCAGAAGAGCTCAACCGAGGGAGAGGATAAGCCAAAGATCGAGGGCGCCTTGGCAGTGGGCGGCGAACTCGAAGCGTCGAGCGGAGGCGTCGAATCGACTGCCAAGCTGAGTTTCGAAGCATCGTTTCCGGTCGCTACGCTAGTCGTCCCTTCAGGCTTGAAAACCCGGCCGCTGCTGGCTGGCGCGCCGCTGACGTTTTTTAATGAGTTCAGCCTCGAACCCAGCATCGGCCTCAAACGCGGAAGCGTCGCACACCCGCTGCTTACGCCGATCGCTGTGGAGGGATCTCTGAATATGGTCAGCATCGAGTGGGAGAAACTCACGCGGGTGGGTGCTTTCAAGTTTGGCGCCGGCCTTGGCGGTGTGGCCTCGGCCGAATATGTGCCGCAAAGCGGCGAGGCGAAGTTCGAAGGCGGTGGAGAACTGGGCGCTGAAGTTGAATACCGACTTAAGAAGGACAGCCCCTTCTTTGCCAAGGTCGAGGCGAAAGGCCAGGTCAAATTCGGCAAGACGGGTGATGCCGAGATTCAGTGGGAGGGCGCGTCGTTTTCTACCGGGGCAAAAGTGGGAGTTTCTTTCTAAGCGATGAGCGCCTTCTTTGACACCGGTTGCAGCACCAGCAAGAAGGGCCACGTCCGAAGGGGCGTGTTCGATATGTGCAATAACGCATGGAGCATCTGTGATGTCATGACTCCAGCAGAACGTACGAAACCATGATCGACGCGCGACAGCACACAACTCGCAAACTGGCACGAGCCTACGCGCCGATGCGGAATGGCGTTCTGCAACGCAAGTGCGCGTGCGGCAACCAGACGGTCAGTGGCGGCGAGTGTGAAACATGTTCTAGGGAATCACTGCAACGCAAGCTTTCCATCGGTACGAGCAATGACCCGCTTGAAGTGGAAGCGGATCGCGTTGCTGATCAGGTATTGGCAGTATCAGCAAGTCCCGCAGTCAGTACTGCAGTACTGCGCATTCAGCGCTTCACCAGCCAATTATCCGGACAGGAAGATACTGCGCCTGCCAGCGTAGACCGCGCTCTTGGCGACTCAGGTAGGCGGCTAGATCCTCTCCTACAGGAGAACATGGAGCAGCGCTTCGGTTACGACTTTTCGCGGGTGCGAGTGCATTCCGGGGTAGCTGCTGCGCAATCTGCACGAGACGTGAACGCCCATGCCTACACCGTGGGACACGACGTCGTGTTTGGTACGGGTCGATTCGCGCCGGGCACACGCGAGGGCCGGCACTTGCTTGCGCATGAGCTGGTGCATGTGGTGCAGCAGACAGGTTCAGATGGGATTGGTGTCGGGCGAGGCAATGAAAAGCGTGGTCTGTCCCCTGTCGGCTCTGGCGGCTTGAACAGTATCGCAGGTCGGAGAGGCGGATTGCTGCTAAGGCGTCCCAAAGGCGAAAAATCTTTTGTGTCGGAAAAAGATAAGCTCCCAACTTGGACCGCCAGGCAGCTCGGCACGATCCAGGCCGAGCTCAAACGGCTTGGGTTCTACTCTCATGATGTCGACCGTCGGTTTGGCCCCGATACGGAATCCGGACTAGTTGAGACATTCGGTGGCGACGAATGGCGCTCACTTGACCCGAAAGAAATTATCAAGCGTCTGAAAGAGGTCAAGCGACCCGCTGGCAAGAAGGGCGAACACGCTCTGCGCTATGGCGAGATGTTCAAGGATGGCTTGCTTGACATGACGCTTGGTGTCGGCTTCGACGAAAGTGGTTGGGGCGAGAGAGTCGCGGAAGCGGTGCAAAAATCATTCAAGGCGAAAGGGTTCCACGAAAATCGCGCACAAGCGAAGGAAATATACGAACGCACCGGGCATCACATGGGTGCAAGTGCCTTCGGGCTGTACTTTGTATGGGATAAATCCCTTACCTACAAGCCACCAGCAGGAGCCAAACGCGAGATTAAGGTTGTGGTGCGACTAGTCACAAATGCCGATGAAAAACATGGTGCGGACGCGGCTGGTGCTTTTAAAGAGGGAATGAAGGAGTCTGACGTCGCATTCTACGCCGGACATGGGCGCTTGGGATCAGGTCCGGACTTTGACCGCGCGATGCGGATTGAACTCTTGGATCCTAAGGGCAAAGTCGAACCCGGTGGCGTCTACAACGATTACGAGGCCTTTGAAGAGGCATTGAAAATAGAAACGCGAAGCAAGGACCAGCAAGTGTTATGGCAGAGATTTCTTTGGCGTCTCAAGCACAATCGCATCCGCGTAACCGGTACGAACGAGGGTAACGTTTTCGTCAATCCCGCCAATCCTCATGCTGGCGAGTTCCTTGCCAATCTCATGTATTGGAATCTGACTCGCCGAAGTGGAACAGGGGCTGCCCCCGCGGCTCCCGTGACGGGCAAAGGCGGCGAACTTGCACGATCGCAATCGGAAAACAACTACCGAGTTTGGGTGTTCAACGGATGCCGGACTCAGGATTACCAGCAAAGTATTCGTCGGACGCCCGGACTTGATACCAAGTCAACCGACCTGCTGTTGACGCAACGTACCATCTATTGGTCCAACTATGCCGACTCTATCACCGCTTTTCTCGATGCAATTCTCAAACAACAATCCGCCGAACAGATCGTCAAAGAGATGGATGCAACTAATATCGTAGACAGACCAGCTGGGCCAAAAGGCGTTGCAGTTCGCGCAGAGGGACTGGCTGACAATCCGGTTGTCCCATAGGCAAACTTTCTTATGACCATCTTTCCCGGTTCACTCCGCCTCATTGAAGGCGTGCTGATTGGCGTTGATCCGACAGTAAGAAGACCGGCTGGGATGCTCTCCTGAGTAACCTATCTCAACGCCATCCGCATCCGATGACTTCGTAGCTGTGACCAAAGACAACTCCAAATGACAGCATTCCCCGGCTCCCCCCGCCTCATCAAAGGCGCCCTCATCGGCGTCGATCTCTTCAATCCGCTCGCGAGCGTGGTGGTATTCCAGTACAACCCGGACACGATGACGCGCAAGCTCGACGCGCGCGCGGCGGGAGGCGACGGCGAGAAGGGCGAGGCGTTTCGTCTTTCCGGTCCGCCGAAGGAAACGATCACGCTGTCGGTGGAAATAGACGCCACCGACCAGTTGGAAGAGAACAGCACGCTGGCGGTCGCCTCGGGGGTCACGCCCACGCTCGCGGCGCTGGAGATGATGCTCTATCCCAAGAGCGCGCTGGTCATTGTCAATACGATCCTCTCCGCGGTCGGTATGGTCGAGATCATTCCGGCCGAGGGGCCGATGATCCTCTTTGTTTGGGGGCCGACGCGCGTGTTGCCGGTGCGTCTGACGGGCATGAGCATCACCGAGGAAGCCTACGACACTCTGCTCAACCCGACCCGCGCGAAAGTGGATCTCTCGCTCACCGTGCTGAGCTACAACGATCTCAAGCTGACTTCGCCGGGGCAGGCCCTGTTCATGGTGCATCAGATCACCAAAGAGGCGCTGGCGACGACCAACGTGTTCAACAGTGTGCAGAACGTGGGCGTTGCCCTGAAGCTCTGATCGGGAGGCCGCGTGCTCTTTCCAGCCAATAGCCGGTATTTGAATGTCGAGATGACGAAGCTGGTGCTGCCGGATGGAACCGAAATCGCCTACCTCACGCGGCGTTTTGTTCCGCCACCGGACCGGTTTGCGCTGCTGCAGCTCTATCAGGTGACCGAAGGCGACCGGCTCGACAATCTCGCCGCGCGCTTTGTCGGTGATCCGGAGCAGTTCTGGCGCATCTGCGATGCCAATGCCGCGATGCGTCCCGAGGCGTTGACGGAAGTGGTGGGTCGAATCCTCAGGATCACGCTGCCGGACGGGATTCCGGGAGGCAAGCTTGTTTGACGCCGTTCATCTGACGCTTCTCATCGGCCCGCTAGCGGTGCCGCTGCCGGCGCCCTTGCCGGTGACGGAGGCCCTGCAGCGCGTGGAGATCAACAGCTCGCGCGATCGGAGCGGGTTTCAGATCACCTTCAGCATGGGGAAGACCTCGCCGCTCCAAGTTGCGTTGTTACCCCTTGGATTCTTCGACCCGATGATCACCCGCGTGGTGATCATCGTTACCGTAAAAGGCATTCCCAACGTCGTGATGGATGGCGTGATCACGCGTCAGGAAATGCAAGCGGGAAACGAGCCCGGCAAGTCGACGCTCACCGTGACTGGCGAGGATCTGAGCGTTCTCATGGACATCGTCGAGCTGCGAGTGCCTTATCCGGCCATGCCGGATGTGGCGCGCATCAACCTAATTCTCGCCAAGTACGCGATGTTCGGCATCACGCCGATCGTGGTGCCGCCTCCCGTGATTTCGGTGGACAGTCCGACCAGCCGGTTCGACACGCAGGAGGGCACCGACCGCAGCTATATCCAGGGGCTGGCGTCCGAAAGCGGATATGTCTTTTACGTCGAACCGGGGCCGCTGCCGATGCAGAGCGTCGCCTATTTCGGTCCCGACGTTCGTTTACCGATACCTCAGCCGGCGCTGAGCGTGAATTCGGATGCGGACACCAACGTCGAGTCGCTGAATTTCAGCCTCGATGGCCTCGCGAAGAAGCAAGTGATCATGTTCGTGCTGGATCCGATAACGAAGAAGATCCCGATTCCGATCCCGATTCCCGATATAAACCCGCTGCATCCGCCGCTGGGGCTGAGACCGACGCCGCCGGCCAAGGTTACTTTCGTCGAAGAGACCACGCGCCTCACGCCTACGGAAGCTGCCAAACGGGCTTTCGGCTACATGTTGGCAAGCGCCGATGCGATCAGCGGCTCGGGATCGCTCAACGTGGCGTCCTACGGCTTCATCCTCCGCGCCCGCATGCTCGTGGGGGTGCGCGGTGCGGGCATTGCGTACGACGGGATGTACTACGTTGATAGCGTGACCCACAGCATCAAGCGCGGCGAGTACAAGCAGAATTTCCAGCTCTCGCGCGACGGTCTGATTTCGCAAACACCGGCGGTCATGCCATGACGGCGCCCGGCCCAGCCAAGAGGTTCTACGGAAAATACCGCGCGACGGTGATCCAGAACGTCGATCCGGAGCAGCGTGGACGGTTGCAACTGATGATCCCCGACGTCTTCGGACCGATTCCCTCGACCTGGGCCGAAGCCTGCACGCCGCTCGCCGGGCCGACGGGCCCGCCGATGGGCGTCTATCTGGTGCCGCCGATCGGCGCGGGCGTGTGGGCCGAATTCGAGCAGGGGGATTCCAACTATCCGATCTGGTCCGGATGTCGCTGGGGTGGGCAGAGCGATATTCCTACCCTGGCCGCCGCGGGCAATCCCGCGGACCCCAACATCATCATCCAGTCGCTGCTGCAGCATTCGATCATGATCAGCGACATGCCGCCGTCGCCGGCGACGGGTGGAATCATATTGCAGAGCACGACCAAAGCGATGATCGTGGTCAATGACTCGGGGATCTACATCTCGAACGGCAAGGGGGCGTCAATCACACTCGTCGGGCCGACGGTCACCATCAACAACGGAGCGCTCGCGGTGGTTTGACGCGAAGCAGAGGAGAGACGCAATGCCCGGCTTTCTCGTTCATGTCGGCGCCCAGGTGATGTGCTCGCACGCCGGGCAGGCGCAGCCGAGCGTGCCCAATCCGCGCGTGACGGTGGGCGGGCAGCCAACCGTGGCGCTGAGCTCGCCCTACACCGTGGCGGGCTGCACTTTTCCGCCTCCGCCTGCAGCCAACGGGCCGTGCGTGACCGGGCAATGGTTGACCGGCACGACGCGCGTGACCTCGAACGGGCAGCCTTTGGTGGTGAATGCGGGCACGTCGATTTGCGCGCCGACGGGAACGCCGATGATGGCCGCCGTCACGCAGACCCGGGTGACGGCGACGTAGGCCCGAAGGAAGACATCATGGACATCGACTTTCCCCTTCATTTCGACGGCCGCGGACGCACGGCGACAACGGATCGGGACGGCCACGTGCGGGACATGATCGAGCAACTGATCTTCACCAATCCCGGCGAACGGGTGAACCGGCCGGACTTCGGCAGCGGCTTGCTCCAGCTGGTGTTCGCCCCGAACAGCCCGGAGCTCGCGACAACCGTGCAATTCACGCTGCGGGCGGCCCTCCAGCAATGGCTTGGCGACGTGATTGTCGTGCGCGATCTCAATGTCAGCGCGGTGGACTCCAGACTGAACGTGGACCTCGCCTATCAACTGCGGGACGGCGGCCCGCTTCAAACCGCCACGTTCTCGCGCAGCGTGTGATCGGGAGCCGGACACCATGAGTCTCGTGTGCCAAACCGACCTGCGCCGCGACGTGGTGCGCAGCACGCAGGGGCGCAACGGCCTCGACTATGTGGAGGTTGTCGACGGGCCGCCCACGCTTCTGTACATCTATTTTCTCGGCAAACTTCCGGCGGAGCTCGCGGCCAAGGCGCCGAATCTGAAGCGGTATCTTCAACTGGCGGGCGGCGATCGCATCACCGGATTGAAAATCCTCGACGTCACTCCGCGGGCGGGAGTCGATGCCGAGCACGACGATTTCCTGGTCGCAATCGTGGACCAGATCGGCGACTTCTCGACCTATACCTTGAGCCTGGTGGGCGTCGAGGGCATCGATCCCCAATACTCATCGGCCAACTTCACTTTCCGGATCGATTGCGCTTCGGACCTGGATTGCAAATCGCCCCGCGGCTGCCCGCCGCCGGTCCCGGACGAGCCGACGATCAATTACCTGGCCAAGGATTACGCCAGCTTCCGCCAACTGATCCTGGATCGCATGGCGCTCTTGGTGTCCGATTGGACCGAGCGCCACGTGCCGGACATCGGCATGACGCTGGTCGAGTTGCTCGCTTACGTGGGCGACTATTTGAGCTACTACCAGGATGCCGTGGCCACCGAGGCCTATCTGGGCACGGCACGGCAGCGCATCTCGGTGCGGCGTCATGCGCGGCTGGTCGATTATCACCTTCACGAAGGCTGCAATGCCCGCGTCTGGGTCCAGGTCGCAGTGAGCGGCGACCAGAGTTTGAAACCCGCGGATATCGCCTTCATAACGGGTTCCAACGGCGCTCTCGGCACGCAGCCGAGCGTGCTGAATGTCGATCACTTTCAGGGAATTCCTTCTACCAGCTACGAATATTTCGAGCCCTTGGTAGCTGATCCAAGCAAGTTGCTGTCATTCCGCCAGGCTCATAACGAGATGCACTTCTATACCTGGGGTCGCCGTGAATGCTGCCTGCTGACCGGCTCGCTACAGGCCACCCTTCTGGACCAATGGATTACGCCGGCTGCTCCAGCGTCCGCGCCGGCGCCCACCGGGGGCGACCCGGCGCCGCCGACAGCGAGCGCAACCGCACCGCCGTCGACCGGCCCGACGCGCGCACTGAACATCCAGGTGGGCGATGTGCTGATCTTCGAGGAAGTCCTTGGGGCCAAAACGGGAGTTGCCGCCGATGCGGACCCTACGCGGCGATGGGCGGTTAGAGTGACGCAGGCGCTGCTCAGCGAGGATCCGCTATTCCCCGTACAGGTAGGGAGCGGCGAGATCCCGCTCATGCTGCCGACGCCGCTGGTCGAGATCAGTTGGGCAGTCGAGGATGCTTTGCCGTTTTCGTTTTGCATCTCGGCGCTCGGGTTGCCGCCCGATTGCCGGTACCTGAACAACATTTCGGTGGTGCGTGGAAACATCGTTCCGGTCGATCACGGCCGCGCGCTCGCTCCCGAACCGCTCGTGCCGGTACCCGACGCGAGCACGCAACCCTGCTGTGAATGCGAAGGCCACCCCTCCGACGTGGTGATCCAGGCCGGTCGCTACCGACCGACCTTGAGCAAGACGCCGCTGACCTTCCGAGAACCCGCCGATCCGTCAACTCTCCCGGCATCTAAAGCGCTGACCCAGGATCCTCGCCTCGCCGTTCCGGTGATCGCCTTGTCCGACGGCGCCGCGGCCTGGACGGTTCGCCAGGACCTGTTGGCGAGCGGGCCGGATGATCGGGATTTTGTGGCGGAGATCGACAACGACGCCGCCGCGCACCTGTGTTTCGGCGACGGGAATTTGGGGCGCAGCCCCGATGTCGGTAGCCAGTTCACAGCGGTCTACCGGGTCGGCTGCGGGGTCGTCGGCAACGTCGGGGCCGAAGCAATTTCGCACCTGGTGTTGCGCAACTTGACGCTCGATGGAGTTTCGATTGCGGTGCGCAATCCCTTGCCGGCGCAAGGCGGCATCGATCCCGAATCGATCGCTGAGGCCAAGCTTTTCGCGCCGCACGACTTCCACGATCCGGCCAAGATCGAGCGGGCCATCACCGCTGCCGATTACGCGACCCTGGCGGAACGCAATACGGCGTTGCAGTCCGCGTCGGCACAGTTGACATGGACTGGGAGCTGGTACGAGGCGGATGTCTCCGTCGATCCTTTGCATCTCGAAAGCGCCGACGAGGCGTTGCTGGAGGCCGTCGAGGACTATCTGCACCGTTACCGGCGCATGGGCCACGATCTGCGGGTGCAGGCGGCGGTGTATGTGCCGATCAAGCTGTCGCTCGTGGTGTGTGCCTTGCCTGGGTACGACCGCGGTCACGTCAAGGCTGCGCTGCTGGCGCGGTTCAGCAACCGCATCAACAGCGACGGTGCGACCGGTTTCTTTTATCCGGATAACCTCAGCTTCGGCGAAGACCTCTATCTGAGCCGGATCATCGCCGCCGCGCAAGCGCTGCCCGGGGTTCAATGCGTGACGGTCGATCAGTTCCACCGCTTTTTCGAGCAGGCGAACCAAGAAATCGCCAATGGCGTGCTGCCGCTCGCTGCCAACGAAATCGCGCAGCTCGACAACGATTCCAACCATCCCGAGCGGGGCCAGATGCAGATCACCGTCGGCGGCGGACGCTAGGTGGGCGCGACCGTGAAGAACGACATGAGCGGAGGAGGGCGCCGATGAGCGGACGGGCTTGCGGTTGCGCGACGCAACCCTGCGGCTGTTGCGTGGGCGTGCAGCAGCTCACCCCGGCGAGCGAATGCAATCGGCCGGGACTGGGTGCGATTAATTATCGTGTCGGGACGCACGGCCAGTTCCTCACGACCATGAAGGCACGCCTTTCCACGATGGTGGTTGACGGCGTCGCCTCTGATGGCCAGACGGTGCAAAACTTTCGGCCGCTGCAGGGACTGACGACGCGCGATGCCAACGACTTCTCGATCGCGCTGCTCGATGGCTGGGCCACGGTGGGCGATGTGTTGAGTTTCTATCAGGAGCGGATCGCCAACGAGGGCTATCTGCGAACGTCGACTGAAAGACGATCGGTGCTTGAGCTTTCGCGCCTGATCGGCTACTCGTTGCGGCCCGGCGTTGCGGCGTCCGTCTATCTCGCCTATACCATCGACGATAAGCAACTTGACCCGGTCACCATTCCTGCCGGCGCGCGGTCGCAGAGCCTCCCCGGTCCCGGAGAGACGCCGCAGTCCTTCGAGACCAGCGATCCACTCGACGCGCGCGCGGCGTGGAATTCTTTTCAGCCGCGCATGTCGCGACCGCAAACCAAGGAGTCCATTCTTGGCTCCTCCGGCAAACGCCTTTACTTCAAGGGCATCAACACCAACCTGAAGGTGAACGACGCCCTGCTGATCGACTTGGGAGATGGGACGACGCCAACACTTTATCGCGTACAGCAGGTCCAGCCGGACGCCGCGAGCGATCGCACGCTGGTTGCGATTTCCGATTGGTCCCAATCGGCATTGTCGAGCCAGGCGCTCGTCGCAACCAGGGCCAATGCTGATGCGGCGGTCGCCGGCCCGACGGTCGGGCCTCGAACGGGCGTAGCGGATCCTGCGATCGGGATAATTTCTCGGCTGACCTTGCCGCCATCGTTGCCTCCGCGCGGAGCGCTTAACCTGCCGCGCAGCCTTGGCAATACTTTCACCAAGGGCGCGGACATCGCTCCGCAAATCATCTCGGCGATCCAGCCTGTGTTGCAGGGGACGTTCGCGGCGGCGCTTGCGAACGAGCCGGCGACGGCGACCAATCCGATTCGCGTCTACGCGTTGCGAGCGAAAGCCGGACTGTTTGGCAGCAATCTTCCCGGCCAACCAAATTACTCGAAAGATTCCACGACCGGGATGATTTCCATTTCCAGCTACACATATCTTAGTATCAACGATACTTTTGGAAAGCTCAATGCGACTCTTAAACCACTAACCATCGTCGCTCTAGACGCTGACTACGAAAAAATCAAAGCAACGGGCTGGGTAGCAATAGATCGCCCGCCCTTGGACCCAACATCGGTGAATGTAGGTGCCACGACTGCCGCCGCTGCGAATTCGGTGAGAACGGTCACCGTGCACTCGGTCATGGACGTGAAGACGACGACACTGTCAGCTTCAGGCGTCAGCACCAAATCAACGCAACTGACACTTAGGCCCGGATGGCTGAGTGATGATCGAGCCCATTTGCGATTCGCATTGAGCGAGCCCAGCATGTTGCATGGAACATCCATTTTTGCCCAGAGCGAAGAATTGTTGTTGGCCGACGAACCCATGGTCGACGACATCTGTGATGGGAGCAGTTCTTGGATCGAGCTCGACGGCTACTACAACGATTTGAAGTCGGGCCGCTGGGCGATCGTGTCGGGCGATCGTGCCGACATCACCACGCCCGATCCGAATGATCCCAGCTCGACGGCGGTCGTTCCGGGAGTACATAGCAGTGAATTGGTCATGTTGTCCGGTGTCGTTCAGGACATCGCGTTGTCTGACGACACGCCGGCGAGTCAATATCAGCCGACCGTGGGCGTGACGCCGCCTTCGCCACTGCCGGGCGAAAAACTCCATACCTTTGTGCGGTTCGCCAAGAACCTCCAATACTGCTACCGCCGCGACAAGGTTACGATTTACGGCAATGTCGTCAAAGCCACGCATGGCGAGACGCGCAACGAAGTGCTCGGCAACGGCGACGGCTCCAAGGCGCTGCAGTCATTCACGCTCAAACAGCCGCCGTTGACCTTTGTCGCCGCGCCGACCCCGGTTGGCGGGGACAGCACGCTGCACGTATACGTGAACGATGTCGAATGGCACGAAACGGAGTCGCTCGCCTGGCTTGGACCAAAGGACCACGACTTTGTCACGCAGACGGACGACAACGGCAACACCTCCCTAACATTCGGCGACGGTGAGCACGGCGCCCGGCTCCCGACCGGACTGGTCAACGTCAAAGCGGTCTATCGCAACGGCATTGGCAACGTTGGCAACGTTCGGGCCGAACAGATCAGTCTGCTGCAGACGCGGCCGCTCGGTGTGAAGGCGGTCATCAATCCGATTCGCGCGTCCGGCGGCGGCGACAAGGAAAGCCGCGATCTGGCTCGGGAGAACGCGCCCTTATCCGTGATGCCGCTGGATCGGCTGGTCTCGGTGCGGGACTATGCGGACTTCACGCGTCGCTTTGCTGGCGTCGCCAAGGCTCTTGCCCAGAGAACCAGCGACGGGCGAATACAGTTGCTGTACCTGACCATCGCCGGCATCGACGATGCTCCGATCGACGTGACCTCGGATCTGTATCGCAATCTGTTGGAGGCGCTGCGTGACTTTGGCGATCCCGATCTGCCGTTGCGAGTCGATCTGCGCGAACTCTTGGTGCTCGTGTTAAGCGCCAACATTAAGCTTGCGCCAGATTATCTTTGGGAGCCTGTAGTCACAGCGGTCAGGGCGCAGCTGCTGGCCGCCTTCGGATTCGGCAAGCGTGGCCTGGGACAGTGGGCGCTCATCAGCGAGGTGATCAGCGCAATCCAGAACGTGGCCGGTGTCGCCTATGTAGATGTCGACGCCTTCGGCGCGATTCCTGAGAAGGTTCCGGACCAAGCGCCGGATGGCACGCCGATACGGCGGCTGCAAACTCCACAGGAGGTCATCGCTGCCGTGCAGGCGATCATTAATCCGACGGCAATTGTGGCTGCTCGAAATGCAATTGGCAGCCGCGATCAACTCGCTAGGAGTGTCAAGGTCTGGCCCGGCGGCGCCGACCATGGCGTGCTGATTCCGGCGGGACTTGCAATCTTCTCGCCGACGATTCCCGACACTCTCATCCTGAATCAAATCCAATGAACGCCATCGCCACAACCGACCCGGCGCGCGTAGACAGGCTTTATGCGCTGCTGCCCGCGATTCATCGCATGCGCGATGCGGACCAGGGCTATCCGCTCAAGGCCTTGCTGCGCGTGATCGCCGAGCAGGTGAACGTCGTCGAGGGCGACATCGCCGGACTCTACGAGAACTGGTTCATCGAGACCGCCGACGACTGGGTTGTGCCCTACATCGGCGACCTGGTCGGCTATCGTCCGATTGCCGACGGCGGGCTGCCGCCCGACAGTTCGGCTTGCGACACCAGCCCGGTGCTGGTACCGCGCCGGGAAATCGCCAACCTCATCCGCTACCGCCGACGCAAGGGAACGCTGGCATTGCTCGAGTTGTTGGCCAACGACGTCGGCGGCTGGCCGGCGCGCGCCGTCGAATTCTTCAAGCTGCTCGGTTGGAATCAAAACCTCGACCACCTGCATCGGCACCGCCACCGGATCACTGACTTGAGGCAAATGGATGCGCTCGATCTGCTGGATGGCCCCTTCGACTCGATCGCACACAGCGTTGACGTGCGCCGCATCGATTCGAACCGTACGCTCGGTCGCTACAACATTCCCAGCGTGGGCGTATTTCTCTGGCGCTTGCAAAGTCATTCGGTAACCAGGATGACGGCTTACTGTGTCGAGCAAACGGGTCCGCAGTGTTACAACTTCAGTGTTCTCGGCCAGGACGCGCCGCTGTTTGTCCGACCCCAGCCGGAACCGGATCCGACTCACATCGCAGATGAAATGAATCTGCCGGTGCCGGTCCGGCGCCGTGCGTTCGAGGAGCATCCGGAGAACTTCTATGGTGTCGGCTTGAGTTTCGCGATCTGGGCGGACGGCTGGGCCGGCGCGCCGGCCGACCAACCGATACCGATAACGCAGTTGATTCCAGCCGATCTGTCCGGGTGGACGTATGTGACGCCGTTGAACTTTGTCGCCGTCGATCCGGTCCTCGGCCGGATTGCTTTCCCGCCCGGGCAATTGCCGAAGAAGGGTGTGCGGGTGAGCTATCAGTATGGATTTCCGGCCGACATGGGCGGTGGCGAGTACGCCCGGCCGCTACCACAGCAACCGATAGCCAGTACCGTGTACCGTGTCGGGGATGGCGAACAGAATCACCGGATTGCCGATGCCTTGCTTCAATGGCAGAAGGACGATCCTGCGAGCGCCATTATCGAAATCGTGGCCAACGCGGTATATGTCGAACAATTGAGCGTCACGTTGGCCGACGGTCAGTCGTTGCAGATCCGCGCCGCCAACCGCACGCGGCCGGTCCTGCGCATGATCGACTGGCAGACCGATCTGCCCGACGCGCTGTCGGTGACCATGGGTGCAGGCAGCCGGTTCGCGCTCGATGGGTTGCTGATCACGGGCCGGCCGGTGCAAATTCAAGGCGGTACGACGCCAGGCGCTGGCACGGAAGTGTGTCCCGCCGAGGTCGTGATTCGCCATTGCACGCTAGTACCAGGCTGGGGGATCGACTCCAATTGCGAGCCGGTGCGGCCCGCCGAGCCCAGTCTCGAGTTGATCAAGGTCAGGGCGCGAGTCTGCATCGCACACAGCATCGTCGGCTCCATCCAGATCGAAGAGGATGAGGTGTCGATCGATCCGATTCCGCTCGAGATCCGTGACAGCATCGTCGATGCCACCGACGTTACCGGCCAAGCCATCGGCGCGCCGGGAAATACCTGGGCGCATACCGTGCTCGACATCCGGCGCTGCACCGTGTTTGGCATCGTCGACGTTCACGCCATCGGACTCGGCGAGAACTGCATTTTCGCGAGCTGCGTGAATGTGGCGCGGCGCCAGATCGGCTGCCTGCGCTATTGCTACGTGCCCGCAGGTTGCCGCACGCCCAAGCGCTACCACTGCCAGCCTGACGGCGTCATCGCCGCTGTGCACGCGCTGACGGGCCATCCCCTCAAACAACCGCTGGAGCGCGCCAATGAACAGTTGCGGGTGGTGCCGCAGTTCACTTCGGTTCGTTACGGAACGCCGGCTTACGCTCAACTGGGACCGCACTGCGCCGAGGAGATCCGGCGCGGTGCGGACGACGAATCCGAGATGGGCGCCTATCACGATCTCTTTCAACCGCAGCGGGAAGCCAACCTCAGGGCTCGGCTGGCCGAATACACGCCTGCCGGCATGGATGTCGGCATGTTCTTCGCCACTTGATGATTAAGGGATAGACAAATGAAAGGCGATTTCTCACGCGTAAGCTTCGACCCCGCCAAACATTTCAGCCGAGTGCTGATGCAGCAGGGGCGGGTGACACTGGAAGCCGACCACAATGAGCAGACGGCCATCGCTTTGCACCTCCTGCGTACCTTGACTGGTGACCTCTTCGGTGCGTATGGAGGTCCCGCCGGCGGGCGGGGGTTCTTCCTTTATCTGGCCAACTCGCGCCTGATGATTGGCGCTGGACATTACTACGTGGATGGCATTCTATGCGAGTGCGAGGCCAAACCAGGTGGCGGCGAGTACGACTACAGCAGCCAGCCGGATTTCACTCCCGTGAACGATGCGTTCCTGAGCTGGCTGGCGCATCCGGGCACGCCTCCGGGCCAGCGCTTTTGGGTGTACCTCGACGTCTGGGAACGACACATCAGTTGGGTGGAAGATGACCGCATTCGCGAGGTCGCACTCAACGGGCCGGACACGTGTACGCGCGCAAAGGTAATTTGGCAGGTGAAGGCGATGATCTTGGATCCTAACGCGAAAGACCAATCTTGCACTGGATTCCTGAACCGGGTCGTTACATTGAGCATTGCGCACATGGCCGCGCGGCTAGATCCCGGACCGCAGATTCCCGATCCGTGCACCATCGCCCCGGACGCAAGATATCGCGGCGCCGAGAACCAACTTTACCGGATCGAGATTCACCAAGCTGGCGACGCAGGCAGTGCGACATTCAAGTGGTCGCGGGATAACGGCAGCATCGTCACGCGCTGGTTGAGTACGGAAGGCAATGACTTGATCGTGACCAACGCGCGCGGTTTCACGGCCGGCGACTGGGTCGAATTGTCAGACGACAACATGGATCTGGGGGGGTCGCCGGGTGTGCTGTTCAAGCTTGCCAGCGTGCAAAGCGATCGGCTCACCATCGCGCCCGATTCCAACAAGGACCAAACGATTCCAGTCTGGCAAGCGCCGGTCAATCCGAAAATCCGGCGCTGGGATCAAATCGAGAACGACGCGATTACGCTCGTTCAAGGTGCCGTGCGGATCGTCGAGATGACGGCCGCGAACCCGAACTGGATCGACATTGAGGATGGCATCCAGATTCAGTTCACTGCCGGCGGAACTTATCGTACCGGGGATTACTGGCTGATTCCCGCGCGCGTCGCCACCGGTGGCATCGATTGGCCGCCGACCATTGGGGCAGATGGTCAGCCTGAGACTGGCCCGGACGGTCAACTTATTCCGGCAGCGCTCGCGCCGGCCGGAATCAAGCACCACTACGCGCCGCTGGGTATCGTACCCGACGCGGCTCTAGGTGTTCAAGACTGCCGCTCGTGTAACAGCCCGCTGGCAATCGGCAAATGTGGTCAAACAGCGGGCGCAACGGTGGCTCCGGTCGCAATAATCCCAAAGGCGACCCTGCCGGCGGCTTCATTGAGCGGAAATATCGCGCCAAAAAAAACGCTGACTCCTCCGGGGTCATCAGCAGGCGGTAAGCCGGTATCAAAAGCCAAGCAGAAACCCAAAGGCTAACTGTAAGAAGCATCGTGAGTTAAGTCGATAGGAATCGAAATACTTTCGTGAAAATATCATGAACCGCTTTTCTCTCCTCTACGCCACGATCTGGGTCACGTCGATCAATTTTTGTGTTGGTTTCGTACTTTCGGTTTTCGGTGTTGGAGCAATAGCTGAATCAATTTCTGTAGCTGCAAACGCCGATTCTTTGTGCCGCCCGACAGATATCGCAAGCGCGCGCGTGGTGGGCGAGTCACCAGCGTTGATTGCACCGGGGCGCCAACTTCAGATTAAGCCAAGAAACTTCGACACGTGGTTCGATTGCCGCCAGCAGGAGAAAGTGGCTGTGCCGGTGTTATATCTTGACCACGTCGCAGTGCCGGACATTGACGGATTAGTCGACCCGAGTTCCAAAGCTTTGCGCTATTCACTTCGACTCACGGACAAGAACCGTTCAATTTGGGCTACGGCGGCAGCCAACGCTGTGAAAGAGCAAGGCGCCGCGGTCGGTTTGGGTACCTCGACAATGGAAACATCGGCCATAACCGATGCCGACATGTCTGGAGAGGGCAGCGCAAAATCAGTCAATGTGCACTTCCAGATCGCAATGAGCGACCAGCATGCAAGTCTGATCGGGTGGGCGTACGTAATTATTCTCTTAGTCATCAGTGTGGCAATCGCGTGGCTTACTCGCCTTCTACGCGACCGGGGAGTTCTCGCCCCAGGCGCAGTCGAGTGGGGGCGATCCTATAGTCTGGCTAGAACGCAATTATTCCTATGGACCGTAACTGTGGCCGGTGTCGCAGGATTTCTTTGGATCACGACGGGTATGTTGCCGACACTGAATGTCGAGACGTTGGCGCTCCTCGGAATTAGCGCTGGCACTTCAGGCGCGGCTGCGATAGTCGAAGGACGGGCGTCCGAACCAGCGACAGTTAAGGCAACCGCGGGCTTCTTCCTACTCGATCTTCTCGATGACGGTGGTGGTGTCTCGGTACACCGCTTCCAGGCGGTTCTGGCCAATGCGGGTTTGGCAATTATTTTCGCCGAGGAGTCCATCCGAAAATTCGATTTCTACACCATTCCTCAGAGTTGGGCGGGTTTACTGGCGCTTAGCAGTGGTGTTTACCTTGGGCTCAAGGTGGGCGAACCAAAATGACATCTGTTTTTCAATCAGCCGCGATTTCGAAAACGTTGATGCATTTTGCACTTGACGAAATAGCAGACACGCGCAACAGATGCTTAATAGTCTTCGCGCAGCCGGCTCGCGAATTTTTCCAGCATTGCCGGTTTGAATGATTGAAAGGAGCAATTTAATATGAATGCATTTCGATTCGGAAAGCATCCGCCAAAACACGATTACCGTACTCTTCGGCTGAAAAACTATCTGACGTCTACTCTTGCCGCGCCACCCCCTTCCTACGATGTTCTCGCCCGAATCTACCAGAAGCTAGGCTCCTCGGATCCAACCGAGCTGTTTCCCATGGACGGAAACGATACCAAGGGAGATTGCACCATTGCTGCACTGGCCCACGCGGTAACCTCCTTTCGAGGCTTGCTCGGAACACGTCATATCATGAAAAATGCCGCTGTGGTAAAGCTGTACATGCACCTGACAGGTGGGGTGGATTCGGGCCTAAACGAACTCGATGTGCTGAACCACTGGCGCGCGCATCAAGTTTCTGGGGATAAGATTCTGGCGTACGTCAGCATTGATGCGAAGAATCAGAACCACATTCAACAGGCGATTCAGTTATTCGGCGGCGTCTATCTTGGGTTCCAGGTTCAGGAGAATTGCGTCGAGCAGTTCAATGCCCGCCAACCTTGGACGCCGGGCCCGCTGACTCAGGATGGTCACGCGGTTTTTGCTGTCGCGTACGATTCGGTCGGGGTGACCGTACTTACGTGGGGGAACACCCAGAAGGCATCTTGGGCCTGGTGGGATGAATGCGTCGACGAGGCGTACGCAATCCTTGCTCCGGAAGCGAAGCAATCCGATTTTTCGCCGGGCTTCAGTTTCGCTCAACTACAAGCCGACCTGAACGCAGTGGCGCAATAGATGATCATCGGCGTTTCTAGAGCCGACGGGTAGAGTTCGCTTGGAAGGTGACATCCTCCCGAAATTTTGTATCAGTCAATAACAAGAGCAAGTTCGCTGCGCTGGCTCCTGGGAAAGCGTGGAAGGCTCATGAGGAAATGCCCGCGGTAGAGACACACAATCGCACCTCCGAAGCTTGACTGCCGTGCTTGAGGCGGCCGGTATTCGGATCACGGTGAGGCCGATCGAGAAACAAGCTGCGTGACGAGGTCACACAGCGCAGCCTCGGCTTGGGACTTTTTGGGACAGTTGACGGAGAAAAGCGGTCATACAGCGTTATTGTTAGATATCATCAGAAATCGCAACGCGCTGTTTTAGTAGGAATCGCGCTGCCCGGGTGGTGAAACTGGTAGACACAAGGGACTTAAAATCCCTCGACGGGTAATTCCGTCATGCAGGTTCGATCCCTGCCCCGGGCACTATCGGAGTAGCATGAACTCGAAGCTCAATGTGCAATTTCGCAACATTTCTCTCCATTCTCAATGACGTTAAGTGACGATTCGGGTGACGATTCACCTACGGGAGGTCAGGACTCGCCATGATCGAGAGTTGGGTCGATTTCGTCTTCAGCGTGATCGAAGGAGCGGCCGCGTTTGTGTGCTTGTTCGACGGCACGCGGCGGCTTTGCGCCAACGGCGTGCATGGTAAGGCGGTGTTGATGACGGTTCTCGCGGCCGCCATCTGCGCCCTGTACGGCGGGTTCGCGTACTGGAAATATTCCGACCTGAAGGCGACGTTGAGTATGCATCAACGCAAGGCCGCGGCTGCGCAACCGCCCGCGAATTGGGGCAGACTTTCGCCGGAGAAAAAGGAAGTCCTGAGCCTCGCGCGAGCGCGCCAGGCGTTCATGGAGTCCGGGACGTTCGGGAGCTACATCGATCGCGGCGGCGAGACCAGGACCTTCGCTCCGACCCAGGACGACGTGACGCGGCGCGAGCGCGTGGTGACCTACTACTCGCGTGCGGAGTATTCGGCTCGCAGCAGCTTGGCTGAAGCTCTGCTCTGGCTGATCATAGCCCTGATCGCGGTACTGTTCGGAATCCTCATGTCGTTCGAGAAGGCGCCGGCCGGCCCGACCGGGGAACCCGGCGGCACCTGAGTTCCGAGGGCGATGCCGCTGCTCTCCAGCCTCAAACAACGCGCGCGACGCCTCAAGAGCGAGACTCTCGTCCTCTGGTTCGCCGCGCGCCACCCCGGCACGCCCTGGTACGCGAAGCTTCTGGTCGCGGGCATCGTAGCCTATGCGCTGAGCCCCATCGACCTCATCCCGGACTTTGTTCCTATCCTGGGATACCTCGACGATCTCATACTGATCCCGCTCGGGATCGTGCTTGCGATCAGAATGATCCCGGCTCCGATTCTGGAGGAGTGCAGGGCGCGGGCGCGGGACAGGATGGCGAGCGCTCGTCCCGTGAGCCGCGTTGCGGCGCTCGTCATCGTCGCGGTCTGGATCGCCGCGGCGGCGCTGTGCGGGGTGTGGGTGTACCGCACCTGGTTCATCGCTTGAAACAACGCGTTGCCCTACCGATATACCCGGGCGCGGTAGAATATTTGCCGAGGAAAACAAACGTGATCGTATTTGAGCTCATCTGTGCTGATCGCCACCGGTTCGAGGGCTGGTTCGTTTCGGCGGACGACTTCGAGGGCCAGAAGGCCCGCGGCCTTTTGTCGTGCCCGGTCTGCAGCGATTGCAGCATCGAAAAGTTGCTCACGGCGAAAATCGGCAGGCCGGACGCCGAGCCGCCGCGGGAGAACGCGCAGCCGCCCGCTGCGCCTGCCGCGTGGCCGCGCAACCTGCACGAAGTCATCGACTACATCCTGCTCAACACCGACAACGTGGGAGAGAGTTTTCCCGCCGAGGTACGGCGTATCCATCACAAGGAAGTCCCGCAGCGAAACATCCGCGGCGTGGCGACCGGCGAGGAGACGCGGGAGCTTCTCGAAGAGGGGATTGCCGTGATGCCGCTGCCGATCCCGCCTCGCAGGGACTGGCACTAAAGCGACGGACGTTTCAAACTAGCTGCCGTTGTTTGCGCAGCTCCGGCATGCAGTGCCGTATCCACTGCGCGGTGATCTTTTCCTGCAGCGAATTCTGCTTGAGGCGCTCCGAGAGCGCGCCGAAATCCACGCGGTCGAGTTGTTGGTCCTGATTGAAGCAGGAAAACACGTAACTTCTCTTGCCGGTATGCGGATCGCGGTGCGGCTGCAGGCACTGCGCGCAGATCTCCTTGAGCATGCACTGCATCGGCGAGTTGATCGAGCCGAGCGCGAGGTGGTTGGGCTTGAGATAGTCCCTGAGGACGTCATGGCGCGCGCGCGCGACCGCCGCCATCATGCGATCGGAGCCGATTGCGATGAGTCGGTCGGCGTCCTCCATGCGGATCGAGGGAAGCCCGAGCCTCCCCTGGGCGTAGGCGTCCATCGCCTGGACGATGTTTCCGACGAAGCTTCTGTCTTGCGGACGCGCTTTTGCGTTTTCCAGCTTGAATCCCGGCTCTTCATCGCAGCACCACACGACCATGTCCGCGGCGTTCTCTATCTCGGCGACTTTGTAGCGGTCGATGACTCTCTTGTAGCCCGCGAAATAAAGCACTTTCGAGCCCCGCGCCCGGAACGCCGCGCCGATCGAAAACAATACCGCGTTGCCCAGGCCCCCGCCCACGAGGATCACCGTTTCATTCGCCGCGATGTGCGTCGGGTTGCCGGTGGGGCCCATGAGGATCACGGGCTCCCCGGGTTGGAGCATCGCGCACAGGTCCGATGAACCGCCCATCTCGAGCACGATGGTCGAGACGAGGCCGCGGTCGGCGTCCACCCAGGCACCGGTCATCGCGAGCCCTTCCATCTGAAGGCGGGTCGTCGTGGCGGCGTTCGTCACGACGGGGGAGAGCGTCTCGAAATTCTGCAGCCGGTAGAATTGGCCGGGCCGGAACTTGCGCGCGGCGAGCGGGGCCTTTACCACCACTTCGACGATGGTGGGCGTGAGCCGCTCGACCTTGTGCACGGTCGCGAGGAGCTGGCCGGCGAGCGAAGCGAAGAACTCGCCCGCTGTGCTCCGTGACCGCGGAGGGGTTTTTGCCAGCGTGCGCGACACGACCGGGTAGCCCTGGCGCGCCGAACCGAGCGCCTTGACGACGTTGCCGAAGTAGGAGGGATGCAAATCGCCGAAGAAGCTGACGAAGCGCCCGTCGGGAAAGCGCGAAAGCAGCACGTCGGCGCGCTCGGGCTTGGAGATCGCGCGCTGCGGCTTCGCGGGCCGTCCGTCCTCGTCGCAGGCCTGGAAATATCTTCCGTCGAGCTGGAAGTGCGCCGCGTCCTCGCGGGCGAGCACCGTGTTCGGCTGGGTCCCGGCGGCGACGAACACGGTGTGCGCCGGCAGCCAGTGCTCCGCGGACTCGCCGCCGAGTCCGCTTTCCCGGGCGAAGCGGATGCCGCGCGCGGCGCCGTAATTGTCTACGTCCACCGCTACCGGCGACAGGCTTTCACAGAAGGCGATCCCTTCCTCGAGCGCTTTCTCGACTTCCTCGTGATTGAGCGTGTAGGAAGGACTGTCGATCAGCCGGCGCCGGTAGGCGATGGTGACGCCGCCCCAGTGCCGGAGGAGCTCGACGACGCGCGCGGCGCGGCCTTCACGCGCGGCGCGGGCCCGTTCCTCGCGGATCGCGCGCGCATGCGCGAGGAACTCCTCGGCGATCTCGCGTTCCTGGTCGTCCCACTTCTGGCGCACCGCATCCTCGCCCGTCTCCGCGACGAGGGTCTCGTAGCGCATCAGGAACTTCTCCACCTGCACCGGATAGTAGGCGAGCGATTCGGTCGCGGTGTCGATCGCGGTCAAGCCGCCGCCGACCACCACCACGGGCAGGCGCAGCTGCATGTTGGCGATGGAGTCAGCCTTGGCCGCGCCGGTGAGCTGAAGCGCCATCAGGAAGTCGGAGGCCGCGCGCACGCCGCGCGCGAGCCCGTTCGGAATGTCGAGCACCGTGGGCTTGCCCGCGCCCACGCAAAGGGCGACGTGGTCGAAGCCGAGCTCGAACGCGTCCTCGACCGTGACCGTGCCGCCGAAGCGCACGCCTCCGACCATCGCGAACTGCGCGCGCCGCTCGAGCAGGAGGCGCACGAGCTTGAGGAAATTCTTGTCCCAGCGCACCGTGATGCCGTACTCGGCGACGCCTCCGAATCCCGCCATGACGCGGTCGTCGAGGCTCTCGTACAGCGTTTGCACGTCCCGGATCGGCTCGACGGGCACGCGGCTCCCGTCGGCATCGATTCCGGAAAAGCGGGCTGGCAGCGGCTCGATCTTCAGGCCGTCGATGCCGGCCACGGCGTGTCCTTCGTTCATGAGGTAATGGGCGAGGGTGAAGCCCGCGGGCCCCATGCCGGCGATGAGCACCTTGTAGCCGGTCGCGGGCTGGGGCAGCGGCCGGCGGAAATTGAGCGGGTTCCAGCGCGTGAGCAGCGAGTAGATCTCGAAGCCCCAGGGCAGCTCCAGGACGTCTTTCAGGGTGCGCGTCTCGATCTGCGGTATGTTCACCGGCTCCTGCTTCTGGTAGATGCAGGCTTTCATGCAGTCGTTGCAGATGCGGTGCCCGGTCGCGGCCACCATGGGATTGTCGATGACGATCACGGCGAGCGCCGAGAGCGCGTTGCCCTGCGCCTTGAGCGTGTGGAACTCGGAGATCTTTTCTTCGAGCGGGCAACCGGCGAGGGTCACGCCGAACGGGCTCTTCTTGAACACCACTTTGTCCGGTGTTCCCGCGGGCGATTTCTCTCGGAAACCCTTGGAGCAGGAATCCTTACCCTGGGTGTGGCACCAGATGCAGTAGTTGGCTTGGTCGAGAGCGCCGACGAGGTCGGTGCCCGGATCGGTGAGTGCGAAGCCCTTGCGCCTGCGAATGTGCTCGGGGCGGATAGTGTAGGTTACGACGCCTTCCCGGTCGCTCTTTTGCGCGTGCACGAGGAGGTTGTGCGGATCGATCTTGGCCGGCGCCTTGAAAAGCACCCCTGCCCTCACGTGTTCGCGGCCCGCCGGCGTGTGCAGCGCCCAGGCGGCGTATTTCATCGCGGTATCGAGTTGCGCGGCGTGCCCGGCCTCATCGGCGAGCCAGTGGGTGACTTTTTTCGCGAACGTCAGCTCGTCGAAGCGCCCGTCCAGGTGATTTTTTTTCAGCTCGGCCTCGAGCGCGGGCCCGTCGAGCTTGGCCGCGTCCTCGGGCTTCACCTTGTTCGCCGCGCGGCGCTGGACGAACTGGCGCTTGACGCTGTAAAGCGGGGCGAGCTCGTTGTGGCGGGCCGTCAGCGTGCGGAACTCAGTCTGGATGCCGAACAGATCCGCGAGAAAATCGTCCAGATGCGGCGCGATCTCGAGGATCAGCGCCGATTCGGCTTTCGAATCGAGAGTGGCCGCCGCGCGCGCGGCCTCGAGCTGCGGTCTCAGCGCGGATTCGGCGGCGCCGAGATGGTCCAGGAATGCGGCATCGAGCCTGGCGAGGCCGTCGCGCTCGTGGAGTTCCGCGAAAGACAGGCCGTGGGCAAGCTTCAGCATCCCGCGTCTAGCGCTCCAGGAACTTCAGCTTGTCCTTCACGTCCTTCCACTGGTTGGCGTCGGAAGGGCCTGGCTTGGCATCGGTGATCACGGGCCAGATCTTGGCGAGCTCGGCGTTCAGCGCGGTGAATTTTTTCTGCTCCTCGGGCAGGTCTTCCTCGGGCACGATCGCGTTCACCGGACACTCGGGGATGCACACCGCGCAATCGATGCATTCGTCCGGGTCGATCACCAGCATGTTCGGCCCCTCGTGGAAGCAATCGACGGGGCAGACATCGACGCAGTCGGTGTATTTGCACTTGATGCAGCTTTCCATGACGACGTGGGTCATCGCGCAATCCTTTGCGTTGCAGGTCCGCCTGGAGGCGGCGCGAAAGGGAAAATTATAAGGCTTTCGTCCCGCTGCTTGAAAGCGCGGACTGATGGTCCTTGGTCATTTGCTTATATCCGGATCGAGGTTGCGATAGAATCCGTTTCCGCCGGCAGCGGCGGGGAACTTCGGCCGACCCATGCCGGTCTGTGCATATGTTTTGGAGGGGCGCCGTGATCAAGGTGGAAAATCTCAGCAAGTCCTTCGGGCCGAAACGCGCAGTCGACGGTGTCTCGTTCGAGGTCGGGAAGGGCGAGGTGCTGGGTTTCCTCGGACCCAACGGCGCGGGCAAGTCGACCACGATGCGCATGATCACCGGCTTCATTCCGCCGAGCGCGGGCGCGGTCTCGGTGTGCGGGCTGGACGTGCAGGAAAATCCGATCGAGGTGAAGCGCCGCATCGGCTATCTTCCGGAGGCAGCGCCTTCCTACACCGAAATGTCCGTGCTGTCGTTCCTCAGGTTCGCCGCCGAGATGCGCGGCCTGCGGGGCGAGGGACGGCGCAGCGCGATACGCCGCGTCGTCGGGCTGTGCCATCTGGAGAACGTACTCGGGCAGACGATCGATACGCTTTCGAAGGGCTTCCGCCACCGCACCTGCCTCGCGCAGGCGCTGATCCACGATCCCGAGGTGCTGATCCTCGATGAGCCCACCGACGGGCTCGATCCCAACCAGAAGCACGAGGTGCGCACGCTCATACGCGAGATGGGCGAGAGCAAGACGATCATTTTCTCGACGCACATCCTCGAGGAGGTCGAGGCGGCCTGTACCCGCGCGATCATCATCGACCGCGGCCGCATCGTCGCGAACGGCACGCCCGCCGAGCTGAAAGCGCGCGCCGCCAGCGGAAGGCTGGAAGATTTCTTCCGGTCGATCACGCGCTCCGATACTGTTGCAGAGGCAGTGGCATGATTAGTCACTGGGCCGCAATCAGCACCATCGCAAAGCGCGAGCTCGCGGCGTACTTCGAGTCTCCCGTTGCCTACGTGTTCCTGGTGATTTTCCTTTTGCTTTCGGGATTCTTTACTTTCACTTTCGGCGGCTTTTTCGAGCGGGGCGAGGCCTCCCTCGCGGCGTTCTTCAACTGGCTGCCCTGGCTGTTCCTGTTTCTGGTGCCCGCTGCGGGGATGCGCCTGTGGTCCGAGGAGCGGCGGCTCGGAACGATCGAGCTCTTGCTCACGATGCCGGTGGCTGCCTGGCAGGCGATCGTCGGCAAGTTTCTCGCCTCGTGGCTGTTTCTCGTGGTCGCGCTGGCACTCTCCTTCCCGATCGTCGCGACGGTCAACTGGCTCGGCGATCCAGACAACGGGGTGATCGCAAGCGGCTACGTCGGGGCGGCGCTCCTCGCCGGGGCCTACCTCGCGATCAGCTGCCTGACCTCGGCTCTCACGCGCAACCAGGTCATCGCTTTCATTCTCGCGGTGGTCCTGTGCCTCGCCCTGATCCTGGTGGGATTTTCGCCGCTGACCGATCTGCTCGCGCGCTGGGCGAGCCCCTGGCTGGTGGAAGCGGTTTCGAAGTTTTCAGTCCTCACCCATTACGACGGTTTCCAGAAAGGGGTGCTCGATTCGCGCGACCTGCTGTATTTCCTCTCGGTGATGGCCTACGCGCTGTTCGCGACCGGCGTCGTCATCCGCAACCACCGGACGGGCTGAGAAGGTCATGCACAAGAAGACCGAAAGTCTGCTGTATTCGGCCGGCGGCCTCGTCGCCGCCTTGATCATCCTCGTCCTGCTCAACCTGGTACTGGGCGCGGCGAGGGGGCGCATCGACCTGACCCAGGGCAAGCTCTACACGCTCTCCGAGGGCACGCGCGCGGTTCTCGACAAACTCGAGTCCTCGGTCAAGATCCGCCTGTACTTCAGCCAGAGCGACATCCCTCTGCCCATCAAGGCGTACGGGCGAAGGGTCGAGGACCTGCTCGCGGAGTTCAAGCAGGCCGGCCGCGGCAAGGTCACGGTCGAGAAGCTCGATCCCCAGCCGGACTCCGACGCCGAGGACTCGGCGACCCTGGAAGGCGTCGAAGCCCAGGTCACGCCCTCGGGCGAGAAGTTCTACCTCGGCGCCTCGGTCAGCTACACGGACCAGAAGCTGGCCCTGCCGGCGCTTGCGCCCGATCGCGAGCCGCTGCTCGAATACGATCTGGTGCGCGCGATCGCGCGCGCCGTCGCACAAGCGAAGCCGGTGATCGGGGTGATGAGCGCGCTGCCGGTATTCGGCATGCCGCCGAGCCAGTTTACCGGAGGCCAGCCGCTGGAGCCGCAGGTGTTCATCGGCGAGCTCCGGCGCGACTACACCGTGAAGCGCGTCGGCCTGGATCCTGAAGAAATCGACGACGATATTAAGGTGCTGCTGGTGATCCATCCGCGCGGCATCGGCGAGCGGGCGCAGTACGCGCTCGACCAGTTCGTGCTGCGCGGCGGGAAGCTCATCGCTTTGCTCGATCCGAATGCCTATTTCGACCAGATGGGCCAAATGGGAGGTATGGGCGGAGGGGGCACGCCGTCCTCGCTCGACAGGCTGCTCAAGGCCTGGGGCCTGGGCTTCGACCCGGGGAAGGTCGTGCTCGACATGCGTTACCTCACGG
>WNGL01000961.1_pt1 | contig 52410 bp, 56 predicted proteins | sample 5400591 | NCBI WGS metagenome assembly WNGL01 (sample SAMN13153377, study PRJNA577476) | soil metagenome | isolation source: 80 cm soil or saprolite under Garry oak tree replicate 1 | place: USA:California | collected 2016-06-15 | reverse complement strand
CGAACATGAGCGCGTGGTGGTGAGAGCTGTGCGGCACAGGTCGATCGCATATGGGCGGCGCCGGCGGCGCCCATGACGGAGTACACGACCCGATCGCGACGTATTGGCACCCGAGCTCGCGGTGCATCACGGCTACGTTCACGTTCGCGACCTGACCAATGGATTTCTATCCAGGTTGAACTGGTCGAAGGCCGTGGCGAGCGCTGCTGGCCGCGCCCCGGTCGCATCTTTGCTGCGGCCACTGTTCATTCATTCGCCCAACTGGCCACCGCGATTGACGACGCATTCGCGAGGTGGGACAGGTCACACCTGCATGAATTCACACTGGGCGACGGGACTCGTATCGGGATTGTTGATGACGAGTCGGACGTCGATGATTCCGTGGTTGACGAGCAAAACCTGAGGCTCGCGCGCCTCAAGCCCGGGGAGCAGTTCGTCTATGTCTTCGACTTCGGCGACGACTGGGCCCATTTATGCACGGTCGGCGGTTCACCTATCGATCCAGTTGAAACTGTTGGCCTGGTTCCCGAGAGACCGCTCGCGTATTTCGGTTGGGGCGCAATCCCAGATCAGTACGGAAGGGCATGGAGCGCTGACGATGGCGACACGCCGCTGCCGCCGGACCCGGAGCTGGGGGACCTTCCAGCGCTCCGACCGGGCTGGGGACCTGGGAGACGTAGTTAGGAAGTCCGAAGTCGTCGCTGGTCGCAGAGTCAGAGCGTGATCGGTTCTCCGACAACCACGATGTCGCGCTTCGCGTTACGGAGACTACGGCCCACTGTCTTTGACCTCCAGCGGTGACAACAACGATCACGCGGCTGAGCCTCGACTTGCCCGCCACAGGTCAAACGAGCCCAGCCCATCGTGCCGGTCGGACATGAAAAGCAGGGTCGCGCCGTCGGATGCGATGTCGGGCCTCTCGTCCGAGAATCCGGTGTTGACTTGGGATCCTGCGTTCACCGGCTGACCGAAAGGTTGTGACCGGGATCCACGAATGCTGAGCCATATGTCGTATCCACCTCTCCCTCCCTTGCGGTCGGAAGCGAAGAAGAGAGTCTTGCCGTCGCTCGAGATGCCGGGCTCGCAATCGTTCGATCCGCTGTTGACGGTGGGCCCGAGGTTGACCGGAGCCCCAAATGGCAACCCGGCCGCAGGTCGGCTCGCCACCCACACGTCGTCGCCGCCAAACCCACCAGGGCGGTCGGAGCAGAAGTAGAGCTCGCGGCCGTCGGCCGAGACGGCCGGGAAGCCGTCGCAGCAGCCTGTACGGCCAAGGTCCACGACCTGCGGCCTGCCGAAGGTGGCAATGACGCTTGGTCGCGTGGCGACGTAGATGCGCCCATCGGGTGCACGGTCGAAGAACAGCTCAAGGCCGTCCGCGGAAATGCTGGGCGAACCCTCATCCTCGCTGGAGTTCACCGGTGCGCCAAGACTCTCCGGCGAGCCGAACGGTTCCGAGGTCGAGGACCGGATGGCCACCCAGACGTCGCCACCGCCGACGACGTCTCGGTCGGTGATGAAGTAAAGGCTCAGGCCATCAGCCGAGATCGATGGGCCGCCGTCGAAATCCTGGCTGTTGACGGGAGACCCAAGGTCTACGGGGCTGCGAAAGGCAGCGGGCGACGGCCTGTTCGAGGGCGAAACGTTCGTCGTGCCGCAACCAAGCAACAAGCACGCGAGCACGACGAGAGCAGCAAGGTCGGCCCCCGCCCTGCGATCCAGGGACATGCTCAGGCAAGTCTGATGACCTTACCCCGAACATTCACGTGGTTCGCGTTGCAGAAACTACTACCCACCGAGTATTCAGGAGCGGGCTGGATTGACCATCCTCACCAAGTCGCCGCGGTACTTTTCCGCTCTTATGGCAAGGGAATGAAGTGGAACGTCAGGGTTGAGCCCGTGGCAGTGACGCTAGCGCAGCCTGGCCGGCTCAAGCCAGCGCCCCATGAAACCTGGCCTTCATAGCCTCCGAGGCTACGAACCTGCAGCAGCAGTGGTCCCTGTGAGGTAAATGAGGTTGGTCCCACGTAGCTGGCCATATCGCCTCGAAAGCCTTGGAGCACAATCCTCACCCCTGCGGATCCGGCGACGTCGATTGGCTGACCCAGACCGGTATCGGCGTAGAAGAGGGTGCTTGTTTGTGGGGTGAGTTCAAAATCCGGAGTTCCGCTGTCGAACGTGAGCTTGAACGTGTCCTGAGCCGCGGTCGCTGAGACTATCGGCGGAGCAGATCCCGCCCTAGTCCAGGGTGCAGGCCACGAGGGCGAAGCCTGGCCGGAGGACGTGCAGCTCAGAGTGGCCGGGCTTGGTGTCGCTTGTGCGGTAGTCGCACTCGTGCTTGGTGCCGTTTGTGCGGTAGTCCCAGTCGTGCCGCAAGCGCTGAGGAGTACCAAACCGAGGATGGCCATTGGCAGTCCGGCGTAAATCCGACTCATGCTGCTTGAACGCCGGTACCGCCGAATGATTACGAAACTAGGGAGTGCTAACTGATCATGACCGCGAATTTCGTGGCCGCAGGCGATCTTTCCGCCGGGTCGGTCGCCTTCGCTCTGCGAGAAGCGCTCGCGCATTGGTGGACGCGATCCAGTCTCGGTAGCGCTCGGCTGACCATCCGCGTTGCACAACGAGCAGGTCGTACACAGCCCCCGAGTTGACCGTCCAGAGGATGTCACCGGCCTCCTCGACCGAAATCTCCTGCCTGATGTCACCGCGGTCCTTCAAGAGCTTGGCAAGCCGCCTCATCCCTGTCAGTCGCTGGGTCTCCAGCTGGTTCCGGACATCCGCGAGCTCGGGATCGGTGGCGGCCGCTTCCATCAACACCCGATATAGAGGGCCGGCCCGGCCATGGATCCCGGGCTGCGTTGCGGCGTGCATCTCGAGCACGCGGCGCGGATCTCTCTCCTCGATCATCGCTCGGATCGCTGGACGCTGCTCGACCGGGACCTCGGCACGCGCGGCGCCGCCCGCGATCGCAGCCTCGACCACCGCCGTGAAGAGAGCCGCTTTGCTGCCAAATGCCCGGTAAATCGTCTCGACGGCAACGGCCGCAGCCCTGGCGACCGCGTTCATCGTGGTACCCGTGTACCCCCGCTCCATAAAGGTGTCGAGCGATGCCTTGATCACATCCTGCCGGGTCTGAGCCGCCTGCGCCCGCCGCCGTGTGGAGTCGTAGCGGCGGCGAGCCTTGACACCTCGCTTATTCGGTGGAATACTCATGACTCCAATACAGCATCGTTAACTCGAATTCTATCGACTGGGCAAGGGAAGGTCATTGGCGGAAAGCCAAGGGAGGATTTGATGTTCGCTGTCGTTGTGCAGGAGAAGGGGGATGCGACGCGCGTACGAGGAAGTGGGGAACATGTGGCGGCAAACGTCCTCCCTCAGGTCAAGCAGGTTCCTGGGATCGTTTCAGCCACCTGGACCACAGATGAGGATGGGAGGACGTTGAACGTGCTCGTCTTCGAGAACGAGGAGGCCGCACGTATGGCTGTCAACCGGATACGCACTGCGCAGCGACCCCCATTCATGCAAGTGGAGACTGTCGAGCTGAGACAGGTGCTCGCTCACTTCTAAACCGCTGCTCCGCGGCTCAGAAGGATCCTGACCCGATCCTCGACGCACTCCTGGTAACCCCGGACGAGACGCTGACTGGTCCTGAACGAATATCGCGCTGGGAGGCCTTGCTCAGCCAGAGGAGGGTCCATCCCTGGATCGTGGGCAGCGCGACGTTCTCTGGCAAGTGCACTCCGCCCCCCAGCCGGCAGGCTGGACCGCGAGGTCACCACAGAGCGGCCGCCGCTGCCCTCCCGGCCCATCCTGGCGTGCGGGGGTCAGACCCATGGATAAGGGGCTCATACCGGCGCCTCAGTCCTTCTCCAACGATGCGGTCGTGTCGATCACGCACCGGCTCGGTGCGCTCCTCGCCGCAGCGTTCGTGTTCGCTTTACTCGCACGGCCCCCTCGTTCGGCCGTCATGAGCCGGCTTTCTCATGTCGCACTTACCGCCGGTCCTAACGCCCTGCTGACGGTTCGCGGGCGAAGAACTGGCAGCCTCGGTCGTCCCGGGTCGCGTTCTTAGACTTCGGCGAGTGGGGACTTCTCCAGGCCGCCTCAAACGACGCGAACTGGGTACGCAACCTCCACGCGTCCCGGGTGGCGGTGATCAGCCGCGGGGGACCAGCGAAGACATTCGACGCCGAAGCGTTGGCTCCCGAGACCGCGGGTCACGTCCTCCACGATCTCCTCGCGCCGTTTCCGCGCTTTCGACTTACCCGGCGCCGTCGCGCGGGAGGACCGGCCGCCTGTTGCCGGCCTTTCACTCCTTCCGTCTCCGAGTCAACGATGCCCTCGCCGACTACATCCGCCTGGCGAGGCGCCAGCACGGGTTCGGAGCTGCGCCGGAGTTCCGCCCCGCGCGAGATATCTAGACGGGCGTTTCGACCACAAACAAAAGAGCCGGGCGACCCAGGTCGCCCGGCTCCGGTTTAGGTCAGCTCAGGACAGGGGGCAGCCCGCCTGTCCGTTGTTCGCGTTGTCGATCTGAGTAGCGAGGTTGAGGATTGTGTTGCGGTCTCCGCTCGCAAGGGCGGAGTTCACAGAGCTAATGATTTGGCTCGCTGTCAGCGAGTACGCGACATTGGGGTTGTTAGCGTTGAGCACGCCGGCGATGGCGGCTCGCAAAAGGATCTGCGCAGCGCCATTGAGGTCACTGCCACCCTGGAAGGCCAGCCCATCGGCGAGCGTCGCGCTCGCCAGCGTTGAGCCGCTGGAACCGTCCGGGAAGGTTGCTGGAACGCTGAAGACCGAGCCAACCGACTGTCCGGGCGTAACCCCGGTCCAGAGTGAGAAGTGCTTCGGGTTCTTCCAGAAGCCCGGTGTGCAACCCTGGCCACCAAGTGGCTTGCTGATGACGACCGCTTCGTCGCCACAGTGGCTGCTCACGGCGTTGTTGTTCGCGTCACCGTTGTAGGTGGCGACCCAGTTGTAGGTTCCGGCAACGGTCGTGTGGAATCCGCCCGATGATGCGGACAGGCCGCTCAGCGGCACGTTGACAAATCCGGCCCCGCTGACGAGGCTTGCTCCGGCGCAGGTCGAGTCGCCCGGCCCGAAGAGCCGGAACGTGACGGTGCCGGTGGGGCTGAAGCCGCCGCTGACTGCTGCGGTGTCCGAGATGACGGTTCCTACTGGACCGGTGGTCGGCACGGCAACCGTCGCGATCGACGGCGTCGCTTTCTGAATCACAACCGCCTCGTCGCCGCAGTTGCTCGAGACCGGGTTGTTGTTGGAGTCGCCGTTGTAGGTGGCGATCCAGTTGTAGGTACCGACCTGTGTGGTCGCGTAGTTGGCCGATGTCGCGGAGAGGCCGCTCAGCGGGACGTTGATAAAGCCCCCGGCCCCTGCGACGAGGTTCGTTGCACAGGTCGTGTCGCCAGGTCCGAAGAGGCTGAACGTGATGGTCCCCGTCGGGCTTGCACCGCCGCTCAGAGTGGCGCTGTCGTGGATCAGGGCGCCGACGGCCGCGGTCGTAGGCGAAGCCGTCGTGCGGATGCCGGGGGTGGTCGGCTGGATGACAACAGCCTCCGCGCCGCATGCGCTGGCGACCGGCGCGTTGTTCACGTCCCCGTTGTATCTGGCGATCCAGTTATAGGTTCCAGCCTGAGCCGTTGTGAAGTTCGGTGAGGTGGCTGAGCCCGCGACAAGCGCGATGTTCTTGAAGGAGGCGTTGCCCGACACGAGGTCGGTGGCGCAGCTGCTGTCGCCCGGACCAAACAGCGAGAAGCTGACGGTACCGGTCGGGCTGATGGTGCTGGTCACGGTTGCGCTGTCGTGAATCGGGTCGCCGACAACTCCGGTCGTCGGCGCAGCCGTGGTGGAGATGCTCGGTGCCCCACAACCGAGGACGCGAATCTCAAAGCCGGCCAGACCCTTCTGGCTGGTCAGCCCTTGCTTCGCCACATCGACCTGGAAGTAACCGCAGTGACCTGCGGCCAGGGTCCGCGTGAAGTGCAGGGTTTTCGTCTCGTTGGGTCCGATCGAGAACGGGATGATGGTCGGGTTCGGGTCCTGGACCTCGGTCGCCAGCATCTCGTTGAACTGGCCGTCCACGATCACACCGTTGACCACACCGGGCTGACCGTCCGATATGTCCGTGGGCACTCCGTTGATCGGGTAGGTCGTGATGTGGTCGAGGTCGAGCTCGAGGTTCATCGACTTGGTCTCGCTGGTCAGGTTGGTCACGACCAGGTCGAACGTCAGAGTGTTCTGGCCCTGCGCCAACGAATAGATGCTGGGCGACGGTGTGAAACCGGTCGGAGGGGTGGACGACAGGATTCCGAGATAGTTGGGGTTGCCCTCCGCCGCCGTTGCAACGGTGGCCGGCATTAATGTGATGGCCGCAGAAAGGAGCACGATGCCTGCTTTTAAGACCTCGGGTCTTAACCTTCGAAACGCCACTAGGTAATCCCTCCTCATGACGGGCAGTTGCTGGAGCCGGCCTGCCGCTGGCCCGGCTGCGTTCCGCTGAAGAACGCCCTACAGGGATACGCGGTGCAGCGGCGAGCGACAAGGTGACTGTCGGCTGCGACTAGGACGTTTGACTGGCCTGCATCCCAAACCGAGGGGGAGAGTATCCCGGGCCGTCTGGGAACAACCCGCCGGACCCTAGTGCAATGTCTCGGTTAGCATCGCGGAGCGCTCGAGCCGGCGAGCGAAGCCACATTGTCCGGCGGGGAGTATGTTTCGCTCGAATCCGGATCCGTTAAACGAGGGGGGCGTCAGATGGCGGACCAGATCGAGCGTTACCTCGATGACAGGCTGGCGGGCCAGGTAGACCGCCGCGAATTCCTGCAGTTCGGCCTGACCGTCGCCGGGGCGGCAGTCTTCGCCGCATGCGGAGGTACGACATCCTCTGGCCCGAGCGGCCCGACCGGGCCTGAGTTCAAGCTCGGCGTCGTGCTGCCGTACTCCGGCGTCTATGCGGAGCTGGGCACCAGCATCACGAACGGCATGCGCATGTACTTCGATTCCGTCGGCAACCAGGCCGGCAACCGCAAGATCACCATGGTCACCGCCGACGAGCAGGTGGCCCTCGCTGACGCGGTGGCCGCGACCAAGAAGGTGGTTGAGCAGGACGCCGTGGACATGGTCGCGGGCTACGTCTCGAGCCCGAACGCCGCCGGCAACCGCAACTATCTGGACGGCCTCAAGATGCCGACCCTGATCGCCAACGCCGGCGTGAACTCGCTCTCGCGCGCCGCCAGGTCACCTTTTATCTACAGGACGTCCTTCAGCAACTGGCAGCCGGCGCACCCCGTGGGCACCTACGTCGCCGAAAAGCTGAACAAGAAAAAGATCCAGCTCGTCTATGCGAAATATGGCGCCGGCCTCGAATCGGTGGCGTCGTTCAAGGAGACCTTCATCGCGAGCGGCGGCACGATCGTCGGCCCGGACGTCGCCACTCCCTTTCCCAACAACGGCGACCAGACGCCATTCGTCCAGGCCATCCAGACCGACAAGATCGACGGCATCTACTCCTTCATGTCCGGCACCGATGCGGTCACTTTTTTGAAGAAGGCCGCCGAGCTTGGAACGCTCAAGAAGCTGGGCCTGGTTTCGGGCGCGGGCTTTCTCGTCGAGCAGGATGTGCTCGCAGCGATCCAGGATGCGGCGCCCGACGGAGCGGTGACCGGCCTCCACTGGGCCCTCACCCTCCCCAGCAAGGAAAACCAGGACTTCATCTCGAAGTACAGCAAGAAGTTCAGCGGCCGGCAGGCAGACGTCTTCGCCGTCCAGGGATTCGACACAGCTCGAGTCATCGTCGAAGCGCTCAATGCGGTGAAGGGCAACACCGACAACAAGGACGGTTTCATGCAGGCGATCGCCAACGTGAGCTTCAAGAGCCCGCGCGGCGACTTCAAATTCGATCCCGCCACTCACAACGTGGTGCAGGCGATCTACATCCGCAAAACGGTCAAGGACTCAAAGCTCGGTTGGACCAACCAGGTGATCGACCAGTACCCGGGAGTCGCCGACCCGGGCAAGTAACCTTCTCGCCATCGCGACCACACTTCAGCTGATCGTCAACGGGCTGTCATTCGGCGGCCTCGTGTTTTTGCTTGCCGCGGGCCTCTCGATCATCTTCGGCGTCATGGACGTGCTCAACCTCGCGCACGGGTCCTTCTACATGGTCGGCGCTTACATCGCCTACTCCGTCGTGGTGGTGACGAATAGTTTCTGGCTCGCTTTCCTGGTCGCGCCGCTCCTGCTCGCGCTGTTGGGCGCGGCTCTCGAGGTGGTGTTCTTCCGACGCCTCTACCGCCACGGCCACCTCGCGCAGGTGTTGCTGACGTTCGGCTTCACGCTCGTTTTCGTCGACCTCGTCCGCGCGCGGTTTGGCCCGACCACTCGATCCATCCCACCACCTCCAGGGCTCGATGGTGCCGTTCAGCTGGTCGGGGCCACATTCAGCGCGTACAGCCTTTTCGTCCTCGCCGTCGCGATCGCAGTCGCCGTGTTTCTCGTCCTCGGATGGCGCTTCCTGCGGGTCGGCGCCGTGTTGAGGGCGGGAGTCGAGGACAAGGAGATGGCCGGGCTGTTGGGGATCAACCTGCCGCGCGTCTTCACCCTTACGTTCGCGTTCGGCGCCGGTCTTGCGGGTCTCGCCGGCGTGGTCGCAGCGCCTGAGTTCGCGATCTACCCGGGAATGGATGCCAACGTTCTCATCCTCGCGCTGGTCGTCGTGGTCCTCGGCGGTCTCGGCTCGATCGAAGGCGCGATCCTGGGCGCCCTCGTCATCGGGCTCGGCTACGTGGTGGGCACAACTTTTTTCCCGCAGTTCGCCATCGGTCTGATCTTCGCGCTGATGGCGGCGGTGCTCGTGGTACGCCCTTCCGGGTTGCTCGGCCGCAGGCCATGATCCGCGGCCGTTTCGCGTCGGCTCGGAACGCCGGACTCCTCGTCGTACTGGTCCTTGGACTGGCCTCGATTCCGCTGTGGGCGCCGCGTTTCTGGATCTACATCGCCACCCAGGCGTTGATCTTTGCCGTCTTCGCGATGTCCCTCGACCTCCTTCTCGGGTACGCGGGCTTGCCGTCTTTTGGTCATGCGGCCTTTTACGGCGTGGGCGCGTACGCCTGCGCGCTGCTCGCGCTGCGACAGGTGGACGGGTTGCTGCCGCTCTTGCTGGTGGGCGCGGCCTCGGCCGCCCTGGTTGCCGTCCCCATCGGCGCCCTATCCCTGCGCACGACGGGCATCTACTTCTTGATGCTCACGCTCGCCTTTGCCCAGGTGCTGTGGGGCCTCGCCGTCAACTGGACTTCACTCACCCGCGGGACAGACGGACTCATCGGCATCCCGCGCCCGACGCTTTTCGGTCTCGACGCGCTGGGCATCTCCCTCTACGAGCGCGGGGCTTTCTTTGTCCTGTGCTTGATCGTGGCAATCGCGACCTTCGCCTTGCTCCAGGTGCTGGCCCGGTCGCCTTTCGGTCGCACGCTGGAAGGTATTCGCGAAAACGAGACGCGCATGCGCGCCCTCGGGGTTCCAACTTTTCGCTTTCGCTTCGCGGCCTTCGTGGTCGCGGCGGCGTTTGCGGGCGTCGCCGGCTCCCTCGCCGCGATGTCGAACGGCTACGCGACTCCCGACTTTCTTTACTGGACGGCCTCCGGACTGGCGCTGGTCGCGGTTGTGGTCGGTGGTGCGCGTTCGTTGATCGGCCCCCTGCTCGGGGCGTTTCTCGTCCTGTTCGCGCAGCTCGGCCTCTCGACCTATGTCGAGCGGTGGGAGCTCATCCTCGGAGCGCTCTTCATCGCCTTCGTTCTCTTCGTGCCAGGCGGACTGATCGGCCTGGTCCGGAGGACGTGACTTGGATCTGGCCGCCACCGGCGTGACCGTCCGCTTCGGCGCGCTGGCGGCGCTCAACCGCGTCGATCTCGAAGTGGTCGGTGGTGAGCGGCGCGCCGTCATCGGTCCCAACGGGGCGGGGAAGACGACGCTGCTCAACGTCATCGCGGGTGAGCTGCGACCTACCGAGGGCTCGGTCCGCCTCGGCGTTCACGACGCCACTCGACTGCCGCCATGGAGGCGTGCCCGGCTTGGGCTCGGCCGCACGTTTCAGCGCTCGACGCTCTTCAGCCGGCTGACCGTGGCCGAAAACGTCGCGTTGGCGGTTCGGGCTCGCTACAGGAATGGCTGGCGCTTCTGGCCGGTCGGGGACCGCGCATTGAAAGAGGAAGTGACCCGGCGGCTCGAAGCGGGCGGCATCGCGCATCTCGCCGACCGACTCGCGGCGAGGCTGGGCCATGGCGAGCGGAGGATTCTGGAAATCGAACTCGCGCTCGCCGTCAACCCGTCGGCGCTGCTTCTCGACGAGCCGATGGCCGGGCTCTCCCGCGACGAACGCCAGGCGACGCTGGCCCGACTGCGGTCGCTGCCGAAAGACGTGACCGTGGTCATCGTCGAGCACGACCTGGACGCCGTGTTTGCCCTGGCCGAGCGCATCACCGTGCTGGATCACGGGGTCAAGATCGCCGACGGAGCTCCGGCTGACGTGCGGGCGAATCCGCGCGTGCAGGAGGTCTACCTTGGCGCGATCTGAGGCGAACGGCGACCGGCTGATGGTCACAGGCCTGACCGCGGGTTATGGCGCGAGCGTGGCGGTGCGCGAGGTGTCTTTGCGAGTGGGTTCAGGCGAGGCGGTCGCGCTGCTCGGGCGGAACGGGGCAGGGAAGACCACGGCGCTGATGGCGATCGCGGGAGCGATTCGGCCGAGCACCGGCTCGGTTGTGCTGGACGGCGTCACCATCAGCGGCCTGCCCTCGCACAGGATCGCGCGACTGGGGCTGTCGCTCGTGCCGCAGGGCCGCCGCATCTTCACCACGCTGAGCGTTCGCGAGAACCTGACGCTTGCGTCGCGCGGCGGCGACCTGGCTCAGGTGTATTCGCTGTTTGAGGTTCTCGCAACTCGCGCCGCCAGTGCCGGGAGCACGCTGTCCGGCGGCGAGCAGCAGATGCTGGCGATCGGAAGGGCGTTGATGACGCGACCGCACCTTTTGCTGCTCGACGAGCCTTCAGAGGGTCTCGCGCCGCAAGTTGTGCGCAGCCTCGCCGACCTGATTGCGCGGTTGCGCCGAGAGGTCGGCGTCTCGATCTTGATCGCGGAACAGAACCTCGCGCTCGCGTTTGCGGTCGCCGATCGCGTCTACGTGATGGAACGGGGTGAGGTGGTGCATGAAGGCGTGACCGGCTCGTTCCGTGATGACCATGCGCTGCAGCGGCGCTTCCTCGGCGTCTGAGTCTCGCGGCGTAACGCGGGCACCCTGCTCGCGTTTACCTCACGGAAGCCTCACGAGAGGCGATCCAATTCTCAACAAGGAGGTGTGGAGGTGGGAAACAAAGTGCGCCTGATCCAGGTCTTCATCATTCTTTCTGCGTTGGCCGGCTTGTTTGCGCTCCAGTCCACCCGCTCGCGTCAAGGCGTGCTCTGCGGCGTGAGCACGGTTAAGACCTGACCGGCTCGAAACCACCGACAGTCGTGCTTCAGGACCTGAGCCGGGTGGTCTCACCGGGACCGCTCGGGTTGGATCATTTGAGACCGCGTCATTAGCGGTCAGAGCGGCGGTTCTATCGCGTGAGGGCTGCGGTTAAGCTGGACCCGTGGCTGAGGTTTTGGTCTTCCATCACGCGCATGGCCTCACGACTGGAGTCCTGTCTTTCGCCGAGGAGCTCCGTGCGGCCGGCCATGTCGTTCACACCCCGGATCTCTACGATGGCGAGGTCTTCGCGGACCTGACCGAAGGCGTCGGCTACGCAAAGAAGCTCGGCTTCGACACGATCATCGGAAGAGGTCGAGCCGCCGCGGAGGGCCTACCCGTCGGGGTTGTCTATGGCGGTTTCTCGCTCGGCGTGATGCCTGCTCAGCTGCTGGCGCAGACGCGGCAAGGGGCGAAGGGAGCCCTGCTTTTCCACTCTTGCTTTCCGACCTCTGAGTTCGGATCGGACTGGCCGCAGGCCGTACCCGTTCAGATCCACATCATGGAGGACGACGAGTGGGCCCAGGAGGGCGACCTCGACGCCGCCCGCCAGCTCGCCCAGACGGCCGACAATGCCGAGCTGTTTCTCTACCCCGGCGACCGGCACCTGTTCGCGGACGCCAGCCTGCCCGACTACGACCAAACCGCGGCGGCGCTCCTCAAGCAACGCGTGCTCACGTTCCTCGTCGCCATCGACGCGGAAAAGGTCGGCTCAAGACGCCGGTAGCGAGATTCTCGTCAGGCCGGCGAGCTTGAACGTTTAAAGCTTGTTCAGGTCGAAGAGTCGCGGTGGCGTGTCGTGACTCCAGGCTCTGGTGAGCGAGATGTCGACCCAACGATGGCGCCGGCGCTCCAGCAGCCGCACGACATGCGCGACCACCCTCATAACCAACAGGATGCTGCACTCCCTCCTTCAATCACGATTCTCCGCGGGGGGACGGGCAGGGGCAATCGGCATTGGGTCCCACTGGCACGGGACCGATGCCCAAGGAGTCCCTTGGTCATTTTGGGATTCGATTGCAAGTGAAATAGCCGACGTTCGTTAGTCACACTTGTTCGCTCATTGCGCGCGTGGGCCACAAGAGTTCGAACGTGCAAATGCGTTCGCGGGCTTGGCCTCCAGATCGACAACCCAACGCATGGTGCGGCCAGTTGTTCGTGGACGCGGTGACGACCGGCTGATACCCCGCCCAGCCTGGAAAATGGCGATCCGCTGTCGCATCGGGAAAGCGACGCTCTTGAGGCACCCGGTACGGCAGCGGACCAGGCTTTAGTCAAGGCTGGTTGCCGGCCCGTTGCAATGGAGTGTGTGACCCAGTGGCGGCGGGACATTTGTAGGGCCCTATCAGGGACCAGGCCCTTATGTTCAATCATCAAGTGATCCAGTTTCGTGAAACCACGGCTGGAGACCTGCCGCGAATCGGCGAGATCAAGGTCCGCACTGGGCAGACTCATACGCGCAGCTCGTCGATCCAGACGTTCTTCGCCCGTTCATGGATCAAGCGCAACGGCTCGAGCACCTGCGCGACGACGCGGCAAAGCCAGACACTCTCCTTCTCGTGGCATCCAGCCCGGCACAATTGCTGGCTTCGCGCTGACGTTTGCCGCGCGCGAGCCCGAACCCCGGCTCGAGTCGGTCCATGTGCCGAGCGAGTTCAGAGGCCAGGGAATCGGCACCCGGCTGCTGGCCGCTATCGCGGGAGCCGGCCGGCGTCGAGCCCGCCGGCTGGGCGCATGAGGTGACCCAGGAGATCTACCAAGCTCGCATTGCTCCAAAAGTCGGCGTCCGCGGCCACTCGTTAGGCCTTACACTCTCCGCCCGTGACGAGCGTAGGCGACAGTTTTTCGTGGCCGTTCCAGGATCCGGGTTGGTTCGGCAAGATGATCCTCCAGGGCCTGATCTTCATCATCCCGATCGTCGGCTGGATCGCACTGGCGGGCTGGCTCGTGATGCTCATCGACAACTACCGCGCCGGACGGCGTGAGCTACCCCCCGCCGGCTTTCACCTCGAGCGGGGAATCGTGCTGTTCGTGGTCCTCCTGGTGTGGGGACTCGTCTTCGCGATTCCGGGCATCGTCCTTGGGAGCATCGGCGCCAACACCAGCCAAAACGGCACCTATTCGGGCCCCAACGGCTTCGGCCAGCTGATCAGCTTCGCGCTGAGCCTGTTCCTCGCGTTTCTGACCCCGGCGATCGTTCTCAACACGTATCGCACCGGGTTCTCGGGTGGTTTCGACGTCAACGGGATCTGGCAGATGTCCACGAGCAACCCGAACAACAGCGTGGTCGCCGGACTCCTGATCTACGTCGCCCGGCTCATCGGCGGTCTCGGCTTCTGCCTCCTCTGCATCGGCTTGCTGTTCACGATCCCGTACAGCACGGCGATCACGGCCGGTGTCATCACCTGGTTCGAGCGACAGCAGGCGGGCCCGGCACCGATGACTCCGCCGCCGCCACCACCCGCGCAGGCCTAAAAGCCAAAAAAGAAAGGAGCGGAGCCGAGGCTCCGCCCCTTCGTTTTCCTGTTGGTCACACGGTTTACCAGGTCATCGGATCAGCTGCCGGACCCGGTTGCCGCATGCACACAGGCGACCCACGTGTCGTGCTCGGTCCTGTCCTCCGTCCTGCCGGCGGCCTTCGCGGCCTTGTCGCCCCTGGCAGGCTTCGTCTCAGTGGCGTCTTCGGCCTTGTCGGCGGCCTGGCAAGCGTGGACCCGATCGGACTGGGCGCCGTCGCGGTTCTCCTGTCCCTCGGTCGAGGCGATCGCGCTCACGCACTTGCCGTGGACGCCGCTCGCTCCGTGTGGACAGTTGCGAGCCGCAGAGGCCACGGCGTCGCCGTGGGAGTCGGGGTCGGTTCCACCCGCGCCCTCTTGCATGGCCAGCGCGCTGGCGCCGCCGAGCAGCAGAGTCGCCGCGGCGGCCCCGAGGATGGCCAATCGAAACCTATGCATGAAACCCTCCTGAATCGCTGACTACGACTTGAAATTCGACCCCGAAACCCCTCGATGGAAAGCTCTAACGCTGAATGGCCTGGAACTAACCAAACCTGCCTGGAAGCAGGTTTTTGACGCTAGCGTCGTTAATCCTGCTAACGGACCCCTAACTCGGAGGCAACATGGCAGCACTACGTCGCAGAAATATCGTTGAAACGTTCTTGCAACTGATCCGCGGACCGCGACGCTCGCGGTCGCTCTCAGCTGGTCCCGGCTGCACGTGCGAGAGCTGCGTGCAAGCCTGGGACCGGCATCGACCAGAGAAGATCAAGCCCGCCCGCGAAACCGGTCGGTTGCGCCCCGGCCTGTACTAGTACACAGCGCCGGCAGACGTTCCAGCCGATGTGACGCGGTGATGTGGCGGGTCGTGCGCGCGACGCAGGCCTGGGATTCAGCCCTGGATCTCGCTCAGCAGCGCGAGGTTGCTGAGCGACGCGATGGCAAGACAGATGGTCACCGCCTGGACCGCGACGTGCGACACGCGGAACGTGATTCGTGACAGGCGGTGATCCTCTTCGCACACCCTGCGTGCGGCTGCGATCAGGGCGGCCGCCGCCCCCGCCGCGACCATCAGCTTGAAGGTCCACAGCAGGCTGACGCCGCCTGTCTCGAGCAGCTTCGCGCTGAGAGGCATTGACTCGATGGCGCCTCGAGCCCGATCGATAGCGGTGGTGAGCATGTCTGTAGCCTGACCCCCCAGCAGCAGGCTGCTCCACAGCACGGCCTGCCGGAGCTCCACTCGAGTACAACGCGCCGCATGCGGCGGGTGGCTTAGGAGACCGGCCCAGCTCCCAACGCGTGCAGCTTCAGCGCCTGCAGCGCGGCCAGCCACAGCACGACCACACCGGCGACCGCCGAGTTCGCCCAGAGCTGGAACAGCAGCGGAAACCCGGATCCAGCAGCCATCGCGTTGGTGAACGCCAGGTAGGACGGTCCCACCATGACCCAGCTGACGATCACTGCGATGACGATCGAACGCGTTCGCGACCTTAAGCCGAAATCGAGAAGCACGACCATCGGCAGCAGAAGGAGAACGAATTGACCCGCATACGCGAGGGTCACCAGAAGCGGCGAGGCTGCGACTCCGGCAGCGAGCTCGAGGGCGCGTCCCTGGCGGTCGGCTCGCGGAGCACCGAGGCGCCACACCGTGAAGATCACGACCGCAACGCCGGCCAGCGCGGCGAGGGCCAGCACGACCACGCCTCCGCCCTGTCCCGAGTTGTAGAGGGTCTCCGGATGCAGGAGGCGATTCACCGTTCCGAACGGAGCGACGTTGATCACCTCACCTGATCCCTGCGCCTGCGCGGGTGCAACCTTCAGCAGGTATTCGGGCAGGAACTGCGGTGCGGCCACCATCCACAACACGGCCCATGAGACGGCGCATGCCGCAGCCAGCACGAATCTTCGACCCCAAATGCTGAGGAGCAAGAGTGGCGCCTGGATCAGCTTGATCGCCAGTCCCACGCCGAGAGCAAGACCGCCCCACCAGCGATCGCCGCTCAGCCATGCCAGCAGCAAGACGGCGCTGAGCATGAGCACCGCGACCTGCAGGTTGCGGTTCTGGACCTCCGTGAGCGTCGGCGGAAAGCTGATCGACGCGAGCAGCACGATCAGCGTGAACTGTGGGTCGCGAGCGCGCAAAGCCCGCACGACGAGCCAGACAAAACAGAGAAGAAAGACGTTCGCCACCACCAGTGCGACGCCGGCGACAACCTTTTCGTCGAAACCGATCAGCGGCTGAGCGAGCCAGAAGGGCAGCGGTGGATAGAAGAGGAGGTAATGGGGATGTCCGCCGCACAAGCCGACGTTGCACTGATAGGGATCGCCGCCGCTCGCGAGAACGCGGGCGCCGGCCAGGTAGGTGTTGACGAAGTCGGTCGCCTCGTCCGACAAGAGCGGTTTGAAGAAGCCGTACCAGACGTACGCCAGGCCGATCGGCACGCCCGCCAACACCAGCAGCAGCCAGCGGAAGCGCCGGTTGGCCAGGGCCTGACCCCAGGGCGCCCGATCTCGGCCCGAGGCCAGCGCTGCGGAAGATGCAACCACGCCCGAAATGTAATCGCGGATTCCGGCTTCGAGCCCCTCTTATCGACTCGAATCTCTGAACGGGTCGAAGGCGCAGTGCTGGCGTTCCTTCATTTGGAGGTGCCGACTCAGATGGACACAGGAACCCTGATCACGATCCTCATCGTCGCCCTGGTGGTGGTGGTCCTGCTTTTCCTCGTTCGGGCTGCCGGCCTGGGCCGGCCTCGGCCGAAGCTGCGGCCGCTACCGGCGGAGTCCCGCGACCACTACGTGGGCCAGTGGGACGAGGTCGAGATGAAGTTCGTCGACGCGCCGGAGCAGGCGGTGCGCGAGGCAGAGGCGCTGGTCATGTCCGTGCTTCGCGAACGCGGCCATCCCCTAACCGAGCGCGACCTGCCGCAAGAGGTGCAGAAGGCGCACCGGCTTGGCTACACGTCGCGCGACAGGACAGAAGGCATGCGCCTGGCGCTGCTTCAATACCGTGGTGTGATGGAGCGGATGGTCGGTCCTGAAGACCGCGAGCATCGCGAGCAGCGGCGCCGCGAGATGGCCTGACCGAACGCTAGAGCGCTGGAGCGGTGAGGTGCGGCCATGCGTCGTTGACGGCCGCCAGGCGTGACGTGATCTCTGACGCACCGGCGATGCTGTAGATGTAGGTGACTCCGGTCGGCTGCGGCTGGCCGCCGAAACAGGTCGAGCACGCGCGCTCGCCGATGTACCAGACAAGGTCGTTGGTGAGGACCTTGACGCCCGAGCGGCCGGGTGGCGTGGTGTTGGACACGCTGTTCGACTGCACGCTGTAGAAACCGATGCCGCCGATGCCGCTGGCCGTGCGGAACGTGTAGGCGATCCAGCGGCCGTCCGGCGACTGGTGCGGGCGGATCCACTGCAGCGTGGTCATCGAGGACAGGCCGACGGACGGATCCCAGCGGTGGATGTTTCCGGTTGCCTCGCGGAAGAACAAGCGGCTTGGCACCGACGCCCAGACCGCCATCGTCATGCCTGACGTGGAGTAGACGAGCGCGCCGTCGCTGGCGCGGCGGATCTGGTCGGGCGCGGTCTCGCCGGTTCCGCCCACGTGGAAGGTCTGGAAAAGGGCGACGTAGGTGCCATCAGGTGAGAAGCTGAGGAAGCTGTCGTCCTGGTCTGGGCTGACGCCGCGGCCTGGCACTGCCGGCAAAGTGGACAGGACGCGGTTGCCTGATGGGCTGACGAGCCGCCACGCATTTCCATCGAGATAGGTGACGGAATGGCCGTCGGGGCTGACCGCGTATTGCCCCGAACCGAGGACGCCGGTCCGATACGAGGCGACTAGGGTGGTGGGGCCGCCCGCGAGTGAAGCGATGACGATCTGGTTGTCCGCCGTCTCATAGGCGACCGAGGAGGCGCTCACGAACTGCGGCGAGAGAACGTTCGAGTCGAAGCTGCAAAGGTTCTTGGCGTTGGCTGGATCCTGGATGTCGCGCACGACCACCGTCGGGTCACCGACCACGGTGCCGATGACCAGGTTGTCGCCTGCAGGCACGGCACCGGTGCAGTGGACGAGGCTTGGCGGTCCGGGTGAGCCGCTGGGGATGGGCGACTCGGCGCCGGATGGAGTTGTCGTGGAACTCGAGGCCGACGGAGAGGACGGGGTGCGGCCCGACGTGGGGTTCGAGTTGCTGCACGCCGCAAACGCGAGCATCACAACGAGGGCAGCCGCGCTCACGCGCACGCGGTAACAGTAACGGCGAAAACTTAATCGAGCAGTTGGCTTAGCAACTTTCGTGTTTCTGTTGGCAGTTTGTCGCGAAGGCGGTAGTAGATCCAGATGCCGTGCTTGTCCGACTCGACCAGCCCGGCCTCTTTCAACTTTGCCATGTGGTGGGAGATGGTGGGTTGTGTGAGCTCGAGGCCGGCGGTGAAGTCGCAGATGCAGATCGGCGCCGCCGCCTTCCACAGCGACGCGACCATGGTCAGGCGCGTCGGGTCGGCGAGGGCCTTCATCAGTTCGGCTCGCTCCTCGGCCCAGCTCGCCTTCACAGCGGGCAGGGCGCAGCACACCCCTCGCTCGCGAATTACCGGAAGCTCTTTCAACACGCGCAAATCATGCTACGCTATCCATCGACGCTTATCGATGGATTCGGCCAGGTGCCTGAATGGAGTGTTGACATGAGCGAGGTCAAGGAAGCGGTCCGGTCGCATTACGCGACCGCCGCCAGGCAGCTGACGGTGCTCGGGTGCTGTGAGAGTGACGGACCGGACTGCGGATGCGCAGGGGCCTACCCGGCTGAGGAGCTCGAAGAGATCGGCCTGAGAGACGCGGTGAGCCTCGGCTGCGGCAACCCGACGATGCTCGCCGGCCTGCGGCCCGGCGAAGTCGTGCTCGACCTGGGGTCGGGGGCCGGCCTCGACGTCCTGCTGTCAGCGAGACGCGTGTCGCCAGGCGGGCATGCGTACGGCGTCGACATGACCGACGAGATGCTCGAGCTTGCCAACCGCAACCGAGATCAAGCCGGCATTGGGAATGCGAGTTTCCTGAAAGGATCGATCGAGAGCGTCCCGCTGCCCGACGCGTCGGTCGACGTCGTGATCTCGAATTGCGTGATCAACCTCGCGGAGGACAAGGGCGCCGTGATCAGAGAAGCGCACCGGGTCCTGCGACCCGGCGGCCGGTTTGCGGTGGCGGACATGGTCGAGCTGGAGCCGCTGAGCCCCGCGCTCAAGAAGCGCCTGGATTCGTGGGCGGGCTGCATATCGGGCACGATCCCGATCGACGAATACCGCGCCGCGCTGGTCGGCGCCGGTTTTGCGGAGCCAGAGTTCGAAGTCCACGCGATCCAGAACCTGCCCGGCGTGGGCAAGGTCGGGAGCGCCTACATCCGCGCCCGCAGGCCCTGAGCGCGCTCGAGCCGCTGGAGAGCGATCTTGCGCGCCGCGGCCTCGGTGCTGATCCCGTCGCGATCGGCTGACTGCAGGATCGCGTAGACGGCGTCTCCGATCGCTTCGAGATTTGCGTCGAGCTCATCCCGGGTCCAGCGCAGGCCCTCGATCCCGCCGCCATGAAGGATCCCGCCGGCGTTGATGACGAAGTCCGGCGCGTAGACCAGGCCCCGCTGACGCAGAAGGTCGGCGTCGGCGGGATCCTCGAGCTGGTTGTTGGCGGCGCCGGCGATCACTCGGCAGCGCAGCTCGGGAATCGAGCGTGCGTTGATGATCCCGCCGGTCGCACATGGCGACAGCACGTCGCACTCGGTGGTCAAGGCTGCCTCGGGGGCGACGATCCTGACGCCTCTGTTCGAGAGAGCCGCCTGGCGCTGAGGGTCGATGTCGCTCGCGAGCACGGTCGCGTCCGCGTCTGCCAGCAGCTCGATGAGCTTGCCTCCGACCCCACCGGCGCCCTGCACCAGGACCGTCCGCCGGCTCAGGTCATCCGAGCCGAACGCGTAGCGGCAGCTGGCGCGGATGCCGTGAAGGACGCCGACCGCCGTGTCGGGAGCGGTGTCGCCGGAGCCGCCCGCCGCCTCCGTCTTGCAAAAGACGTAGGGCGTCACCTGCGCGATCAGGTCCATGTCGGCCGCCGACGTGTTCATGTCCGGGGCGCAGCTGTAAGTGCCGCCGAGCGAGTTGACGAACGCGCCGAACTCGTGAAGGAGTCGTGACCGCGCCTCACCTTTGGGGGTCTCGGGAGCCGGCAGCGCGATGACGGCCTTGCCGCCGCCGTACGGGAAGTGAACGCTGGCGAACTTCAGGGTCATCGCCTCGGAGAGGCGCATGCCGTCGGCCAGGGCGTCAGCGGGCCGGGGATAGTGCTTCATGCGCGTACCGCCCGCGGCGGGACCAAGCCTGGTGGAGTGGACGCAGATGAACATCCACGTGTCGGTGGCGCGGTCGCGGTGAGTCGAGACAGACTCGCCATCCCACGCGGCGAGCAGGTCCTCCACAGGCGGGAGTCTAGTTAAGCCGCTTTGGGGTGTTCGACCACCGCAAGGACTCGCGGCGACACGAATCGCGCGGTCCGGACCACGCCTCCGTTGCGCGTGAGCTCGCGAACCTCGACCGTCGTCCGTGAGCTGCGAACCTCGACGCTGCGCCCGGCACGGGTGGCCTCGATCACGTACTCGCGGGAGGCGCCGCCGCCGGCATCAACGAGGACCTCGACAAAATCTCCTTTCGCCATACGTATCTGTTATTCCCAATTCGACCCGTGGCCAGGCGTTTCTGAAGAGTGGCGCGAAATATCGAGGAGCTGAGGAAGGCCGCGGCCACGTGCAGGGCCTGCGACCTGTGGCAGAGCGCGACCCAGACCGTCTTCGGCGAAGGCAGCGAGCACGCGCGCCTGATGCTGGTGGGCGAGCAGCCCGGTGACCAGGAGGACCTCCAGGGCGAGCCTTTCGTCGGTCCGGCCGGACGTCTCCTCGACACGGCGCTGGAAGAGGCGGGCATCGATCGCCGCCGGGTCTATCTGACGAACGCCGTGAAGCACTTCCGATGGACTCGACGCGGCAAGCGCCGGCTGCACGCAAAGCCGAACGCGGCCCAGGTGCGGGCCTGCCGGCCCTGGCTCGAGGCGGAGATCGAGGCCGTCAGGCCGCGGTTGATCGTTCTCCTGGGCGCCACCGCCGCTCAGTCGGTGATGGGACCCGCGTTCCGGGTGAGCAAATCGCGTGGCGAGGTCCTGGCTTCACCGTTGGGAGTCCCCATCCTGGCCACAGTGCATCCGTCCTCGATCCTGCGGGCCGCCGACCAACAGTCGCGTGAGGTCGCAATGTCGTCGTTTGTTGCCGACCTGAAGGTTGCGGCACAGCACGCCTGAGGTCAGAATGCCCACTGCATGGCGCAGGCAGAGGATCGGGCGTTCCTGCCGCTTCCGGTTCAGAACGCCTACCGGGAGCGCTATCAGGCGATTCGTCCGGGTTGGAGATCGAGCGGTGACCAGCTCGAGGCGATGGTGCGCAGCCACACGACAGCGCAGAGCCGCGTGCTCGACCTCGGATGCGGGCGGGGCGGCGTGGTGGAGCTCATCTGGCGAGACGTCAAACTGGCGGCGGGCATCGACCCGGACTCGCCGTCACTCGCCGAGCACCGTGCGGCGGGTTTGCCGGTGGTCAGGGGCGTGGGCGAGCGGCTGCCGTTCGTGGACGAGACGTTCGACCTGGTCGTCTGCCTGTGGGTGCTCGAACACCTGAGGGACCCTGCCGTCACGCTGCATGAAGTCCGTCGCGTTCTCCGGCCGGGCGGCCACTTCGTGTTTCTCACGCCGAACACGCGCAACCCGCTGATGCTCGCCAACCGGATCGGCAAGGCGATCCCGGCCCTCCAGCGGCGCATCGTGCCCCGTTTCTACGGACGTGAGGAGGCGGACACGTTCCCAGTGCAGTACCGCGCCAACACCGTCGAGGCGATTCGCGGGCACGCCGAGGCGTCGGGGCTGAACGTCTACGACATGCGCGTCGTCGCGGATCCCACCTACCTGGCGATGAACGGGTTCATGTTCCAGGCCTCTGTGATGTCGGAGCGCCTGATGCCGAAAGGGTGGGGCGTCCACCTCCTCGGAGATCTAGTCCGGCCCAGTAGGTAGCCCATCCGGCGTGGCGTCTTCGCGAGCTGCGCAACGACAAACCCGGGTTCGCGCCCTCTTTCCTCTGCCGTCTCACTTTCAACTCCGCGGGTGTCAGAGCGACGAGCTCGTCCTCCGCGCCGACCTCGCCTGCCAGCTCGACCATCTCGTCGCGGAGCCTCTCGTGGGCCGCCGCCGTGATCGCGTACATGTAACCGCCCCGATGAAACCAGGCGTCGACGCCATGCTTCTCGCAGAACTCTTCGATCCCGCCGATGCTCTTCGAGATTGCGCGGCACGCCTTGACCGCCGGGTCGGCCCCGTACTGGGTGACCAGCCCGTGGAGTTCGTCCCTTCGCTGGGCTCCGGGCGTGAGCGCTAAGCCGGTCAGATTCAGCACCGCGTGTGGACAATAGCGCCCATGAGCTTGAACACCGTCCTGATCGTGGTTGCCCTGATCGCGTTCGCGCTGGCGGTCATCGGGTTCACGTGGCGCAAAGTGGATCTCATCGCGGTCGGACTGGCGGTGTGGTCGCTGTCAGAGCTGATCGGTCGCCTCTCGAGCCTCAACATCAGCACGATCCTTCTGCTGCTGGCCTTCGTCGCTTTCGTCGCCGCGGCGATCGGTTGGCGCTACCGAAAGCTCAACCTGATCGCGATCGGTCTTGGTCTCTGGGTGCTGTCCCTCCTGATCTAGCGAGCAGCAGGCACCCTCGTCGTGCCGCCGCCTCCGGTGAGGCGCGCCGCGACCACGACCGGGATGATCGTGACCAGGATCACGAACGAGACGACCACGTTGACCTCGGGCAGGCGCTGACCCAACCGGATCGCGCCGAAGATCCACAGCGGCACGGTGTTCTGAGCGCCGGCGGTGAACGTGGTCACGATGACCTCGTCGAAAGAGAGCGCGAAAGCGAGCATGGCCCCCGCGACGACTGAGGTGGCGATCAGCGGCAAGGTGACGTCCCGGAACACCTGGAACCCGTTGGCACCCAGGTCCATCGCCGCCTCGATCAGCGAGCCCTGGGTCCGACGCAGGCGGGCGAGCACGTTGTTGTAGACGACGACGATGCAGAAGGTCGTGTGTCCGACGACGATCGTCCAGACCGACAGCGAGATGCCGCTGAAGCTGAAGAACGAGTTCAGGGCGATGCCGGTGACGATCCCGGGCAGGGCGAGCGGGAGCACGAACAGCAGGCTGACCACCTCCTTCCCGAACCAGGTCATGCGATGGATCGCGAACGCCGCGCACGAACCGAGCACGAGGGCAAGCGCGGTGGACGTGAGCCCCGCCTGCAGCGAGAGGGTGAGCGCCCGCCGTACGTCGGGGTCGTCCCAGGTCGAGGAGAACCACTTGAGCGTGAAGCCGGGAATCGGCCAGCTCTGGATGTTCGAGGTGTTGAACGCGTACACGAAGATCAGCGCGATCGGGATGAACAGGAACAGCAGGATCAGGGCGACCCACACTCGCAGCACCACCCTCGTCCAGACGCCTTCCACGGGCTAGAGAGCCTCGAACGCGCCCAGTCGCTGGGCGATGAAAAGGTAAACGGCCATGATCGCCACGGGCACGGTGGCCAGTGCCGCAGCGAACGGGATGTTGTTGGCGATGCCTACATTCGTGTAGACGACGTTCCCGATGAAGGTCGACCCCGCGCCGCCGACGAGGATCGGGGTGATGTAGTCGCCGAGTGTCAGGGAGAACGTGAAGATGGAGCCCGCGACCACGCCGGGAAGGGCGAGCGGGAGCACGACGTCGCGCACCGCGCGCCAGCGGCGGGCGCCGAGGTCCGATGCGGCCTCGAGCAGCGAATCGGGCACCCGTTCGAGCGCCGCGTAGACCGGAATGATCATGAACGGCAGCCAGATGTAGGAGAACACCAGCCACATCGCGACGTTCGTGTAGCCGATGTTCGCTGCCGGCAGTCCGATCGACTGCAGGCTCCAGTTGAGCAGCCCGTTGTGATTGAGAATCAGGATCCACGAGTACACCCGCGCGAGGTAGCTGGCCCACAACGGAAGCAGCACCGCCGCGAAAAGGATCGTCTGCACCCTGCGCGATGCCACGCGTGCCATGTAGTAGGCGAACGGGAATGCGAGAACCGCGTCCGTCACCGTGACCAGAGAGGCGAGGATCACGGTGCGGCCGATGATGGTGCGGTAGGCGGGCTCGTTGATGATCCGCTGGAAGTTGTCCGTGTTCCATGCCTGGACGATCTGGGTCGTGAACGGATCGATCGTCCAGAACGCGGTGACCAGCAGCGTCGCCAGCGACGCGAGGTAGATGACGACAAACCACCCCAGGGGTGGTGTGAGCAGCACGAGCGGCCGCAGCGACGGCCGCCGCCAGAACAACGCCGAGAACGGAGCGGCCCCGCTCCCCTTGGAGCGAGGCCGCCTCGCTGTTTCTACCGCCAAGCTAGCCCTTGATCGTGGTCCAGGCGGAGACCCACTGGTCGTACGGGATGCAGCTCTGGCTGCCGTCCGGGCACGTCGGCAGCGGCGTCTTCCAGAACTTGATCGTGTCGAAATAAGCAGTGCCGGTCTGGTCGGCGTGGTACTGCGCGCACGAGCCGGCCTGAAGCGCTTCCATCTGGGCGCACGCCTGCGTGTTGACCGGCGTCTCGCCGAAGAACAGCGCCTGCTCCGCCTGCACCTTGGGGGTGCTGACGTAGGCGGTCCAGAGGTAGGCGCAGTTGGGGTGCGGCGCCTTGGTCGCCAGCATCCACGTGTCACCCCATCCGGTGGCGCCTTCCGACGGGATGGTCTCGTCGACGGGGGCGTTGGCCGCCTTCAGCGTGATGGTCTGGTACGGCCATGCCGCCCCGACCACCACGTCACCGTTCTGAAAAAGCGAGATCTCATCCGACGCGAGCGCCCAGTACTTCTTGATCAGCGGCCGCTGCTGGGTGAGCAGCGCCACGGTGGCGTCGAACTGCTTCTTGGTCAGCTCGTACGGGTCCTTGATGCCCAGGCTCGGCTGCGTCTTGCTGAGGTACAGCGCGGCGTCCGCGATCTGGATCGGGTTGTCCGGCACGGTGATCAGGCCCTTGTTCGCCGGGTCGTAGATGACCTGCCAGCTCGTCGGCTTGTTGACGAATTTCTTGGTGTTGTACAGCAGAGTGTTCGGGCCCCACTGCAGCGAGATGCCGTAGTGGATGCCGTTGATGGTGTTGTACGCCGGGCTCTTGAAGAAGGGCTGGAAGTTGGTGAAGTCGGGGATGAGCTTCTCGTTCATCGGCCTGACGTAACCGGCGTAGATCAGCCGAAGGTCCGCGTCGCCGGAAGCGGACACCATGTCGTACTGACCGCCACCGCCGTCTTTCATCAGGCTGACCATCTCGTCGGACGATCCCGCGTACTTGGCGTTGACCACGCATCCGGTCTGCTGCGTGAACGCCTTTACCCACGAGTCGTCGACGTAGCCTTCCCACGCGATCAGGTTCAGCTGGCCTTCGCCTGGGCCGATCTTGTCGAGCGGCTTCATTCCCGCTGTGGGCGGCTGAGCCTGAGTGTTCCCGGTGGTGGTCGGGGACGATCCGCACGCCGTCACCGCAAGCACGGCAACGGCAACCAGGGCTGCGAGCTTCATGGGCCTTCCTACCTCCCCTTGTCGAGCACAAAGGTGTGCTCGGGTGTCCAGGCCAGCCGCACCGGCCGGCCCTCAAACCTCTGGGCGTCGCCTAGAGCGTCCATATTCTGACGCACCGCGACTAGCTGCTCGCCGCGGTCCAGCCGGACCAGGTAGCGGGTGCTGGTCCCGACGTAGATCACCTCCTCGACCCGGCCGGGTTCGACTGTCATGCCTGGCCTGGACTCGTCGCCCTCGGCCAGCATGCGGATCTTCTCCGGGCGGATGACGAAGCGGACGCCGTCACGCGCCAGGACGTTGGAGATCCCGATGAATCCGGCCACGAACTCCGTGGCGGGCTTCTCGTAGACGTCGACCGGGGAACCGATCTGCTCGATCTGGCCGTTCGACATCACCGCGACCCGGTCGCTCATGGTCAGAGCCTCCTCCTGGTCGTGGGTGACGTAGACGAACGTGATGCCGACGTCTTTCTGAATCTGCTTCAGCTCGATCTGCATCTCCTGCCGCAGCTTGAGGTCAAGGGCGCCCAGCGGCTCGTCGAGAAGCAGCACCTCCGGCTCGTTGATGACCGCCCGGGCGAGCGCCACGCGCTGACGCTGCCCGCCCGACAGCTGGTTCGGCCGCCGCCTTCCCAGGCCGAAGAGGCGCACCCGCTCGAGGGCCCGCTCCACTCGTTTCTCGCGTGCGGGTTTCGAGACTCCCTTCACGCGCAAGCCGTAGCCGATGTTCTCCGCGACGGACATGTGCGGGAACAGCGCGTAGTCCTGGAACACCGTGTTGGTGTCGCGCTGGTATGGCGGGACCATGGTCACGTCGCGGCCGCCCAGCTCGATCCGGCCCGCGTCAGGTCGCTCGAAGCCGGCGATCAGGCGCAGTAGCGTCGTCTTGCCCGAGCCCGACGGGCCCAGCAGCGTGAAGAACTCGCCCTCGTCGACCACCAGGTCGACGCCCGCCACCGCGACGACGCTCCCGTAGTTCTTGTGGACGCCCAGGAGCTTGAGTGCCGGCTTGCGTGGTGGATCCGCGCCGGTCATTCAGTCAAGCGATGCCATCACATGCTTGATCTGCGTGTACTCCTCGAGCGAGTAGATCGACATGTCCTTGCCGTAGCCGCTCTGCTTGTAGCCGCCATGGGGCATCTCGTTGACGAGCGGGATGTGCGTGTTGATCCAGACCGTGCCGAACTGCAGCTTGCGGGCCATGCGAAGCGCGCGCCCGACGTCTCGGGTCCAGACCGACGCGGCAAGCCCGTAGTCCACGCCGTTCGCCCACTTCAACGCCTCCTCCTCGTCGCTGAAGCGCTGCACCGTGACGACCGGGCCGAAGACTTCCTTCTTCACGATCTCTTCGTCCGGACCCGTGGGCACGACCACGGTCGGCTCGTACCACGAGCCCGCCTTCTTGATCCGGGCGCCGCCGGTGAGGACCTGCGCGCCTTCCTTCCTGGCTCGGTCGACGAAACCGGAGACCCGGGCGAGCTGCTCCTCCGACACGAGCGGGCCCATCTCGGTGTCGTCGTCCAGCGGGTCGCCGACCCTCAGGCCTTTGATCGCCGGCACGAGGTCGGCCAGCAGCTTCTCCTCGATCTGGGGTCCCGCGATGACCCGCGTGGCCGCGGTGCAGTCCTGGCCGGCGTTGAAGTAGCCGCCGATCCTGATCCACTCCACGACCTTCTCGAGGTCTGCGTCGTCGAAAACGATCACGGGCGCCTTGCCGCCCAGCTCCAGGTGGACGCGCTTGAGCGTCGAGGCGGCCGCCCTCGCAACTTCCTTCCCGGTGGCCACGTCGCCGGTCAGCGAGACCATCGACACGCCCGGGTGACGGACGATCCCGGCGCCGACGGGCTCACCGTCTCCGGTGATGACGTTGAAGACGCCCGCCGGAAAGATGTCGGCGGCGAGCTCCGCGAGCTTGACCGCGGTGAGCGGCGTCCACTCCGACGGCTTGAGCACCACAGTATTGCCCGCGGCCAGCGCGGGGCCGATCTTCCAGGCGGCCATCATCAGGGGATAGTTCCAGGGCGCGATCGAGCCCACGACGCCGATCGGCTCCCGGCGGAGCATGCTCGTGAAGCCCTGCATGTACTCGCCGGTGGCGCGCCCCTCGAGTGCGCGAGCGGCGCCTGCGAAGAAGCGGATGCAGTCCACGATGGGCGGGATCTCCTCGGACTTCGTCGCCGCAAGCGGCTTGCCGACGTTCTCCGACTCGATGCGGGCGAGCTCGTCGCCGTTGGCCTCGATCGCCTCGGCGAGCTTGAGCATGCGCTCGCTGCGCTCGCGCGGAGTGGTGTCCGACCAGCCTTCGTCAAACGCTTTGCGCGCAGCGGCCACGGCGCGGTTGACGTCCTCCTCGGTTCCTTTCGGAACGTGGGCGATCACCTTGCCCGTCGCGGGATTGACGATCTCCTGAGCATCACCGCCTGACCCCGGAGTCCATTCGCCGCCGATGAACATCTCGTGACGTCGCAGCGTGGTGCTCATACCGCCTCCCTGTTATGCGCCGAGCGAGGCGCCGAGTATGTCGAGTCCTTCCTCGAGCTGGTCGTCCGGGATCGTGAGCGGCATCAGCGTGCGCACAACGTTGTGGTGCACGCCGCAGCGAAGAACGATCAGTCCCTTCTCGCGCGCGGCGGTCAGGATCCTGGCCGTCACCTTGTCCGCCGGCTCTTTCGTGCCGCGGTCGCGGACCAGCTCCATGCCCGCCATGGCGCCGACGACCCTGACGTCCCCGATGATCTCGTGCTCGGCGGCCCACGACTGCATTCGCTCCTCGACCGCAGAACCGATTCGGGCCGCGCGCTCGGGCAGCTTCTCGTCGCGCATGATGTCCATCACGGCGAGGCCGGCCGCGCACGCCACCGGATTGCCGCCGTACGTGCCGCCCAGGCCGCCGGGGTCGGGCGCGTCCATCACACCGGCTTTGCCGACGACGGCGCTCAGCGGGAAGCCGGCGGCCAGGCTCTTGGCGACAGTCATCAGGTCAGGCTCCACGCCCGAGTGCTGGATGGCGAAGAACTTGCCGGTGCGGCCGAAACCGGTCTGGATCTCGTCGGCGACGAGCATGATTCCGTGGCGGTCGCAGAGCTCACGGAGCTTGCGCATGAAGTCGATCGGCGCGGGGACGAAGCCGCCCTCGCCGAGGACCGGCTCGATGACGATCGCGGCCACGCGGTTCGGGGAGACCTCGGACTCGAGGAGGTTGCCCAGGTCGGCAAGCGCCGCCTCGGTGGTCCAGCCCCGGTAGGCGTACGGGAAAGGCGTCTGGTAGACCTCCGCCGCGTACGGGCCGAAGTTCTGCTTGTAGGGGTGGACGCTGCCGGTGAGGCTGAGGGCCAGCAGCGTGCGGCCGTGGAAGCCGCCCCGGAAGCTGATCACGGCCTGGCGGCCTGTTGCGGCTCGGGCGATCTTGACCGCGTTCTCGATCGCCTCCGCGCCGGTGGAGAAAAAGATCGCCTTCTTGTCCCCCCCGATCGGGGCGACCTCGCACAGACGCTGGGCGAGCCTCAGGTAGGACTCGTACTGGACGACCTGGAACGACGTGTGGGTCGCTCTTGCGAGCTGCTCCTCGACCGCCTTCATGACGCGGGGGTGGGCGTGGCCGACGTTCATCACGCCGATGCCTCCGGCGAAGTCGATGTAGCGCTTGCCGCTGACGTCCCACAGCTCGGAGCCTCTGGCCCGGTCGGCCGTGACGGGGTGGGCGCTGGTGATGCCGCGGGGCACGTACCTGCTCCGAAGCTCTGCGAGCTCGGTCTCGGTCGTTGACTGCCCCACCGTCACGCGGCCATCTTAGGGGCCCCCACGAATTCACGGCCAAGCCTCGGAATTCGTGGCGACGGAAGCAGATACGATCCGGGGCTTGTGAAGGCGGTCGACCTCGCCGTCGAAAGGCTCTGGCCGGGGCAGGAGGCCCAGGTCTACGAGCTGGGCGGCGGGATCACCAACCGCAACTTCAAAGTCATCGTCGCCGGCGAGGCGTACGTGCTCCGGATGGGCGGCGCCAGGACCGAGCTCCTGGGCATCGATCGGTCGGTTGAGCACGCGGCCGGTCAGCGGGCATTCGAGGTGGGGGTGGGCCCTGAGGTCACCGCTTTCGTGCCCGAGGAGGGCTGGCTTGTCGCACGGTTCATCAACGGCCGGCCGATCCCGCTCGAGGAGATGCGGCAGCCCGTGGCGCTGACTCGCGTGACGGGTGCGCTGCGGGCTTTCCACGGCGCCTCACGCATTCCGGGCCGCTTCGACGCCTGGTCGGTCGTGAGTGACTACCGGGCGACGGCCGAGGCGTACGGGGTTGCCATCCCTGAGGAGTTCGACGACGCCAACGGGATAGCCGCCCGCATCGGCGCCGCCCGCGGCGAGCAGGAACTCGTGCCCTGCCACAACGACCTCCTGAATGCGAACTTCCTCGACGACGGATCGATCCGGATCGTCGACTGGGAGTACGCGGGTATGGGGGATCGGTTCTTCGACCTGGCGAATTTCTCCGTCAACCACGAGTTCGAGGTCGAGGACGACCGGCGCCTGCTGCGTGCCTACTTCGGCGAGGTGCGCGAGGCCGACCTGGCGTCCTTGCGGCTGATGCGTTTGATGTCGGACTTTCGCGAGGCGATGTGGGGCGTGCTGCAGAGCGGGATCTCGGACCTTGACTTCGACTTCACCGGTTACGCGGCAAAGCACTTCACGCGCATGCTGCAGACGGCTGCCGAGCCGGACTTCGAACGATGCCTTCGGTTGATCGATTCAGCCTATGGATCGGATCAAAACAATTGATCCCTTCTATCGACGAAAAAAGACTAGCTTGGCGTTATCACAGTGACGATGGGCGAGGGAGAAGCGGTTCTCTACGGTTCGGACGACTCTGACGAGTCGAAGGCGATGGCAGCGCTGCTGCGCGACCTCGGGATCGAGTTTCGCTTTCGGCCTGTCGACCGCGACGCGTCGGCGATGCGCGAGTGGGAGCAGCTCGACGGCGAGCGGGTGCCCGTGCTGAGGATGGGCAACCACGCGATCGTCCGTGGGCTCGACCGGATCAAGGTTCAGCAGCTGTTCGGCTGGGTCGGCTGCTAGCGGCAACCAGGCGCTTCAGCTCAACGGCGACCGCTTCGAGCGGTCTGACGCTGCGCTCCGCCCGGCAGAGGATCAATGCGCCTTCCATGCCCGCCAGGGTCGCCACCGCGACTGACCCTGCGCGATCTTCGTGGAGGCCGGCCCGCCTGAGCTGATCGGCCAGGAGCTCGATCCAGGACTGGAACGTCGCCTTCACCAGGCGCATCAGGTCCTCGGCGTCGGGCATTGTGTCAACTGCAACGCCGGCCACGACGCAGCCGGCGGTGCCGTTGGAGGCGATGACGACCTGCCGCCACATGTCGATGAAGCACTCGAGCACGCCGGCCGGAGTCTTCGCCTGACATTCGCGCTGGTGCGCGAGGACCCTTTCCGAGGTCCATTTGATGGCGTCGCCCGCGAGCTGCTCCTTGCCCTGGGGGAAGTGGTGGTAGATCGACCCCCTCGGCGCGCCGCTGTCTCCGAGGACTTCCGAAAACGACGTTGCGCTGACTCCCCGAGCGCGAATGAGCGACGCCGCGCTCCTCACCATGTCTGCTCGGCTGTCCCTGGTCATGCTGCTGCCTTGACTATGACGATCAGCATAGGGTAAGGTTGCGGAGCGACTATGGTGATCGTCATATTTTCAGGGAGGATCCCGCCATGCCGATGATCGACGTGTACGCAGCCGAGGGCACCTTCAAGGACAGGAAGGCGCTGGCGCACGACCTCGCCGCCGCGGTGATGCGGTGGGAGGCGGTGCCGTCGCTCGATCTCTTCAAAGACAACACCGCCGCCTTCATCCACGTCCTGCCGGCGGAAGCGATCTCCAATGTCTCTGGCGACAGCAACTACGCGCGCGTTCAGGTGCTGACGCCGGTAGGCGTCCTCAGCAGGGACAAGCAGCTCGGCGTCGTGAAAGAGCTGACTGAAATCGTCGCTGCAGCGGCCGGCGACGACTCGCTCAAGGAGCGCACCTGGGTCCAGATCGTGGAGTCGCCGGATGGCGGTTGGGGCATCGCCGGACACGCGAACACCAACGCCGACATCGCGGCGGCGGCAAGGAAAGCACTCGGAAAGTAGCTAGCTTCGGACGCGGGCGCCGGTCGGGTCGTACAGCGGTTCCTTCGCGACCCGTCCGGTGACCCAGGTCCCGAAGATGTCGATCTCGACCGGCGTGCCGACCGCATGCTCCGAAGGGACGTAGGCATAAGCGATCGACTGGCTGACCGTGTAGCCATAGCCGCCGCTGGTCACTCGCCCCACCACATCGCCGTCGATGCGCACGGGCTCCGAGCCGAGCACGACCGACCGCGCCTCGTCGAGCGCTATGCAGGCGAGCTTCGTGTCGGCCGGCGAGTCGCGCCTCTCCAACAGCGCGGCGCGACCGATGAAATCGCCCTTGTCGAGCTTGACGCAGAAGCCGAGCCCTGCCTGGTATGGATCGACGTCGGGCGTGATGTCGGCGCCCCACACGCGATATCCCTTTTCGAGCCTCAACGAGTCCACGGCTTTGTATCCGCCCGCCACCAGGCCTCGGCCGTGGCCGGCCTCCCGGAGCGTGTCCCACAGGCGCAACCCGAACTCCGACGGGCAGTACAGCTCCCAGCCCAGCTCGCCGACGTAAGTCACACGCAAAGCCAGGCATGGCACCGATCCGACCGCGAGCTCCCGCGCGGTCATGAACGGAAAGGCTGCGTTGCCAACGTCGGTGGGCGTCAGCGGCTGCAGGATCGATCGTGCGTCGGGCCCCCACAGGCCGATGCACGCGTACGCCGAGGTCACCTCCTCGACCTCCACCGACCCGTCGCCAGGCGCGTGGTCGCGGATCCAGGACAGGTCGTGCATGCCGAAGGCCGTGCCGGTGATGACGCGAAACCGATTCTCGGCGAGGCGCGTGATGGTGAAGTCGCACTCGATCCCGCCACCCTCATTGAGCATCTGCGTGTACGTCAGCGCGCCCACCGCGCGAGCGACGCGGTTGTCGGCGAGTCCCTCGAGAAACTCGGCCGCGCCACGCCCGCGGATCTCGATCTTGGCAAACGATGTGAAGTCGAAGATCGCGGCCGACTGCCGGCACGCTTTGTGCTCGACGCCGATGGCGGGCGACCACAGCCGGCCTGCCCATCCGTGCGGGCGAAGCGCCTGGTCGCCGTGCGCTCCGTTTGGCTCGAACCAGTTGACGCGCTCCCAGCCGGACTTCTCGCCGAAAGCCGCGCCGAGGTCCTTGAGCCGCGCGTACACGGGAGAGACGCGCAGCGGCCTCCCGGCGGAGCGCTCGTGGCCCGGGTACTTGACGTCGTAGTAGGTCGAGTACACCTCGTGCGTCCGTGCGAGCGTGTAATCCCGGCTCTTGTAGGCGCTGCCGAAGCGCCTCGAGTCCATCTCCCAGGCGTCGAGCCCGGGCCGGCCGTCGACGACCCACTCCGCAACGAGTCGCCCCATCCCGCCGGCGCCGGCCAGGCCGTGGGCGCAGAAGCCGGCCGCGACCCAGAAGCCGTGCACCTCGCTCGGTCCGAGGATGAACTCGCCGTCGGGAGTGAACGCCTCGGGCCCGTTGACCAGCCGTACCACCTCCGCGTCCTTGAGTGACGGGGTGCGGACGACCGCGTTGGTCATCAGGGGCTCGAAGCGGTCCCAGTCGGCTTCGAGCAGGCGGCCGTTGAAGTCACCTGGGATGCCGTCGAGTCCCCACGGCGCGGGCTCGCGCTCGTAGCCGCCCATGATCAGGCCACCCGACTCGGGCCGGTAGTAGACGAGCAGCGATGGATCGCGCATCGTCGGCATGTCGAGGGGCAGCCCAGAAGGCCTGGTGATGAGGTACTCGTGCGCAAATGGGATCAGCGGAACGTTGACGCCGGCCATGCGGCCGATCTCGGGAGCGAACATGCCGCCTGCGTTCACCACCAGGTCGGTGGCGATATCGCCTTTGTCCGTGGTGACGCTTCGAACGCGGCCTTCCCTGACGTCGATCCCGGTGACCCGCGTGTCCTCGCAGATCTCCGCGCCGCGACGACGCGCGCCCTCGACCAGCGCGAAGGTGAGCTGGCTCGGGTCGATGTAGCCGTCGGTGGGCAGGTAGGCGGCGCCCAGCACTCCGTCGACCGACATCGGGGGAAACATCCCCTGGGCTTCCTCCGCGGAGATGAGCTCGAGCGGCAGGCCGAACGTCTTCGCCCACGCGCCCTGGCGCGTCAGCTCCTCCATCCTCTCCGGGCTCGACGCGAGGCGCAGCGAGCCGACTTCGTGCCACCCGGTCTCCAGGCCAACCTCCTGACCCAGATTTCGATAGAGGTCGACGGAGTTCATCATCATCCGGGTCAGGCTCAGCGATCCGCGCAGCTGCCCGACCAGCCCTGCCGAGTGAAAAGTCGATCCGCTCGTGACTCGGGCGCGCTCAACGAGGACCGTGTCGGTCCAACCGAGACGCGCCAGCCAGTAGAGGATCGCCGCGCCGCCGACACCTCCGCCGATGACGACGGCGCGGGCGTGGGTCCTCACACGATGTTTATGCTCGCGCTTCCGCCGGTGCGATCGCGGCCGTCTGTGGCATCCGCCGCTGTGCTGCCGCCCAGTAGATGGCACCCACGATCACGATGACCCCGACCGTCGCTTCGAAGATCGGGATGTTTCCGATCGCACCGGAGAGGCCGAGGTTCGGGAGCGCGCTGAGTGGCGGGTTGCTCGACGAGCGCGGCCAGAGGAAGTTGATCAGCATGCTGCCGCCCCAGACAAGCCCGAGCACGTTGATCAGAGTGCCCCAGCTTCCGAGCTTGAACGGCGCGCTCTCCTTCGGCCAACCCTTCGTCCGGGCGATGAGGATCGCGAGGTTCCCAAGAATGTACGAGAGGTAGATCATCCCGGTCGCCGCGATCGCGATCAGCCCGGCGCCCGCGTAGTAGAAGAGCGGAACTGCCGACAGGCCGCCAATCACGATGCATGTGCCCACAGGGGTGTGCAGTGTCGTGCTTACCTTGTTGTAGACGCGGCCGAGGGGAAGCTTGCCGTCGCGCGCCATGCCAAACGCAAGCCGGATCGTCGATGTCTGGATGGCGAGGCAGCATACGTAGATCGCCGCGAAGACCACGAACAGGTAAAGGTTTGCCGCCCAGCCTGGCAACTGCTCGATGATGTCGACGGGTGGGGCGGCTTTGCCTCCCCCAACCGCGGTGACGTAGTCGTTCATGTTGCCGGGGATGGCGATGATCGTCGAGTAAAGGAAGATCGCGCCGATGATGAACGCGCCGATCACGGCCGCGATAACGGCCCGAGGCGCCTCGCGGCGCGGATTCTTCGTCTCCTCGGCGAGCGTGCTGGCGGTGTCGAAACCGTAGATCACGAACAGCGACATGAACATGGCTGCGAAGAAGGTTCCGTAAGGGTTCGCGCCGCCGGCGCTCAAGGCGCTGGCGTCGAAGACGACGCCAGGCGATTGGTGGGCAAAGAAGATGAGCAAGACCAGGGCGAAGACGACCATGCCGAGAATCTCGAACACGACACCGGTGTTGTTCACGATCGCGACCAGGCGGACACCGAAGATGTTCAGCAAGGTGGTGCTGACGAGCACCAGGGCGCCGATGATGACCTGGTTCTGCGCGTTGTTTTCGACTTGCACGCCCAGGTTGTTCAGGAGCGGAATGAGGACGATGGGAATCGTTACGTCAACCGCGGTGACGGTGAGGATTCCAGCGAACAGGTAGATCCAGCCGGTGAACCACGAGTAGTGGCGGTTCGAAAGGTATTTGGTCCACTGGTAGACGGAGCCGGCCACCGGGAAATGCGAGCTGACCTCGGCGAAGTTCAAGGCGATGATGAACTGCCCGACTGCGACCAAAGGCCAGCTCCAGAAGAAAGCTGGACCGCCGATGCCGATCCCAAGCGCATACAGAGTGAAGATGCCGGTCGACGGAGAGATGTAGGAAAAGGCGACGGCGAAGCTGGAATAGACGCCCAGCGCGCGCCTGAGCTCCTGCTTGTAACCGAACCTGGCCAGGTCCGCTACGTCGTGGTGTGACTGGTCCTCCATGGGCTCCCCTCCCCTGACTAAACCGAGTCGGTCTGTTTGGTGCCGGAAACTATCACCGGTTGCGTGCTGCGTCAACGCGCGCGTTGGACGCAACTAGGGACCGGGCAGCGCTGCCCAACCAGGCGCCGGCCAGCCCAAGCAGAGTGCCGACGAGCAGGGTGAGGACGGTGGGCAAGAGCGCCTGGTGGCCGAAGCCCATGATCGCCGCCAGGCTGCGGGCGGTTGGCTCGAGTCCGTACCGGCTGTGGGCGGCGCCGAGGGGGACGAGCCAGGCGATGAGGCCGGTCGCAGCTCCCGCGGGGAGCGCGATTCGTGCGCGCGGGTGGACGGCCCCCAGCGCCAGGCCGGCCAGGAACGGCGCCCACCACAGCCCCAGCAGCACGCCAGCCGGGGCCACCAGGACGGCCAACAGTATGGCCACGGAACGCCTCACGGCTGCATGCTCCAGGTGCGTGTGCCGCCGGAACCGGCGGCCTGTTCGGCGGTCAGCATGGGGTCGAGCAGCCCGGCCCACCACGTGTCGACACGGTTCGTGTACCAGTCCGACGCCGGGTTCTCACTCTGGCCGCCGGGGTAGACGCCCTGGAAGGTGTGCGATCCCCAGTCCACAACCATCCGCCAGCTCGGGCCGTGGGTGGAGGGGAAGTCGCGCGCGGCAAGGGGCGTGTAGGCGTCGCCGCGGTCAGGGTGCGGGCCGTAGCTCAGGCCGCTGATCTGGGCGAGGTTCTCGAGCTCCCTGGTGTGATACCTGCCCCACGTCCAGGAGTTCGGATCGCCCTTGAAGTGGCGCATCGCGCTGTGAAAAGCCTTGCGCTGGGCGTCGGGGGCGGTGCGCGAGCCTACCCCGGGTGCGCTGAAGACACGGTTGGCTGGATCGCGCAGCGTCCAGGCCTCGAGATCCTGCGTCAACGCGTTGTTCACCTCTTCGTCTTCGTCGACCGTCAGGGAGACTCCGCGCGATTTCCACCATGGCCCGAAGGTTTCGGACATGTACGCCTGCCAGAAAAACCACCACACCGACGCGGCCGCGGAATTGACATCCATTCCGTAGTCCCATGTGCGAAGCAGTTGGACTGCGGCGGACTCGTTAGGGCTCAGCTGCTCGGTGGACAGCGACTTGAGCAGCACCGGCACGACCTGTGACGCGAGGAAATCTCGGGTGTCGGTCTGCAGTGCCATCATGTCGGCGGCGCTCACCTTGCCTGGCCCGCTGAGCACGCGATGGATCTCGTTGGCGCGGTAGCCCGGATCGAAGAAGTTCGACGCCGTGCCGATGTAGTACGGGTAGTCCTTCGTCACCTGACGCTGATTCGCTGACCAGATGATGTGGTCGGGCGGGTTGTAGTCCTGTGGGATGTCGTCGAAGGGGATCGTGCCCTTGATGTCGAACTCACCCGTGCCCGCCATCGGCAACCAGGGCTGGCCTTTGGCCACCTGCGGGTAATAGCCGGCGGAGATCAGTCCGATGTTGCCGCGGTCGTCTGCATAGACGAAGTTGTGGGTCGGCGACAGCCAGCCACGAAGGGCATCCCGGAACTCCTGCCAGCTGCCGGCGCGGTCGACCTGCAGCAGGACTTTCAGGTCTTGCGACGGGAGATTGCCCGCCCACCACACTGACGTCGTCTGGCCTCGCTCAGAGATGACCGGGCCGTGGACGGTCGACCTGACCTTTACATGCTGGGTTGTTCCGCCGCGCACCGGTATGTCAAATGACAGCGTGGTGTATTCCTTCCAGCCGCCGTTCCACGAGTAAGTTCCCGGGTGAGCCGGATCCTCCTTCTCGACGTAAAAGAACGTCTGCTGGTTCTGCGCGTCGGTCAGGCTCCACGCGATGTGCTCGTTGTGGCCGATCAGCACCACCGGAGTGCCGGGGATGCTCACGCCCGCCGCGTGGTAGCTCGGCGAGTCCATGCTCAGCTGGAACCAGATCGCGGGCAGGGTCAGGTGAAGGTGCGGATCGCCCGCGAGGAGCGCGCCGCCGCTCGTGCTCTTCGCCCCCGCGACGGCCCAGTTGTTGCTCGCGCCGCCGGTGGCTACGAGTCCTTGCGGCAGCGCGGCGAGCTTCTGGTAGAGGGCCTTCGCCGATTCAGCCTCGCCATCGGTGACCTGGCGCATGGTCTCGATTGGCGCGACCGTCGGCTTGGGATACGGACCCGGGTCGTACGGCGACTGCGCGTTTGGCGGCAGGATCGGAAACCACTCCGCGGCGAGGTCTGCGCCCAGCGATTTGCTCAGCAGCGACATCACAAGCGGCGTGTCCGTGAAGTTGAGCGTCTGTGTCATGTCGCCCTTGACCAGCAGCGAGTCGATCGGGGTCCACGGCTGGGGCTCGTAGCCGAGCAGCTTGAACATCGCGTCGAGCTGGTGGGTCGATCTGGCTTCGGAGATCCGGTCATTGACGCCCTGCGCGTAGGCGATCAGCGCGGCGCGCGAATCGTCGCCGTGGGGCAGGGCGTTCCATTCCGCCTTGGCAGTGCGGAGCAGTCCCAGCTCGAGCTCGAACCTGTCGGTGTCGACCGCTTCCTTGCCCACGATCTCGGACAGCCGGCCTGCCCCCTGCCGGCGGAGCAGGTCCATCTGGAAGAGGCGGAACCTCGCGTGGACGTAGCCCATCGCCAGGAACAGGTCGTGGTCGGTCTGGGCGGTGATGTGGGCGGTACCGTCCTTCTCAAAGAGGACGCGTGCCTCTTGCTGCAGCCCGTCGAGATGGAGCATTCGGTCGGTGACCTGCGCGTCGGCGGCCATGGTCCAGGCGCCGGTGGCGGGATTGAATGTCGGACCTAGCGCGGGCAGGGGGCCGGCGCCTGCAAACGCTGCATACAAGACCGCCGCGGAGACGAGGACCGCGGCGGTTAGATTCGCAATGCGGCGCATTCAGCCGCGAAAAGCCTACTGCTCTTCCTTGCCTGCTTCCTCTTTTCCCCGTCTTGCGATCTCGGACACCACCGCAGGGTCGGCGAGCGTGGTCGTGTCACCGAGGGGCCGGTTTTCCGAAACGTCTCGCAGGAGGCGGCGCATGATCTTGCCGGAGCGAGTCTTCGGCAGCTCGGGGGTGAAGACGATGTTCGCCGGCGCGGCGAACTTGCCGATCACCTTGCCCACGTGGTCGCGCAGCTCCTTGAGCATCTGCGGTGAGCCGTCCTGGCCGCCCTTGAGCGTCACGAACGCGACGATGGCTTGACCGGTTTGCGCGTCGTTGCGGCCGGCGACCGCAGCCTCGGCAACGGCGGAATGGCTGACCAGCGCGCTTTCGACCTCGATGGTCGAGATGCGGTGCCCCGAGACGTTCATCACGTCGTCGACCCGTCCCAGCAGCCAGAAGTCGCCGTCCTCGTCGACACGAGCCCCGTCGCCGACGAAGTAAGTGTCCTTCCAGCGGCTCCAGTAAGTCTGCTGGTATCGCTCGGGGTCGCCAAATATCCCTCGCAGCATCGCTGGCCACGGCTTGCGGATGACGAGATAGCCGCCCCCTCCCGGCGGGACCGTCTCTCCCTGGTTGTCGTACACGGCGGCGTCGACGGTGGGGAACGGTTTGGTCGCCGAGCCGGGCTTCAGCGTGGTGATGCCGGGCAGGGGCGTGATCAGGATCATCCCCGTCTCCGTCTGCCACCACGTGTCGACCACCGGCGTCTTGTTGGAGCCGATGTGCTCCCGATACCAGACCCAGGCCTCGGGGTTGATCGGCTCGCCCACGGTCCCGAGGAGGCGGAGCGAGCTGAGGTCGTGCTTCTGCGCGAATTCGTGGCCCCACTTCATGTGGGTTCGGATGGTGGTCGGCGCGGTGTAGAGGATGTCGGGCTTGTACCGCTCGACGATCTTCCACCAGCGGTCTTTGTCCGGAAAGTCCGGCGTTCCCTCGTAGATGATCCCGGTCGTTGCGTTGGCCAGCGGGGCGAAGACGATGTAGCTGTGGCCGGTCACCCAACCGATGTCGGCCGCACACCAGTAAACCGACTTTGGCTTGACGTCGAAGATGTAGTGGTGGGTCGCGGAGACTCCAACGAGGTATCCGGCGGTCGTGTGGATGATGCCCTTCGGCCTGGCGGTGGTGCCGCTCGTGTAGAGGAGGTACAGCAGGTCCTCTGAGTCCATCGGCTCACAGGGACTTGTCTTCGGGTCGTCGCTCAGTCCTTCGAGCACGTCGTGGGCCCAGACGTCGCGCCCAGGCAGCATCTTGGCTTCGCCGGTGCGTCTGACGACCAGGCATCGGTTGACCGACGGGGACTCGTCCAGGGCCGCGTCGGCGTTCGACTTGAGGGGCACCTTGTTGCCGCGGCGCCAGCCTTCGTCCTGGGTGATCAAGAGCTCGCACTGCATGTCGTTGAGGCGGCCGGCGAGCGCCTCGGCGCTGAATCCGCCGAAGACGACGGTGAACGGGGCGCCGATTCGCGTGCAGGCCAGCATGGCGATCGGCAGCTCGGGAATCATGCCCATGTAGATGCCGACGTGCGTGCCCTTCTTGACACCAAGCTTGGTCAGCCCGTTGGCGAACCGGACAACCTCTTTCTGCAGCTCGCCGAAGGTTATCTCCCGGCGGTCGTCCTCCGGCTCGCCCTCCCAGTAGTAGGCGACCTTGTCCTTCAGGCCCGACTCGACGTGGCGGTCGACGCAGTTGTAGCAGACGTTGAGCTTGCCGCCCAGGTACCACTTTGCGTACGGGGGCTTCCACTCGTAGAGCTTGGTCCACGGCTCGAAGAAGGTGACTCGCCTTGCTTCCTCGATCCAGAACTCGTCGAAGCCCTGCTTGTAGATGTCAGGTTTCGCGTTGGCCTGCTTGCTGAACTCGGGATCGGGCTTGTAGCGGCGCTCTTCGACCTGGAGCGTCTCGATGGCATGGCCGCCAGACGGCACTTCACTCATTCACGCCTCCTCGAAGTAGAAAGCTCGAAGCTCGAACTCGATCCCGAAAGCAGTATGCCTTGCCACGCGTCAGGGGTGCTGCGGGTGGCCGAAAACGGTCTAACCTTCATGCCAAGGAAGGCCCGCCGGGGGAAATTTGGGCCGACCTGAGGGAAGGATCCGTGCAGCCAGGCGTGATCGGCTTGCGTGGGGCGCTGGTGGCCGCGTGGGAAGACGACCTGCGTGCGGTGCGCCAGGACACCTTCGACATGGGTCGAGGCCGCGAGGCGCTCGTGTTCATGCAGCGCGTGTACGGCCTGATCTCCGACCTGCGGGCGCCCATTCAGCGCGTATGGGGGTCGGGCGGGCACGTGCACGTGGTGGATTCACCCGAGATCGGCGGGCCGGGGCCTCGAGTGTCGCAGTCACGGATCCGGCTGCGAAACCACGGCGACGTGGTGGAGGCCGAGTTGTTCACCTTCGCGGCCGGGACCGCACGACCCAATCCCGGCGCCGGCCTGGACCGGGACATACGTATGGCCGAGATCGAGCCGATCGTCTTTGTGACCGAGCTTTACCGAACCACGGTCGGCTTCTTGCAGACGGCGCTGAATCTCGACCTGTTGCTGGGCGACTCGACCTGGCTCTACGAGCACGTCGCCGCCAACTACTTCGCCGCCAACGGTCGGTGGCCGACGGTGGACGAGGTATATAGACGCGCCACGCGAGAGTTTGCGGTCACGGACTCGTACGAGACGGTGGTCTCGTTGCTTGCTCCCAAAGGCGACGCAAATGGGTCGAGCAACGGGTCGGGTGAGGAGCTGGTTCTTTCCATCGAGCAGCTGCATCGCTTTGTCGAACCCCAGCCTGATCTCGACAACTTCCTGCGGCTGATGCAGGTCGCGGTGGTGGCGGACCAGGAGGACCGGCCGGTGGAGAGCGCTGCAATCTCTGCATCGTTGGGCCTCGACGCTCTGGCGGTGACGAAACTGGGCCGGCTGGTGGCGACGGCCTCAGAAGTAAGCCGCGAGAGTGAGTTTGCGCCCGACTATTCGCAGTGGACCTTCCTGCCGTCCTACAACGTGCACTTCTTCCGCCGCGTCCACACGATCGACGACTTCCTGGTGGTGGAGAGCATGCTGGAGCCGCGCACGGCACTTGAGGGCACGACCACGACGTCACCTGGGACCGCGTTCAAGGTGGAGGAGGGAGCGTCATTGCCTGACGGCGTCGTGACGTTCCTGATGACGGATGTCGTCGAGTCCACGCCGCTCTGGCTGCAGAGCCGCGCCTCGATGTACCAGGCGATGCGGCGGCATGACCAGGTGCTGACGTCAGCGATCGCGGCGAACGGCGGCATCGTGCTGAAGGAGCGCGGTGAGGGCGACTCGTTTTTTGCCGTGTTTCTGCGAGCGACGGACGCCGTCGTGGCGGCGGTGGAGGCGCAGCGCGCCGTGCAGGCGGAGACGTGGCCGGACCGGTTGTCGCTGTCGGTGCGTATGGCGATCCTGACCGGCGAGGCGGATGCGCACGACCGGGACTACCGTTCGCCCGCGGTGAATCGGTGCGCGAAGCTGCGGCGGCGCGCGGTCGGGAATCAGATCCTGGTTTCAGAGACGACGCACTCGATCGTGACCGACATCCTGCGCGAGGACATCCGGTTGATCCTGGTGGGGGAGCGGCGGCTCGAGGGGCATGACCGGCCCGAGGTGGTGTACGCGGTGCAGCACCCGGACGCGACGCTCGAGATCGAGGTGGCGGAGGACGAGGGTCCCGGTGTCGGGTTCCGCGTGGTTTCTTAGGTTTCTTCCCCTGAAAATTAACGGGCTGGGTTGACACCGCCAGTACGCTGAGGCCGGTAGGCCGGCGGGGGAGGGACCGGTTTTCGGAGGGAGGGAACCCGCCAGGGGTGTGTCCTTTGGGCGGCCGTGGAAGGCACGGTGGCCAAATGGCGTTGAATTGAGTTGATGGCGCAGACGAACAACAGGGCGGGCGGTGTCACTGTCGACCGTTTCTCCGTCGTACTCGTCGCGGTCGCGGCGACCCTGTGGGCCTCGGATGCCTACTTCCGCAACCAGCTGGTCAGCCATCTGTCGCCCACTCAGATCGTGGTCGCGGAGGATGCCCTGATCACATTGTTCCTGCTGCCCGTGCTCGTCCGCAGCGCAGGCGAGCTGCGCCACCTCGGCGCGAAGGGCTGGCTGGCGGTCGGCCTCATCGCGGTGGGGGCGCAGTCGCTGGCGACCATCCTCTTCACCGCCTCATTCCAGCAAGCAGCGACCTACAAGGTCTTCGCGGAGACCTTCGTCCTCCAGCAGACCCAACCTCTGATCGCCATCCTGCTGGCCTGGATCATCCTGGGCGAGCGGCGGCGACCATGGTTCTGGCCCGCCGTGATTGTTGCCATCATCGGCGTCTACCTGGTGGTCTTCGCACAGGATCCGAGGGCGCCGGTGTCTGCGCTGCAAAACGGACGCGTCGAGGTAGGTCTCCTCGCCCTGAGTGCGGCCGCGTTCTGGGCCAGCGGGACAGTGCTCGGCCGCTTTGCGCTGGCGCGGATCAGCTTCTGGAGCATGACCTCGCTTCGCTTCACGCTCGCGCTACCGCTTCTCGTCGTGATCGTGCTGGTCCAGTTCGGGATCTCCGGGTTCTCTCACTACAGCGTCGGAGACTTCGTTCCGAACCTCCTCGCGATCGCGCTGGTCCCCGGCCTGCTCGCGCTGCTCCTTTACTACCGCGCGCTCTCGCGTACCCCGGCGTCGCTGGCGACCATTGCCGAGATGGCCTACCCGGTTGCTGCAACCCTCATCGCATCTGCGCCTGCCCCGTGGGGCTTCAACCAGCCGCTGTACGGTGTGCAGCTCGTCGGTACTGCACTCCTGATCGGCGTCATCATCTTTCTCAACCTGACCAAAGAGAGGGTGGCCGAGGTCCCACGCCAGGGCGCGCTCAAGCTGGCTGAGAGCTGAGACTAGAGGAGACGAGATGGCTCGCGAGTACGGCACATCGGTCGAGACCGTGGCTTCGCCTGAGAAGGTGTGGCAGATCTGGTCTGACATGTCGACCTGGGGCGAGTGGAACCCCAACGTGTCGACCATGGACTGGCGCGGTGGCTTTGTCTCGGGATCGACCGGCTTCATGAACACGCGAGCTGGCCAGCACCACAACATGCAGCTGGTCGACGTGCAGCCCGGCCGGAGCTTCGCCTTGCTGACGAGCGTCGTGCCCGGAACGAGGTTCCGGTTCAACTGCCGCATTGAGCCCGGGCCCAAGACTCGCGTGAGCCAGACCGTGGAGGTCGGCGGTCCGCTGGGACCGGTGATGAGCGGAATGCTCGGGCCGCAGGTCTCGCAGGAATTCGGCACCTTGCTCGCGAACCTCGCCAGGAAGGCTGAGTCGGTCTAGCCCACATTAGATAAGGACGAGGCGGCGCGGTTGCGAAACGCGGCGCCTTCGCGGCGCCAGCTGAAGCCGATGCCCGCGAGCATCGCGATCAGAAATATCGCGAGCGCCACGGCCAGCAAAGTAGGTCCGATCTTGCCGGCGGCGATCGCTGTCACCAGCGGAGACCAGTCGACGGTCGCCGCCCCGTTCAGCCAGGCGATAAGCCCGGTGGCGAATGCGGCCAGCGCGAGAGTCCAACGCTTTTCGGATCGCGACATCTGCTGCAGGTCGAACCGGCGTTGCCGAGGCACCACGGTAACCCGGCCGAGCCGACTGAGCAGGAAGAGCCACAACACCAGCATCACCAGGCCGATCGTCAGCGCGATCCACGGATAGGCCGTCTTGTCGATCGGTGAAAGGTCGGCCGACCCAGCCCACGCGGCCATCGGCAGCGCCCAGATCAGGCTGCTCAGCGCCGCGAATCCGGTGCGCCCAAATCGATCCACCAGCCGCCCGATCAAACGGCGTACCTCTCGAACAAGTACTCGTCGAAGGTGATCGCGCCGTCCTTGTGGTCAGGACACAGCAGCTTGCCGGCGGCGAACTGACGGCTGAACTTGAACGGGAGCTTGAGGTTGACCAACCGGCGCGTCTGCTTGCGGGCGCCAAGCCACGCCTCGGCGATGCTCTTGAGGTCGCGGACTTCCGGCCCGCCGAAGTCCGGCAGCATGCCCGACGGCTTTCCCAGCACCACCTCGACGACGCGACGCGCGACATCCCTTGCATCAACTGGCTGAAATTGCCATGCGAACGGAATCGCGGTCACGCCGGGCAAGGTCGAGAACGCGCCAAGGACGATCTCCATGAAGTTGTGGAACTGCGTGGCACGAAGAATGCTCCACGGCACCAGGTCCTCGCGCACGACAGCCTCGGTCCCAACCTTCGTCCGGTAGTAGGGATACGAAACCCCGTCGATGCCGACGATCGACGCGTAAACGACGTGGCTGATCTGCGCGTCGCGGGCCAGCATCAGCAGTCTTCGCGTGCCGCGCACGTCGGTTGCACGGCCGGCGAGCGGCTCGCGCGTCGCCGATGCCGCATGCACGATCGCGTCCATTCCCGCCAGCGCCCGGTCGAGCCCGGCGCCCGACCTCAGGTCGCCCCGCACCGCGTCGACGTGACCCCGCGATCTGCGGCTGTAGATGCGAGCCCGGTGACCGGATTTGCGCAGCTCGGTCACAACGTGACGGCCAAGCGTGCCCGTGCCACCGGTCACGAGTACGTTCACGTCCTCGCGGTGCTGTTGGCGCCCAGCCGTTCGCCGAAAAACAACATGACCCGTTGCCATGCATCATCCGCGGCGGCCTTGTCGTACGAGGGGCGCGTGTCATTGAAGAACGAATGCCGAGCATTGGGATACGCCTTGATGTCGTGCGCGATGTTTTCGCGCGTCAGGACCTGGTCGAGGGCGCGCCCGGCGCCGGACGTGAAGTCTTTCTCGGGATAGGAACCGACCACCGGACACAGTCGACTGGCAACCTCGAGCGGACGCGGGTTCGTGCCGTAAAAGGGAGCGATCGCTTTCAGCCGGGAATCGGTGCAGGCCCACGCGATGGCCAGACCTCCACCCATGCAGAAACCGACCGCGCCCATCCTGTGCGCGTCGATCTCGTCCAGCCTGGCGAGAAAGGTCAATGCGCTCTTCAGGTGGTCGATGCCGTAGCGATTGACCGATCCGACCAGCAGGCCAGTCATGTAGCGCGCCATGCAGATCGCCCGGTTGCGGTCGGTGAAGAGGTCCACCGCAAGGGCGGCGTAACCCGTCTCGGCGAATCGGTTCGAGATCTGCTTGATGTTTGCGTTGAGACCGTACGCCTCGTGAATCACGACGACCGCTGGGTGTGGGCCTGGTCCGTCCGGCACGGCCAGATAACCGCCGCCCTTCAGCTCACGGGTCGTGATGTCTCGTGTCTGCATGTGATGGAGGGGTCAGTTGAAGATGGTAGCGGTGGCTGACGGTATCCTTTATCTGGACCTCTCGCGCGACGTGGGCCCGTGGCGCAGTTGGGAGCGCGTCAGACTGGCAGTCTGAAGGTCAGGGGTTCGAATCCCCTCGGGTCCACCAATTTGCATTCCCTGGCGTAGCGGTCGAGCGCGTGACCAGGGTCGATTCGCGAACCGCCAATTTCGGGCTCAGGATCAGCTGGTACGGCACCTGGTCTCGCGTCGAGGGCAGGCTGAGCACCAACTTCGTCATCTCACGGCCCATCTCCTCGGCGGGCTGGCGCACGCTCGTCAGGGGCGGCTGGGTCGTGGCCGCGATCGGTGAGTCGTCGAAACCGATGACGGCGACATCGTCGGGGACTCGACGCCCCAGGACCTGCAGCGCCCACATGGCGCCCGCCGCCATCGCGTCCGTTGCGGCAAACACAGCATCGATCGTGTCCCCGTTTGCGAGCAGCCGCGACATCGCGATTTCGCCCCCGTCGCGGTCCACCTCCCCGTGCTCCACCAGATCTGAGCGCAGCGCCGCGTTGCACATCGCCTCGCGAAAGCCCTGGAATCGCTCACCGGCCACTGACAGCTCGCGGGGACCAGCGATATGAGCGATGCGCTTCCGGCCCATCTCGATGAGATGCTCGGTCGCCGCGCGCCCGCCTGCGTGGTTGTCGACCGCCACGTAGCTCACCTCGTGAAGGCTGCTCGGGCGGCCCCCGAACACGGTCGGGATGCCGTTGGCCTGCAACCTCGCCGGAAGCGAATCGGACTCGTGCAGTGCGAGGAGCAGGACCGCATCGACGTGGCCGCCGAGGAGATACTGCTCGAGCCGCTCGAAATCGCCTGCCGACTGGGGAGCAAACAGCACCATCTGCAGGCCGTGCTGGGCCAGCTCGTCGGCGATGCCACGCAACAATCTCGCCAGCATCGGGTCGTGAAAGTCGCGATCCCGGCTCAGGAACCACGACTCCGACCGACTCGCTCTGGCCCGCGCGGGCATCGGAGGCCGCGCGTACCGGGACATAGCCCAGCTCGGCCGCCGCGCGTTCCACGGCGCGACGGGTTTCGTCGCTGACCTGGGCGCTGCCACCGAAGACTCGCGAAGCGGTCTTGCGGGAAACACCAGCCGCCCTCGCCACCTGGTCGAGGGTTGCCGGCGTCCTCGAAACCGCTTCCATTCGCGCACTAGTAGAGCGCTTGGTCCCACGGCGGTCAACGGGGCATTGCGGAAGGGACGGCTAACCTGCCTCTCTTTCGAGCGGTGCTGAGGCCTGCCGCGACCACAGCGTTGTCCCAAATCGGACGTTGCGGAACACGTCTTCACTGACGAGGAACCCGACAAAGATCAGCAGCACACCCAGAAACTCACCCAGGTAGAACGACCATGTGACGCCGAAGCGATTCAGGCCGCTGGTCAGGCCCGGGATGAACGCGCCGATCGCGATCAGGATCGTCGCCGGCACGCGAGAGTTGAGCTTGCCCTGCACCAGGGCGCGGGTCGCACCCGGCAGTGAAGCGAAGAAGTTGACCGCCACCGCCAGCACGCCGAGGCGAGCAGCCACCACCCGTTTCTTCGGCATGTAGATGTACGCCGAATAGATGGCCCCGAACATCAGGCACAACGCACCCGCGATGTTGAACGGACCGGTCAGCACCCGCACGTACCCGGGAAACGCCGACCCGACGGGGACGTGAGTGTTGGGATCGACCGCCCAACCGGGCGCCGCTAACGGTGCGCTGAGCACCAGGTACGCAACGCCCAGCGAACCGACCACGAGCACGGTCATCGCGATGTGCGCAGCCAGCGGCCGTCGCGTCGCGGTCGCCGCGATGATCGCAATCGCTCCCAGGACCGCGATCACAAAAGTGGTCGTGCCCGCGGTCCCCGCTCCCGGGTAGCGAGCCGACTGACTGAACAAGAGGGATAGAGGCTCGCTCCAGCCGAACGCGCCACCGAGAAATTCAGTGCCCGCGCTGATGCCGTACCACAACAGGCCGATCGCCCAGACCAGTTGAAAGCTGTGGCGCCTTTGCCACCACTGGTCGAAGACCAACGCCGCAAAGGCAAAGCTCAATATCGATGACCCCAGCGGCAGCACCACGTTCATCACGCTCACGCGAACGACTCCACCATCGCCACCCTCACCTCATTCAAGAACCAGCCGACGTTTTCCTCCAGGTCCAAACGCCCAACCTTTGCCGCGCCAAGCTCGCTGACGCTCGCCCGAACTATCTCCTCGAAAACGTGGAAGGCTCGCAGGGCGTCCCCACTCGACAGCCCGACCGCCACGGCCAGCTCCGCATAACGCTCGCCGAGCTCCTTGATCGGACCGCTCCAATCGTGCTCCGCGTCTCCGAGGAACGAGACCAACATCTGGACGAGCTCGACCCCGAGGTCGCGCTGCCGCTGCTTCGCGGCATCGTCGAATCGCTTGTACCAGCCTTCGGACGCGAGCCGTCCGTGGCTCGTCGCGATCCTGGCGTGTCCGACGGTCGCATGCATGAGCAGCGAAAGGTCGGGCTTCGGGTGCGCTCCAAGCTCGGTGACGTCCGACTCGCTGAACCTGCGGTGCCCGCCTGGAGTGCGGAACGTACGGATCCGGCCCTTGTCCGCCCACTCGCGAAGAGTCGCGGGATGGACGCTCAGCCTCTTGGCGGCTTCGTCCAGGCTCAGCCACGTAGGCATGGCGACAGCTTAATGAAATCTGTAGGTCGACGCGTGCGAGGCTGAGATTTGTTGAGGTTTAGGCAGCGAATGCCGTCTCCGCGGCGTGGCGGCTCGAACGCCTCGTCTCTCACGGCTGTGACCCGCCGGCGCGCATGATCCGGCGTGCCTTGAGCTCGGAGCGGGGAAGGGACCCCGCCGGCACGATTCGACACTCGATCCGCACGCCCAGAGCCTGCCGGAGGTCGGCTTCGAGCCGATCCGCGCGAAACGAATCGACCGAAGTCTCGACCAGCAGGGCAACCTCGTCCATGTGTCCCTCGCGGCGGTGCTCGATGACGAATTCCGCCACCGCGGGATGCCTGCGCACGATGTCCTCCACCTGGGAGGGAAAGAGGTTCACCCCACGCACCGTGAACATGTCGTCCACGCGACCGGGAATGCCGCCGACGACCTTCACGAAGGGACTTCCACACGGGCATGGCTCGCGAGATACCACTACCCGATCGCCCGTGCGGTAGCGAATCAGTGGCATTCCCCATCGGCCAAGGTTGGTGGCGATCAGCTCGCCATCCTCGGCCACCTCGAAGATGAACTCCGATTCGATGAGGTGCACTCCGTCTCGGGCGGAGCAGCTGAAGCCGGTCGGTCCCAGCTCGGTCATCCCGGTGTGGTCGAACGCGACCGCCGAGTAGGCCGCCTCGATCGCGTCCCGCGTCGCGGGAATGCTCGCTCCCGGCTCGCCGGCGTGAATGGTCGCGCGCACGCCGGCCCCGGCCACATCGATCCCGATCTTCTTCGCCACCTCCGCGAGCCGCAGGGCGTAGGTCGGGGTGGACAGGAGGACGGTCGCGCCGACGTCCAACAGGCTGCGCGCCCTCTGCTCGCTCGTCATCCCGCCGCCCGAGATGCACAGCGCGCCAAGCTTCTGCGCCCCGCCGAAAGCCGACCAGAAACCGATGAAGGGACCGAACGAGAAGGCGAAGAAGACCCGGTCGGAGGACGTCACGCCCGCGGCGCCGTAAACATGCTCCGCCCAGATCCGAAGCCACCATTCCCACGACTCGGGCGTGTCGAGCCACCGCAGGGGCTGATCTCCGCTCGACCCTGACGTCTGGTGCATGCGCACGAAGCGATCCACCGGAAAGGTGAGATTCGTACCAAAAGGTGGGTGGGCGGCCTGGTCCGCGAGGAGCTCTGATTTGGAGGTGAACGGCTGGCGCGCGAAATCGTCCCAACCACCCACGCTGTCAAGACGCTCCCGCCAGAACGTGTTGGTGGCGAGCACCTGCGTCAGCCCTGCTCGCAGCTTGCCGAGCTGAAGCGCTCTCAGCTCGTCGAGCGAGCCGGGCGGGCTTGACGGGCCCGAGGACCTAGTCGCGGACCGCGCGGTCGCCGATCTCGAGCGCGCCATCAAGGATCTCGAAGCCCTCGTCCAGCTCGGCTTCGGTGATGCACAGCGGTGGGTTGGTCATGATCGTGTTCCAGCGCACGAACGTATGCATCCCCGCGTCGAGCAGCGCCTGCGCGATCGCTTTCATCTCCGCCGACGTGCCGTTGAACGGCGCGAGCGGCTCCAGCGTCTGCGGGTCGTGCACCAGCTCGAGACATCCGAACAGGCCGATCGACCGCGTTGCGCCGACACAGGGATGTCGCTCTCGAAGCTGCCGGTGATGCCGCGCCAGCACGGCGCCCATTCGCTGCGCGTTGCCCACCATGTCGTCCTCTTCGTACGCCTGGATCGTTCCCAGCGCGGCGGCGCAGCCCAGCGGGTGGCTGTTGTAGGTCAGCCCGCCGTAAAACACGTGGTCGTCGAAATAGGCCGCGACCTTCGGCACCATTCCCACCGCGCCCAAAGGCACGTAGGACGAAGTAAGACCCTTGGCCAGCGTGATCAGGTCCGGCACGACGCCCCAGTGGTCGACCGCGAACCACCGGCCAGTCCGGCCGAACCCGGTCATGACCTCGTCGCAGATCATCAGGATGCCGTGGCGGTCGAGGATCGCGCGCACGCCCTGCAGGTATCCGTCGGGTGGAACCAGGATGCCGTTCGTCCCCGAGATCGGTTCGAGGATGAACGCTGCGATCGTCGATGGACCTTCGAGCTGGATTGCCTCCTCCAGGTTCGCGAGCGCCTGTTCCACGGTGTCCCATCCGCGCTGGATGCCGTGGTACGGGTCGAGGACATGCACGACTCCGCCGGCAAACTCATTCGGCCACCGCCGCGGGTCGCCGGTCGCCTGAATTGCCGACCCCGTCGAGCCGTGGTAGGAGCGATAGCGGGCAAGGATCTTGGGCCGCCCGGTCACGGCGCGCGCGATCTTGATCGCGTTCTCGTTGGCGTCGGCGCCGCCAAGCGTGAAGAACACCTTCTCCATGTCACCCGGTAGAAGGGATGCGAGCTTCGCACCGAGTCGCGCCCGCGCCTCGTGCGCCATGAACGGGCTGATGTACGGAAGCTGCTCGGCCTGCCGCTGGATCGCCTCGATGATCCGGCGATCGCCATGGCCGGCGTTGACGCACATGAGCTGGCTGTTGAAGTCGATGAATCGCCTGCCGTCGGCGGTGTGGAAGTAGACGCCTTTCGCGCCCACCACAGGCATCGGTTTCAAACCAGCCTGCATACCCCAGTCGTACAGCGTGTGGCGGAGGCACAGCTCGGTGATCTCGGCCGGGCTGAGGGCCTTGACCGCCTCGAGGACCACGTTCGAATCGTACTCGGATGGATGTTTGACAACCCCTCTGGCCAGTGCTATGACGTGCGGGTCCGTCCGCCGTTTTTCTGGGGAGGAAGGTATGTTTCCCGCCGCTTTCGACTATCGCGCCCCCACCAGCCTGGACGAGGCGCTTGCCATTCTTGCGGAGCGCGGCGACGAGGCAAAGGTGATGGCGGGCGGCCAGAGTCTCATCCCTCTGCTGAAGCTCCGCTTCTCACGCCCGGAGCTGGTCGTCGACATCGCTCGCATCCCCGCGCTGAACACCATCAAGAAGGACGATGGGCACGTCGCGATCGGCGCGCTGGCGCGCCACGTCGACGTCGAGCAGAGCAAAGAGCTCGCCGGGTCGGCGCCGATGATGGTCGAAGCCGCGCGGTGGATCGCCGATCCGCTCGTGCGCAACCGCGGCACGCTTGTCGGCTCGATCTGCCACGCCGACCCTGCAGGCGATTGGGGGTCCGTCCTCCTGGCAATGCACGCGGACGTCGTGGCTCGTTCGCGGTCCGGCGAGCGCGTCATCCACGCCACCGAATTCTTCAAGGGCCCGTTCGAGACCGCCCTTAAGTCGGACGAGGTGGTGACCGAAGTCCGAGTCCCGGTGGGCAAGGGCCGTGGTGGGGGCGCCTATCTCAAGCTCGAGCGCAAGGTCGGAGACTTCGCGACGGTCGCGGTGGCGGTGCACCTGCATCTCGACGGCAACAAGGTCGAGACCGCCGGCATCGGCATGACGGCGGTCGGCCCGACCAACATCAAGGCGACCGAAGCCGAGAAGGTGTTGCTCGGCGAGGAACCGACGGACGAGGTGATAGCTGAGGCGGCGCGGCTCGCGGCGGCGGCCGCCGAGCCGAAGGACGACATTCGCGGCACCGCCGCCTACAAGAAGGACGTGGTCCGCGTGTTCGTGCAGCGCGGGCTCAAGACGGCCATCGGTCGCGCCAGGGAGGGACGGTGATGAAGGTCTCGTTGACGGTCAACGGCGCGGAACGCGCCGGCGAGGTCGAGCCGCGAGTGCTGCTCGTCGATTTCCTGCGCACCAACCTTCGCCTCACCGGCACGCAC
>WNGL01000561.1_pt1 | contig 52638 bp, 48 predicted proteins | sample 5400591 | NCBI WGS metagenome assembly WNGL01 (sample SAMN13153377, study PRJNA577476) | soil metagenome | isolation source: 80 cm soil or saprolite under Garry oak tree replicate 1 | place: USA:California | collected 2016-06-15 | reverse complement strand
AGCATGACGGCCTCGCTGCCCTGGAAGAACGCGGTGTCCCCGCCGCCAGGATGCGCGGGCCCGTTGATGATCACGCGCCCGATGTCGACTCCGAGCCTGGCCTCACTGCCGCGTGCGGGCATGCTCATGACACTAGGATGCCGCACCGGCCGCGCTCTCGGCACCGCGACAATCGGCTTGGCCAGCCCGCCGTCGGCCACGATGATGGGTTCATGAATGTTGTGGAGATCAACATCGGGCCAAGCGAAGCGCTCGCCCCCGTCGAGTCCGTTGCCGCCATCGCGGGCAAGGGACTCAAGGGCGACCGTCAGTTCTGCGAGCACGGCGCGCGACCCGGCGAGGCGCTGACCCTGATCGAGGCGGAGGCGCTCGAGGACGTCGGCCTCACCGGCGGCCAGTCCCGCCGCCAGGTGGTAGTGCGCGGCGTGCGGCTGAACGACCTGGTCGGCAAGCGCTTCCTGGTCGGTGACGTCGAGTGCCTCGGCGTCAAGCTCTGCGAGCCGTGCCAGCACCTGCAGGAGATGACCAGGCCAGGCATCATCAAGGACCTGATCCACCGGGCCGGGCTCAACGCGGACGTCCTGACCGACGGCCAGATCAGCGTGGGCGACCAGATCTCCGCCGCCAACTAGTGGGTCCAGGGATCGACCCGGCTTTCCGGGGTGGGTCCCGGGATCGACCCGGTCTCCGCACCACCCCGCCGCCAGCTCGCCGGGCACGCTGGCCGGCTAGACGGTGCCGCAGGCCTCGTGCTCGGCGAGAACCTCGTCGATGACGTGCTTGTTCGCGATCGCATCCTGCGGATCGTTGTCCAGGGCGTCAACGAGCACGATCAGTGCCTTCCACAGCGCCCAGCCGCGGCCCCGTGCCCACGTGGCCTCGTCGAAGGGCAGCAGCGACCTGAACACCCGGCGGGCCTCGCCGGACAGGAACGTCCACGCGATCGCCGTGTCGCAGGCGGGGTCGCCCACGCCAGAGGAACCGAAGTCGATCACAGCGTGCAGGCGGCCGCCGCGGACAAGCAGGTTCCCGCTGGCGATGTCGCCGTGCACCCAGACCGGAGTCCCCCGCCATGTCGCGCGCAGCGCCGCCGCCCACGCCCGCGTCGCGCACCCGGCGTCGACCTCGCTGCCGAGCGCCGCGATCGCCGCCCTGGCCTCGCCGTCATAGACGGTCAGCGGGCCGCCACGGAAGAAGTTGTGGTCTCCGGGCGGCGGGCCGCCCCGCGCGTCGATCCGGTACAGCGCGGTCATGAACCCGGCCAGGTCGGCCGCGAAGGCGACCTGATCGGTGACCCGCTCGGCGGTCGCGGTGTCGCCGTCGAGCCAGCGGTAGACCGACCACGGCCTGCCGAACCCGCACCCAGGGGCGCCCTTCGCCAGCGGCTGCGGGATGGGCAGCGGCAGGCGCGGGGCGAGCACGGGCAGCCAACGGTGCTCCTTGTCGACCTGAAGCGCGTACTGGTCGCCGCTGGGCAACCGCACGGACATGTCCTCGCCCAGGCGGAACGTGGTGTTGTCCCAGCCGTCGAGCGCCACGGGCCTGACGGCGAGTCCCGCCCACTGCGGAAACTGCGCGGCGATCAGCCGCGATACGAGATCCGCCGTGATGGCTGCCTTGTCCACCCGCGCATGTTGCCACAGCTGGCCAGTATCCGGCCTGTCATTTTCCGGCCGCCCCGGCCGCGCGCACTCAGGCGATGACGACGCGGATGCCTGCCCCGGTGAGCCGCGCCTCCTGGTCGGCGTCGATGCCGGCGTCGGTTACCAGCACGTCCACCTCGCTGGCCGCGCAGATCCTCGCGAAGGCCCGCCGCCCGGCCTTGGACGAGTCGGCCGCGACGATCACCCGGTCGGCCCGCTGCGTCATCAGCCGGTTGATGCTGGCCTCGCCCTCGTGGTGCGCCGTGGCTCCCGCCTCCGCGCCGATCCCGTCGACTCCGAGGACCGCGACGTCCAGCGCGACCTGCTCGAGCACGCCCGTTGCCAGCGGCCCGGTCAGCTCGTAGGACTGCGGCCGCGCCACTCCCCCGGTGACCACGATCTTGATGTTCTGCCGCACGGCGAGCTCGGCGGCGATGTTCAGCGCGTTGGTCACCACGGTCAGCGCCGGCGCGAGCGGGTCGCCAGACTGGAGGTCGGCGCGGACCGCCAGCGCCCTGGCGACCTCGGTGGTGGTCGTGCCGCCGTTCAGCCCGGCGACCTGGCCGGGGCGGATCATGGCCGCGGCCACGGCGGCGATCTTGTGCTTCTCTGTCGGGTGCCGCTCGGTCTTGTACCGCAGCGGCAGGTCGTAGGTGACCCCGCGGGCGACCGCGCCGCCGCGGATCCTGGTCAGCATCTGCTGGGCGGCCAGGTCGTCGAAATCGCGCCGTACCGTGGCCGCGGAGACGCCGAGCGCGGTCGCCGCCCGCTCCACGGTGACCTGGCCGTCCGCGGCGAGCAGTTCCAGCAGGTCGTTCAGCCGCCTGTACCGGCTCATCAGCCCGCCACCTGCGGGGGGTTCCGGGGGGTCGTCCCCCCGGGCCAGCACTGCAGCACGCCGAGCAACCTCGTGACCTCGGCCGCGACCGCGTCCCGGCCGGCCGCGCCGTACCTGCGCGGGTCGACCAGCCGCTCGTCGGCAGCCAGCCGGTCCCGCACGGCGGCGGTGAACACCTTGTTCAGCTGCGTGGCGATGTTGATCTTCGTCATCCCGGCCATGATCGCCTTGCCGAGCGAGGCGTCGGGGACACCGGACGACCCGTGCAGCACGAGCGGCACCGCGACCGGCACCCGCGCCCTGATCTGCCTGATCAGGTCGAAATCGAGCACGGCATCCCTGGTGAGCATCGCGTGCGAGCTGCCGACGGCGACGGCCAGCGCGTCGACCCCGGTCGCCGTCACGTAGGCCGCCGCGTCGTCCGGCCTGGTCCGCACGCCAGCGGCGTGCACGCCGTTCTTCCCGCCGATCTCACCAAGCTCCGCCTCGACCCAGATGCCGCGCCGATGGCACCAGGCGGCGAGCTCGGCGGTGGCCGCGACGTTGGCCGCGTGGTCCAGGGCCGACGCGTCGAACATCACCGACCCGACGCCGGCCGCGGCGGCAGCACGGACCAGGTCGGCGCCGGTCGCGTGGTCCAGGTGCACGGCGACCGGCACCGCGGCCGCGCTGGCGATGGCCAGCGCGGCGAGCGCGATCGGCTCGAGGGCGCCGTGATACTTCACGCAGTTCTCGCTGATCTGGAGCACTACCGGCAGGCCGGCCGCCTCCGCGCCCGAGACGATCGCCTCGGCGTGCTCGAGCCCGATCAGGTTGAACGCGCCGACGCCACGGCCCTCGGCCCGGGCCGCCGCGATGATCTCCGCCGTGCCGGCCGCCGGCATCAGCCACCCTCCCGCGTCGGCATCAGCCACGCTCCCGCGCCGACGCGGCCCCGATGACCTGGACCGTCGTGACCAGGCGCTCGTAGTCCGCCAGCGCGAACTCGCCGGCCACCGGCGTGACCGCCGACGCGGTGCCGAGCGCGACCGCGTGCCGCAGCATGGCCGGCCAGTCATGGCCGCGCGCCAGCGAGTCGGCGAGCCCGGCCACGACGGCGTCGCCGGCGCCGGTCGGGTTCCCGGCCACGGGCCCTGGCGGCCGCGCGTGCCAGGTGCCGTCGGGTCCGACGGCGAGCAGCCCGTGCGGCCCGAGCGAGACCACGACGGCTCCGGCCCCCAGGGCGACCAGCCCGCGCGCGGCCGCCTCGACCGCGGGCAGGTCGGGGGTGTCCGTCCTGCCGGCGGTGCGCAGCCCGTGCCCGGCGGCCGTCTCGAGCTCGGCCAGGTTGGGCTTGACCAGCGCCGGGCCGGCCGCCGCGCCGCTGGCCAGAATGTCGCCGCTGGCGTCGAGTATCGCCGGAACCCCGGCCACGGCGGCCGCCGCGATCAGCCCGGCGTAGCTGTCCGGCGGGACGCCGGGGGGCAGGCTGCCCGACAGGACGACCGCCGCGGCCGGCGCCAGTGAGTTTTCATACGTAACGAAAAACTGCTGGTACTCGGGCGCGGAAACGGCCGGCCCCGGCTCGTTGAACAACGCCGTCTGCCCGGTCACGCTGTCCGCGACCGCGAATGTCCGCCTGGTCTCCCCCGCGATCGGCGTCAGCTCGGCCACGATCCCGGTGCCGTCCAGGCCGTCGAGCAGCGCCCGGCCGGTCAGCCCGCCGGCCAGCCCGGTCAGCGTCACGGGCTGGCCCAGGGCCCGCAGCGTGCGCGCCACGTTCAGCCCCTTGCCGCCGGCCCTGGCATGGGTGGCGAACGGGCGGTTGGCGCCGGCCCAGTCAGCCCCGGCAACGTGGTGCGTGATGTCCAGCGCCGGGTTGAGCGCGACGACCAGGATCATCGCGCCCGATCCGCCGGTCCGGCCGGGCCTGCCGGCCCGGCCGGACCGGCCCCGTCCAGGATCACGGACCTGGTCAGGTTGCGCGGCCGGTCCGGGTCCAGGCCAGCGGCGCGCGCGATCGCCACCGCGACCCGCTGCGCACGGACCAGCTCGGCGAGCGGGTGCTCGCCGGCCTGCCACATCCGCCCGCCGGCCGCGGACCGGTCACCGCGATCGGGCCGTGCCTGAATTCCATCGCCGGGTACGCCTCGCTCCACATCCCGGCCGACTCGCGCAGCTTCAGCGCGGCCTCGCTGGCCAGCCCGCAGGTCCAGCCGGTACCGAGGAAGGTGAACTGCCGGCCGCCGGTCAGCGCGACGGGCAGCGGGCCGGCCAGCACGCGCTCCGCCGCCTCGGCGGCCGGCTCGATGTCGGCGCCCAGGTGCGCGAGCAGCAGCGCCAGCTCGGTCGTGGCGAACCTGGTCTGCACGACCGACTCCTCGTCGGCGAAGTCGAGCGCGATCACGGCGTCGGCCGACGCGGCGATCGGCGTGTCCGCATCGGCGGTGATCGCGACGGTCGGCTGCGCGGAGCCGGCCGAGGCGAGCAGCCGCAGCACTTCCGTGGTCGTTCCTGAGCGCGAGAGCGCGATCAGCCGGTCGTACCGGCGGCCGGCCGGCATCTCGGACGCCGCGAACGCGTCGGTCTCGCCCAGGCCGGCCGCCTCCCTGGCCACCGCGTAGGACTGGGCGATGAACCACGACGTGCCGCAGCCGACGACGGCCACCCGCTCCCCCTCGGCCGGCAACAGACCGGTCACGCCGGGCTGCATCGCCGCCGCCTGCCGCCAGCATTCCGGCTGCGACGCGATCTCCGACTCGGTGCGGCCGGCGTGGGCCTGCCGCACGCGAGCCTGCGGGTCGGTCGCGTTATCGGTCATCGGTCCTTGCCCCCATCAGTCAGGTCCCGGTCAGCCCGGTCGCGGCGACCGAGCGGACGAAGTACCGCTGAGCCAGCAAGAAGACGAGCAGCATCGGGATCAGGCTCATCATGTTGCCGGCCATCAGCAGCGTCCACTGCGTGGAGTGCGCTCCCTGGAACGTGGCCAGCCCGAGCGGCAGCGTCATCGCGCCCGTCGAGTTGATCGCGATCAGCGGCCACAGGAAGTTGTTCCACGAGTCGAGGAAGGTCAGCGCGGCCAGCGTGGCCATGGCCGGCGCCGACAGCGGCAGCACGATCCGCAGCAGTACGGTCAGCCTGCTCGCGCCGTCGACCCGCGCGGCCTCCTCGTACTCGATCGGCAGCGTGCGGAAGAACTGGCGCAGGAAGAACACTCCGAACGCGGTCGCGGCGTTCGGCACGATCAGCGACCCGATATGGCCGATCCCGGCCCCGGCCAGCAGGTGCACGCCGATCCACTTGGTGATGATGAACTGCGGGATCATCGTCACCTGGAACGGCACCATCAGCGTGGTCATGATCAGGACGAAGAGGAGACCGCGGCCGAGGAACCTGAACCTGGCGAACGCGTACCCCGCGCCCGCGCAGAACACCAGGTTGCTCACCACGGTGGTCACCGCGACGACAGCGCTGTTCCAGAAGAACCGCCCGAACGGCGCGGCCCGCAGCGCGTCGGGGTAGTTGGTGAACCGCAGCACGTGCGGGGTCAGGTCGGGCGGGAACCGCAGCGCCTCCGACGATGTCTCGACCGAGGTGACGATCATCCAGAAGAACGGGAAGATCAAGATGATCGTCGCCGGCACCAGCACGAGGTGCCACGGGCTGAACGGCAGCGGCCAGCGCCGCCGCTTACGGACGACTCCCGGCACCGGCGAGGGAACCGGTGCCGTGGCCTTGGCCAGGTCGACCGTGCGGCCCCCGCTCGGTGCCAGCCGGGGGGACGACCCCCCGAGCCCCCCGCTCATGACCGGTAGTAGGTGAAGCGGCGGCCGACCCTGAACTGGATCGCCGTCGCCACCAGGATCACGAGGAACAGCAGGTACGCGATCGCCGAGGCGTAGCCGGCGTTGAAGAACTGGAAGGCCTGGACGTACAGGTAGTACACGACCACGGTGGTCGCGCCGAGCGGGCCGCCCTGGGTGGACAGGTAGACCTCGTCGAACAGCTGCAGCGCGTTGATCGTCAGCCAGACCGCCAGGAACAGCGAGGCCGGGCTGAGCAGCGGCAGCGTGACCCGGCGGAACGTCGCCCAGCGGCCGGCGCCGTCGATGGCCGCCGCCTCGGTCAGCTCCTTCGGCACGCCCTGCAGCGCGGCCAGGTAGATGACCACGGCGAACCCGGTCCAGCCCCAGATCGTCATCGTCACGATGACGAAGAGCGCCTGCGACGGGTCGTTGAGGAACTGCTGCTGCGGCAGGCCGGCCAGGCTGAACGCGTAGTTGACGATCCCGTAGGAGGGGTCGAAGAGCCAGATGAAGACCAGCGCCTCGCTGATCGTCGAGATGGCCATGGTCGCGTAGGCGGCCGTGCGGTAGAGCCACATGAACCGAAGCTGCCTGTTCATCGCGACCGCGAGGAACAGGCCGACGATCATCGTCCCGGGCACGAACAGCGCGGTGTACACGATCGTGTGCTCGGTCGCCGACAGCACCGCGGGGTCGTGCACGAGCTGCCGGTAGTTCTTCAGGCCGACGAACGGCGTTTTCGGGGACAGCAGGTTGTTGCGCTGGAACGACATGATCAGCGACCAGACGATCGGGACGGCGCCGAACAGCAGGATGATCACGGCCGCGGGCGTGACGAAGGTCCAGCCGGTCACGGACTCCGAGCGAGCCAGGCGCCTGCCCCGTCCGCCGCTGGCCTGCCCGGCCGGCGGCCTCCGGCCGCCGGTCACCGTGCTCACCGCCACCTCAGCCGCCGGAGCCGGCCAGGATCGCGTTCACCTTCGCGGCCGCCTGGTCGAGCGCGGCCTTCGGCTCGGACTTGTCCAGCAGGACCGACACGATCATCGTGCCGAGCACCTGGGAGATCTGCGGGTACGTCGGGATCTGCGGCCTGGCCTGCCTGACGTTGCCGAGGTTGGAGATGAAGGTATCCACCCCGGGCAGGGCCGCGTTCATCTGGCCGGTGAATCCGGGGGCCTTGGCGACGGACGCCCGGATCGGAAGGTCGCCGCTCGCCAGCGAGAAGGCCTTAGCCTGGGGCGTCGCGGTCAGCCAGAGCAGGAACTTCTCCGCGGTGCTCACGTGCGCCGCGCCGTTGTTGAAGACCACCCAGTTATCCGGGCCCGCGATCGTCTGGTGCCCGCCGCCCGTTGCCGGGTACTGCGGCATCACCTGCACGCCGTAGTGCACGTTCGGGAAGCTGGACAGGTCCCACGGCCCGGTGACGACCATCCCGATCTTGCCCGAGTTGAACAGGTTGCCGTAGGCCGAGTCGGCGGGGTCCAGGTACATCGAGTGGTCGGTGACCGCCATGGTCCGCAGCGTGTCCAGCGACGCGAGGCCGGCCGGCGAGTCGAACGCCGCCTTCGTGTTGGACGGGTTGAGAATCTGGCCGCCGGCCTCCCAGAGCAGCACCTCCCAGTGCCACACCGTGTCTTCGGATCCCGGGGTCACGTAGGCGGTGCCGTACTGCTTCTGCGCGGAATTGGTCAGCGCCTTGGCGTCGGCCTGGAACTGCGCCCAGGTCCAGTCGGGCGACGGCGGCGTGAGGCCGGCCTGGGCGAACAGGGTCTTGTTGTAGACGACCGCGAGGTTGTCCACCAAGGCGGGGATGCCGATCACCTTCCCGTTGACGGTCGCCACGTCGCGCTCGCCGACCCAGAAGTCGTTCCAGTCCACCGACGGCTTGCTGACGACCTTGGTCAGGTTGACGACCTGCGGGATCTTGGCCACGTTCGGCGCCCACGAGCCGTACAGGTAGGCGATGTCGGGCTGCGTTCCGCCGCGCAAGGTGCGTGAACTCCTTCTGCTCGGCGCCGGTGTAGCCCTCCCAGATCGAGATGGACTTGCCGGACCCCGACTCGCCGCTGCCGGCGCCGCAGGCTCCCAGTCCGAGCACGGCCAGGGCGCAGGCGGTCAGGGCCGAGACGGTACGCACGGCCCGCAGGTGATGTGATCCCATCGGTGGCCTTCTTCACGCTGTCGCAGGGAACAACCCAGGTGGAACGGACATGCGGTGTTTGAGGCATATCTTGGGCGTCCGCAGCGCACCCTGTCAATCACGGACCAATCACAGTTGCGCAGACGGACCGCAGGTCACGAGGACCCGTCCAGAGCGATGCTGCGTGCTCTTGCACGAATCCGGTCGTAATGGAACACTTTCGAGCTGTGGTCAAGATCGCGTTCATCGGCGCAGGCAGCATCGAGTTCACCCGCAACGTCGTCACAGACCTGTGCGGCTTCACCGAGTTCGGGGGTGAGCTGCAGCTTGCGCTGCACGACATCAGCCCCGAGCGGCTGAACTTCGCGGACCGCGGGCTGCGCACGATCCCGGTCGCCGTCTCGCTCGCCGAGGACATGCTGCGGCACTGCCCGGACGCGTACCTGCTGAACTACACCAACCCGATGGCGATGCTGCCGTGGGCGGTCTACGAGGGAACCAGCTTCTCCCGGATCTTCGGGCTCTGCCACTCGGTGCGGGACACTCACGCGTTCCTGGCCGGGCTGGTCGGCCTCGACCCGGCCGAGGTCACCTTCCTCACCGCAGGCTTCAACCATCAGGCGTTCGTGCTCAGGTTCGAGCACAACGGCACCTCGCTGTACCCGAAGCTGGCCGAGGTGATCGAGGCCGACCCGGAGCTGCGGCGGCGGGTCAGGGTCGAGATCTTCCGCCGGTTCGGCTACTTCCCGACCGAGTCGAGCGAGCACTCGGCCGAGTACGTGCCGTGGTTCATGCGGCACGACTCCCAGGTCGAGCGGTTCCGGATCTTCGTCGGCGACTACCTGGCCCGCTCGGAGGAGAACCTGCGCGAGCTCGACGAGCTGAGCGGGCAGCTGGACGCCGGCGAGCCGCTCGCGCTCGAGCCGACTCACGAGCTGGCCTCGCAGTTCATCTACTCGACCGAGACCGGAACCGAGCAGGAGATCTACGTCAACGTGCGCAACGGCGGGCTGATCGAGAACCTGCCGGCCAGTGCCTGCGTCGAGGTGCCGTGCGGCCTGGGCCACGGCGAGCCACGGCCCAGGCCGGTCGGCGCGCTTCCGGCGCAGCTTGCCGCGCTGAACCGGACGTTCCTCAACGTGGTCGAGCTGACGGTCCTGGCGGCGCTGACCGGCAGCGGGGACCACGTCTACCAGGCGGCGCTGCTCGACCCCAACGCGGCCGCCACGCTGACCACCGACCAGACCGTGGCGCTCTGCGACGACCTGCTCGACGCGCACGCCGCGCTGCTGCCCCCGGCCCTTCGCCGCTGAGCCGATCGAGTACGGTGCCGCCTGGCCGGGCAGATACTGCTGCGTGCCCCTGTACGTCGGAACCTCGGGCTGGCAGTACCGGCACTGGCGCGGCGTGCTCTACCCGCCCGGCGTGCCGCAGCGGTGCTGGCTCGAGCACTACGCGGAGCGGTACGCCACGGTGGAGAACGACGGCACGTTCTACCGGCTGCCCGCGGCCGAGACCTTCGCCGGCTGGCAGGCCAGGACGCCGCCCGACTTCGTGATGGCGATCAAGGCGAGCCGCTACCTCACCCACATCAGGCGGCTGCGCGATCCCGCCGAGCCGGTCGAGCGGCTGCTGCGGGCGGCCGCCGGCCTCGGTCCGCGGCTCGGGCCCGTGCTGCTCCAGCTTCCGCCGAACCTCTTCGCCGACGCTTGCCGGCTGGATGCCTGCCTGGCGCAGTTCGCCACGTCCGACCCCGGCGGCAACGTCCGCGTCGCGGTGGAGCCCCGGCACTCGTCCTGGTGGTCCGAGGAGATCAGGCAGGTGCTCACCGACCACGACGCGGCGCTGTGCTGGGCGGACCGCGGCGGCCGGCCAGTCACGCCGCTGTGGCGCACCGCGGGCTGGGGCTACGTCAGGTTCCACGAGGGCCAGGCCCAGCCCTGGCCCAGGTACGGCACCCGGACGCTGCGCTCCTGGCTGGACCGGATCATCGCGTCCTGGGCCGACCAGGCGCCGGTCTTCGTCTACTTCAACAATGACCAGCACGGGGCGGCCATCGCCGACTCGGCTGCGTTCGCCGGCCTGGCCCGCCAGGCCGGGCGCACGGTGACCAGGACGCCGACCACGCCGCCCAGGCCGGACTGAGCGCGGGACGGCGGTGGTTACCCGGCGAACGTGACGTAGAGCAGGTAGCCGTTCAGCCCGATGACCAGCGCCGCGATGGCGCTCGTGCCGACGCTGGTCAGCCGGCGGTTCACCAGCGGCCCCATGATGTCGGCGCGGCCGGTCAGCAGCGCCAGCGGCACCAGCGCGAACGGGATGCCGAAGGACAGCACGACCTGGGAGACGACCAGGCTTCCGGTGGCCGGCAGCCCGGCCCAGAGAATAACGAGCGCGGGCAGCATGGTCAGCGCCCGCCGGACCAGGAGCGGGATCCGGCGGCCGGCGAACCCCTGCATCACTACCTGTCCCGCGTAGGTGCCCACGCTCGACGACGACAGGCCGGACGCGAGCAGCGCGACCGCGAACGCGAGCGCGGCGCCGCCGCCGACCACCCGGCCAAGGGCGGAGTGCGCCGCCGTGATAGCGTCCGCGCCGGCCGGCCCGGCACGGTGAAACAGCGCCGCCGCGACGAAGAGCATCGCGAGGTTGATCACTCCGGCGGCGCCGAGCGCGACGACCACGTCAAGCCGGGCGAAGCCGAGCAGTTCCCGGCGCTCGGCGTCGTCGCGGCAGGCGACCCGCGACTTCGTCAGGGCCGAGTGCAGGTAGACCGCATGCGGCATCACGGTCGCGCCGACGATCCCGGTCACGATGAGCAGGCTGCCCGGTCCGGCCAGGCTCGGCGCCAGCCCGGCGGCGATTCCCGGCGGCGAGGCCCCGACCACCGCGAGGTCGTAGGCGAAGCCGAGCAGCACGATTCCGAGCAGGGCCGCGATCGCGAGCTCGAACCGCCGGTAGCCGCGCTGCTCCAGCCCCAGGATCGCGAACGCGACGACCGCGGTGATCAGCCCGGCCGGCAGCAGAGGCACCCCGAAGAGCAGGTTGAGCCCGATCGCGGCGCCGACGACCTCCGCCAGGTCGGTGGCCATCGCGATCAGCTCGGCCTGGAGCCACAGCCCGAGCGTGACCGCGCGGGGCAGCCGGTCCCTGCACAGCTCGGGCAGGTCACGCCCGGTGGCGATGCCGACCTTGGCCGACAGGTACTGCACCAGCATGGCCATCAGGTTCGCCGCCACGATCGCCCAGGCCAGCGCGTAGCCGGAGGTGGCGCCGGCCGAGAAGTTGGTCGCGAAGTTGCCGGGGTCGATGTAGGCGACCGCGGCGACGAACGCCGGCCCGAGCAGCGCCGCGCCACCGCGCACCCGGCCCCGCGCGCGCAGCAGCCGCAGCGCGCTCGGCGCGGCCACCAACTCGGCGGCCTGGCTCCCGGCCAGCCCGGCGGGTGGCGCGAGAATCGGCCGCGCGACCGAATCCGCGGCCACCGGGAGCCTCAGCCGACCGACGGGCCGAGCCCGAGCGACTGCGGGGTGCTCGCGTCGGGTGACGGCTGGTTCAGGCCCTCGTCCAGCGGCCCGAACTCCGTCATCAGCGCGGGGCTGCCGCCCCACGGCGTCTGCTCCTCGGCGATCAGGGTGCTGGTCGTGAGCAGCAGGCCGGCCACCGAGGCGCCGTTCTGCAGCGCCGAGCGTGCGACCCGCAGCGGGTCGATGATGCCCATCTCGATCATGTTCCCGAAGCGGCCGGCCAGCGCGTCGAATCCCTCATCCCGGCCGAGCTCTGCCATCTTCGCGACGACTTCCTGGCCCAGGTAGCCGGCGTTGCTGGCGATCAGGTAGGCGGGCTCGGCCAGAACCCGCCGCACGATCTCCACCCCGGTCGCGTGGTCGCCGGAGACGTCCAGGTCGTCCAGGGCAGGCTCGGCGTGCAGCAGCGCGGCACCGCCGCCTGCCACGATCCCCTCGGCCATCGCGGCCCTTGTCGCCGACAGCGCGTCCTCGACCCTGTGCTGCAGTTCCTTCAGCTCGGCGTCGGTCGGCGCGCCGACCCTGATCATGGCGACCTTGCCGGTCAGCGCCCCGATCCGCTCGGTGAGCACGTCCTCGTCGATCCCGAACGTGGCCCGCTCGAGCTCGGCGCGCAGCTGCGTCACCCGGAACTCGACCGCCTGCGGCGAGCCCGCGCCGCCGACGATCGCGGTCCGGTCGGCGGTGACCCTGACCTGAGCGGCCCGGCCAAGCTGGCCTGTGGTCATCGTCTCGAGCGAGAATCCGGAGTGCCTGGACAGCACCGCGCCGCCGGTGATCGCCGCGATGTCCTCGAGCTTGTGCAGGCGACGGTCGCCGAAACCGGGAGCGCGCACCGCGACGCACTGGAAGATGCCGTTGACGTGATTGTGCACCAGCATGCTCAGCGCCGTACCCTCGACCGACTCGGCGACGATGACCAGCGGGCGAGGCTCCCGCATGATCTTGTCGAGCAGCGGCATGAGCTGCTGCACCTTGGTGATCTTCTCGCTGCACAGCAGGATGTAGGGATCGGCGACGACCGCCTCAAGGGCCGCCGGGTTGGTCACCATGTACGGCGACAGGTAGCCGTTGTCGAACTCGAAACCCTCGATGAAGTCGACGGTCATGCCGTGCACCGCCGACTCCTCCACGGTGACGGTGCCGCCGTCGCCAACCGTGTGCAGCGCCTTCGCGATCACCGTCCCGACCTTGTCGTCGTCGTTGGCCGAGATCGCGGCGACCCGGCAGTAGTCGTTCTCGGTGGCCACCGGATAGGCCACTTCCTGCAGCCGGGCGACCAGCCGGCCCACCGCCAGGTCGATACCGCGCTTGACCAGCACCGGGTTCGCGCCGGCGCCGACGGCCTTGTTGCCCTCCCTGACGATCGCCTGGGCGATCACCGTCGCCGTCGTGGTGCCGTCGCCGACGATGTCGTTGGTCTTGATCGCCGCCTCCTTGACCAGCTGCGCCCCCATGTTCTCAAACTGGTTCTTCAGGTGGATCTCCCTGGCGATGGTCACGCCGTCGTTGGTGACCACGGGCGAGCCGGTGAGCTTCTCCAGGATGACGTTGCGCCCCTTCGGCCCGAGCGTGGACTTTACCGCCTCGGCCAGCTTGTCGACGCCGGCCATCAGCAGCTCGCGCGCTTCATCGCTGAAACGCAGTTCCTTGGCCATCGGCCCTCCTGTGGCGTGCGAGTGTACGGACCTGGCGGCAGCGGCGGGCGGCTAGGGAACGAGGATGGCTCGCCCCCGCACCCGGCCGGCGTCGAGATCGGCGAAGGCGTCCGCCGCCGCTTCCATCGGGTACGTCCTGGTGTGCAGCGTGACCCGGCCGGCCTGGGCCAGCACCATCAGCTCGGCGAGGTCGTTGTATGTCCCGACGATGTTGCCGATGATGTTGCGCTCGGTGGAGATGATGTCCAGCGTCGGTATCTGCAGCTGGCCGCCGTAGCCGATCACGAAGTACGAGCCGGCCCGCCCGGTCATCGCGAACCCGTCCTGCTCGGCGCCCTGCTCGGCCACGAAGTCCAGAACCACCTCGGCGCCTGCTCCGCCGGTCAGCTCCATGACCGCGCCGACCTGGCTGCCGTCGCCGACTACGGTGTGGTGCGCGCCGAGCTGTTCGGCGAGCTTGAGCGCGTCCGGGTTGCGGTCCACGACGATGATCCGGGTCGCGGTGAGCGCGGCGAGGCACTGGACGCCGATGTGGCCGAGGCCGCCCGCGCCGATGACCACGCAGGTCGTACCGGGATACAGCAGCGGGATGGCCTTGCGCACCGCGTGGTAGGCCGTGATGCCGGCGTCCGCGAGCGCGGCCACGTCGGCCGGCCCGGTCTGCGGATCCAGCTTGACGCAGGCCCGGGCCGAAGTGCGCAGGTACTCGGCCATGCCGCCGTCGCGGGACAGGCCGGGAAACTCGGCGGCGACGCAGTGCATGTCGTCGCCGGCCCGGCAGGCACGGCACAGCCCGCACGTGGGGGTCGGGTGCAAGATCACCGTGTCGCCGACGGCCACGTTCGTGACCCCTGAGCCGACCTCGTGCACCCAGCCGGCGTTCTCGTGCCCGAGGATGTAGGGCAGCGGCGTGCCCATCGCGGCGTCCCACTGGCCCTCGATGATGTGCAGGTCGGTGCGGCAGACGCCGGCACCGCCGATCTTCACGATCACATCGAGCGGTCCGTCGATGGCCGGCTCAGGGACCTCGTCGACCACCGGCTGTGCGTGGAAAGCGTGCAAACGGACGGCCTTCACTGTTCCTCCTCGCCTAGTGCTGACGTGCTGAGTAGGCCCTCCGGCTCCGTCAGGCCGTACCGGTGCCGCAGCATGCCCCGGCAGATGCCGGTGTTCGCCTCGATGCTGACCCGCGTGGTGTGCGCCCGGCGCAGGTGCAGCGGTACGGCATCCGCCCCCACCGGCTCTCCGGTGACCGGGTCGAGCACGAGCGCCGACGCGTCATCGGCGCGCAGGCCGAGCTCCGCCCTGCGCGCACGCAGCCGGACGAGCTCCGCGGACGGCGGTACCTGGCCTATCGTCATCGCCGCCAGCGCCTGCGGGTCGGCACCGGCTGCCACCAGAGACCGGCACAACGCGTCTGTGCCGGCCATGACGGCCTTGCGCAGGAAGTCGGCGCGCAACTGGTCGAGATCGCTGGTCGCCTCGCCATCGAAGGACGCCATGAACCCCGCTCTGGCTGCCACGCCGCCATTGATGGCGTCGGCGGCGAAGTGGTCTTCCAGCACCACCTCCGTCGTGCGCACTCCCGGCACGGCCGACACCGCGTCGTAGGCGTCGGCCACCATCAGGAACGCGAAGTTGGGCGCGCAGAAGTACGTCGGCAGCCGCAACCTGACCTGCGCGTCCCCGTCCGGTGAGACGGCGGCTGAGGCCACGAAGCCCAGCGAGGTGATCGGCTCGTCGAGCTCCGGGTCGCGCACCGCCTCCAGTACGGCGAGCAGCCGCGACGGGGTCGCAGCTGAAGTTGTCATGCTCCCGAGACCAGCTGGGCGTCGTCCTGGGCCGCAGGAGTGCCCTGAGCGGCGTCGAGCTGGCACTCGGCCGGCACGTCGATGCCGTACAGCCGGGCCGCGTTCAGGCCGAGGATCTTCTTCTTGGTGGCCGTGTTCACCCGCGGGTAGTCAGAGAACTCCTCCGAGTCCGGATAGTCCCAGTCGACGAAGCCCTCGATCTGCCAGCGAGGCTCCCAGATGGCGTAGTCGCTGCCGAAGGTCATCTTGTCCTCGCCGACCCAGAACAGCAGCTCGCCCATGACCTTGGCGAAGAACCTCGGCCTGGCGTGCATGAGCGCGCCGATGGCCACCGCGAGGCCGGCGTGGACATTGGGCTCCTGCGTCGCCATGAAGCAGAAGTCCTCGATCCTGGGCAGCCCGACATGCTCGACGATGAAGTTCAGCTCGGGGAAGTCCGTCGCGACGTGGTCCACGTCGGAGACGTCGAAGGCATCCTTGTCCAGCGGCCAGATCGTGGGGCCCTTGTGCACGTGGATGTTCTTGATCCCCAGTTCCTGGCATGCCGCCAGATACCGGTACGCCCCTGGGTCGGTGAGCTTCCAGCCGCGCGATGCGTTGTTCCACTCCGCGGTGTAGAGCTTGCAGCCCTGTGACCCGTAGCGCGCCACGTTCTCCCTGAGCACCCGCAGGCCCTCGTCGCCGTCCCTGGGGTCCCACCGGGTGTTGTAGCGGAACTTGCCCGGGTGCCGCTCGCCCATGACCGCGTTGCGCTCGGTGGTGTTGAAGCCCTCCTTGTACCACTCCTTGAGATAGGTGGGCTGGAAGATCGCCACGTCCACGTAACCGTTCTCGAAGACGTCCTTCATCAGGTCATCCTCTGAGTACTTCTGGAAGTGCTCGATCGTCCAGTGCGTCTGCGGCGGGCCGAGCCCCTGGTAGGCGTGGAAGCACTCGATCCAGCCCTTGGCGTACTGCTCCGCGCCAGGGACCCAGTTGTCCGGCGCCGCGTTCCAGTAGTGCATGTGGCTGTCGACCACGAAGTACTTCTCGCCGTTCTTTTCGTACACCGTTCCTCCTCGCGGGCCGAATCGGGTGTGCTTCCAGCCGACAGCTAATGTGACGCGGGCGTCAAGTCGAAGCCGAGGTATTCCGCGGCGTCTTCCGGATTGGCGAACATGATCGTCCGGTCATCGGTGTGGATCATCCGGCCGTAGTGGGTGGACATGTTCTCCTCGAACTCGGCCGAGTCGAAGAATCCCGGCTCCTCGCCGAGCGCCTCGGAGACCTCGTCGTAGACGACGTCCATCCGGCCGACCGCGTCGACCCTGATCATGGAGGGCAGCGGCGTGACGGTGACGTTGGACTCGGTGCTCATGACCTGCGCCACTACCGCACCGACCTGGTTGTTCATGAGGGTGAATCCGCATCTGTTTGACGCGGTGCTGTCGGACTTGAACGGGCTTTCCGTTGTCTTGAACGTGGTCACTGCGCCAGCTCCTTCGGTGCTTCGAGGGCAAGGTCAGACAGGATGCCCCTGAACCGGTGCTTGGCCGCGTCCAGGCCATCCTCGAAGCGTGGCGGCTTGGAGTCGGGCTGCGACCAGATCGGCTGGAGCGTCCGGGCTGCCGTGATCACGCGGGGCACCCACGCCGACAGCCACTGCTGCAGGATGGCCGTGTTGTGATCGGCGAACTCGCGGTCGTGAGTGAGCAGCTCGAACATCGCCGTGGTGTACCGCAGGTCGCGCTCGGCGTAGTCGTACTCGGCCGCGCCGATGATCGTCGGCGTGACGAAGTCGCCGTTGCGCGGGGCCGCGTGCTGGACCAGGCGGCTGCGGAAGAGCTCGCCGAGCAGCGGCTCGAAGACCACGTTCGCCGCGAAGATCGCCTCGCACCAGTCGTCGACGGCGGTCAGCCGCTCGGCGGTCTCCCTGACGCCCTGCCACGCCGGATCGCTGCTCCAGGCCGCTAGGTGCGCCGCGCCGTCGAAGCCCGGGACCTCCTCGGTCAGGGTGAGGTTGTACAGCGCCAGGTCCTGCGCGGCCCTGATCCGGTGCATGCTGTTCACCGAGATCGCGTTGTTGTGCATGTTCGTCGGCGCCCGGCGGTTGGCGTTGGCGAACAGGTACAGGCCGAGGCCGTGGTCGACGTGCATCCAGGCGCCGACGTTGTGCTCGACGAACCGCACCCAGTTCGGGTTCCACTGCTCGAACGCCTTCGCCTGCCTGGCGGCCTCGATGTTCTGGTTGACCTGCCGCACGACGTTGGAGTTGTAGCGGTAGAGGGTGAGCTCCCACTCCTCGTTCGGGTCGCGGAACTCGTGCCAGCCGAGCGCGGGCCAGTCGTAGCCCTTGCCGCCCGAGCCCGGATAGCGCTCGGGTTCGGGCCGGTCCGAGCCCCAGGCCTTGAGCACCGTCCAGTCCAGCGGGTAGCCGCCCCGGCCGTCGGCGAAGCCGTACAGCCAGCCCTGGCTGAGGTAGTGCCGCGGGTCGGGCTGGACCTCTACGGTCACATCCTCGTAGTGGCTCTGCTTGCGCTTCTTCGGCGTGAAGTAGTTGAACCTGCGCGCGTCAGAGTCAGGGAAGACCTTGGCCCCGGCCTCTGCGTCGGTGAAAACGGGCTTCGGCAAGCTGCGTTCTTCGGTGTCTGTCATGAGATCTGCCTCCTCATTCCTGCGGGTCAGCGGTCGTCGTGAACTTGTCGTAGTAGATGCGCTTTTCCTCGACGCCCGCTGACGCGAGCATCGGGATGGCGGCCTCGACCATCGGGGGCGGCCCGCAGACGTAAGCGTGCGCGCCCCTGAGTTCTCCGGCCAGCCGCCGGACCACGTCGGTGATCAGGCCGACCTCGCCCTCCCAGTCATCGGCCGCGGCCGGCTCGGACAGCGCGGGCACGTACCTGAAGCTCGGCAGGGACTCCTCGAGTGCGCGCAGTTCCTGCTCGAAGCACAGGTCCCGGCGCTGCCGGGCGCCGTAGTAGTAGGCCGCGCACCTGGCGATACCGCGCTCGGCCATCGAGCGGAGCAGCGAAAGGATCGGCGCCATCCCGGCACCCCCGCCGACGAAGACCAGGTCGGAGTCCTGACCCTCGCGCAGCGTGAACACCCCGAACGGACCGCTGAGCTCGAGCCGGTCGCCGACCGCGACCCGCGTGTCGAGGAAGTGCGAGAAGAGCCCGTCCGGGTAGACCTTGATGACGAACTCGAGCCGGCCGCCCTGCATGCTCGAGGTGTTCGCCATCGAGAACGACCGGCTCTGCGTGGTGCCGGGGACGGCGATGTCGACGTACTGCCCGGGGAAGAACTTGATCTCCCGCGGCTCGATCAGGCGCAGCACCAGGTGCCGCATGTCGTGGGTGACCGGCTCGTTGGCGACGACCTCGGCGACGGCCTCGACGATCGGCAGCCCGGAGCGGATCATGTCCTCGTCGTAGTTGAGCAGCTCGATCGTGACGTCCTCGTAGGCGTGCGCGCGGCACAGAAGGGTGTAGCCTTCCTCCCGCTCGTAGTCGGGCAGCGCGAACGTCGAGTACTTGTCGAGCTCGATGTCCTCGCCGTCGAGGACGAACGACTTGCAGGAGGAGCACTGCCCTTCCTTGCAGCCGTGCATGAGCATGATCCCCTGCTCGGCGGCGGCGCGCAGGATCGTCTGCTCCTCGGCTACCTCGATCTCGATGCCGACCGGCTCGAAGCGCACGACGTGCTTGTCAGCCATGACTCCCTCGGACGTGGGCTGCGGACTGCAGGCGCCGACGGCGGCGCCGGCCACGGGCTAGCCGGGAACGAGCGGCGAAGGAAGGCCAGCGGGAGAGAGGCACCGACCGCCGCGGCCCTCCTTCAGCTCGCTCGTCAACCGCTGCTCAGGCCTCGGCAGGCGCCGGCCGGCCGGCCGGGCCGCCGCGGATGTAGTTCGCGTGGAACGCCGCCCGCTCCTCCGGGGTCATCTCGTTGAGCAGCACGTTCGGGCTCTGCACCGGGCCCATCCGGCGCAGGTGGTCCAGCGTCCACATCTTCTTCGGGTCCAGGTTCAGATGCGGCTGGGCGACCAGCGTCTTGCCGTCGTCGCGCACGTAGCCCATGTCGGAGACCACGTCGGCCCAGTTCCAGCCGTGGTAGAGGGTCTCCCACTCGCGCTTGCCGATCAGCTGCCCCATGTTCGGGGTGGCCCTGCCCTGGTAGGTCGGCCGGAAGGCGGTCGTGTCGGTCCACCGGCAGACTTCGTGGCAGTAGGTACGCACCTGGCCTTCGACCTCGTCGATGACCATGTCCTCGCGGACCAGGCACGGCACCATGCAGGTCCAGCACCGGTGCGGGTACGCGTAGTCGACGTCCTCGGCGACGATGGGGTGGTGCCCGTTCGGCATCGACAGCCGGTTGTAGTTCTCCCACCACTTGCCGTACTTGTCGTACCAGCCCGGGTACTTGTACTCGAACCACTCGAAGTCCTTGTCGGTCATCGGGTCGATCCGCCAGTAGTTCGCCAGCCAGCCGGTGGCGAAGAACTGCGCGACCTCGTGGACGTAGCCCTTGTTCCAGATCTGGTTCCACGCCTCCTCGATGAGGTCGTGCGGGATGACCAGGCCGTACTTCTCCAGCGGAACGAGGTAGCTGCGGTAGTAGTCGTCGTAGATCCACCGCCGCCACATCTCGGCGTAGGACTCCCTGTCCTTACGCCGGTCCTTGGTGCCGTACTCGATGAACGTGCCGATGGCCGCGTCCACCACCCGGTGGTTGTTCCACCACGCATAGCGCAGGTCGCGCTCGAGCAGCTGGTGGTTGCCCTCGTCGGCGAGCGCCATCAGCAGCGTCGCGTACCCGTTGCTGATGTGCCGTGACTCGTCCGACTGGACCGAGTGGAAGACCGTCGGCAGCAGGTAGTCGCCGTTGGCCGCCGCCTCGGCCGGCATGGCCACGAACAGCGTGTTGGTGAACGCCGTCTCGGCCACGATCGTCAGGTAGATGCTCGCCGCGGTAATCGCGTCGCCGGTGATGAAGCCCTCGGCGAACTGCCTGCCGATCGTCCCGCAGTAGTCGTTCTGGAAGTTGCGCAGGCTGCTGTTGAAGCCCGCCGGGTCGATGTAGTTGTTCATGTACAGGCGCTTGAGGTTCTGCTGGATCGTCGAGTGCCTGACCTCGTCGATCATCTGGATCGCCTGGCCGTTGTGCAGCTCAGGGTTCGGGACCGTGCGGAACAGCAGCGGCATAGCCCGCGCCGCCGAGATCTCCGGCAGCGGGATGATCGACAGGAACAGCTTCTGCCACTCCAGCCAGCGCTCCTGCACCTGCCGGAACATGTTGCCGCGGATCGCGCCGTCGGAGGCCCCGTAGACGCGGTGGTCCTTCTCCTCCTGCATCGGGAAGTACGACCTGAGTACCTGCTTGAGCGGGTCCTTCTTCTGGGCCTTGGCGAACGTGTAGTCCGTTCCGTACTGCGAGACGGGCTCGTGATAGAGCGGATCCCAGGACAGCTCCTGGATCTTCTGATGAGCCCTGGCCACACTCTGGCGACTCATGTGTCACCCCTCTTCCTCCGGGTCGGCGCAGACAGGCGGCCTGCAGCCTTGGTCGTCTTCTCCAGCCCGGCAGCGCGCCCGGCTGGTGAAGTCACGAGCTACGCACGCCCGAAACTCCTCATGAAGGCCATCACAACGCCGTAACGGCGGCCCGGCGCTCTCAACATGAGACAGGCGGCCCCTGATCAGGATTCGCCGAAGATCGCCGCCCTGATCTGGTCGAGCTGGTTCCGCACCGCCAGCGAGTCCTGCCGGTTCCCCTCGAGTGCCGGCTCGATGCCGAGCGCCCTCAGCAAGGCGGCGGCCGGGATGCCCGGATCGCCCGTGCTGCCGAGCTGTGGGTGCAGCCCTTGCCCGGCGAGATGGTGGAAGACCAGGTTGACGACGCTCCACGGATTGAAGGTCTCGGTCTGAGGGTCATCCGGCCGGTCCAACGGGCACCTCCGCGCGAGCTTGCCTGGTCTTCGGTCTCCCCTGGTGCCGAGACATCGAATGGCAGATAGGACGCGCTGGCGGTCTCAACTTGAGACAGTCGTTTGCCAAGCCGTGCTTATCTTGAAGGGTAACGAAGAAACATTGGCCACCCGGTCCGCCAAGGTCTGAAGCCATCTCGTCGCCGATCTGGCAGGACTGGAGGCTAGGAGGCCCATGTCGCGGAGTGTTACGACTCGGCCGGGACCGGTTACCGGCGACCGGCTCGCCGCGAACCGGGAGCGGTTCCTGACGGCCGAGCCGGTCGAGCCGAACCAGGTGCGCGAGACGATCCTGGCGTCGTGGTGGCGCTCCAGACGGTGGCACGTGGCGGCCGACCGGATCGACCTGTCCTACGTCAGGGATCCTGACCTCGACACGCCGCTGACCCGCAGCGCGGTGCCGGTGCTGCGGCAGCTACGCGAGAGCCTGGAGGGCCAGCCGATCAGCGTCATCCTGACCGACGCCAACGGTGTGGTGCTGACCAGAATGGCGGCCGACCACGATCTTGACCGGCATCTGGACAGCGTCAAGCTAGCCCCGGGGTTCAGCTACGCGGAGGAGTTCGTCGGCACGAACGGCATCGGCACGGCCCTGGAGGTCGGCCGGCCCGCGCACGTGTTCGGGCACGAGCACTACGCGGAGAAGCTCGAGGACCTGGCCTGCGCGGGTGTTCCCATCCATCACCCGATCTCCGGCAAGACGGTCGGCGCCGTCGACCTGACCTGCTGGCGCAAGGACGCCGATCCGCTGCTGATCGCGCTGGCCAAGACCACGGCCGGCCAGATCACGCAGGCGCTGTTCACCTCGGGAAGCGCCCCGGAACTTGAGCTCCTGCAGGAGTACCTGCGCGCGTGCCGCCACGCGGGCGGCATGGTGGTCGCGCTGAACAACGACATGGTCATGATGAACGACAACGCCAGGCAGACGCTCGATCCCGGTGACCAGGTAGTCCTGCTCGGTCAGGCCGCTGACGCGCTGGCCAGCCGCAGTCCGAGCACGATCACCATCGGGCTGCCGAGCGGAAGGAGCGCACGCCTGCAGTGCAGGCCCGTGTGCGGCAGAGGCCAGCCGGGCGGCGTCGTGCAGGTCAAGCTCATCGAACCGGCGCGGGCGGGCCGGGCCGCGGCCACGCAGGCCCAGTCATCGGCCCGGATGTTCCTGCCGGGGCTGGTCGGCTCGGGGGCGCTGTGGCTGCGCGCCTGCAACCAGGTCGACGGCGCCTACCTGTCGGGTGAGTGGCTGGCCCTGGCGGGCGAGCCCGGTGTCGGCAAGCTCGGGGTGCTGCGGGCGACGCTGCAACGCAGGAACCCAGCCGGCCGGCTGCGGGTCATGGACGCGGCGGACGCGGCGGACAACCGCTGGCAGGCCGAGGTGCGCACCGAGCTGCTCGACAGCGACGGCGGCCTGGTGATCAGGCACGTGGACCAGCTCAGTGCCCGCCGGATGCACGCGGTCTCGGCGGCCCTGCAGGAAGCGCATGCCCAGGGCAGGCAGCGTTCGCTCTGGGTCGCCGTCACGCTGACCGACGGAAGGCTGCGCGCGGACCTGACCAGGCTGCTGCGGTTCTTCCCGCGGACGGTGGAACTGCCGCCGCTGCGTCATCACATCGAGGATCTGCACGACCTCGTCCCGTTCCTGCTCGGCAAGCTGACGCAGCCTGGTCAGCTCACGTGCTCGCTCAACGCCATGCAGCTGCTGCTGCGCTCGACCTGGCCGGGCAACACCGAGCAGCTCTGGCAGGTACTGCGCCAGGTCGTCCAGCACCGCCGGGTCGGGACGATCCAGCCGTCCGACCTGCCGCCCGAGTGCTGGACGGTCAGCAGGCGGCTGCTCAGCCCGCTCGAGTCGATCGAGCGGGACGCCATCGTGGCGGCGCTGCTCGACTCGGGCGGCAACAAGCTGCAAGCGGCGAAGTCGCTCGGGATGTCGCGCGCCACGATCTACCGCAAGGTGCGCGGGTACGGGATCGTGACGCCGACGAGCTGACCTGGCCTGGCCTGGCCTGGCGAGCGGGGCCAGCGCGGTCCCGTTAGCCCGCCCGGCGCACGAAGGCGTTGGCGATCGGGCCGGCGCTGCTGGCACCGTAGCCGCCGCCCTCGACGAGCACGGCGAACGCGAGGTCGCCGTCGTAGCCGATGAACCAGCCATGCGACCTGGTGCGTGTTCCGATCGTGTACTCGGCCGTGCCGGTCTTGCCGTACACGCCGGGCGGGAAGCCGACGCCGGCCGCCGTGCCGATCGTCACCACCGCGTGCATCATCGGCCGCAGCGTGCTCAGGACCACCGGACTGATCGCGTGCGGATGGACGGTCTGCCTGGGCCTGGGGCTGAGCACCAGCAGCGGCGGACGCCACGTGCCGCTGTCCACCGCCGCGACCACGGACGCCTGGCTCAGCGGGCTGACCAGGTCCTTGCCCTGCCCGAAGGCGTCGGCGGCGAGGTCGGTCGGCGTGCGGGGGAGGCTGAAGCTGCCGAGCTTCGCGTGGATGCCGAGCGCCGACCTGGCATTGAACCCGTACAGCCTGGCCATTGCGCCAAGCGAGCTGCCGCTCAGCCGATCGTGGGCGAGTTGCGCGAACGTGGTGTTGCAGGAGATCGCGAAGGCCCTGAGAAGGGTGGTGGTCCCGAGCCGCTCGTACTTGTCGTTGTGGATCTTAAGGCCGTCGATTGTCACCTTGCTCGGGCACTGCACGGTGCTCTCGGGAGTCATGCCCTGCTTGGCCAGGGCTGATGCGGTCACGATCTTGAACGTCGACCCAGGCGGGAAGGTCCCGTCCATCGCGCGGTCCCAGCTGCCCGGGCGCTCCACCATCGCCAGGACCTTGCCGGTGGACGGCTGGACCACCACCATGTCCACCGGCTTGGTGGTCGTGGCGGACAGGACCGCCTGCGACGCCGCCAGCTGGACCGACATGTCGATGCTCGTCCGCACCGGCCTTCCGTCGACGGCCGGGAAGCTGTGCACGGTCTTGCCGCCGCGCCTGCCGGAGCGGGCGAGCTTGATCGTGAGCGATGGGCTCCCGGCCAGCCGGTTCTGGTATGCCTGCTCGATCCCGCCCAGGCCGACGGGGTCACCGGCCTTGTACGGGGCGCCGAGCTCCTTCGCCCGCGCCGCCGTCGCCCGCGCCACGATGCCGGTCAGCAGCGCGATCGACCCGGACTGGGCGACGGTCGCCGGGGAGCTGAGCACGGTTCCGTCCGCGGCGAGTATCTGCGCCCTGGCCGGCCAGGAGCCGCTGAGCGTGAACCGATCGCCCTTCCTCAGCTCGGGATAGATGGCGGCGGGGCTCCAGTCGACCCACCAGCGCCGGTTCCTGACGACCAGGCGGAGCAGGCCGGTGTATGTCCAGGTGTGGTTGCTCGCGAGGTGGTCTGAGACCGTGAACCGCGCCTGCGCGTTGCCGCCGCTGACCGTCACCTCGCCCGGGGCCACCTGGGTGCTTCGCACGCCAAGCTGGGCGTCGGTCCTGGTCAGCGGGCCGGCCAGGCCGCCGTGCGGCACGCCGACGCTGACCCTGGTCATGGCCGCGTAGTGGCCCTGCTGCCAGGCCTTGAGGTAGGCCGCGGCGGTCTGCTGCGGGCTGCCCTTGGTGTGCAGCAGCAGGTAGGCCCCGCCGGCCGCCGCCGTTCCCGCGATGAGCACCGCGACCAGGACGAGAACGACGAAGGTCCGCTGCCGCCACCACTTCGGCCGGCTCGGCCGGCCCTGGCCGGCCACGGCGTGCCGCGAACGACGCCCGGTTCGGGCTCTCCCATGGGTACGGTCCTGCTGAGCCTTCTGCGGCTGCTGAGCCTTCCGTGGCTGTTGTTGTGGCTGCTGTGCTGCTTGCGGGCTTCGGGTCGTTTGTGCTGTGAGGGACTGCTGTGATTCAGGGGACTGTGTCCAGCCGGCGAAGGGCGGGGCGCCCGGCTGGATCGCCGGGCTGACCTCACCGACCTGAGCCCCGCCTGCGACATACGGCTGCTGCCCGCCCGGCCACTGGCCGCCCGACCACTGCCCGGGCGGACCCGCCTGCTGCCCCGGATACCCCTGCTGTCCCGGGTATGACTGCTGCCCCGGATACCCCTGCTGCCCGGGATACCCCTGCTGCCCCGGGTACGCCTGCTGCCCGTAGAACTCCTGGCGCGGGTCGGACTGCTGTCCCCGGTATGACTGCTGGCCTTGCTGCAGTTCCTGGCCTGGATAGGGCTGACTGGAATTGTGCCCCTGACTTGGATGCGGCTCAGTGCCCGAGGTGGACGGCTGACCCGGATAAAGTCCCGTTTCGCCGAACGCCTGCTCGCCGCGATACGGCTGGCTGCGGGGATAGGACCGGTCAGCCTGCGCCGCCGGCTGAGCCGGGTACAGCTGGTCGGGGTAGGGCCGTTCCTGCTGGTAGGCATAGTGATCCAGGTACGGCCGCTGGCCCGGATACAGTTCCTGGCCCGGATACGGCTCCTGGCCTGGGCGGGATCGATCCTGATACCATTGGTCAGGCCGATACTGCTGCTGGCCAGAGGCCGAACCAGGATCTGGAGACGACTGCTGGTCCGGAGACGGCGACGCCGGCTGGTAGGTGTAGCGATCCACGGCCGCCTGCAGCGGATCCGTGCGCTGCTCGCTCTGATAAGAGCCATCGCCTGGATGGGTCTGGCCGCCCGGATGGGGCTGGCTGGCTGCCTGAGCCTGGCCCGCCGACCAATGCTGGGGCGAGCCCGGCTGCTGGCCGGGCAGCGCCTGTTCCGAGTTGGCCTGCAGGCGTGGGTTGTGCTGCGAACCTCGCTGCTCCGACTGAGACGGCTCGTGCTCTGACGTCGCGGGCTCGCCGGGCACCTCGCGTTTGCGGCGTCGACCCATGAACAGCCCTCCCGCCTAGCTCATTGCGCCATCTCGCCAGGCTGATCTGCCGAGACGATAGCCACATCACCGGCTCGGCTGAGACCGCGCTCCGAACCGCCACGCTCAGCCGCGCAAACCGGAATACCGGCCGAGCTGGACAAGACCGTGACTGTTCGCTCAAGGGAATCCTAACCGGGACCTCGACCCGCTACTCCCGCCTCGGCAAGCTCCCTGCCGTGCTGACCCTGGCCGATGTCCCGCTGCAGCCAACGCGGGCTGCCGCTGTCGGGCGCCGGATGTCCTGACACGCAGACGCCCTGTTCTGATCGAATGGAACTCAGAGAGTGAACACGACTTTTCGACTTTTCGACTTTTCCGGAACAATTCACCATGAATCATTGCGGCGAAGCCGTCCCGCGCCTGGCTCAGCGGCAGGACCCTGTCGATCACCGGCCGGGTGCCGGTTTGCCAGTGCCCCAGGCGGGAGTCGAACCCGCCATGCGCCGCTTTAGAGGCGGCTGCCCGGCCGTCGGGCTCCTGGGGCTCGGGTGAGCGGCGGCGCCTGCCGCTCACCTCATGGTGCCTGCTCCGCGTCCGCGTCCGGCAAGCCGGCCGTCATCGCCGTCGCGGCTCTCGGTCAGGCAGCGTCCGGATCGTCGATCCGGTCGGCCTGCGCCTGGCCGGCGATCCGGGCCCTGGCGGTCCGGTACTCGGCCGCGGTCAGCGACCGGCCGAGCTCATCCAGCGTCCGCAGCACGAACCGCTGGCTGACAACCCGCCGGTTGAGCGCGTCGAGGGCAGCGGCCTGCCGCCACACCTTCCGCTGCAGCCATCGGGTCGCAACGGGAAGGTTCCCCTCGATCTGGGCGCGCAGCGCATCGCGCTCCGCCGTCAGCTCCACCAGGTCGGACCGCAGGTCGACGTGGGTGTCATGAATGGTCATGTTCTCACCTCCTCTCCACGGGAGAAGGCGAGTTCGCTCCCGGCCGGGAACTCCGGCCCGCCCGGCCGGGCAGCTCGCGGGCTCGCGATGACCGGGCACCGCCGGCCATGGCCAGCGGGAGCCCGCGGACCAGATGCATGGCGGCTGGCTCGAAGGCCGCGGCCGTCAGCGCACCGCCCAGATCGGGTTCGTGCACCAGGACCACCCGCAGCCCGGCATGTGCCCCGTCCCGGCACAGCCAGCCGAGCGACAACTCGTCCGGCACGGCCAGAATGACCAGGATGTTGGAGATCGCATGCCAGTCACCGGTGAACTCCGGGTAGCTGACGGCGAAATCGAGAGCCGCGTGCGCCGCCTGGCAAGCCTGCGTCCCTGGTGCCAGATCGGCACGGGTAACCAGATACAGCCGGTCAGAGCGATGACCCTAGCGGTGCGCCATAGGGGCCAGCCTACCCGGCTTTGACCGTGTGACGCATGATCCGCGGCGTTGTTACGTGCCGCGGCGGCGGGTACTAACCCGCTCATGGCAGCGGGAGTCCATTGACCAGCTATGCGCTGGCGTTCCTCGCTGCCGCCGTGAACGCGGCCGGAAATGTCCTGAACCGCAAGGCCAGCCGCGAGGCACCCGCTCACCTGGCCTTCCGGCTGAGGCTCTTCGCGAACCTGGCGCGCCGCCCGGCCTGGCTCGCGGCCGCGGGTCTCATGCTGGCCTCGTTCATCCTCGCAGCCGCGGCGCTCGGGACCGGGCAGCTGGCGGCGGTCCAGCTGATCGTTATCCTCGAGCTGCCGCTGACGCTGCTCGGCAGCGTCTGCTTCCTCGGCAGCCGGCTCGGCGCCAGGGACTGGGCCGCGATCGCCGCAATGACCGCCGGCGTGGTCGGCGTGCTCGCCCTGCTCGACCCGCGGCCTGGTCCAGGGTTGTCGGTATCGGCCAACACCTGGCTGGCCGGCTCGGCCGCGAACGGCTGCGCGGTCGCGGTGCTCTACCTGCTGGCGAGGGCGCAGCGCAGCGCGGCGGTCAGGGCGGCCCTGCTCGGCACCGCCAGTGGTTTCGGCTACGGCCTGACCGCCGCGCTGACCAAGGGCATGGCGGCGCAGTTCGGCGACGGCGGGGTGGGCGGCGTCCTGTCGTCCTGGCAGCTCTACGCGTGCGGAACGGCGGGGCTGGCGTCCACCTGGCTGCTGCAGAACGCCTACCACGCGGGAACGCTCGCGGCCGCGCAGCCCGGCATCACGCTCGCCGACCCAGTCGTCGCCACGCTGTGGGGGGCGGCGGCGTTCGGCGAGCAGGTGCGACACGGCTGGGTCCTGCTGCTGGCGGTGATGCCGCTCGTGGCGATGACGGCCGGCGTGCTGGCGATGAGCCGGTCGGCGGCGTGGCGGACGGGCCGGGAGGTGCCCGCCGATCAGGCTGGGGCGATGCCGTAGGTCGGCCGGCACAGCACCTCGCCATGCGGGACGAGAAACCAGCCGTCGTCGCTGGCCGCCCACCGTAGCCAGGCACCCGCCAGCCGGGCGAGATCGCGCCTCGTCGCCAGCCCGTGCTCGACCGCCCGTTCCCCGAAGGACGACGCCGTCAGCCGCTCGGCCCACAGCGCACCCCACCAGGATCGGTCGTGCGGGCCCGCGTAACACCAGGCGCTGGCCGACGCCTCGACCTGGCCGAAACCCGCTACCCGTGCCCAGGACAGCAGGTGCCTGCCCGCGTCGGGCTCACCGCCGGTCGCCCGCGCGACCCGCCGGTAGAGCAGCTGCCATTCGGCCAGTTCCTCGTCGCCGGGGAACCAGATCATCCCGCCGTAGTCACTATCCCTGGCCGCGACGGTCCCGTCCGCGCGGCAGACCCGGCGCATCTCGGTCAGGGCGGCGACCGGATCGGACAGGTGCTGCAGGACCTGGTGCGCGTGCACCACGTCGAAGGAGGCGTCGGCGAAGGCCAGCCGGTACACGTCGCCGACCTCGTAACTGAGGTTGGTCAGGCCACGGCTGACGGCCTCCGGCCGCGCCTCGGCGAGCACGTCACCGGCCCTGTCGATCCCGATTACCCGCCCGTCCGGCACAAGCGCCGCCAGCCCGGCCGTGATCGTGCCCGGCCCGCAGCCGACGTCGAGCACCTCCGCGTCGGGCGTCAGCTGCGCGAGCAGGTAGCCGGCCGAGTTCTCCGGCGTGCGCCAGCGGTGCGAGCGCAGCACGCTGTCGTGGTGCCCGTGCAGGTAAACATCTGGTCCGGTCGGCATCACAGCAGTATCCATGCCCGGCCGGCGGCCGCCGGCGCGGGCCTCACCGCCTCCCCACCCTGCCCTCAGCCGCGGGCGGCTTCCACGTCGAGGTCGCCGATGGTCTCGGGGTCGGCGATCATCTCGATTCCGGTGATCTTCCCGTTGGTCACCCTGAAGTCGAAGACGACCATGAACCGGCCGTCCTGCGCCCACGCCGCGCCGGGAACGCCGTCCACCAGCGCCGGCCGGGCCGCCCTGGCCCGCCCAGAGAAGGTGCTCGCCACCGCATCCGCGCCGGTCACGCGCGCGGTCGCACCCATCTGCACGACCGCGGAGTCGGCGCCGAGCACGACATCGGGATCGAGCAGCTCGAGCAGTGCCTGGAAGTCGCCGCCGCGCGAGGCGGCGAGGAACGCGCCGACAATCTCGCGCTGCGCGGCCAGGTCAGCCCGCATCGGAGCGGCTAATCCGCAGCCAGGTTTCCTGCACGGCGTCTTCCGCCTCGGTCAGCGAGCCGAGCATGCGGAAGGCGACCCCCTGAAGGTGCTGCCGGTTCTCCTCGAACCGCGCCGCCAGCCACTCGCCTTCGCTCATGCTGTGTCTCCCGCTCGCCTCAGGGGCCCCACCCACCTCCCCATCCCCCTTCACTGCGCCGCCTTCGCCTCGTCCGTCATGACGTTGACGATTCACCCTAGGCCCATGTGACACGCGTCCCGGGCGTGCCGGGTTGAGCCGAGCGGCTGCCCGCGATTGCCGTGCCAGCCATGCCCGCTGACTGGCCGGACGTGTCATGTCGGCGCTGAAGCGCGACCTGCCACACGCCGCATGCCGCACCCAGGCGCTCGGCAAGCTGGCGGCCGGCAGGGCGGTGGCCAGGGTCAGCGCGGGTAGAGCGTGGTCAGCAGAGCAGTGCCGCCGGCCAGGCCCTCGCCGAAGTAGGTGGCGTAGGCGCCATGGGTCAGGCGCCGCGCGAGAGCCTGGTCCACGTCGCAGTCCTGCGCGGGCGATCCGGGCCGTCCAGGCTGCCGCAGTGCCTGCAGCGCGCCGAGGCAGCGCGCGGCCAGCACCAGGTCGCCGGCCGCGTCCGCGGCTCCGACCAGCTTGGTCAGCACCGTCCGGCGCACCGCCTCTTCGGTCATCGCCGCCGACGGCAGCGCCTGCAACAGCAGGTCCACCGCCTCTGCCTGGTCCAGGCCGGACTGGCGGGCGGCGAGCTCGATCAGGGTACGCGCGACGCAGCGCAGGTCGCCGGCCTGCCGGAAGATCAGCAGCACGGCGTCGAGCATCGGCAGGGCCGACTCCGGCCTGCCGCTGATCCGCTCGTAGATGGCACGCGTCAGCCTGGCGTGCGCGAGTTCATGCCGGTATCCGTGCCGGGTGGCGTGAGCCTCGCACTCGGCGAGCCAGACCGGCACATCGGCGAGCCTGACGCCGGCCCGGAGGGCCCGTCCGGCCAGCATGTACCTGAGCCGTCCCGGCCGACGAGGCTCGTCGGCGAGCGGGCTACCGCCGCCTCGGCGGGAACCCGCTTGGCCAGCGCGGCGAGCGCGGCCCGGTCGGGGACGGCGAGCTTGCGCAGCAGAGAAGAGACGTGGCTCTCCACCGTCCGGCGATCTCGTGGTTGGCCAGACGGATGCCGACGGCCACCAGGACCTCGGCCTTGCGCGCCGTCACACCGGCGGCGCGCAGCCGCGCCTGCCCAGCAAGCTCCACGATCGCATCCTCGCAGACCGCGCGAAGGAAAGATCTGTGCACAGCACGGATGCCCTAGACCTGCTGCCTGCGGCAGACTGCCGGTGAGCGATGAACAGGAGGCCGAGGTCATGACTGATCTGCTGATGTCGTCGACCGGCCCGTCGGCGGCGGCCGCCGGGCCGTGGGAGCGCCGGTTCGTGGCGGCGCTGGCCGGCAAGGACGTGGCCGCGCTGACGGCCATGTTCGCCGACTCGGTCGACTTCCTGGCGCTGACCCCGGGCCGCGTCTGGGCGGCGAGCACCGGTGCCGAGGCGGTCAGCGACGTGATCCTCGGGAAGTGGTTCGAGCCGAGCGACATCATCGAGCGGGTCGTCGCGATCGATGCGGGCCAGGTCGGGCACCGCCGCCGGCTCGGCTACCGGCTCGAGGTTGCCACCCGGGCGGCAAGTTCGCGGTCGAGCAGCAGGCGTTCCTGGAGATCGCCGACGACAAGATCACCTGGCTGCGCCTGGTGTGCTCGGGTTTCGCTCCCGCCCCGACTGACGAGCGAACTGGACAGACTGACGAGCGAACTGGACCGGAGGATAAGACATGGCGGGAAAGGCAGTGATCAGCCTGACGACGGGACTGGAAGACCTGGAGAAGGTCACAGTGGCGTTCCTGGTCGCGGTGGGAGCCGCCGAGGCCGGCCGGCCCACGGTGATGTTCCAGGCGAAGGAAGCGGTCAGGCTCGCGCTTGAGGGTGTCGCCGTGGGTGTGGCGTGCGACGGCTGCCCGCCGCTGCCCGACCTGCTGGCCAATGCCGAGCTGGCGGGGACCGCGCAGCTGTGGGAATGGATCGGCGATGAGGCTGCCACCACGTTCAGCTACTGACCTGGCGTCGCGGGGCCCCGCGAGTTCGTGAGACCGCGGGCCCCTGGCCGGCTAGCTCAGCTGACCTCGCTGAGCTTGCCGGTGGCCACGTCGAAGACGAAGCCACGGACGGCGTCGGTGTGCGGTACGAACTGACTGACCTTGATCCGGGCGACCGACTGCCGCACGTCCTCCTCGACGTCGGGGAAGGCCTCGGCAGACCAAGGCGGCTTGATGCCGGTCTCGTCCTGGATGGACCGCTTGAACGCGTCGTCGGTGAAGGTGAGCATCCCGCAGTCGGTGTGATGGATCAGGATGATCTCCCAGGTGCCGAGCAGCCCCTGGCTGATCGCCAGCGAGCGGATCTCGTCGTCGGTCACGACCCCGCCGGCGTTGCGGATCACGTGCGCCTCGCCGTCCGCCAGTCCCAGGATCGCGTAGACGTTGAGCCGCGCATCCATGCAGGCCACAACGGCGACCTGGCGGCTGGGCGGCATCGGCAGCGGCCCGGTAAAGGACTCCGCGTACCGCGCGTTGTTGGCCAGGTACTCGTCGGTGACTGACATCTGAGCTCCGATCTCGCTGGTGCGGTCGACGGCTGCGCCGCGTACTGCGCCGGTAATCTTCGGGGTTAACCTATAAAACCTACTAGTATTATAGAGTAACCTCGCCCTGGTGCACTGACAGGCGCTCCGCTGAATGGCGGGTCAGGTCACTGGGGCGACCCGGTCGGACGCCGGGTGCCCTACGAGGGTACCGAGCGGCGCCGGCCGGTGTTCCTGCAAGTCGTCCGACCTTAACCAGTATTCCTATCAAGGAGATGGGGATTTGCCGTGCTTCAACCTCTCACCGCGCGCACCCAGATCGGCCCCGCCCAGCTCGCCAGCATCGCCCTGCGCACGGCCGGCCAGCCCGGCCCGTGGCTCGGTCAAGTCCGGTTCGACCCGGCCCGGCGGTGGTATTGCCGTCTCGTGCTGGCCGACCGGTACGAGGTCTGGCTGCTGACCTGGCTTCCCGGGCAGCAGACAGGCTTGCACGATCACGGCCGCTCGGCCGGCGCCTTCGCGGTCGCAGTCGGCAGCCTGCGGGAGCGGTCTGCCGCAGCAGGCCGTCTTGCCCCGTGCGAGAGAACGGTCACCCAGGGCGTGGTGCGGTCCTTCGGGCCCGCCTACATCCATGACGTGAGGAACGACGCGGCGGAGCCAGCCGTGAGCATCCATGCGTACTCGCCGCCTCTGACCAGCATGCGACGCTTCGACGTCACAGCCGACGAGACCGTGCGTACCACTGGGGAGGAGCGGTCGTGGTAGCCGCCCGGGGGCGATCGATCGAAGAGATACTCGAACTGGCCAGGCTGCGCCTGCATCGCCTCGATCCTGCTCAGGCTCACCGGGCCATGCGAGCAGGCGCGATCCTGGTCGATACCCGCCCGCAGGCACAACGACAGGCGCAGGGCAGCGTCCCCGGCGCGCTGCTTGTCGAGCGGAACGCGCTCGAGTGGCGTCTCGATCCGCGCTCCGACGCTAGGCTCCCCGAGGCGTCCGGCTACGACGTGCGGCCGATCATCATGTGCTCCGAGGGGTATGCGTCGAGCCTGGCCGCCGCCAGCCTGCACGACCTCGGCCTGCGCCGCGCCACCGACCTGATCGGCGGCTTCAGGGCGTGGGCAGAGGCGGGCCTGCCGGTGCTTGCGGCGGAGCAACTGAGAGAAGGCTGAGCCGCTGAGGGAAGGCTGAGCGGCTCAGGGAGCGCCCGGCTCAGGGAAGGCTGAGCGGCTCAGGGACAGCGCTGGGCTCAGAGCATTTGGATCAGCATGCACGCCATGGCCAGCCCCTGATCGCAGGCCGCAGCGGCGGCGAGGGTGACCAGCCAGACGCGGTCGGGCAGCGGCCCGCGCCATCCGGCCAGCGTCGAGGCCATCGCCAGGGCCATCGCGACGTTCATCGCGTCGATGTCGCGCCTGACCCGGAGCCGGGTCCCGGTCTCGCGCCCGGCTGCCGGGACGGGCGCGCTCACCGCGGCCGGCCGCGCACAGCACGAGCAGCGGCCCCGAGTTCGGATCGGTGGCCATGCCGGTGAAGATCCCGCCGACGCTCTGGCCCACGGGCCACAGCACGATCAAGACGACGACGGCCAGGATCAGCACGCCGCGACGCGCCCCGGCCGGCCAGTACGCCGCGACCGCGATCACGGCCAGCAGGCCGGCCAGGACGAAGCTGACCTGCGTGCCATGCCCGCCAGCGCGGCGCCGACCCTCCCCCAGCCACCACACGCCCACCGCCCAGGCGACGGAGGCTGCCAGCGCGAGCCTGAGAGTCGGACGCCACGCGATGCGCAGGCCGAGCAGGATCTCGACCACGGCGATCGCCGTCGCGGCCAGCGCCCCGTGTGCGCCGATCAGCCGGGCGGTCCAGCCGACCGGCGCGGCCACCACGGCGGGATTGCCCTGCGCGGCAGCCGCCACCATGCGACCGAAACCGCGGCCGAACATGAACGCCTGCGCCTGCGGCACGCCGTCGAGCAGCCAGAGCGAGGCGAGGCAGAGCTGCAGGATCCGGCGCCGGCGGGCAACCGGACCCGGCTCGCTAGCCGCCACCGGCCGCCTGCCCGCGATGCGCGGTCATGAGTAGCAGTAGGAGTCGCTGGACGCGTCGCCGCCCTCCAGCCTGACCTGGTGCACCCGACGTCCGCGGAACACGTCTCCCTCCAGGAAGAACCGCTCGTCGAAGCCGATGCCGCCGCCCTCGCCGACGTCGAGCTTGGTCATCCAGGCGCCGACGCCGTCGGGGTAGAACTGCTCGTCCCAGGCGCCGTACAGCGAGTTGGTGAAGTAGACGCGCTTGCCGTCCCTGCTCACCTCGACCATCTGCGGGCCGCCGGCCAGCGGCTCGTCGGGCCTGGCCGGGTGCGGGACGCGGCCGGCGATGCCGCCGATCCGCACCGACCCGGTCTGAACCGGGTGGAACGGGTCGCTGACGTCGTACTGCTTCAGCTCGCCGGTGCCCCAGCAGGACACGTACAGGTACTTGTCGTCGACCGACAGGCCGATGTCGGTGACCAGCGCCGGCACCGCGCCGAAGCCCTGCAGCAGCGGCGGGAGCTGGTCGGCGGGGGCGGGCTCGGCCGGGATCGTGATCACCTTGCTGGCCGCCCACCGGCCGTTGTCCTCGTGCCAGAGCCAGATCGACGCGGACAGGTCCTCGACGCTGACCACCACACCGACGAAGCCGTACTTCTTCGCCGGGTCGTGCGCCGGGCGGAGCTCGAGCGCCATCTGGTGCTGGTCGCCCAGGTCGACGGTCTGGACGTGCTTGCGCGTCTTCATGTCCCAGAAGTGCAGCCGGTGCCCGTACTTGCGGCCGAGCAGCAGGTCGGGCACGATGCCGTCCTCGATCATGGACGGGGTCGCCCACTCGGAGGTGACCAGCACGTCGTCGTTGATGTGCCACCAGACGTCGTAGGCCAGGTACTGGTCGCCTCTGTCCTGCTCGAACTGGCCGAGCACGTCGAACGTCGCGTGGTCGAGCAGCGCCACGCCGCCGGGGCCCTCCTGGCCGTCCGCGCCGCCGAGGCAGGAGACGTACAGGTAGCCGGGACCGCAGTGCACGGTGTGCGGCCGGGAGTAGCCGGCCCGCTTGCCGAGCTCGTCAGGACCGAGCACCTTGGTCACCCGCGGCGACGCCGGGTCGTCCTTGGTGTCGAGTATGTAGATGCGCGACGAGCGGATCCCGGGCACGACCAGGTACCTGCGGTCACCGTGGTTGTGGTCGCCGGTCGGGCAGAGCGCGCTCGAGCACGCGTTCCAGCCGAAGTGGTGCAACTCGTCGCCCATGTTGGGCAGCTCGGTGAACCCGACGACCGACGCGTAGCTGGCCGACGCCGGATCGGTGTCCACGACGGCGATCGCGTCCGGCTTGTCCGCGGGCCTGGCGAACGCCGCGACATAGGCGAGCTTCTCCGGCGGGCCGGCCGCGGCGTCGCGCGGTGACCGGTAGAAGGTGGGGTCGTGGTCATGAGCGTGCTGGCCGTCGGGCGGAACGTGGTCGTCGGACGTCACGTAGGTCCCCTCTCTTGCTTCCTTTTCTACACTATTCAGATCGGTAAACTCTAAATTGCCCGCGCTCTAGTCGTCCAGGCAACTGGACACCCGATTCCCGGCCGGTCAGCGCCGACCTGCTCGGGTAGGACAGCGCCCATATCCGGTAGTCCCCTACCCGGATACGCGCCAACCCAGACTTGGTCGGACGTGCCCCGTCATACCGCCACGACGCCGACGTCCACGACCATAGAACGGGCCGGCGAGCCGGCGGGCTCACGCCGCAGGCGACATGCTCAGGCCCACCCGCCACGCGCGTGCGAGGCCGAGCTCCTGGTTCGAGCGCCGGCGGCTACACCGATGCTGAGCAGCAACTCGCCGGCCGCCGACTCGACCCGCAGCGCGGTCAGCCGGCGCTCGGGGATGGCGCTCGTGCCCGTGATCCGTGCCGAGCCGTCGTACTTCGCCGTCCAGGTCGCCGCGACGTCTGTCCCGCGGCTCGACACGCCCACCAGCACGCACCGCTCGTCCGGCGGCAGGCCGGCGAGGACCAGGCGTATCTCGGTGCCGGCGGCGGTGGCGTGCAGCCGGGCCTGCCCGTGTACCCCGGTGATCCGGTCGCCGGCCTGGAAGGCCGGCGTACCAGGCCGGCCGAGGACGACCGCGAGTACGGCGACCGCGGCCGCGACGGTCACCGCCGCCACGGATCGGAGCCCGCGCGGCCGCGGCAGCGGCAGGGCGGGCCAGAGCCGCATCGGCAGCGCGGGCCGGACCGGCAGGAGCGGCGCGCTGCCTGGCCGGCGCCCGGCGCCTGAGCCGTCGGCGTGGGTCAGCTTCGTGAGCCAGTCGCGGACCGGGACGAGGTCCTCGAATTCCGCCCGGCAGGTCCGGCAGGTCCGCAGGTGCCGTCTGACCCTGGCGCCCGCGCCAGGCTCAAGCGCGCCGACGACGTATGCGCCGATCTCACCGCGCCAGCCCTCGCACGCCTGGCTCATCGGTCTTCACCCCGCCTTCCTGGCTGCCGATCTGGCCCGCCGAGGGCCTCAGTTACCGGGCTAGCCGCCGGCCGGGTACGAGTAGCCGCCCGAGGGCTTCGGCCGCGGCGCCTTTCCAGGCTGACCGGAAGTCGTGACGGCATGCCAGGTGAAGGAGGCGCTGCCGAACCGGTCGCTGAAGTTGTTGCCGTGTGCCTGGCCGGGAGCCTGATCGAGCCGGAACGTGTAGAGCGGCCTGCCGTTGTAGGTGAGCTGGGTCCGGCCGCCGTCCGGCCGGTGGATGGTGCCGAGCGCCGCTCACGTCTGCCGGCGAGCGCAGCGACGTCCCTGGTGCGACGGACACCGGGCACCAGAAGCTCAGGCAGCTGCCGGTGCACAGGATCTTGCCGCGAGCCTCCTGAACCGGCGAGTAGATCGTGCGCCCTGACCGGCCGACCAGGACGGTGCCGATTCCTGCCAGCTTGCGCGCGCCGACGACCGGGCCGCGGGACGCCGTCGCCGGCTGCGTCGCGCCGGCTGCTCCGCCGTGGCCGCCGCTCCCGCCGTAACCGGTGCCGCCACCCGCTGACCCGCAGGCCGCCAGGACCGCGGCCGCCGCGACAGCGCCGAGACCGGGCAGCACCGCGTGGCGGCCAGGCCGGGCTTGCGAGGTCGAGAAGATGCCGTCGCGTGGCCGGCGCCTGCCGTACTGAACTTCTCTGGCATTACTGACTTCCTTCCGAACGCCGTCATTTGCTTCCCTTGTATTACGCTCCGGGCCGTTCAGGCGTTCAGGACGTGGCACCCCGACTTCGGGTCGCTGGCTAGCGGATATACGCCTTGACGGCCGCACGTCCAGGCCGTTTTCGCCGCACCGGTCAGCCGTATTCACCGCGCCGCTCGCAGAATGAGGCCGGACAGCGCAGCCAGGCTCGCGATGCCCTCGGCGAAGGCCGCGAGTACCTTCTCGCTGAACCAGACCGGGTCGTACAGATCGGGAAATGGCCCGATCGCGCCGAGGTCCACGTACCGCGACACGATGAGGGCGACCAGGGCGCTCGCGCCAACGGCGAACGCGGCCAGGTAGCTGGCCCGGTTGGCGTAGATCGCCACCACCAGCGCGGCGAGCAGCGCGACCACCGCCTCGGCAGTGAACAGCACGCCCTCGTTGATCACGCCGCCGGCCTCGGCGTAGGTGGAGGCCAGGTCGAAGTGAGCGATGGCGTCCGCGGCCAGCCCGGCGACGACCAGCAGCCTGGCCGCGGCCAGCAGGGTGCGTCTGCTCACGGCGCTGGCCTTGGCGTCGCGGATCCGGTGCCGGACCGGGCGGGCCCGCGGTCCGCCCGTATCGTCACCAGCGTCCTGGTTCCGGCTCGCACCTGCAGGCTGGCGATATCTGAGGGCCGCCAGGCGGCGCTGGCTGGGACGCTGATCGGACCCGCACCCGCGCGTTCATCGCGCCCCAGGACCGCCGCGTCAGCGCCAGGGGCGGTCCAGCCGCCGGACCGCCGCGTCAGCGCCCGGGTGGTCCTGCTCTCCGGCGCTCGTGGGAGCTAGCTCCGCTCCCGCGACCGGGCCGGTGTCAGCTGCCGCGGACGGCGCGCAGCGACTGCCGCAGCGAGCCCATCGTGGCCAGCACGGCCGACGGCTCGTAGCCGCAGTGAGCCATGCAGTTCGCGCAGCGCGGGTCCTTGCCCCGGCCGTACGCGTCCCAGTCGGTCTCTTCGATCAGCTCGCGGTAGGTCTCCGCGTAGCTGTCACCCATCAGGTAGCAGGGCCGCTGCCAGCCCTTGAGCGAGTACGACGGGATGCCCCAGGCGGTGCAGCTGAAGTCCGTCTTGCCCTCGAGGAAGTCGAGGAACAGCGGCGAGTGGTTCAGCCGCCAGCGCTTCCTGTTGCCCTCCCCGAAGGCCTTGCGGAACAGCTCCCTGGTTTCGGTCACGCCGAGGAAGTGCTCCTGGTCGGGCGCCTTCTCGTAGGCGTAGGCCGGCGAGATCATCATCTGGTCGACCTTGAGGTCGTCGTTAAGGTAGTTGAGCACGTCGATCACGGTCTGCGGCGAGTCGGTGTTGAAGAAGGTGCTGTTCGTGGTGACCCTGAAGCCCCGCCGCTGGCACTCCTTGATCGCCGCGACCGCCTCGTCGAACACACCCTCCTTGCAGACCGACTCGTCGTGCCGCTCGGCCAGGCCGTCGATGTGCACGGCCCAGGCGAAGTAGCGCGACGGCCGGAACTTGTCCAGCTTCTTCGGGATGAGCAGCGCGTTCGTGCACAGGAACACGTACTTCTTGCGCTTGACCAGCTCGCTGACCAGGACGTCGATCTGCGGGTGCATGAGTGGCTCACCGCCCGCGATCGACACCATCGGCGCGCCGCACTCCTCGATGGCGGCGAGCGCCCGCTCGACCGGCATCCGCTGCTTGAGCACGGAGGCCGGTTCCTGGATCTTGCCGCAGCCCGCGCATGCGAGGTTGCAGGCGAACAGCGGCTCGAGCTCGACGATCAGCGGGAACTTGTCCTTGCGGGCCAGCTTCTGGCTCATGAGGTACATCCCGATCCGCAGGCTCTGGCGCAGCGGCATAGACACTTGGGCACCAGCTTTCTCTTCAGTTACTTCTTGCCTCGTCAGTTACCGCCGAAGCTGCTGCCAGCCCCAGCTTCATGCTGCTGCCGTGGCCCCGTTGGCCGCGTCAGCCTGTTGCTGACTGCCTCAGTTCCTTAGGCAGCCCGAACTGGACGGCCTCCGTTGTCACGACGATTTCCTCCGTCTCGATCTGGCCGAGCCCGGACAGCGCCTCGACGATCTGCCCGACCACGGCGGGCGGCGCCGAGGCGCCGGCCGTGATCCCGATCGTCGACACCCCGGCGAGCCAGCCGAGTTCGATATCCTCCGCCCGGTCGACCAGGTAGGCCGGCGTCCCGGCCCGCTGGGCCGTCTCCACCAGGCGCAGTGAATTGGATGAGTTGGCTGAGCCGACGACCAGGACAAGGTCGGAGTCGGCGGCTATCGCGCGGACGGCGTTCTGCCGGTTGGTGGTGGCGTAGCAGATGTCGTCGCTGCCCGGACCGCGAGCCGTGGGGAAGCGGTCGAGTATCGCGTCGACCACGCCGCTCGCCTCGTCCGCCGCCAGCGTGGTCTGCATCAGGTACGCGACCTTGCCGGGATCGGCAGGGCTCAGTCCGGCGACGTCGTCCGCGCTCTCCACCAGCGCGGTCGCCGCCGGGGCCTCGCCCATGGTGCCCTCCACCTCCTCGTGGCCGGCATGCCCGATCAGGGCGACCAGGTAGCCGTCGGTGGCGAACCGGCGCGCCTCGGCGTGCACCTTGGCGACCAGCGGGCAGGTGGCGTCTACGGCGGCCAGGCCGCGCCGGTCGGCCTCGCGCCGCACCGCGGGCGAGACACCGTGCGCGGAGAACACCACCGCGGCACCATCGGGGACCTCGTCGAGCTCGTCCACGAAGATCGCGCCGAGCTTCTCCAGGCCCGCCACCACGCTGGTGTTGTGCACGATCTGCTTGCGCACGTAGACGGGCGCACCGTACCGCTCGAGCGCCAGCTCGACGATCTCGATGGCCCGCTCCACTCCGGCGCAGAACGACCTCGGGCTGGCCATCAGCACCTTCCTGGGGCCTACCGCGGCCGCCCACCTGGCCAGCGCCGGCCCGGCCTGCCGCAGCGAGCGCAGCGCGGCCAGCCCGCCGGTCACGGTCCGCGGGCTGATCAGCGCGCGCTCCGCCGAGTCCGAGATCGCCCTGACCACGACGGCAGGACGGCCGTCCGCGCCGGCCAGCAGCGGCGCCGACTCCATGTCCACCGCGATCGCCCCGGCCGCGGCCAGGCTGGCGTGCTCGGACCGCCCGAGCAGCCGGTCGACGGTCGCGATCGGGCCGACCCTCGCCCGCAGGCCGGCCCGGCGCAGCTCGCCTGCCAGCAGCGGCGCCGACGGGCAGCTGACGGCACGCCCGCCACCAGTCACCTCGGAGGCCACCACCAGGTCCCCGATGCCCAGGTCGTCGGCCAGCGCCCCGGCGACGCCGCCGACCGCCACCAGGCCGGCCCCTGAGCGCTCGAGCCTCGCTGCTGCCTGCGCGGACCTGGCCGGACCGAAGCCGGTCCGCAGCACCGTCACAGCCGCCGGCCCGTCGCCCCCTGCCGCGCGCAGGCCGCGCCGCAGGGCCCTGGCCTCGACCCGGAGCGGCGCACAGATCACCGGTCCGCTCATGTGATATCTCCGGCTCCCCGCTCGCCGCCCAGGTAACGGCCGAGCGCGCTGACCGGGAACACCATCCGGTACAGGTGGTAGTTGATGTAGAAGTCGCCGGGGAACCCGGTCCCGGTGAATTGAGGCTCGTCCCAGCTGCCGTCCGGCCGCTGGGTCTCGGCCAGCCAGCGCACGCCCCGGTCGGCGGCCGCCCTGGCGTCCGCGCCGCCGGCCGCGAGCAGGGCAAGCAGCGCCCAGGCGGTCTGCGAGGCGGTCGAGGTACCCCGCCCTGCCCAGCCGGCGGGGTCGTCGTAGGAGCGCAGGTCCTCGCCCCAGCCGCCGTCCGCGTTCTGGTGGCTCACCAGCCAGGCCACGGCTCGCCTGATCGGCGGCTTGCCGGGCAGCACCCCCGCGGCGATCAGCGCAGGGACGACGGCGCCGGTCCCGTAGACGTAGTTCGCGCCCCAGCGGCCGAACCAGGACCCGTCGGGCTCCTGGTTGCGCAGCAGCCAGGCCACCCCGCGGCGCGCCGCCCTGCTGCCCGCCAGCCCGGCCGCGGCGAGCGCCTCTACCGTGTGCGCGGTGACGTCGGCCGACGGCGGGTCGATGACCTCGCCGAAGTCGCAGAACGGGAGCCTGGTCACCAGCGTCGAGGTGTTGTCGGCGTCGAATGCGGCCCAGCCGCCGTCCTTGGACTGCATGCCGGTCAGCCATCTGATCGCCCGCTGCGCGGCGTCCGCGGCGGCGCCGCTCGTCCCCTCGCCGGTCCCGGCGGGCAGGTTCACCCGGCCGAGCGCGAGCACCACCTCGGCCGTGTCATCGATGTCGGGGTAGCCATCGTTGTCGAACTCGAACGCCCAGCCCGTCGGGGCGAGTCGCGGCCTGCGCACCTGCCAGTCCCCCGGCCCGCGGATCTCCTCGGCCAGCACCCACCTGGCCGCCGCGGCCAGCACCTGGTGGTCGCCCGTCAGGCCGGCGTCGGCCAGGGCGATCATCGCGAGCACCGTGTCCCAGACCGGCGACTGGCAGGCCTCGATCCGCCGCACCGGCCCGTCCGCGGTGTCCTCCCAGATCGTGAACCTGTCCAGCCCGGCCAGACCGCGCTGGATGACCGGGTGGCCGATCCCGTAACCGAGCAGGTGCAGGGCGATCAGCGAGTAGACCCAGGGCGGCTGGATGCCGCCCCAGCAGCCGTCCCGCTCCTGCCTGGCGATGATCCACTCCGCGCACCGGCGCATGGCCGCCGTCCGCACCGCGGCGGCGGGCGGGCGGGCGCCCAGGTGCCGCTCATAGCCGTGCAGCACGCGGTCGAGCCGCTGGAAGGCCCTGGTCCAGCCATCGGGCCCGTCGGGCTGGTCCGCCGCAGTGGCCGGATCCGCGCTGGCCGCCGGCACGTGCAGCTCGGCCAGACCGAACGGGAGCGGCCTGGAAGGCCGGAGCGAGCCGACGACCGTCAGCGGCACGATCGTCTGCCTGGCCCAGCAGGCCCAGTCGTAGACGTTCAGCGGGAACCAGGCCGGCAGGTAGATCAGCTCGGGGGGCATGACCGGCAGGTCGTCCCATGACCACTGCCCGAACATCGCCAGCCAGATCCTGGTGAAGACGCGCGTCGCCGCGATGCCTCCGCGGTCCCTGATCCAGCCGGCCGCCACGGCCATGTGGCCGGCGTCCGGCCGATCTCCAGCCAGCCGCAGCGCGACATACGCTTCGACCGTGGTGGACAGGTCGCCGTCACCGCCGCGGAAGTTCGCCCAGGTCCCGTCGGGCCGCTGGCAGGACCGGATCCACCGCGCCGCCGCCGCGCTCTGCTCCGCCGTCCGCACTCCGAGGAGCTCGCGGAACAGCAGGTCCTCGGCGTCCATCGTCACGTTGGTCTCCAGCTCGCCCTGCCACCAGCCCTGGCCGTGCTGTAGGCCGAGCAGGTGGCTGGTCGCGCGATCGAGCGCCGTCCTGGCCACCGCAGCCGCGCCGGGGCCGGCCGGCCCGCCGCCCGGGCCGGCCGGGCCGGCCCCGTCGGCCACGGCGCCCTGGCCGAGCGTGTCCGGCGCTGCCGTTCCCGGCTTCACCACTGCCTCGCGGTCACGAACTCCGCGATGCCGGCGAACTCGGCGCGCACGTCGTCGGGCAGGTCGGCCTCGGCGAGGCAGCCGATGGCCGAGGAAAGCGCGCTGTCGGCCTCGGCCTCCACCCACTTCTTGCCGCCGGCCGCCACCACGAGCTCGGCGGCGTGCAGCAGCTCGTCCTCGGACAGCGGCTCGGCGACGGCGAGCAACGCGGCGAGCTCGCGGCCCGCGTTGCTGTCGCTGGCCAGCGCGGCGACCACGGGCAGCGACTTCTTCCTGGACCGCAGGTCCGACCTGACCGGCTTGCCGGTCACCTCGGTGCTGCCCCAGATGCCGAGCAGGTCGTCGGTGAGCTGGAAGGCGAGCCCGATGTAGGCGCCGAACGATGTCAGCGTCATGGCCGTGCTCGCGGGAGCGCCGACGTAGATGGCGCCGATGCTGCACGCGCACGCCATCAGCGCGGCCGTCTTGTCCGCGGCCATGTCGAGGCACTCGTCGACCGTCACGTGATCGCGCCGCTCGAAGGCCAGGTCGGCGCCCTGGCCCGAGATCAGCCGCTGCACGGCGGCCGACATGCAGCGCGACGCCCAGACGTTCTGCGGGGCGGGTCCCTCGAGCAGCAGGTCGTTCGCGAGCGACTGGAGCGCGTCCCCGGCCAGGATCGCCGGGCCGACGCCGAACACGGTCCACGCGGTCGGCCGGTGCCTGCGCTCGGTGTCGCCGTCCATGATGTCGTCGTGCAGCAGCGAGAAGTTGTGCACGAGTTCCACGGCCACCGCGGCCGGCACCGCCCGCTCCGGCGGCGCGCCCGCTGCGCGGGCGGACAGCAGCGTCAGCGCCGGACGCAGCGCCTTCCCGCCGGCCGGAGTGCCCGTCGGCTTGCCCGCCGCGTCGCACAGGCCGAGGTGGTAGCCGGCCACGGGCCGGATGTCGGGGCTGAGCCTGGCGATCGCGGCCTCGATCCCCGGGCCGACGAGGTCGCGGGCGGTCTCCACCCCCGCCGGAATGGTCGCCGTCACGAGCCTGCTCCCGTCGTTGCCGTCGCGGCCGGCCGGGGGCCGGCCCGGTCGTGTGCGGGCTGGCCCCCCAGCCGGCCGGCCAGCCCGTGAGTCATCTCTTCCGCAGCACGCTGCCCACTACGCACGGCACCCTCCATCGTGTCCGGCCAGCCTGTGTCGGTCCACGCCCCGGCGAGTACCAGGCCAGGCACCGATGTGACGGCTCCTGGCCGGAGGGCGCCTACCCCCGGCGCCTGCCGGAACGTCGCGCGACGTTCTCTGGTGACGAAGAAATCTGTGACCTCCGCCCCGGCCGCCGCCGGGAACAACTGCTCGAGCGCGGGCAGGAACTCCTCCCGCAGCGCGGCCGCGGGAACGTCGACGTAGCCGTCGGCGGCCGACAGCGATAGCGCCAGGTACTGCCCGGCCGCCAGGCCGGACTGCCTGGTCTTATCGAATACCCACTGGACCGGCGACTCCACCGCCGCCGCGAACGGCAGGTCCGTGACCCGGCGGTCGTAGACGACGTGCACGTTCACGATCGGCGAGGCGCCAAGGCCGTCCCAGCGGGTGGCGTCGGTCACTCCGGCCGCGCCGGCCAGCCGGGCAGCCTGGGCCGCGGGCACGGCAAGCACCACGCCGTCGGCGAGCAGCGCCAGGCCGGCCTCGTCGGCGTCCTGGCCGCCCTGCCCGCCCTGGCCACGGGGACCGGCATCGCCGGCCTCGGAGTCCGGCGGCAGCGGACCGCCGTCCGCCCGAACCGCGCCGTCCAGGCGGTCCGCGCCGCTGCGGTCGTAGGTCAGCCCGACCCGCAAGCCGCCGCCGGGCAGCGGCTCGATGCCGGCCGCCCTGGCGCCGAGCCGCACCTGGGCGCCGAGCTTGCCGAGCAGCGCGGCGGCGGCCCGCCCGTGCAGGTCGCCGAGCGGCACGGTCGCGATGCCGATGTCGGCGGCATCGCGCGCGCCGAGCAGCGCCATCCGGATCACCGTCGCCGCCAGCGCCAGGCTAGCGTCGTCCCCGGCAATGTTCATGGCCGAGACGATGAACAGGTCCCACAGCAGCCTGCGGGCACGCTCGCTCTGGCCCTTGCCGGCCAGCCAGGTCCCCAGCGCGATACGGTCGGCCGCCGGATCGGCCGGGTCCACGCAGCGGAGCGCCAGGGCCGCCCTGGCCACCTTGAGTCGCTCCGCCAGCGGCAGCAGCCGGTATCCGGTCAGCGCCTGGCCCATGTGCAGCGGGCCGGGCAGCCCGGTCCGCCTGAGCCTGGCCTGGCCGCGCGCCGACACGACCGTGACGTCGAACCGCTCCTGAACGGTCACCAGGTCGGTCGCGCCGAGCTTGGCCAGCAGTTCCTGATAGCTGGCGCAGCAGCGCAGGAACACGTGCTGGCCGTTGTCGATGCTCAGCTCGCCGCGGCTGAACGAGGACGCGGCGCCGCCGAGCCTCGGCCTGGCCTCGAGCAGCGTGACCTCCAGCCCGGCCTCGCGCAGCCCGATTGCCGCGGTGATCCCGGCCAGCCCGCCGCCGACGACAACCACGTGGCCCCCGGTCATGGCCGGCCTCCCGGCGCGCCCGCGCTCGCGGCCTGTTCTCGCTGGCGGGCCCGCGGGCGCCTGGCCATCCCGGCCAGCGCGCCGGCCGCGACCATTGCCTTCTCCCTGGCCGGCAGCGACATCCTGCTCTCCAGCGCGACCTGCGGTGCGGCGCAGATGTGGTCGAGCAGCCGCGAGTAGATGCCGGCCATCGCGCCGGTCGACGCGGCGCTGCGCCGGTCGAGCAGCGGCATCAGCCGCATTCCGACCGCGTACCACTGCCTGGCCCGCTCGGCCTCGAACCTGATCAGGTCGCCAAGCTCGCCGGACAACGTGCCTCGGTCGTCCTGGCCGCCCGGGGCGATCGTGCAGCCGAACCGCTCGATGTCATCGGCGGGCAGGTAGACCCGCCCGTTGCCGAGGTCCTCGCGGATGTCGCGCATGATGTTGGTGAGCTGGAGCGCGACGCCGAGAGAGTCGGCCAGTGGCTCGGCCGCCGCCGGGTCGCTGCTGCCGAACACTCCGAGCGAAAGCCTGCCGATCGACCCCGCCACGCACCTGCAGTAGTGCTCCAGGTCCGCGAAGGTGGCATAGCTGGTGCCGCGCACGTCGGCCTCGCAGCCGTCGATCAGCTCGCCGAACGCGCCGACCGGGATCGGGAACCTGGCCACCGCGTCCCCGAGCGCGATCAGCACCTGGTCATCGGATGTGCCAGGCCCGCTGTCGTGGTCGTCGGCCCTGTCGCCCCCGTCGCCCAGCGACCCGAGCGCGGACCTGGACCGCTCCAGGGCGGCGAACTTGTCGGAGGCCGGCATCGAACCGTCCCCGATGTCGTCGATCCGGCGGGCGAGTGCGTAGACGGCAGACAGCGCCCTGCGCTTGTCGCCGGGGAGCAGGGCGATCCCGTAGGAGAAGTTCTTCGCCTGCTGCCTGGTGATCCGCTCGCACTCCCGGTACGCGTCCCTGACCTTGTCGGCGGCCGGCGCGCGCCGTGCCACGGCGGTCACCTGCCCCTCGTGAACGCCGTGACGAGCTCGGCCGCCGTCCTGAGCCGGCCCGGCCGCGGCGTGGCAGCAAGCACGTCGTGGTCGGCGGCCGCGATGGCGGCGAGCGCCGCACGGCCGCCGGCCACGTATCCGGCCACCGCCGCCCGCGCCGCGCCGCGCAACGTGCCGACCAGCGGCGCGCCCGCGTCGATCAGCGACCTGGCCCGGCCGACCTCGAACGCCATCAGCTCCCTGACCACCGGCCCCGCCTGGCTCGCCGCGAGATCGCGCTCCGAGCAGTCGTGCACGGCCAGGTCCTCGAGCGGCAGGTAGATCCGGCCGGCCCGGAGATCCTCCGCGACGTCCTGCCAGTGCTCGGCGAGCTGCAGGCCGGTGCAGATCAGGTCGGACTGTTCCGCCCGCGCCGCCGAGAAGCAGCCGAATACGTGCAGCACGATCCGGCCGACGGGGTTGGCCGACAGCCGGCAGTAGTCGGCCAGGTCGTCGAATGTCCGGTACCTGGTAACCACCTGATCTTGCTGGTTAGCCCGGATCAGGTCGACGAACGGCTGGCTGGGGATCGCGCACTCGGTGACGGTGCGGGCCAGCCCGCGGACCGCGGGCAGCGTCGGCCCCTCCTCGCCGCCGACTGGCGCCGGGCCCGGCTCGCCGATCGTGGCGTACAGCCGGCCGACGTCGGCCTCGAGTTCGGCGAGCAGCCGCAGCCGTTCGGCGGCCGGAGCCTGGTCGCCGATGTCGTCGGCTGTCCTGGCGAACACGTAGACCGCCATCAGATGCTCCCGGTAGCGTCGCGGCAGCAGCCGGAGCGCGACCGGGAAGTTCTCGTAGGCGGCCTTCGCGGCCACCGCCTGCGCGGCCACGGCGTCGGCCGCCTCGGCCCGCGCGTTGGCGGACGGCGTGAGCGCAGCAGGCGCGCTGGCCCCGGGCGGCGCGGGCCAGGCCGTCCCGGCGGCGGTGGCCGCGGGCGTCGCTTGCCGCGCTGGCTGGTCTGTCACCGGTTCTGCCACGTCCTCCCCCGGGGGCCACGGCTCACCCGCACCCCGTCCGTCCCGCCACGTTCCCTATTCCTGCACGGACTCTAAATCAAATGCAATCAATGACATCGACGTCACCTGATACCGGTGTCGCATTTTCCCCGTTGAGCACTGCAAACGCCGGCCCGCATGAGGCGCTGCGGCGATGTGATGCAATGAACCTTTTCTCCGATTAAGAGGAGAATTATGAGCTTCTTCGCCCCGACGCTGCTGGCCTGGGAAAACTACCAACTCGCTAGGGATGGCCGGGCCGACTCGCCCGAAGTGCCGCAGGCCGCCTTCGCGTCGCTCGGGGCCGCCCGAAGGGCTAGTCTCTCCAGCATGACCTGGGAACCTTGCCGTGGCCCGGGAACAACAGAAGGACTAGTGTCCGAATATGACCAGGGAACCTCGCCAGGACGCGCTACCGCAGCCGACGTCGTCGGCGCCGAGCGCGGGTGGCGGGGTGCCCGCCGAGACCGCGCGCCTGAATGGCCTGGCCGTCGGCGCGGTGCAGCGCGCCCAGGTCGCCGACGGGCAGCCTGGCACGGTCGTCGCCGATAACGGGCTCGCCGTCGCCGCGCAGGAGACACCCAGGCGGCCGCCCGGCCCGAGCCGGGGCATCGGCGTCCGCCCGCGCCGCCCGTCGATGGGCGGCGGCATCCCTGCCCAGGGCCGCGAGCTGGGAACCCAGGGCAGGCAGACGGTTCGCCGGCTGCTCGAGGCCGGGCTGGCCGAGTTCGACGAGCGGGGATTTCAGGCCGTCAGGGTCGACGACGTCGTCAAGCGCGCGAAGACCTCGCACGGCACGTTCTACCTGTATTTCGCCAACAAGGACGACCTGTTCCGCACCCTGCTGCTCGATGCGCTGCACGACATGGAGCTGATTACCGACGACTTTCCCGTCGTTACGAGCAACGAGGCCGGCCGGGCAGCGCTGCGGCGCTGGATCGAGAGCTTCACGAACACCTACGCGGCCCACGCCACGGTGATCAGGGTGCTGAGCCAGGCCGACGTCGTGGGCGAGGAGGTCTACGGGGACGGACTGCGGATGCTGTTCCGCCTCTCCGAGGCCATCGCGCAGGGCATGACGGCGGCGCGCAAGCGCTCCGACCCGGCCGCCGGCGGAACCGGCGACCATGCCGAGCTCACCGCGCTGGCCTGCCTGATGATGCTGGAGCGGGTCAACTACCTGCTCAGCGTCGACGTGCGGTTGCCGCGCGAGGAGATGATCGACCGGCTGAGCGCCATCATCTACGCGGCCTTCCACGCGCCGTGACCTGAGTCCCGCCTGGGCCGCACCAGGCCCGCTCCTGCGGCGCGAGCAGGACCGGAAGTCCCGCGGCGCGAGCCGGACCGAAGGTCCCGCAGCCAGGCATTCGGCACGATCCAGGCTGAGCCCGGCATGCCTACCATCGTCGTGGGACATACCCTCGTGCCCCGCGCGGCACGTGCCCGCGCGGCTCGCGCCGCGGATCGGCATCATCGGGAAGGGGGCGTCGTGCGACGGCTGAGTCCGATCGACGCCCAGTTCACTGCCCGCGGTGTCGAGGCAGGGATCGCCGAACTCCCCGCCGCGGCAGGCCTGGCGCGGCAGTCGCGGCCACGGGCACCGAAGGGGTGACGATGCAGTCCCGGTGGACCGATATCGGCGGGCCCGTGCACTACCTCGACTTCGGCGGCCCGGCCGGGGCGCCGGTCATCGTGTGCGTGCACGGCCTGGCAGGCTCGGCGGAGAACTGGGCCGCGCTGGCGCCGCTCCTCACCGGCCGGTACCGGCTGCTCGCGCCCGACCTGGCCGGGCACGGCCTGACTCGCTCGATGGGCCGCGCCACCAGCGTGGCCGCCAACCGGGCCCTGCTGCACCGCTTCGTCGAGGCCGCGGCGGGCGGCCCGGTGCTGCTGATGGGCAACTCGATGGGCGGGATGATCTCGCTGATCGAGGCGGGCACGTCGCCCGACCTGGTCAGCGGCCTGATCCTGATCGACGCGGCGCTGCCGTTCGTGCCCGCGCGGCCCGATCCGCTGGTGACCGCCATGTTCGCGCTCTACATGACGCCGGGGATCGGGCGGCTCATCACCGCGAGCCGTCGCCGGATGTCCCCCGAGGCGGCCGTGGCCAGCGTGCTGGCGCTGTGCTGCGCTGACCCCTCGCTGGTGCCGCCCGGTGTGGTCGCCAGGCACGTCGAGCTCGCGCGGCAGCGGGCCGCCTACGCCGAGGCCGGGCCGGACTTCACCGCAGCGATCCGCTCGGTCATCGGCACCGCCGGCTACCTGCACGGCCAGGCATACCGGCGCCAGATCCACGCGGTCAGCTGCCCGGTGCTGCTGCTGCACGGGGCCGCCGACCGGCTCGTGCCGGTCACCGCCGCGACCGCTGCCGCCGGGGCCCATCCGTCCTGGTCGGTGGTCATCCTGCCGGGCGTCGGGCACGTGCCGCAGCTCGAGGCGCCGCGGGAGTGTGCGGCCGAGATCGTCGGGTGGCTCGCCGCGCACGGGCCGGGCGCCGCGCGGCGCGCAGCCGGGCACGGCAAGGAAGGGACAGGCAGATGAAGTTCAACCTGGCGGTTATCCTGCGGGAGACCGCCTCAGCGACGCCGGACAAGGCGGTAGCCGTGTACGAGGGCGGCTCAGCTACGGCGAACTGGACGCACTCTCCGACCGGCTCGCCGCCGGCCTCGAGCACGCGCCCGAGGTGGGGTTCCACCTCGGCCACTGCGGCGCGCGGATTTCATCACCTGGGCCGGCGTGCTGGCGCGGGCGGCATCCGGCGCCGAGGCCGCCGAGCTGACGCACATGCAGCTCTGCATGAACGCGGACATCCCCGGGCGCCTGTTCGACGTCCAGCCCGACGACGTGGTGATCACGGTCCTGCCGCTGTTTGCTGGCGGCGATCCGGCGCGACCGGGCCACCATCTTCGAGGGCGTTCCCGCCATGTTCGTCGGGCTGCTTGCCCACCCCGACCTTGGCCAGTACGACCTGTCCTTGCGCCACGGGCCGTAGTCGCGGTCGGAACGCCAGTTCGAGTGCCCGTGTCCCGGCAGGTCGATCCCGATCGCCGGCCGGCCGGCCAGCACGAGCGTGTCCCAGGTGTGGGCGTTATGGCCGCCGCCGTGCAGCAGCACGAGTTCGGGCGCGGCGCCGCCCCAGGTGATCGCAATGACCGACTGGGCGGGCGCGGGCGCGAAGGACCGCCGGGCGACGGCGGGCAGGCTGCTCATGGCCAGCTCGGCCTCGCTGGCGTTGTCGCCGATCATCGCGAACTTGTCGCAGTCATCGCCGCTGCTCATCGGCCTGCCTCCTACTCCAGCCACGAGGAGATCGTTGCGATATCTGACATACCATCCGGCCCGACGGACCGCACGTTCAGGAGGTGACGCCGGCCGCAACCCCGGTCGTGGACACCGCGCCGGGCGGATACGCCTCGCGGGCCCGCAGGAACCGGCCCCTGCGTCCCGAAGTATTTTCACGTATCGTGCAAATGAATCCGGGTCGTCCCGCGTGCCGACCACCGCGCCGAGTTTCATGATCTAATAGAGGGTACTGTTTGTTCATGTCGATCGCCATCGCCGACGAGCACCGCGAGCTCGCCAAGACCGTCTCCGGCTTCCTGACCGCCCGAGGTGCCCGCGCCGCCAACCGCGCGCTGCTCGAGGCCGACTCCGAGCAGCTCCCCGAGTTCTGGAGCGAGCTTGGCGGGCTTGGCTGGCTCGGGCTGCACCTGCCAGAAGAACACGGCGGGTCCGGCTTCGGCCTGTCCGAGCTCGTCATCGTCGCCGAGGAGATGGGCCGGGCGGTCGCGCCCGGGCCGTTCATTCCGACGGTGACGGCCAGCGCCGTGCTCGCGGCGATCGGCCCGGCTGACGCGCAGGCCAAGCTGCTGCCCGGCCTGGCCGACGGCTCGGTCCGCGGCGCGGTGGCGCTGGGCGGCGACGTTCACGTGACCGGCGGCGCTGCCTCGGGGCCGGCCGGCGTGGTGCTCGGCGGGCACCTCGCCGACGTGCTGCTGGTCGGGACCGGCGACGACGTAGCCATCGTGGACTGCCGGGCCGGCGGGATCTCGGTCACGGTGCCGGCGAACCTCGACCCGGCGCGCCGGGCCGCGCGGGTGACACTGGACGGCGCCGCCGCGAAGGTCGTGCCCGGCGGCCGGCAGGTACTGACCGACCTCGCGCGCGTCCTGCTGGCCGCCGAGGCGACCGGCGTGGCCAGGGAGTGCACGACCATGGCGGCCGAGTACGCGAAGGTGCGCGAGCAGTTCGGCCGGCCGATCGCGATGTTCCAGGCGGTGAAGCACCACTGCGCGAACATGCTGGTGGCCACCGAGCTGGCCACCGCCGCCGTCTGGGACGCGGCGCGGGCTGGGGCCGGCGGCGGCGAGCAGCTCACTTACACCGCGGCGATGGCGGCCACGCTCGCGCTGGCGGCCGCCGACCTGTGCGCGAACCTCAACACCCAGGTGCACGGCGGGATCGGGTTCACCTGGGAGCACGATGCTCACCTGTACCTGCGCCGGGCCACCGCCATCGAGGCGATAGTGGACACCGAGGCGGCCGCGCTTCAGGTCACGGACTGCGTGCGGCAGGGCGTCCGGCGGGAGAAGGCGATCGACCTGCCGGCGGAGGCCGAGCCGATCCGCGAGGTCGTCCGCGAGTTCGTCGCGCGGATCGCCGACCTGGACGCGGACGGCCGCCGCAAGGCGATGATCGAGGCCGGCTTCGTGATGCCGAACTGGCCGAAGCCGTGGGGCCGCGACGCCGAGGCGGTCGAGCAGCTGGTGATCGAGCAGGAGTTCGCCGCCGCCGGGATCAAGCGCCCGTCCTACGGGATCACGAGCTGGGTGATCCTCACCCTGATCCAGTACGGCACGCCCGAGCAGGTGTCGCGCTGGGTGGTGCCCGCGCTGAACCAGGAGG
>WNGL01000476.1_pt1 | contig 52655 bp, 55 predicted proteins | sample 5400591 | NCBI WGS metagenome assembly WNGL01 (sample SAMN13153377, study PRJNA577476) | soil metagenome | isolation source: 80 cm soil or saprolite under Garry oak tree replicate 1 | place: USA:California | collected 2016-06-15 | reverse complement strand
CTGCTCGACCTGGCCAACTATCGCCAGCAGCCGCCTCGCCTCACCCCGCAGTCGCTGAAGGAGGCGTTCGACGCGTGCTTCAACCCCGCGCTCGGCAGCCTGGTCGAGGACGACTGGGCGCGACCCGCGATCGGCTAGCTGTAGTTCGCGCTAATTCCTGAGACCAGCCGGGTTACGGTGCCCGGCGATGGATCAGATCGTTGTCGACCACAGCCACACGGGAGATCCGCATCGGCGCTGGCTTAGACACACATATCAGGAGGGTCCTGGCTTTTTGTTCTTGGCCACGCGCGGTGGCCGCCCGCCAACACGGGAGGTGGCGAACAACGAACTGGCGCAGATTCGCCGGCGGGCCCGAGTCTTAAGGGTGGCGAAGGAGGATGGCATGGCTGCAGCGCTGGCCCTTGGGGAATGCAGCCGTGCCAGCCTGTTCCGTTGGCACGCCGCCTACGAGCGTGGCGGCTTGGAGGCGCTGCGTCCTTTGCGCCGGGGACCGCAACGGCCGGTTGCTGGCTACCCAAGCTGGACTGAACAGGTTGTCATCACTGTCCGTTCGCTGACCTACTGGAATTCCAAACGGATATCCGCCGAGTTGCGGCGACGCCAGATCGCCGACGTTGGGGAGACCTGGATTGAAGCTCTGTTCGACCGGCTTGGCACCGCCCGTCCATCACTGGCTCGAGAGGCTGGCCCACGCTACGCGCGCAGCCAGCCCAATGAGCTTTGGCACATCGACATCAAAGGCCCTTTCTTCATCCAGCTCCTCGAGCGCCGTTATCTCAAGACTTGGTTAGTCGGCCTGGTCGACGACCATTCCCGCTATGTGCTCGGGCTGCGGATTCAGTCCTCGGCCCAGCTGGCACCGATATTGCTCTGGCTTCGCGATTGCATCGAGCTGTGTGGGCAGCCGCTGGCGGTCATGAGCGACAACGGAACCCCTTTCGTGGTTTGGATGCCGGGGGTACTGACGGCCTTGGTAAGACCCTCAAGGAGATTGGCCATCCGTCACATTCGAACTCAGATCAACTCGCCCTGGACAAATGGCAAGATCGAACGCTTTTGGAAGTTGCTCCAGGCTGAGGTTCTGGACCGCGAGGTCTTCCGCTCACTAGAGGAGGCGGAAGTCGCTCTCAACCGATTCGCGGCGTACTACAACTACCACCGCCTCTCTGGAGCCATCGGCTGGCTGGCCCCAGCTGAGCGCTTCGATGGCACACCGTTCACGGACAGAGGCTTCGAGAACATCCCCGCCCTTGAACACCTCCAGGACTGGCTTGCCGAACTGATGCGAGCGGCCTAGACGCGTGGAGTCTCAAAAACCCCCGCGAACTGCAGCTAGCCCTCCCCGGTAACTCCGTTCAGGCGGCGGCGCAACGACTCCACGTCGCTAAAGGCGCCTCGCTTTTCTGGTGGCAGCAGCTCGGCGATCGCGAGCATGATCCGGCCACAGCGCTCCCTTGGGCAGGCATTCGGGCGTGCCCGTGAGCGCAACCGGGAGCACCGGGCACTCACAGAGCTGGGCGATGAAGCCCGCGCCGGGCTCGGGCGTGGCCAGGACCCCCGACTCGACCCTGGTCCCCTCGGGATAGATCACGAGGGCATGCCCCGCCTTCAGCAGGTCGAAGGACCTGCGGAGCGCGGCGCGGTCGGCTGTGTGACGGACCACCGGAAACGCTTGGTACTGGACGAACAGCCAGCGGATGAGCGGTTTGCGGAAGTATTCGGACTTCGCCATGTTCCAGCTGTCCGAGCGCGGCAAGAATGCGGGGACCAGTGGCGGGTCGATCGTACCGGCGTGGTTGGCGCAGACGATGAGCGGTCCATCGCGAGGCACATTTTCGAGTCCCTCGACGTGGAAGAGGCCGACGAGGTACGTGTTCGCGATGAAGCGCACCAGGGCCCGCATCAAGACGTACATCATTTCTTCGCGCCCACTTCGTCCAGGATGCGATCCACGACCTGCTCGAGGTCGAGGTTGTCGGTGTCGATGATGATCGCGTCTTCCGCCGGCCGCAGCGGCGCGACGGGACGCTCGGAGTCCACGCGGTCTCGCAGCTCGACCTCCTTGCGCATCGCGTCCGCATCGACGCGCTCGCCGCGACGCTCGTACTGCCCGGCGCGCCGGCGAACTTTCTCTTCGAGGCTCGCTATAAGGAAGAACTTGTGGTCTGCATCCGGGAACACGACAGTGCCGATGTCGCGACCCGCCATGACGACCCCCGAGTGGGCCATCCGGCGCTGCTGGTCGACCAGCGCCTTGCGCACGCCTGGGTTGGCCGAGATGATCGGAAGCGCGTCCGCGTAGTCGGTGTCGTAAATGCCTTCGGTGAGCTCCACGCCATCGGCCCAGACGCGCTCGCCGTCGATCCGAATGTTGGTCGACTCCGCTAGCCGGGCCACGGTATCGCTGTCAGCAGGGTCGATGCCCCGTTCCATCACCAGCCGAGTGAGGGCGCGATACATGAGGCCGCTGTCGACAAATGGAAGACCAAGGCTCTCGGCCACACGTTTGCCGACAGCCGACTTCCCGGAAGCCACGCCGCCGTCGATGGCGACGATCACTCGACTTCCAGACCCGCGGCGCGCCGCACCGCGGTCACCTCGCCGCTCGACAGCACGCGCCAACCTCCAGTCTTGAGACGGCCGAGTCTCAGCGGCCCGAATGCGGTTCGTCGCAGGGCGATGACCTTGCGGCCGACCGCCTGCAGCATGCGCCGGACCTGGCGATGGCGGCCTTCGTGGATCACGATGCGCAGCTCGGCGCGCCCTGATTCGCGGTCGCCGGTGGTGGCGCGGATCACCTCGACCTCCGCGGGCGCCGTCATGCCATCGTCCAGCGTCACACCGCGGCGCAGAGCTTGAATGTCTCTGGTGGTCGGAATGCCTGCGGTAACGGCCTCGTATTCCTTCGCTACCTTGTATCGCGGGTGGGTCAGCCGGTAGGCGAGCTCTCCGTCATCGGTAAGGAGAAGCAGCCCGGTGCTGTCGGCGTCGAGCCGGCCCACCGGAAAGATCCGGTGGCCGGACCTGCCCTCCTGGCCAACAACGTCGAGGACCGTCGTCCGCGAAGACTCGTCCTTCGCCGTCGTGATGACACCGAGCGGCTTGTTCAGCATCAGGTAGCGATGCGACGCCGGCGGCCTGATGGGCTTGCCGTCGACGGTGACCCGATCGTGATCGGGGTCGATCACCATCCCCGACGCGGGCGGCCGCTCCCCGTTGACCCGCACGGAACCCGAAGCGATCAGCGCGTCGGCAGCGCGCCGGCTGGCCACGCCCGACCGCGCGAGAAAGCGGTTCAGCCGTTCGCTCGTTGTGAATCCATTGCTTCGCTGCTCGGCGTGGGAAGGTGCTCCAGCGACTCGAGTCCCATCACCTGGAGGAACCGCATCGTGGTCCCGTAGAGCCTCGGCTGGCCGGGCCCCGATCCACGTCCGACCTCGGAGATCAGAGCGCGCAGCTCGAGGTTGCCCAGGACGCTCTCGCAGTTGACGCCCCGCACCTCCTCGATCCGCGCTCGAGAAACCGGCTGCTGATAAGCGATGATCGCGAGAGTCTCGTACGCCGCCTGCGAGAGGCGGCCCGACACCTCCGGGCGAAGCGCGCGGCGGACGGCCGGCGCGTACTCGGGCCGGGTCGCGAGGTGGATCTCGTCGCGATGGCGCATCAGCATCACGCCACGGCCTTCCAGCGCCTCGCGCAGCTTCTCGAGAGCGCCTTCCACGCTGTTGCGGTCGCTGTCGGTGGCCTGCTGGAGCTCGCGGACCTTCAGCGGCCGGTTGGAGCTGAAGAGGATCGCCTCCAGCGCAGCCGAAACATCGTTCACGCCGCGGGCTCCCGCAGCTCCACGTGGATGGGTCCGAAGCGTTTCTTCTGCCGCACGCGCACGGCGGAGCGCCGGACCAGCTCGAGGAGGGCAACGAACGTGATCACCGCCTCCAGGCGATCCTCCGATTCGAGGATCAGCTCGACGAGCTCGAGAGGTCCTTGTCGGAGGCGATCGCTGATGAGGTCGAGCTTTTCCTGCAGCGTCCACGTCCGGCCCGTGACGACGACGGGGCGTGGCGGAATCCGTGCCAGCACGCTGTTGAACGCGGCGACCAGGAAGTCGACGTCGAGCGGCTGCTCCTGGCCCCCCGCCTCGACCGGGCGCGCCGGCGGCGGAAACGCGAACGACTCCTGCACGGCGCGCTCCAGCAGCTCGCCGGCGATCTCCTTGTAGGCGCGGTACTCCTCGAGGCGCTGGCGCACCTCGTCCTCCCAGCCGAGCAGCTCGCTTTCCTCATCGGTGGGCGTCTCGCCTGGGAGCAGCCGGATCGACTTGAGCAGAAGCAGGCGCGCGGCCATCCAGAGAAACTCGACCATCTCCTGCGGGTCGGGGATCTCACCCGAAGCCAGCGCTGCCAGGTAGCCATCGGTGACCTTCGCAAGAGAAACCTTGAAGATGTCGACCTCCTCACGCTCGACCAGCGCGAGGAGCAGCTCCAGCGGACCTTCGAAAACTGGTGTCTTGACGGTCAGTCCGCTGGGAAGTCCAGCTTCCACGAGGGGCAAGCCTATCTCAGATTGCGTAGCGGATTCCGCACGTCTGGCGCCAGCGGTGCGCTTCAAGTCCAGTTATTGCGCACGTCTGGCGTCAGCGGTGCGGAATTTCGGGCATTAACGGCGCGCTTCTTCGAGCAGCTCGTGGGCGCGCGCGACGGCCTTGACGGTGACGCCTCCACCCATCATGCGCGCGAGCTCCCGCGCCTTTTCCTCGTCGCTCGCCAGCTCACGGACCATCACCACGTTTCGGCCCGCCTGATCGGGTGCCTTCTCGACCACGAGATGGTGGTCGGCGAAGGATGCGATCTGCGCGAGGTGCGTTACCACCAAGACCTGGTGGCGGGCGCCGAGCGCCTTGAGCCGGAGTCCGACCTGGATCGCGGCCTCGCCGCCGATGCCCGCGTCAACCTCGTCGAAGACCAGCGTCGGCAGCCGGTCGGCATCGGCGCTCACCGTCTTGATCGCGAGCATGACTCGCGCCAGCTCTCCCCCGGACGCAACCTTCGCAAGGGGCGCGATGGGCTCGCCCGGGTTGGCCGAAAACATCATCTCGGCGCCCTCCGCGCCCGCGGGTCCGATCTCGGTCTGCGGCCGCAGTGGGACTTCGAACCGGGAGCCTTCGAGCCGCAGCCCGAGCAGCTCCGCCGCCACCGCCTTCTCCATGCGTTGAGCCGCGGTCGCGCGAGCTGTCGACAGCTTGGCGCTCGCCAATGCGAGCTCCGCTCGGCGCTCCTGCCTGTCGTTTTCAGCGGCGGTGACGGCGGCGTCGAGGTCTTCGGTCGCGCCGACCTGCAGCTCGAGGCGGTCCCGCTCCTGGACCGCCGACCTGATCGAACCGCCGTGCTTGCGCTTGATGCCCTCGATCGCGGCCAGGCGCGACTCGATCGCCTCCAGCCTCCGCGGGTCGGCGTCCAGCAGCTCGACGTATCGCCGCACGTCGGCCGCGACGTCGGACAGCTCTTCGGCGATCGCCTCCGCAAGGCGCGCCGCGTGCCGCACAGCGGTGCGCTCCGCGCTGAGCGCTTCATCCTCGCCCGGCTTCAGGTCGACCTTGCGCAACTCCTCGAGCTGCCAGCGCAGATACTCCTGCTCGCGCTGCCCGCGGGACCGGAGCTGCTCGAGGTCGTGCACCGCCGCGGCGGCCGCGACCCAGGCACCATGGGCCGCCGCTACCGCGGCTCGGATGTCGAGCGCGCCCGCATATGCATCGAGCAGGTCGGTCTGCGTCTGTGTGTCGAGCAGCGCGTGGTGCGCGTGCTGCCCGTGAATCGCCGCTAGGTTGCCGCCGAGCTCGCGCAGCTGGGTTGGCGAGGCGGGGCGGCCATCGACCCGCGCGACGCTGCGCTTGCCGACCTCGCGCTGTAGGGCGACGGAATCGAACACCGCCTCCACCGTCGCGTGATCCGCGCCGTGCCGAACCTGGCCGGGATCAGCGCGCGACCCCAGGGCAAGGCTGAGCGCATCGATGATCAGCGACTTGCCGCTGCCGGTCTCGCCGGTGAGCAGGTTCAGGCCCGGGCCGAAACGCACGGTCGACTCCGCGACCAGCGCGAGGTCGCGGACCTTCAGCTCCTTGAGCACTATTTCTTGGGGACCAGCGGGCGGCCCCACCCCAGTTTCTCGGCAAGACGCAGGTAGAAGCTCTCGGGCGGGCTGAACCGCACCACTTTCAGGCTGCGCTCGTGAGAGCCGCAGCGGACCGCATCGCCGGTCGCCACCGCGCGTCCCCGGCGCCCGCCGTCGACGCGCGTCTCGGCCGGACCGCGCACGACCTTGAGGGTGATGTCCTGGCCCGGCGCGAACACGATGGGACGCACCGTGAGGGCGAAGGGGTTCACCGGCACGAGGATGAGGTCGCGCAGCGTGGGTTCCAGGATCGGGCCTCCGCTCGCCAGCGCATACGCGGTCGATCCGCTCGCGGTGGCGACGATCGCACCATCCGCATCGATGACTCCGACGGCCTGCCCGCCGACGTCGATCTCGAGGCGGAGGATTCGCGCCTCGCCCGAATGCTCGACGACCACCTCGTTGAGGCCGATCGACCGGCCGCGCGCGCGGTCGCCACTCAAGAGGGTGACCTGGAGCATGTTTCGCTCTTCGATGCGATACGAACCTTCGAGAAACTGTTCGAGGCCGCGTTCCAACTCCGGTTCTTCGACTTCGGTAAGAAAGCCAAGGCGTCCGAGGTTGACCCCGAGGATAGGAATCTCGTGCGGCGCTGCCAGCCGCGCGCCGGCGAGGAACGTGCCGTCTCCGCCGAGCGTGACGATGAGGTCGGTGTTGTCGACTGCCGATACGCCGTCATCGCGGTGGACCTCGATTGCCTCCGCCTTGCGGGCCCGGGCAAAGGCCAGCGCCCGGTCGACCACGGATTGCTCGGCGCCCGGCCCCCGCAGGAAACAGATCTTCACGCGCGCTCCGGCAAGAGGTGGAAAAAGATCTCGCGATTGCCCTCTGCGCCGGCGACCTCCGATGAGGCTTCGCCTTTGACGGTGTAGCCGTTGGTCGCACACCATCGGCGGAAGCTCATCACCGCTGCCTCGATCGCGGTCGGGTTGCGCACGATGCCTCCCTTCCCCACATCGGCTCGGCCGACCTCGAACTGCGGCTTGAAGAGGACGACGACTTCAGCTTGCGGCGCCGCCGTCCGGACAGCGGGCAGGATCTTCTCCAGGCTGATGAATGACACGTCGATGACAGCCAGGTCCACCGCTTCGGGGAACGCGGTGAGCTCGCGCGCGTTGACTCGCTCGATGACCACGACACGCGGATCCTGGCGCAGGCGCCAGTGGAGCAGTCCGCGCCCGACGTCGAGCGCGTAGACCTTCGCTGCTCCGCGGCGCAGCAGCACGTCCGTAAACCCGCCCGTCGAGGCTCCGATGTCCGCGCATATGCGGCCCGTCGGATCGACGCCGAAGGTGTCGAGCGCCGGAATGAGCTTGAGCGCGCCGCGGCTCGCGTAACCAGGGCTTTCATCCACGGTGACGACGTCGTCATCGCGCACCGTACGGTCCGGGTTGCGCACCGTTTCGCCCGACACCTTCACCCTGCCCGCAAGGATCAGCGCCTGGGCGCGGCTGCGCGACTCGATCAAGCCGGTACTGGTGAGATGCACGTCAAGGCGCGGCAACTCAGAGGATCAGGCCCACCACCAGACCGATCAACGCGCCGACGAGGACCTCCGTCGGCGTGTGGCCAAGCAGCTCGCGCAGCCTGGCCTCCTGGACGCCCCGCATGTGCACCAGGTCCTCGACGAGCCGGTTCAACACTTCGGCCTGGCGGCCCGCGGCCCGCCGCAACCCCGCCGCGTCATACATCACCACGAAGGTGAAGATAAGGGCGATCGCGAACGGAGCGGAAGTCGGCCCGGAATATTTACCGATCGCCGTGGTCAGGCCCATGACGATGGCGCTGTGGCTGCTGGGCATCCCACCCGTCTCAGCCAGGACACTCAGGTTGAGCCGCCGTTCGCGGACCGATGAGAGCGTCAGCTTTGCCGCCTGCGCGATGGCCCAGGCCACCAGCGGAGCGAGAAGAAATCTCATTGCGAGAACAACTGTGCCGCAGCGTCGGCGCGGGCTTTGAGCTGCGCCAGTCGCGCCTGGGTTTCGGCGAGCAGCCTGACGGCGACCTCGTGCGCCCTCACCAGATCTTCCAGCGCCGCGGTGCCGTCGGCGAGCTTTGCTATCGCCTTCTCGAGGTCGGCGAGCAGGTCGTCGAATCCACGCTCGCTCAAGTCGCCGTCGCGGCCACCCGACCGAGGATGCCGTTGACGAACCGTCCCGCGTCGTCACCCGAGAAGGTCTTGGCAAGCTCGATCGATTCGTTGATCGCCGCCTTGGTCGGAACGCGGCGGTCGATCGCGATCTCGTAGATCGCGATGCGCAGGATGATACGGTCGACCTTGGCCATCTGGTCGAGCTTCCAGTGCTCGGATGCCTCGCTCAGGATGGCGTCGAGCCTGTCCTGGTTCGCCATCACGCCACGGACCAGCTGACCCGCGAAGCCGGCCACGTCATCCGTCGCCGCGTTCTCGGACGCGTGGTAGCCCAGGACCTCCGCGGGATCGTCGCTCGTGCCTTCCAGCTGGAAGAGGACCTTGAGCGCGAGCTCCCGCGCCTGGTGGCGCTTACCCACCGGCGCCCGTTTAGGTGGCGAAGGCGACGCTCGAGACGAAAACGTTCACCTCACCGACCTCGAGGCCGAGCATGCGCTCGGTCGCTTCCACAACGTTGGCCTGGACGGCCGCTGCCACGTCGGCGAGCTTGGCTTCCGAGTCGACGGTGACGAACACCTCGAGATGGATCGAACGATCGCCCTCGATGTGCACGCGGACTCCGCGATGCGCGGCCTGACGCCGGACCCAGTCACCGAAATGACGGGCCGCCGCCTCGTCCATGCCTTCCACACCTTCTACTTCGCATGCGGCCAACGCGGCGATGCTCGCGATCACTTCATTGGCCACACGGACCGCCCCCAGCGAACCGTTCTCACTCATAACCGGTTGATCCTACGCCTCGAAGCCGGCGTCCTGTCCCGGCTGAACCGGTTTAGGCGCGCTCCACGTACGAAAGATCGCGCGTGTCGACGCGGATCACATCCCCGGACTGAATGAACAGCGGCACCTGGACCATCGCTCCGGTCTCGAGCTTCGCCGGCTTGGTCGCGCCCGACACCGTGTCGCCTTTGAATCCGGGATCGGTTGAAATGACTTTCAGGTCAACGTTGATCGGGAGCTCGACGCCGATCAGCCGGTCCTGGTAGCGCTGCAGGAAAACGGTGCTGCCCGCCTTCAGGAGCGGGAGCACCGACTCCAGCATGTCCTCATCGACCGGGACCTGGTCGTACGTCTTGGTGTCCATGAAGTAGTGATGGTTGCCGTCCGAGTACGAGTAGGTCGCCTCGGTGTTGTCGATGCGCACTACGCGGTACTTGTCCCCGCTGCGGAAGCTCTGCTCGAAGATGGAGCCTGTCAGCACGTTGCGCAGCTTGGCCTTGATCACCGCGCCGGCGCGCGCCAGCTTGATGTGCTCGACGCTCACGATGGACAACAGCTGGCCGTCCATCTCGAACATGGTCCCGTTGCGGAAGTCGTTGCTTGAAATCATTCTTGTGCCGCCAGGTACTCCAGTGCCAGCTCATATCCCACAAATCCAAGACCCGTAATCACGCCCCGCGCGGCGCGCGCGGTCACGCTCCTGGACCTGAACTCCTCTCGTGCATGGATGTTGGAGAGGTGGACCTCCACGACGGGAAGCGCGAGGGCCTGCAGGCAATCGTAGAGCGCGAGCGAATAGTGGGAGAGCGCGCCGGGGTTGATCACGATGCCCGCGGAGCCGGGCGCGTGCTGGTGCAGGAAGTCGATGATCGCGCCCTCGTCGTTGCTCTGGTACAGACTCACGTCGAGCCCAAGCTTGCCGGCCTTTGCCCGGACCACCTCGTTGAGGTCGTCGAGCGACCTCGTCCCGTAAATGTCCGGCTCTCGCTTGCCCAGCAGGTTGAGGTTTGGCCCGTTGACCACGACCACGCGCCTCGTCATGCCAGCGACCTCTTGACGACTCGCCGCACCAGGGCGCCCGGAACCGAATGGCCTATCTCCGCATGACCGATCCGGCGCGGCATCACCCAGGCGACCTTGCCGCGACGCGCTTTCTTGTCCATCGCCATCGCGGCCAGGACGCGGTTGAGGTTGGCGTGCGGAGGCCGGTGCGGCAGCTCGAACGCCTCGAGCAACGCGTCCTGCGACTCGACCACGCGCTTGCTGCATAGGTCCATGGCCAACGCGATCTGCGCGGCGACCCGCATTCCGAATGCGACGGCCCGGCCATGGGCGATGCGGAACCCGGTCGCCGCCTCGAGGGCGTGGCCCGCGGTATGGCCATAGTTCAGGATGGCCCGGGGCCCGCGGTCTCTTTCATCTTTCGCCACCACGAGCGCTTTGGCCGCGACGCAGCGGAATACGACGCGCTGGAGCATCGTGGTATCGCGCTCGAGCAAGCGCGGGCTGTTTCGCTGCAGCAGGTCGAACAGGCCGCGGTCCATGGCGACCGCGTACTTTACAACCTCCGCGAAGGCGTCTCGGTAGTTCGCGGCGGGTAGCGTTTCGATGCTTGCCAGGTCGGCAACCACTGCCGACGGCTGCCAGAACGCGCCGACCGCATTCTTCGAGCGGAGCGCGTTGACCCCGGTCTTGCCCCCGATGCTCGAGTCGACCATCGCAAGCAGGGTCGTCGGCACCGCGACCAGCCGCACACCTCGCTGCCATACGGCTGCCGCGAAGCCGGCAAGGTCGCCCACGGTGCCGCCGCCGACCGCGATGACGCAGCCTCCGCGGTCGATCCGATTCCTCTCCAGGAAAGCAAGCGCCGACTGCAGCTGGGTCAGTGACTTCGAGCGTTCACTCGCCGGGATGGCGTGGATCGATGTCTTCAACCCGGCCCGCTTGATCGCCTTGGCGACCTTGGCGGCGTAAGGCCGAACGTTGGTGTCGGTGATGATCGCGGCGCCCGTCGGATCGAGACGCGTGATCACGTTGCGGAGCTCGCGGTTCAGGTTGGTGCCGATGAGGACCGGATAGCCGCCGGAAGCCGAGTCGAGGATCAGGCGGACCAAATTTTCATGACCTCGTCCGCGACCGAGCTTGCGGGTCGGGTGCCGTCAACCCGGTGCGCCGCCTCCTCATAGCGTGCCCGGCGGCGCTCGAACAGCGCCTCGACCTCGGCCGAGGTGCGGTTGTAGGCCAGTGGGCGCCCCGGGAGATGGTGGATACGCTCCCAGATCGTGGTGAAGGGCACCTCGAGGTAGACGGTAGTCGCCTCCGCGGAAACCAGGCGCCAGTTGTCGTCGTCGATGGTGACCCCGCCGCCCAGCGCCACAACTGCGCCTGGCCGCAGGACGGTGGGCAGCGTCGCCTTCTCAAACGCGCGGAAGGCCTCCTCGCTGTGGGTGGCGAACAGCTCCTGGACCGACATGCCCGCTTTGTCCTCGACGAGGTGATCGAGGTCAAAGAACGGCGCACGCGAACGTTCCGCGACGAGCGCACCGACCAGCGTCTTGCCCGCGCCCATGAATCCGAGAAGCGCGAGCGGCTTGCGTTCGGTTATCGCTTACACGCCACTGGGGTTGGCCGGCATGTGGGCGCTTGTCGGCGCGGCCGGCGTGCCGCCGCCGCGGCGCTTCTCAGACTGGATGAAGACCTGGTCGCGGAACCCACCGGGCTTGGGAAGATAGTCGAGCACTTCGGCGCCCTGCGCGCCCGCGGCGTCGATCTCCACCCGGCCGTAGCCGAAGATCCGGCCGATGACGGACTGCCTGGTCGTGCAGTCCTGCACCCTGTCGACCGGGATGATTTTCTCCTGCCTGCTGAACACGCCTGTCTGGATCGTGATCCGCTGGTCGGTCAAGGTGTACGTGATGGATCTCCAGCCGATCCAGACGACGATGAGCCAGAGCAGCGCCAGGGCGGCTACGCCAAGGCTGAGGAAGGTCCGCAGGTGCGGGACGTAGATGCTGTTCACATTGTTCGGGCTGAAGATGGTGAAGTCGGCGATCAGGACGGCAATCACCAGGACGACGGGCAGGATCAAGCTGCCGACGATGGTGATCCAGTGCGGGTGGTCTTTCAGGACGAGGTTCTCTCCGGGAAGGAGCTTGCTCATGGCGCGACATTGTCCCCCAATTACGGCAGCTGTAGAAGCACGAGGAGGGCCCCCAGGGCCAGGTAGGGTCCGTAAGCGATCGTGCCCTTCATCGAGCGGTGCGTGACGATGAACACGATGGCGCCGATCGCGGCGAGCAAAACGCCATAGAAAAGCGCGCTGAGCGTGTAGGGCCAGCCGAGCAGAAGCCCCATGAACACGGCCAGCTTGACGTCGCCGAAACCAAGAGCCTCGGCTTTGAAGATCGCCGAACCCGCGAGCGAGAGCACGAGGAAGAGGAGGCCGGCCCCAAGCCCCATCACGATGCCGACCCACCAGTCCTGATGCCACAGTCCCAACCCGCCGCCGAGAAGCGAGGAAAGGCTGACCACGAGGGCCAGAGCCATCGCCGGGAACATCACCCTGTCGAGGATCAGGTGGTGCTCGAAGTCGAAAAAGATCACCTGGACCAAGACGAGGACGAAGAGGCTGCGCACCAGCAGTAGCAGGAGGGAGCTCATCTCGAAGCCGTAGATCCCGAAGATGACCGCGCACAGCACGGGTGGGCCGTACTGCTGCCACCACTTGCTTCCGGGCTCCAGGCCTTCGAGGCGCGCAAGCTTCACCGAACCCCAACGCACTCCCAGTCCGGCGGCCGCGCCGACCACCGCCCACAGCGCGCCGATGACGTATTGGTTCACTTAAGGGGGGTCCCCGCGGACTCCAGGCGCAGCCTCTGAGTCCGTGGGGTCCTCACGGCTGGAGAGTGTCGCGCATCACGTCGATCGGTGCGGCGCGTCCGGTCCACAGCAAAAAGGATTCCGCCCCCTGCGCCAGCAAGATCTCCCAACCATCGACCGTCGGCAGGCCCAGCGACCGCGCCTTGCGGATCAGCGGCGTCCCGCCGGTCACGTAGACCAGGTCGATCACAGCCCCTGACTTCGGAAGCGCCGCGGGGCGCAGCGGCATCTCCTCATTGCGCCCAAGCGGTGTGGCGTTGAACAGAAGGTCCGCCGCGCGGGTAAGTGAGGGGACGGAAGGGTCGCTCCACCCGAGCGCCTTCCCCGGCACGTCCACGTCGTGCGGATTACGGACGACGAATGTGAGATGCGAACCTTCGAGCGCAGCTGCGGTCGCTCGCGCAGCTCCGCCGCCACCGAGGATCACCGCGTTTGCGCTCCTGGGTTCGACGCCCACCTGCTCGACCGCGGCGCGTATGGCCGGGATGTCGGTGTTGAAACCCTCGAGACGCCCGCCATCGTTGACGATGGTGTTGACCGCGCGAGCGCGCATGGCGTCATGCGCGATCACATCCAGGTGCTCCATCACTGTTTGCTTGTAAGGAACGGTGACGTTGGCGCCGCCCACATCCGGTGCGCGCAACGCGGCTACGGCGGCCTTCAGGCCCTCCGGCGCAACGTCGAGGAGGTCATAGCTCCAGTCCATCTCCAGAGCCCGGAAAGCGGCGTTGTGCATGGCCGGACTGCGCGAGTAGGAAATCCCGTTGCCGAGTAGATAAGCCTTCAGCTTCCGCTCGTGCCGTACTTCTGCACGTCGGCGTCGAAGTCGTGCTGGTTAGTCTCGAAGTGGGTCGTGCCCTGCCTGTCCGTGAAGTAAAAGAGGTAGTTGGTCTTGGGCGGGTTGATGCATGCCAGCAGCGCGGCGCGGCCCGGGTTGCTGATCGGGCTCGGCGGCAGCCCCGCGTGCTTACGCGTGTTGTACGGCGAGTCGAGGGCGAGCTCGGTGCCCGTCGGCTCCGGCGAGAGGCGGCCAAGACCGTACAGCAGCGTGGCGTCGACGCCGAGCGGCATGTTGATGGCGAGCCGGTTGTAGTAGACGCTGCACACGTTCCCGCGGTCGGTCGAGGTCTTGTTGTTCGCTTCGCGGTCGACCATCGAGGCGAGGATGACGATGGACCGGATGTCCTGTGCCGGCCTGGCGTCGGTCGCTTTTGAGATCTGGTTGCGCCAGTCGGTGCTTAAGACCGCGCCGAACTGCTCGAGCTGTTCCTTCACGAGACCCCTCGAGCCGGCGGCCGGGTCGATGAGGTATGTGTCGGGGAACAGGTAGCCCTCGTAGGGGTAGTCCGTGTTGCTCCCTTGCGGAGGCAGGAAGTTGTACAGCGATGCCCAGCCCGTGTCCTTCGCCGCGGCCAGGTACGCGGCCCCGGTGACGCCGGTCACCTGCTTCTGGTCTATCAGCTGCGCTTGATAGCGCAGCGGAAATCCCTCGGGGAACGTGATCGTCTTCTCGTCCGGGCGTCCGTGTTGCAGCGCATTGACGATCTGGCTCAGGGCCATGTTGGTGTTCAGCACGAAGGAGCCGGCCTGGAACTTCGGGCCCGCGTTCGTGACCCGCGTGTAGAGGTCGAACGCGATGGTGCTGCGGATGAGCCTCTGGTTGAACAGGTCGGTTCCGATGTCCGACGCCGTCTCCCCGATGTCGACGTGGAAGGGTACGGTGTGGCTGGTCGAGGACACCGGCGTGTTGACGTTGAAGTTCCACCAGTCGATCGCGCGCGACGTGCCAAAGCCCAGCAGCGCGAGGATCACGACGATCGCGATCAGCCTCTTCACTCGACGCGGTCCTCCTCCAGAGCGGCCATCACGCGCTTGAACTCGTCGCCGTCGACGGTCTCGAGGCCCGACCCCGATTCACGGAGCAGGAGGACGCTTTCCGGGTCCGATCCGTCCTCCACCAGGTAGTAGGCCGCGCCGTCGAGGTCGAAAGCGTCATGCAGCTTGAAGCGGCGTTCGACGCCGGCCTCGTCGATCAGCGTGACTTCGTCGTCCGTCATTTCTTTCGGTCGAGATGTGACTGGAGCAGCAGCGCCGCCGCCACGCGGTCGACAGTCGCGCGCCTTTTGGCCCGGCGCGCGCCGCCCTCCAGCATCGAGCGTCCGGCGGCGACTGTGGTCAGCCGCTCGTCCGCGAGCTCGACCGGCAACCCGGATTCCTTCCGCACGGCGTCCGCGAGCTCTCGGGCCGCCTTCGCCTCCGGACCGTAGGAACCGTCCATCCGGCGCGGCAGGCCGACGACGATGCGTCCCGCCTCATTGGCCCGCGCAATCTCGACCAGGCGAACGGCAAGGGTCGCGTGCGGCTCCGCGTCGACCGTGGTCAGCGGCTGCGCGATCGTCCCGGTCGGATCGCTGACGGCGATGCCAACCCGTTTGGATCCGGGATCGACCGCCAGCACCCGCGCCACTAAGGGTTGTGCGACGGCGAGGGCGACGGCGATGCCTTGGGAGTGCCCTGGGAGGCGGCCGCGGCCGACGGGGCGTTCGACTCCACCACGTAGTGGAGGGTGATGCGCCGGTCGAGCAGCGGCATCAGCGGAAGCGCGAGCGGCTCTTCTTTGATCGCGACCGAGCGGATCGGGAGCTTCTCGAGGTAGAAGCGGGCCTGGGCCACCGGCCGGCCGACGATCGCCGCGCGGATCTGCGCCTCGTCGAGGGTCGGAGCGACGTAGGCGGAGGCGCTGCCGACGAAGACGAGGAATCCGCCCTTGGCCGAGCTCAGCAGGCGGTACTGGACCTGGATCGGGCTCTCGGTCAGCAGCTGCTGGTTGTTCGGCACGTGCTGGGCCAGGTAGGTCTTGTAGGCGGTGACGACGTCCGAGTCGCTGTAGAAGTCGCCCTCACCGATGACCGTCATCGTCCCGGTGAACGTCGGCACCTTGTCCTGCGGCTGGTGGTCGGTGGTGAACTGCGGCGGGCCGAAGATGATGGTCTCGCTCAGCTTCTCGCCCTGCTGGCCGGCCGCGGCAAGCTGCTGCGCGATCGATTGATGGAGCGACTGCTCGAGCTGGGCGCGCGCGGCGTCGAAGTCGGCTTCAGTCATCTGCGGCGTCGATGATGGGTCGGTCCCACCGCCGGTCGCCAGCGGGTTGGTGACATGGATCTTGGACCCGTCGAACGGGTCGCAGCAGTTCTCGATCCGAGTGATCGTGTGATCGCCCACATTGCCCGTGGTGCCGGGTTTCACCGCGACCACGTTGACGGTCTTCTGACTGTGCCACGGGACGACTGTGTCCCCCGAGGTCTGCGCAAACTCGAGGCCGTTGGTGTTCATCAGCCGCTGGCCGTATTTGAACAACAGGCCGGGCGAATTGCTTATCCCCTGGGTCAGGTCGTTGGTGTAGACGACCTGCCCTGTCGCCGGCGCGAGCGGAACGTCGATCGAGCCGGTCACCTTGAAGCCCTGCGAGTTGGAGTTCGAGATCGTGACCGCGCGGACGTGGATCGTCCCCTTCCCGGGCTGGGCCTGTATCTCGACGTCCTTCTCGGTGAAGGGCGCCGCCTGCGCCACCAGCGTCACCGACGCGGAAGGCACGAAGACGCCGACGGCAAAGATGCCGACGAGGATGAGGGTGACGGCGGTGACGTAGAGCAGGAAGCGCCCCGGCTTCAGCTCGGTGGCCGTCTTGGTGAGAAGGCGGGTCGGCGGGGCCACGCCGACGTGCGTGGTCGGGGCGACGCGCTTGCGCTGCCACCACTTGTTGATCGGCGCCGGAGCCTCGGCCTCGGAGGGGATGCCCTGCCCTTCCGGACCGACCGCCCCAAACACCGCGAATCCGGTCTCGGAGGCCATCTTCTGGACGGCGGGGTCGTCGCAGACGACAGTGACCCGCTTGCCCAGTCGGGCCGAGTAGTTGCGCAGCAATTGAAAGTTGAAACGGCTCTGCCCAATGCGCGAGCGCATCGGCAGGACGAGCATCGGGTCTTCGCCGTGGTAGCGGCGAAGCCGCTCGACGAGCTCGGGGATTTCCTCCTCTGTTTCGACGTAAATCGGGTTCGTTGCCATGGCGTTTATAGGTCTCCTGAGGTTCTGGTCAGACTTTTATAGCGCTTAGGACCCGTCTCATGACGGTGTTGACCGTGTCGCGCTCCTCCGCTTCAGTTCGCAAAGCATGGTTGGCCAGGCCCATCGGGGCTATGTCCTGGGGGCTCGAAAGCTGCCCCGTCGAGTCGGTCACGTTGCGGACGTCGGACGGCACCAGGTGCCGGACGCGCGGCTCGCGAGGGAACGGAAGACCCGCCGCCCAGTTGTTCTTGACCATCTCCAGCGTCAGCTCGGGAAGCAGGCTGCCCCCTCCGCAAAGGTAGATGCCGGAGGGAAGTCGCTCGCCGCGGGAAAGCTCCTTGATGCTGAGGGCCAGGCCCTGCAGGAGCACCTCCGCGTCCGCGCCCAGCAGCTCGGACACCTGGCGGTGCTGATCCGCGGAGAGGAGACCCTCGGAGTGGCGGAGCTTGCGCGCCTCGGCTTCCTCGTAGCTGAGGCCGAAGGCGAGGGCAAGGCGTCGCGTGAACGCGCGACCGCCGAGGTTGAACATCCGGGTGCCTTCGACGCCCCCATCGCGGATCAGCGCCACGTCGGTCGTCCCGCCGCCCACGTCGACGAAGATTCCGCCCTCGGCCCAGATCTCCTCGTTGGCGCAGGCGCGCGCTAAGGCGTAGGGCTGGGCGACCGCGGCCGCAAGCTCGAGGTCCAGCTCGCGCACAACCGTCTCGACCGCGTCGATGTGCGTCATCGGCGCGAACGTGTTGAAGACCGTGACCTCGAGGTTCTTCCCCGTGAAGCCGACCGGGTTCGTGACCGGGTAGCCGTCGACGCGAACGTTGGTGATCGCGGAATGCACGAGCCGTGCCTCCAGCTGGCCGTAGCTCCGCTCCATCTCCAGCAGGTGTTGCGCCTCGCGCAGCGCTCGGCGCTGGACCATCTGGAGCATGGTCGACATCTCGCCCGACCGCACCCTCGACTTCGAGTTGTCGCGGGGATACGCGATGGTCGATGAGAAGCCCTTGATCAGCTCGCCCGCGATGCCCACCACGACCTGGCCCGGCACCGTCCTGGCCATGTCCTCGGCCGCTTCGAGCGCGCGGTTGCACGATTTGATGACCGACTCGAGGTCGGCGATCGCGCCGCCTGACATCGCGGCCGGCGCCTGCGGCTCCCTCCCCACTCCCAGCACCTCGCCGTCCGGACCCTCGCGGCGGACGACCAGAACCTTGATCAGGTCAGTGCCGATGTCCAGCACGGTGAAGTGGCGGTAGTAGTCGCTGCGCTTGCGCAGGAACTTGAATTTCGTCACTTCAAAGCTTCCTCGAGGCGCTTGAAGGCTTCTTCCGCCGGTACGGTCAGCTTGCCGCTGACCAGCTGGGGCCGGCCGCCACCGGTGCCGAAGAATTCCTTGAGGCGCGTGGCATCGTACTGAGGCACGAGGTCATTGGACACCTTGATCACAAACTTGTCTCCGGCGACAAGGGTTACGACGCCAGAGTGAACTCGTTCGAGGTAGCGGTCGGCGTAAGCCCTGAGCTCCTCGGCGCTGGAGGCGTCCACCGTCTCGGCGACGTAGTCGACACGGCCGTGCTTGACCGACACCCCGTCACCGCCGATTCGCTCCCGGCGAAGCCTCTCGCGTTCTCGCTCAGCCTCCTTCAGCTGGGCCCGGAGAGCCGCGATGCGTTGAGGCACCTGCTCCGGGCCGGCGTTCAACGACCTCGCCACCTCGGCGACAAGATCCCTGTCCCGCCGGATGAGGTCGTCGGCCGCCTCGCCCGCGACCAAGTCGATCCTGCGTAGGCCTGAGCCGATGCTCGATTCGGACACGATCACGGCGGGACCGACATCGGCTGTGTTCTTCACGTGCGTGCCGCCGCACAGCTCGCACGTCCAGTCGCCGAAGCACACGACTCGGACAACGTCGCCGTACTTCTCCTCGAAGAGATGCATCGCCCCCTGGGCGACCGCCTCCTTGTAGGGTTTCTGGCTTTCCTGAAACGGCAGGGCCTCGCGCACCTTCTCGGTGATCCGGCGATTGATTCGGTCGAGCTCGTCTTTCGTGATGGCGCGATTCAGAGGAATGTCGAATGTCGTGTGGTCGGGGCCAACCCATGACCCTTTCTGGATCACCTGGTCACCGAGCGTTTCGCGGAGCGCTTTGTGGAGCAGGTGCGTGGCCGAATGGTGCCGCATGATCTGACGTCGACGCTTTTCGTCGACCACGGCAAGAACCCTGTCTTGTTCCTGTATTTGCCCTGTCTGGACGGTGCCGTAATGAGCGATAACGTCGGTGCCTACCTTCTGTGTGTCTTCGACCCGGAGCACGCCGCCTGGACCCCTAATTTCCCCGGTATCCCCTACCTGCCCCCCTGACTCCCCGTAGAAAGGTGTCCGTTCCAGGAAAACGACAACCTGGTCGCCCTCTTGAACCTGCCTGACATCGGTGTCGAGCTTGGCATCTTGGTAAATGTGGCGTAGACGCCTGATGGAAGTCTCGGTCCTGGTCTCGGTGTAGCCGGTGAACTCCGCACGGGGCAAGTCTCGAAGTCCTGCCCATCGCGCACTGAGTGTTGACCTGGATCTATTGCGCTGAGCGGACATCTCACGCTTGAAGCCTTCCTCATCAACTGAGATGCCGCGCTCCGCTGCTAACTCGCGAGTAAGTTCGAGAGGAAAGCCCCAAGTGTCGTGGAGACGAAATGCATCGGGCCCTGGAATCGAATCGGGGTGCCGAGCGACGATCTTCTCGAACTGCTCTGTGCCCTGCTCGATGGTACGTTGAAATCGTGCGACCTCCTGATTCACGCCGGCTCGTATCGAGTCGCGCTGTTTTCGTAGGTCTGGGTACGCCTCGCCCATCACCTCGGCAACGACATCAACCAAACCGCCAACCTGGGAGTGCATCCGCATGCGCTGAGCGTGCATAGTCGCGCGTCGAATCAGTCGTCGGAGCACGTAGCCTCGGCCTTCGTTGCTGGGGCCAATTCCTTCCAACATGACAAAGCAGGCTGCTCGAACGTGGTCAGCCACGATTCGCTCGGAAATCGTCGAAGGCTTCTCGGCCAGATTTCGGATCGAATTAATAATTGGTTCGAACAGGTCGGTCTCGAACAAGTTGATCTTGCCCTGCAATATGTACGAAATGCGCTCGAGGCCCATCCCCGTGTCAATCGCAGGTCTCTTGAGCGGTACCAGGGCGCCATCGGTTATGCCACGTTGGATCGACTCCGCGGTCGACGGTGGTCCCGCGAGATCACCGCGCTGGTCGTACTGCGGAAACACCAGATTCCAGAACTCGGTGAACCGTGCGCAGTGGTCCGGAAAGCAGTCGGGCTGGCCGCATCCGGCCTCGCGGCCACGGTCCCACCAGATCTCGGAATCGGGACCGCACGGCCCGCGACCGAGCCCCCACCAGTTGTCGCCGAGCCGCGTCACATGTTGGGCCGGGACGTCCGTCTTGGTGGTCCAGATCTCAAACGCCTGGTCGTCGGAGGGATGGACGGTTACGCGAAGTCGATCCACGGGCATGTGAAATCCGAGCGTCACCAGCTCCCATGCGAGCGGGATCGCGGTCTCCTTGAAGTAGTCGCCGGTCGGAGTGAAATTGCCGAGCATCTCGAAGAAGGTGTTGTGCCGGTCCGTTTTGCCGACCTCTTCGATGTCGCCGGTGCGCAGGCACTTCTGAGCGCTCGCCAGCCGGGGCGCGGGTGGCTTCCTCAAGCCCAGGTAGTAGGGCTGGAGCGGCTGCATTCCGGCCGAGATGAAGAGCGTGCTCGGGTCGCCATGCGGCACCAGCGGGGCGCTAGGCAGGACCAGATGCTCCCGGCTCGCGAAATGCTCTAGAAAGCGTGTGCGGATCTCATTCCCGGTCACGGGGAGGGCCTTAGCTTACGGTGCGAGCCGCTCTGTGCGCCAAGCGCCTCGATAGTTCTGGAAGTAGCGCAACCGGTCGTGGAGACGGTCCTCGCGGTTTTCCCAGAACTCGATCCAGATCGGGCGGAGCGCGTACCCGCCCCATGTTCGAGGCAGCGGCACTTCATCCGGATGGGTTGATGCAAACTCGAGCACGCGCCTCTCGAGCGCCGCGCGGGATCGCACGACGCGGCTCTGCGGAGATGCGAGCGCCGAGAGCTGTGCCCCGCGCGGCCGGGTGGCGAAGTACCTGGCGGAGGCCTCGCGCTTCAGCTTGTGCACGGTGCCGTAGACCCTCACCTGATGCCGCGTGACAGACCAGTAGAAGACGAGCGCCGCACGGCGGTCATGCGCGAGGTCGCGGCCTTTCCGGCTGTCGTAGTTGGAGTAGAAGATGAACGAGCCGTTCTGCAAGCCCTTGTACAGGACCACGCGCGCGGACGGTCCCTCTTCGCCGGAGGTCGCAAGCGTCATCGCGTCGGGCTGCGGCGCGCCGGCGTCCATGGCCTCCCCGAACCACTTGCTGAAAAGCTGGTACGGATCCTCAGGCGCTTCGTCTTCGAGTAAAGGCATCAGCTTGCCGTTTCTTCGGGCACGTATTTCCTCAGCTGCTCGAGCGCGGCGCGCTGCAGCCGGGAGACGTGCATCTGGCTGATGCCGAGCCGGCGCGCGATCTCTGACTGAGACATCTGCTCGTAAAACCTCATCGCCATGATCGCGCGCTCGCGGGGGGTGAGGTGCTCCATGGCCCGATCCAGCACGTCTCGCATCTCCACCCTGTCGAGCTCTGGGTCCGCACCGCCTATCTGCTCGGCGATGGAGCGGTTGTCCTGGCCATCACCGGTTGCGACCGGCTGATCAAGCGAGATCGGTACATAGGCCGGCCCCATCTCCATCGCGTCCGTCACGTCGTCCGGAGTGACCCCAAGCCGATCGGCTAGCTCGGTCACCGTCGGCTCCCGGCCGAGCTCGTTCTTCATCTGCTCGTTGACCCGGACCACGGACTGGTGCAGCTCCTGGAGGCGCCGTGGGAACCGGATCGCGGTGCCCTTGTCGCGGAAGTACCGCTTGATCTCCCCGGCCACGGTCAGGGTGGCGAAGGTGGTGAACTCGTACCCGAGGTCGGGATCGAAGCGCTCGATCGCCTTGATCAGGCCGAGGTAACCGACCTGCACGATGTCGTCGAGCGGCTCGCCGCGGTTCTGAAACTTCCGGGCCAGGAAATAAACGAAGTCGTGGTAGGAGTCGACCAGCTGCGCGCGAATGCGATCCCGCTCAGCGGGGTCGGTGGTTTCCTTGTACCGGCGGTGGAGCGCACGCAGCTCCTCGCGGGGCAACCGCGTTGAACTAGCCAACGTGTACTAAGTGTCCGCCGGTCGGGGATCAGCCTGCCAGGTGCTTGACCATTCGGAAGCTCACGTGACCGGTACGCGGCTCGATGGTCGGTCGAAAGTCATCGACGAAGCAGCGGATCATCTCGTACGCGAGCCGCTGCAGCTCCGGGTCGACCGTCGAGTCATGGGGGACCGCCGGCAGGGTGAGCGCGGCCCCGGTCGGCATCAGGTCGACGTCGACGACCAGGGCCCGGTTGGTCGCGAAGTAGGTGAGCTTGAGGTCCGCGGGAGTGCCGAGGTCGTCGGCCGCCGCGATCGCGCTGTCACACGCCTGCGTGAGCGCGATCGCCAGCTCATCGAGGTCCATCAGGCTCAGGCCGAGCTGGCCTCCCAGCGTTGTTGCGACGCGCTTGGCGACAGGGATGAAGGCTGATGTGGCGGGGATCTTCAGCTCAGCCAGGTTGCGCTTGGCCATGGGTCGTCGCCTATTCCTCCAGGTTGGTCGAAGCCTTCTGCATCCTGCGGGACGCGGCCGCCTCGAGCTCCTCTCGCTTGCGCTTTGCCGCCGCGACGCCGTCCTGGATCGCCTTGCCGACGGGGTGATCCGGGTCGGTGACCATGGTCCGCGCCCGCTGCGCCGCGTCCCGCGCCCGCTGCACGGGCTCGCTGCCGCTGAGCTCGATGGTCTTGCTGCGCAGGCTGTCGATCTGCTCCTTGCCGGGGCCCGACGCGATGTAGGCGCCAACCGCGACGCCCACGAGGCCGCCGAGGATGAACCAACCGAAACCGCCGCCGCCGTCTCTCTCGTCAGCCACCGCTAACCTCCTTTAACCGAACGAACAAGGCTCTGACCCGCCACCCTCGCTCCGTGCACCGCGGAGCTTATCCCGCGGCCTACCGCGGCCAGTCCGCGGCCGCCAGTCCTCAGGCCGACATTGACCCCCGACGTGATGTCGTTCACGTTCTCGATGGTCTGTCGCACCTCTGGCAGCGTCTCTTTCATCTCTTCGTTGGTCGTGTCGAGCAGCTCTTCCACCGCTCCAAGGGTTCCTCGCAGCCGGATCAACAACGCGGCCAGGGCGAGCGCCACGATCAGCGCGGCCACTCCGAACGCGATCCACATGAAGCTCTGGCTGTTCATCGACTGAATACCCCCCGCGCAGCGACCGCAAACACAGCAGCAATCTTAAGTGCGCGGGTTCGAGTGGTCCTGATCCGGCTCCTTCGGCTCGCGGCTCGGCCTGGGGACGAACCGCGCCAGCGGCTGCAGGAGCAGGGCGAAGATGAGGCCTGGCAGCAGGTCGGCCTGGCCGAGGCGGAGCGAGGGCAGCCCGAGAAAGTCCCAGAGCTGGCCGAGGCCGAAGCCGATCGCCGTCATGACCAGGATCGGAACGTAGGCGCGGCGGCGGTAGGGCAGGAAGGCGTAGCAGAGCTGGGACACGATGAGGACGAGGAGCACGGCCACGAGCAGCCCGGGCGGGATGAAGGTCACGAGGAGCGCCAGGGATTCCGCACGTTCGGGCCCAAAAGCGCCCTTCGAGGTGGCGCCAAAGGCGCCCTTTGCGCCAAAAGCGCCGAATCCGGGACAGGAGGTGCTCCCTCCGGGGTGCGGGGGTGGGTTGTCCTGAGCATGCTCAGGTGGGTCCCCTGCCTCGGCTCTCCAAGTCCCGTCGAAGCGGGCTTTTGGTCGGCCTTGCAGACTCCGGGGTCCCTTTCAGCGAGTGTTGGGCAACGCGCACATGCCCGCCACCCTTCGGGAGCACGGCCAATGCTACGACGCGTTCTTCGGCGGAACGACCCGTATGTGGAGCTCTTCCAGCTGCTTTGCCTCGACCTGGCTCGGGGCATCGAGCATCAAGTCCTGCATGCTCTGGGTCTTCGGAAAAGCAATGACGTCCCGGATGTTCTCGGTACCGGCGAGCAGCATGATGATCCGGTCGATCCCGGGCGCTACACCCCCGTGCGGCGGCACCCCGTATTCGAAGGCTTCCAGCAGGAAACCAAAGCGTTCCTCGATGGTCTCCTCATCCAGACCGAGAAGCTTGAAGACGCGCTTCTGCAGGTCGGGCTTGTGAATCCTGAGGCTGCCGCTCGCAAGCTCGTAGCCGTTGCAGACCGGGTCGTAGGCATGTGCACGCACGTCATAGGGACGCTCATCCACGAACTCCAGGTCCTCCTCATACGGCCGAGTGAACGGGTGATGCCCGTAGGTGAGGTTGCCGTCGTCATCCTCCTTGAAGAGGTACATCGGAAAGACCCACAAGAACTTCCACTCGTCTTTGTGGATGAGATTGCGGCGTCGTGCTACCTCCTGCCTGATCAGGCCCAGCACCGTCTCGGCGCGGCGCCGGCGGTCTGCGATCAGCAGGACGAGGTCGTCCGATCCCGCTCCAGTGAGTTTTCTGATTTCCTCCAGCTCGCGAGTGGAGAGATGCTTTTCGAGCGGTCCAGGCAACCACGCGAGCCCTTTGGCGCCAGCGCCGGTGGCGACAACGTTGAGCTCCTTCAGCTCCCGATCGGGCATGTTGCGCCCGCCTGGCACCGCGAAACCGCGAACCACGCCGCCACCCGCCAGGGCGGCGCTGAACACCTTGGCCTGTGTCGATTGCAAGGTCTCGCTGACGTCTGCGATCTCGAGCTCGTAACGCATGTCTGGCTTGTCAGTCCCGTAGCGCAGAAGTGATTCCTGCATATCGAGACGGGGAAACGGGAGCTTTAGCTCAACGCCGAGAATTTCGCGCCAGATCCGGGCGAACAGACCCTCCACGAGTGTGAACACGTCTTCTTCGTCGCAAAACGACATCTCGAGGTCCAGCTGAGTGAACTCGAGCGAACGATCCGCGCGAAGGTCCTCGTCGCGAAGGCATCGAGCGATCTGGTAGTAGCGACCGAGACCGGCCACCATGAGAATCTGTTTCAGCGTCTGGGGTGATTGCGGCAACGCGTAGAACTTTCCGGGGTGCAATCGCGATGGCACGATGAAGTCACGGGCACCCTCTGGCGTAGTTTTGATGAGGAGCGGGGTCTCGACCTCCACGAACTCGTGCTCATCCATGTACGCGTGGATGATCTTGTTCACTCGATGGCGCAATTCGAGAATGGCTTGCATCCGTGGGCGCCGCAAGTCGAGATACCTGTACTTCAGGCGAAGCGACTCATCGGTCTGGATGTCGTCTTCGACTGGGAATGGCGGGGTCCTGGCGAATGAGATGATCTCAAGCTCGTCTGCCGCAACCTCAACCTCCCCGGTCGGCATGGCTGTGTTCTCGGACCCGCCTGGCCGACGAGATACAGTGCCCTTGACTCGAACGACGAACTCAAGGCGCAGCTCTGCGGCGAGTGCTCTGGTCTCGAACGATCTGAAGACCACCTGGACCGGACCCCAGCGGTCGCGCAGGTCGATGAAGATCAGGCCGCCGTGGTCGCGCCGGCGCGCGACCCAGCCGTAAAGCTCGACCTCGCGCCCTTCGTCGGATGCCCGCAGCGACCCGCAGTGCGGCGCTGAGAAACCGGTCATGCGAGCCGCGTCGGGAGCTCTACCCATAGCAGCTCGGTCTGCTCGCCGCTCGACATGTCACGCAGCTGCGCGACCCTTCGCTTCGCCTCATCCGGTGTGAGCAGCACGACCCACCTTGCGCCCAGCTTGTTCGCGGAGCGCATCTTCGCCTTCAGGCTCTTCGGTGCGTAGTCCACCGCCACCGCGCGGACCGCGCGGCAGATGCGCGCAACCTCCGCGGCTTCAACTGCCAGGTCGCCGTCAGGAATGACGAGCACGTCTGCCGGCGGCCTTACCGGGATGCTGTCGATGGGCATGAGCTCGGTGACCCGGTCCACGCCCCCGGCGAATCCGACCCCCGGCGTCGCCGGCCAGCCCTCCGCTTCGGCCAGACCGTCGTAGCGACCGCCCGAGGCAAGCGCGTCCTGCTGCCCTGTAGCACCGCCTGGATAGAACTCGAAAACGGTGCGGGTGTAGTAATCCAGGCCGCGCACGAGGTACGGGTTGACGACGTACTCGAGGCTTGCCGCGTCGAGCAGGCGCCGCACCGAGGTCCAGTGCCCTGAGCACTCGTCACACAAATAGTCGGTGATGCGCGGCGCATCTTTTTTGAACGGCTGGCACTGCGGGACCTTGCAATCGAGCAGGCGAAGTGGGTTGCGTTCGAGGCGCAGCTGGCACTCGCTGTGCAGCTGGTCTTTCAGCGGCCGGTAGTAGGCTTTCAACCGCTCCAGGTAGGCCGGGCGGCATTTCGCGTCCCCGATCGAGTTCAGCTCGAGCCGCAGATCGCCCAGCCCGACCTCGTCCAGCCACCCGTTCGCCAGCTCGATCACCTCGGAGTCGAGTGCAGGCTCGGCCCCTCCGATCGCTTCGACGTTGAACTGGTAGAACTGCCGGTAGCGACCCTTCTGCGGCCGGTCGTAGCGGAACATCGGACCGATCAGATAAAGACGCGAAGGCTGCGGTCCCTGGTTCAGCCCACCCTCGAAGTAGGCACGCACGACGCCGGCCGTCGCCTCCGGCCTCAGGGCCAGGTTGCGGCCGCCGCGGTCGTCGAATCGGTAGAGCTCCTTGGCGACGGCATCGGTGTCTTCGCCGATCCGCTCGATCAACTCGGCGTGCTCCAGGACCGGAGTGACGATCTCCTCATAGCCAAACCTGTGCCCGACATCCCGCGCGGCCTGCTCCGCGGCGCGCCATCGTGGCAGGTCCGCCGGGAGGATGTCGCGAACTCCGCGGACGGCCTTGATCGGTTCGGAGCGAGGCATTGAGTGTTCGATTGTAAGAAGCACCGGGTTGAGGGGTTAAACTCTCGCGCCGATGACGACGACGTACATCCAGCTGATCACACTGGTCCTCGCATCGCTGGCACTGATCATGGGCGCGTACCTGCTGATCATCGGCAAGAGGCCCTGGCGCGGGGGCGAAACCGCGCAGGTCGCGCCGCGCGTCCGGCTTCTCGGCTTCAGCTACATCCTCGTCTTCGGTGCGGCCATGATCCAGATCATCGTCCAGCCGACCGGCATGCAGGCGGAGGCGCTGGGCGGCCTGATGGTCCTGGGCGGCATGATCGTGATTCTCGTCGTCTACCTGGAGGCGCGAGCCTCACGCCTCGCGTCGCACGAAGACCGCCTCGACCGGCGCTTGCGCGACTAGGAGGCTCGGCCTCTAGAGTCCGGCGGTTTCTCGGTTGGTGCGGTAGCCGACCGCCGCATTCAAGGCCTCGGTCAGTGCTTCGAGCCGCACCGGCTTGCTCATGTAATCGTCGAAACCCGCTCGCAGGCATCGGTCCTGGTCGCCCGGGCCCGCCATCGCGGTCAGCGCGATCAGCCGAGGCCGGTTGCCTCGTGGCCAGCGCCTGCAGATCGCTTCGGCGGCCGCGAGTCCGTCCATCTCGGGCATCAGAACGTCCATCAGCACGGCGTCGTAGGGCTGCTGGGCCACCGACGCAACCGCCTCCCGTCCCGTCGAGACCACGTCGACCGTGTGGCCCAGCTTTCCGACCAGGCGCTTCAAAAGGTTCTGGTTCAACGCGTTGTCGTCGGCGACCAGCACGCGCAGCGCGCCCGGCTCGACGGCCTGCGCCGCCTGCGGCTGGGCGCCCCGCCCGCCGACCTGGATCATCACGTCGTGCAGCGTGCGCGGCGGAACCGGCTTGGTCAGGGTCGCCTGGATGACGCCGCTGTCCGCGGCCGCCGCCTCCGCCCCGCCCGGCGCCGATGAGGCGATCAGCACAATCGGCATCTGCTCCGGACGCCGGAAGTTCCGCAAAGTCGCCGAGATGTCGAGACCGTCGACGTATGGCGGCCGGTGCTCGACGAGGGCGATGTCGTAAGGGCGGCCGACCTGGAGTGCGGCGATGGACTCTTCGGGAGTGACCGACGTCGCGTGAGCGTCCCATTGCTCGACCTGGAGGTTGAGGAGCCGCCTTTCCGTCGCGTCTGCCGAGACGATGAGCACGCGCATCGCTTCAAGGGTGAGCTGGGTCGTGGCCACGGACCCGGGCAGCGTCTCGGCCAACACCGTGAAGTCGAAAGTCGTGCCGGCGTCGGGTCCGGCCTCCACCCCGCCCTGCTCCACGCGCAGCTCGCCGTCCATCATGCTCACCAGCTGCTTGGTGGTGCGAAGACTCAGCACCGCCAGCCGGTCCCCGGGCTCGAGACGGTCGTAAGGACCCGTGACGCCGTCGAGGCCGCCGCGCAGGATCCTGGCCGGGACTCCGCGTCCAGTGTCCCGAATCTTGAAATGCAGGGCGACAAGACCACCGCGGTCCTCGGACGTCAGCTCGACGCCGATGCCGCCTCGGTAGGTGCGATCGACCGAGCCATGCAGGAGGGTGAGGAGGATCTGCTCGAGTCGCCGCGAGTCTCCGATGACGACGTTCGGCACGTCCAGCGCCGTATTAAAGGAAAGGTCGAGGCCCTTCGTGCCGGCAAGCTCGGCGACGATCGCAAGGCAGCTCTCGACCGTGGAGCGGATGTCGAACGGGTGCAGGGCAAGCTCGAACTCCCCGCTCTCCATGGTTGCCGCATCGAGCACATCATCGACGATGCGCGATACCTGCTCCGCGCCTGCCTCGACGATCGCGGCCAGCTCCCGCTCCTCGCTGGTCTCCGCCCCGGTCGAAAGCAGGCCGGCCGCCCCGACCAGCGCGTTGAGGTGGTTGCGCAGCTGGTGGCCCATGTCGGCGAGCAGCTCTTGATCGATCTGGAAGGTACGGCCGAGGTGACCGTCCTTGCTCTCGTCAGGTGGCTGCGGGTCCATCTCTTCGACCATCAGTACAGCCGCTCCATCGGCGGCTGCTGGCTGGGCGCGAACATCGAGCTCGAAAGCTCCACGCCGTTGCTCTGGAAGTGGGCGTTGAAATTGGACGTCGGGCCGGTCGCGGTGTGGTAGCCGACCGCGCGCCCGTCCGGGGTGACGGCAACCTGGTGAAAGGTGAACAGCTCTTGCAGCGCAATCTCACCGTCGACGATGCCCAGCACCTCCGCCACGCTGACGATCTTTCGCGCACCGCCGCGCAACCTCTCGGTCTGCACCAAGATGTTGATGGCCGACGAGATCTGGCCGCGAATCGCGCGCGAGGGCAGTTCGGTGCCGGCCAGCAGGACAAGGGTCTCGAGGCGCGTCACCGCGTCGCGCGGGTTGTTGGCGTGGACGGTGCTCATCGAACCGTCGTGACCGGTGTTCATGGCCTGCAGCATGTCGAGCGCTTCCCCACCGCGAACCTCGCCGACGATGATCCGGTCGGGCCGCATGCGCAGAGAGTTTCGGACGAGGTCGCGAATCGTGATCTGGCCACGTCCCTCGACGTTGGCCGGCTTCGATTCGAGGCTGATCACATGCACCTGGCGAAGCCGCAGCTCGGCGGCGTCCTCGCACGTCACGATGCGCTCGTCGGCAGGGATGAAACCCGAAAGGACGTTGAGCAGGGTCGTCTTGCCGGAGCCCGTGCCGCCGGAGACGATGATGTTGAGACGGGTCTGGACCGCGGCGTTGAGGTACTCGAGGATCGCCTCGTTCGAACCACCCGCGGCCACGATCTTTTCCGGCGTCAGCACCTCTCGACCGAACTTGCGGATCGTCAGGCATGGCCCGTAGATGGCGACAGGCGGTATGACGACGTTGACGCGCGAGCCGTCCTTCAGCCGCGCGTCGCACATCGGTTCCGACTCGTCGACCCGGCGCCCGATGGTGGAGACGATGCGGTCGATGACGCGCCGCAGACTGTCCTCATCCTCGAACGCGAGGTTTGTGAGCTCGATCCGGCCGCGCCGCTCGACGAAGATCTGCTCCGGCCGGTTGACCATGATCTCCGTGATGTCCGGGTCGCGAAGCGGGGCCTCGAGCGGCCCCAGGCCGATCACCTCGTCGAAAAGGATGTCGACGAGCCGCTCGCGGTCGGCCGCCGTGACGAGCGCCGCCGGCGGCTTGGCGCGGAAATGGTCTTCGGTCAGCTGGAGCAGGAGCCGCCTGATGCCGGCGCGGTTGGTGATGTCGATGGCGGCGGCGTGGCGGCGCAGCAGGTCGGCGTGAATCTCGGCCTTGGCGGCTGCCAGCGCGGGGCTGAGCGCCGCCGGCGCCTCAGTGGTGCGCTGGGTCTCGATCACCTGCTGCGTCGCCGCCCCGTCACGTGGGGCAGCGCGGCGCTCGACGGGCGCGATGCCGGCCACGCCGTCGGTCGTCGTGACCGGCGCGGCCACCGCCTCCTGGGGCGCGGTGACCGGCGTCTGCGGGGCAGTCGTGGGCGTCAGCTGGTAGCGGCGGTCGAACCGCTCCGAGAGCTTCATCGCGGCCTGGGCAGCGCTCGTTTGAGCAGGCGGCGGTGGGCGCGTGCCGCGGCTTTTTTCATGTCCGCTTCCGGATCGGACTCTGTAAGGCGGTTCAGGCCGTCGGCCGCCGAGCGGTCGCCGATCGTGGCCAGCGCCTTGCACGCGGCGAGTCGCACCTGCTTCGGCCACCGGCGGTCGTGCGCGATCCCGAGGAGCGGGGAAACCCGAAGCACGTCTCCGCGCAGGCCGCATGCCAGGACGGCGGCGACCGCCGCCCTCTCGCTGGTGGGCTGGCGCATCAGGGCCTCGATATCGACGTCGGACGCCGCCCGGGCGAGGGCGATCGCCAGACGGTGAAGCGGGATCTTGGTGTCCGAGGCCATCAGCTGCTCGACTGCACGTCGACCTCCAAGCCGGGCCAGAGACCGCACCGCCACCTCCCTCACACCGGGGTCGGGGTCCTCCACCAGGTCCGAGATCCACAGGGCCGACTCGGGAAGGCGGGCGGCGCCGCAGATCCGGGCCGCCGCCTTGCGCATGACCGGGTCGGGGCTGGCCAGCGCGTTGAGGAGCTCGTCGTGGAGCTCCGACCGCCGGAACAGCTCGTGGATCATCCAGTGCCCCATGACCCCGACGCCGGGGCGGTCGACGGCGGCCTGGATCACGTCGGCCATGACCTCAGGGTCGGCCAGCATCTCGCCGGCGCTGACGTTAAGGACCGCCGCCCGCTCTCCCGCGAGGGCGGTGTTAAGCACACGGTCAACGCGACCGGCTGCCCGGGATCGGCCGCCACCCCTAGGAGTGGCCTGGATCACGGGCCTTGTATTTGAGCCATTGCTGCGAAGCGGAGGGTCCATCTGGGGGGCGGTTGGTACAGTATCGGCGTTTTGAACGCCCGTGAGGTTCCCGAAACCTTACAGCGGGCGCGGGAGGAAGAGTCGCACCAGGTGGCCGCCGGCGGCAGCGGACCAACCGGAGAACAGGCGCCGTCCGCACTGCAGGTGCGGATGCGCATCCTGGAGATGTCTTCCGTTTTCTCGGAGCTGAGCGACGGCATATTGCGGGCCGTCGCCCGCCGCATGCGGCCGGTGTCGCTCACCGCCCGGGACACCCTTCGCCTGGGCGGCCAGGGCGGCGACGTGGTGATCTTCCTCGCCTCCGGCCAGGTCGAGGAGTCGGTGACCGACCCCAAGGGAAAGGTCCTCCTCACCCGGCGGCGGGCGCCCGGCGACCTCGTGATCCTCCCCGTCCCCCGCACCGCCGACCGCTACGTGACCAGCATCTACGGACTGACCGACTCCGTCCTCCTGACCCTGGACCGCGACGGGCTGCTCGAGGGGCTTGGCCCGAACCTGGAAAAGGTCGCGGTCACCCTGGACAAGCTCTGGGACCAGGAGCTGACAGCTGCCGCGGCCATCGAGGCGCAGACCGCCTCCAAGACCGGGGCGCCGGTCGTCGCCTTCTTCTCGGCCAAGGGCGGCGCCGGCACGACGACGCTGGCGATCAACACCGCGGCCGTCCTGGCGCGAAAGTTCCCGCGCCAGGTCCTTTTGATCGACCTCGCCGCGCCTTTTGGGCACGCCGCCCTTTTCGCCGACCTGATCGCGACCGGCTCCATCGCGAGCGCCTCGAAGGCGTCGCAGGTCGACTTCGAAGCCGTCCTCCGCGGCAACATCGTCAACCACCGCACCGGCATGGGAGTCCTGCCCGGCACTTTGCGGCCGGAAGAGGTCGACACCCTGACCGGGGAGCTGACCGGCCGCGTTCTTGACGTGGTGGTCGCATGGCAGAAAGTGATAGTGGTCGACCTCGGCACCTCGCTGGGTGAGGCCGGGCTCGCCGTCATCGAGCGCGCCGAGTGCCTGGTGGTCGTCGTACCGCCCGAGATCGCGGCCATGACCGACGCCCGCCGGGCGCTCGCGATCTTCCGCGACATCATGAACGTGCCCGACCACCGCACGGAGCTCGTGCTCAACCAGCGCTCTCCGCATCCGCCGCTCGACCGGGCCGCGATCGAGTCGATCCTCGGCCGGAAGATGTCGGTGGTCGTCGGCTTCGACGATTCACGTCCGGAAGACTCGACACTGGCCGGCGGACTCGTCCTGCAGCACGACCCCTCGTCGATGGTGTCCCGGGGCTCGACCGACATCGCACGAGTGATCCTGGCCAGCCTCAAGCTCGATGGATAGGCGCCGGAGAAAAACGCGTTCTCAGGCACTGGTCGAGTTTGCCCTCGCCCTGCCGGTGCTCATCGTGTTGATCGCTGGGGTGCTCGAGCTGGGGCGTGGGTACTCGTTCGCTGTCGAGACGTCCGACGCGGCGCGCGACGCCTCGCGATACGCGGCCGGCAAGACCGCCAGCACGAACGGACCGGGCCTGGCCGCGATGTGCAGCCTCGTCACCGCGGACCTCGCCGCGGTGACCACCAACATCTCGTGCCCCACACAGGTCAACCACGCGCCGCCGTTCGTCGCCGGCACCGACTACACGAATCCGGTGGCGGGCCAGGCGGTCGTCGCGGTGTACTGCGGGTCGAGCGCCAACTGCAGCGGGTCGGTGCAGACGCTCTACCAATCGGAGGTCGACGTCTACGTCTACTACGGTTTCAGCGACCTCAACGTTCTGGGGGGCGGGATCACGATCACAGGGTCGAGTCGCGCCACGACGGCGTGGTGAAGCGGCACAAACTCGGTCAGGCGTTACTTGAGTTCGCGCTCATTGCGCCGATGGTGTTTTTGCTCATCGGCGCGACGGTCGACCTCGGCCGCGGCCTGCTGATCTACACGATGCTGCAGGGCGCTTCGCGTGACATGGCGCGACAGGCGGTGTTGGGCTACTACAGCGGCTCGAACACGCTGCCGCCGGCGTGCACGACGCTGGCCACGCCATGCTCGCTCGGTCCGCTGACGAACGGAGCGCATCAGCTCGACGCGCTCGGGATGTCCGTCGTCTATCAAGACTCGACTGCGATCAGCAGCGCGCCGGCCTATGGCAATTTCGTCGCCAACGCCAACCCGCTTCAGCCGGGGACGATCACGCTCACGGGGGCGATCAACGCGAGCACGGTCTACGTCTTCGTCTACGAGCTCGATGCGGCCGCGGGCAATCCGAACCCTCGGTGGAGCTGCCCGACGTGCGCCGGCGCGAACGGGGCGGCTGTCCGAACGTCCGGGCATCAGCTGGTTGTCGTCGACCTCAAATTGCAGTGGAAGCCAGTGCTCAACACGCTGCTCGGCATCCCGAGCGCGATCACCTTCGACTCGCAGTCTGTGGAGAGGCTGGAGTATTGATGCGAGACCGCAAGACCGAGTCGGGGCAGGTTTTGGTCATCGTCGCGGTGTGGTTGGTGGCGCTTATCGGCTCGGCCGCGCTCATCCTGCTGACCGGTTCGGTCGAATGGCAGCGCAACCAGCTGCAGCAGCTCGCTGATGGGGCGGCCCTCGACTCCGCGCTCAAGATCGGCGTGGGGTGCAGCGCCGGATCGGCGAGCACGGTGATCACCGAGGCGGACAACTTCCTCGCCACGCAGCGCACGCGCACGGGCGCATTGGCGATTGGGGCCGGCTCATGCGCCGCCGGTTACACCGCAACCGACACATTCGCAGGCGGGCTCACCGAGACCATCCGCTATCCGTACCGCGCGCATCAGCAGCAGGTGGAGGTCAGCCTCACGGTTGCGCTGCCCATCTCGTTCGGCAACTTCGCGGGCACGTCGACCACAAATGTGACCAGGCGCGCGGTAGCTGAGCAGCTGAGCGGCTCGACGGCGGCGGTGACGGCCACGACACTTTCGTGCACGGGCGGCCAGTTCAACGTGGCGGGCAGCATCGTCGCGTCGAACACGATCGCTCTCAGTGGAAGTTGCGCGGTTTATTCGCACGATCGCTTCGACGCCGCGTCGAGCACCTACTCGGACCTGGGCAACGTCTCCGTCTACGCCAACGCACAGACCTGGATCGGCGCCGGCGGTGCGTGCTCGGCTGGTGGCAGCTCCGGGTCGAGCAATGCGATCTGCGCGGATGGGTTCGAGCTCTCGGGCCACAACGCAACCACATGCGGTACCAGCGGAGCCAGTGCCTTCCTCGCCGCCGGCGATGCGGCGATCAACGCCAATCCGTGCGCGGCCGGCGCCGGTCCGCAGCCCGTTGTTACGTCCTCGACCAACCTTCCGCCCGAGCCGAACACCGACCCCGCGGCGATCGGCACGCTGCAGGGTACCGGCGGCGCCGCCTGCACGCCGGCTGGCGTGTATCCCAACATCGTGGTCGGCGGAGTGACGGTCGCCACCGGCATGGCACCGGTTCCAGCTAAGGATGCCAGCGGCTTCTACCACTTCAAGCCCAGCTGCTATGGCTATCTCGACCTGACGAGCATGAAAAGCTTAGGCATCGCACAGGTTCAAATCGGGACTGAGACGGCCAAGAAGAAGAACCCGACTCTGAGCCTGCCGGCGGCCAGTACAGCCGGCACGCTGCTTGTCGCGACCGTCAACTCAGATCCGACCAACACAGCATTCACCGCGCCGGCAGGATGGGTGTCGGCCGCGGGCATCAACCAGGCCACCGCCGGCCGCACCGAGATCTGGTACTACCCCGACAACCCGGGCGGGATCACGACCGTCACGTTCACCACCGGGGTCAACGCGGTCGCCCAGCTTACCGAGTGGAGCGGCGTGGCCCTGGCCTCGCCGCTCGACCAGACGGGAACGCTGGCCCTGACCACAACCACCACGTCAGCGACCATCTCGACCAGCGGCCCGACGACGGAGGCCAAAGAACTGGTGATCACCAACGACGGCTTCAAGGTCAGTGCGGGCCACACCTTCACACCGCAGGCGAGTTGGACGAACGTGGTCAACGACGCGCCCAACGGCTTCGCCTCCGAATACCGGCTCGACCTCCCGGCAGCGGTAGCGAGCGAGACCGTAACCACCAGCCAGGCCAGCACCTGGTCGCTCACGATCGCTTCTTTCAAGCCCGCAGCTGTGGGAGCGGTGCTCGACCCGGGCTTCTACTACTTCAACGGGTCCGGATTCGCGGGCGGCGGCGGCATCTGCCTGAACGGGGGGACGCTGCTGGCGCGGGACGTGACGCTCGAATTCGTCAACCAGGCGGGTCTCTCGTCGGGGACCTGCGCGGCCGGCGGCGGTGCATCCTGCGCCGTGGCCACCTGTCAGCTCGGTTCCACGCCTTGCTCGATCTCCGTGTGCCCGCCGAACGCCGTCGCCGACTCGGCCGGCGGCGGTTACACATGGTTTGCCGCACCCTGCTCCCAGGCGCCGGCAGGTGACGCCAGCTGCCCAGGGTCGGCCTGGTGCGTGGCCGGGGACAGGTCCTGCTGGAACCTCCTGGTGTGGGCGCCGGGGTCCAATACCGGCCAGATCGCGATCAAGGGCCCTTCGGTCACACACTGGCTGCTCGGGTCCATCCACTGGCCGGGCACCTGCACCGACACGGTCAACGGCACCAGCACGCTGGATGGAACCATCTCCTGCGGCACCCTTTTGGTGTCAGCCGCGGCCGGGGCCGGGACTGCCGTGGGGAGCAATTACGGGATCAGCACCGCCCTGGTGGAAGCCGTCCTTGTCGAGTGAGTGCGAGTTGCATCCAGCCCCTTTTGGCCTTATCTGTTGCGCTTGAGCGTCCTTTTTGTGAAGCTTGCGCCCGATTAAGTGTCAATAGCCACCTCCGCACTGGCCCGTCCGCGTCGCGGGCGCATCTACATCGTGATCGGCGCGGTGCTCGCGGTGCTCGCCTTTGCCGCCGCCGCGACGATCGCCAGCCTCCCGCTGATCCAGGGCAACACGACCGGCACCCGGATCGTCGTGGCGAGCCATGACATCAAGGCCAGGACGCTCATCCAGGCCTCTGACTTGACGATCTCCAGCTTCAGCCCTGCCCCACCGCAGGCCTTCACGGCAGTCAAGGACGTGGCCGGCAAGGGCGCCCGGGTGGACATCCCCCAGGGCAGCCCGATCACGGCCTACCTCGTCGCGGCGAGCGGCGACCTCCTGAGCAACAGCGACGTCGCGTTCCTCCCAATCCCCAAAGGGTGGGTTGCCGTCACGGTTCCCACCAGCGAGCAGGTCGGCGTCGGCGGGTACGTCCAGATCGGTGACCGGATCACCATGCTGGCCACCATCAACACTGCGACGTTCGGCCAGAGTCCCGGAACGGCGGTGGTGCGCACGGTGTTTCGCGAGGTCGACGTGCTGAGGGTCGGACCGGCCAGCAACGGCCCGGCCGTCGCGTCGGGGGCCGTGACGAGCAGCCTCACGGTGCTGATGACCGCATGTGATTCGGAGTATCTGTTCTGGCTGCTGAACAACGCGACGATGAAGTACGAGCTCGAGTCGTACACCGACTACGGGAACCTGCCGACCTCACCAGACAGCAAATGCCAGAACGTCTCGGCCGCGACAGGCGTCGGCCCGAGGGATGTCGACAAACGCTGGCTGTTCACCTCGTCCCATTAGATGGGCACGGCGATCATCGTGGTCGCGGTCGCGGCGGCCATCGGGGTGGGGCTCGTGGTCTTCGGAACCCTTCGCTCGCAACAGTCGGCCGCGCCGGAAGAATCGGTTCGAGCCTCATACCGAACCCTCGCTGACGTTCGCGAGCAGCTGAGGCGGCGCTTCGAGCCGACCGGCACGCCGGTCTGGATCGCCGCCGAGCAGCAGACCAGCAAGCTTCAGCGCGACCTGGTCAGCGCAGATATCGAGCTGCGGCCCTATGAGTTTCGAATCATCCAGCTGATCGCCGCGGTTTTGTTCGGCGTGATAAGCCTGCTGCGATTCGGCTTCGGGCCCGAGTTTCTCGTCTTCGCGGTCATTGGTTATCTCCTGCCGTCGTTCTACCTGCGCAACCGGCGCGGGCACCGACTCCGCCAGTTCGACGCGGGCCTGCCGCGCGCCATGGAGCTGATCGCGAACTCGATGAAGGCCGGCCAATCGGTGGCGCAATCGCTGAGCTCGGTCACGGACAACGCAGGCCCTCCAATCTCGGACGAATTCGCGCTGGCACGCCGGGAGATCGAGCTGGGAGCATCCGTCGAGAGCGCGCTGAACAACATGGTCAGGAGGATCGGCAGCCACGACCTGCGCCTGATGGTGATGGTGATCACGATCCAGCGCTCGGTCGGAGGCGATCTCCCGGCAATCCTGGTCACGCTTGCGGACACGATGCGGCAGCGCGAGGAGATGCGCGCGGAGATCAACGCCGCGACGGCTCAATCGCGCGCGACGGCCCTGATCATCACCCTGCTGCCCATCGTCGCCGCCATTGCGCTGTACTTCATCGTCCGCGATTACTTCCGGCCGATGCTTGTCAACCCGCTCGGCTGGTTCATGCTCGGCCTGGCGGCGCTCCTGCTCTTCGTCGGAAATCTCATCATTCGCCGACTGACGGCGATCGTATGAACGCGCTGCCCCTCATCATCGGCGTCGGCGCAGCGCTCGGCGCTTACCTCCTGACTGTGGGCATCATCGCGTCGCGCGCAGCAGACGCCACGACGCTTGCCCGCGAGCGCCTTGCTCGCCAGGAGGTGGGGTTGGGCCAGAGTGCGGTGGCGCTGCAGCTCGAAAAGCCACTCAGGGAACGGCTGTTGGGCCCGATGCGCCGCTGGCTCGATCGCCAGATGACGCGGATGACGCCCGAGGCGCAGGCCGCGAACTTCCGCCGCCAGCTTGATTTCGTCGGCAACCCTCTCAACCTCGACCCCGCCGGCCTGCAGACGCTCCGCATCGCCGCGGCGGCCGCCCTGGGTGCAATCGGCACGGCGATCGGAGTGTTCATCGGCACACCGTTCGCGATCGGACTGGCGCTTGTCATAGGAGTGGCTGTCGGCTTTTACGTGCCCGTCGTGTGGCTGGACCAGCTCGTTCGGGAGCGGCGCTCGGAGCTGGAGGCTTCCCTCCCCAACGCACTCGACGTCGTCGCTATCAGCATGGAGGCCGGCCTCGGCCTCGATCGGGCGCTCGAACAGCTCGTGCGCCACCAGGACGACTCATTGACGCTGCTCGTTGCCCGGGCCCTGCGCGAGATCCAGCTGGGAAGGCCGCGGCCGGACGCGCTCGTGGAGATGGCGGAGGCGACGGGGATCGACGACTTCACCTCCTTGGTGCGCGGAATTCTCTACGCCGAAAAAACCGGCGTGCCGATCGCCCGCACCATCGCGGCGCATGCGGCCCAGATGCGGGTGAAACGCCGGCTCAAGATTCGCACCGAGGCGGCGCGCGCCTCGCTCAAGATCCTGATCCCCACGGTGGGCTGCGTCTTCCCCACCCTGTGGTTGGTCTTGCTCGGCCCCGCGTTGCTGGTCGTCCTCACCCTCGGCCACTGATTCACAGAGTGGAGCTGTAGCCCGGATTCACTCCGGGCGTCCCCAGGCCCGGCCCTTCCGACTCCAGGCAAGCCTGTATGTCAAAGGGGGGTCCCGCGGGGGGATCCTGATCCCCCCGCGCCCGTCAGGAAGGGGTTCATCTTGCGTTCCCGGTCGATCGTGGTCGCCGGGCCGTGTCCGCTGTAGACGATCATGTCGTCCGGCTGGGTTAGCAGCTTCGAGCGGATGCCTTCGAGTAGCGCGCCTGGGTCGGAGTTCGCGAAGTCGGAGCGTCCGATCGACCCGGCGAAGAGCGCGTCGCCGGTGAACAGGTAACCGTCGATCTTCAGCGTCACGCCGCCCGGGCTGTGGCCCGGGGTGTAGAGCACCTCGAACTCGAGGGAGCCTGCGCGATAGGGCTCACCTTCAACGAATGCCGTGACGTTGTCCAGGCGGGTCGCGAGTGGACCGAACTCTCGACGCAGCGGCTTCCCCTCCTCGATGACGTCCTTTTCGGCTTTGTGGACCGCGATCGGGACGGGCCCGAACGCTTCCCGCAGCTCGTGCAATCCCGCGATGTGGTCGATGTCCGTGTGCGACAGGAGGATGGCTTTCACGTTGGCGCCGCGGGCTTTCGCAACGTCGATGACCAGCTCGGGTTCGAGGTTGGAGTCGATCACCACAGCGTCGTGCGTCTCGTCATCCTCGACGAGGTAGGAGTTTGTGCCGAAGCGTCGGTCGGCGGTGACCTCGATGTGCACCGCCATGCCTAGGAGGCTTCGCGGGCGACCGTGTGCACGTCTTTCACGGCCTCGAGCTTTTCCATGAGGCGCGAGAGCTGCGCGAGCGAGTCGATCTCCACCGTGGTCGACACGACCGCCGTCTTGTCGTCATACACGTGGACCTCGAGCGCCGACATGTTGACGCGGTTCTCCGCGACCACTGTGGCGATGTCGCGCATCAGGCCCTGGCGGTCCCAGGCCTCGATCTTGATCGCGACCGGGTACAGGTGAGTGGCGCCCGATTCCCAGTCGACGGGCACGACGCGCGCCGAGTCCTGGGCGTTGACCGCGTTGATGCAGTCCGCGCGGTGCACCGTCACTCCCTTGCCGCGAGTCGTGTAGCCGACGATCGCATCGCCGGGGACGGGCTGGCAGCAGGTGGCGACGGTGGTCAGGATTCCCTTTTCGCCCCGCACCAGCACGCGGGGCGACGGCTGCGCCTGGGGGATCAGCGGGATCGTGCGCAGGTCCCCGCCAGGCACCTCAAGCGCCATGCGCATCACGACGGAGTGTGGTGACAGGTCGCCGTACCCGATCGCCGCCATGAAGTCGTCGATCGTCCCGTACCTGTGCAGGGCCGCGATCTCGAGCAGCTTCTGCTCCGGTAGATCGACCAGGCTCACACGGTGCATGCGGCGCAGCTCCTTGTCGAGCAGGTCGTGCCCTTTGGCCACGTTCTCCTCGCGGCGCTGGCTCTTGAACCACTTGCGAATGCGCTCCTTGGCGGATGCGCTCTTGACGAAGTTCAGCCAGTCGCGGCTCGGGCCGTGCGGGGCCTTCGAGGTCAGGATCTCGACGATCTCGCCGTTTTTCAAGTCGTACTCGAGCGGCACCATGCGGCCATTCACCTTGGCGCCGATGCAGTGGTGACCGACCTCGGTGTGAATGCGGTAGGCGAAGTCGACCGGGGTCGAGCCGGTCGGGAGGTTGATCACGTCGCCTCGCGGCGTGAACACGTAAACCTCGTCCTGGAAGAGGTCGACCTTGACCGTGTTGAGGAACGACTCGGCGTCCCCCACCTCGTTCTGCCACTCGAGCAGGCTGCGAAGCCAGGAAAGCTTCTGGTCGAAGCTCGCGTCCTTGCCGCCTTCCTTGTACGTCCAGTGGGCCGCCACGCCGAACTCGGCGACCCGGTGCATCTCCTGGGTGCGGATCTGGATCTCGATCGGCTCGCCCGTGTGGGTGATCACGGTGGTGTGGAGAGACTGGTAGCCATTTGACTTCGGCATCGCGATGTAGTCCTTGAAGCGGCCCGGCATCGGCTTCCACAGCGAGTGCACCACCCCGAGCACGCCGTAGCAGTCGCGCACCGACTCCACCTGCACGCGAATCGCGGACAGGTCATAGATTTCGGAGAAGTCCTTGCTCTCGCGGGTCATCTTCTGCCAGACGGAGTAGATGTGCTTCGGCCGGCCGGTGATCTCGGCCTGGATGCCAACCTTCTCGAGCTCGCGGGCGAGGATCTCGCGCAGGTCGGAGACCAGCGTCTCGCGCTCGTGGCGCTTGCGCGCGATCCGTTTCACGACGTCGTCGTAGGCCTCAGGCTCGAGGTTGCGTAGCGAGAGGTCCTCCAGCTCCCACTTGATCTGGCCGATCCCGAGCCGGTGCGCCAGCGGCGCGTAGATGTCGAGCGTCTCGCGCGAGATCTTCCGGCGCTTTGCCTCCGTCAAGGGCTCCAGGGTCCGCATGTTGTGGAGGCGGTCGGCGAGCTTGATGAGGACCACCCGAAGGTCCTCCGCCATCGCCACCATCATCTTGCGGATGTTCTCCGCCTGCTGCTGCTGGTCGGTGCGAAGGGAGATCCGGCCGAGCTTGGTGACCCCGTCGACCAGGCGCGCCACCTCGGGGCCGAACTCACGCTTGACCTCCTCGGCGGTCAGGTTGGTGTCCTCGACCGTGTCGTGGAGGAGGGCGGCGGAGATCGTCTCAGCGTCGAGCTCGAGGTCGGCCAGGATCGCGGCCACCTCGAGGGGGTGGTTGACGTAGTCCTCGCCGGACAGCCGGTGCTGGCCGTTGTGCGCGCTGGCGGCCCTCTCGAAAGCCTTGCGGACCATCGCCTGGTCGCTCGGGTCGAGGTGGTCGGCGATCCTGAGGAGCTCGGAAACCGTCACTTTGTGCCTGGCATGAAGTTTAAGTTCGGTATCTAGCTTCCCCCTTCGGACCAAAACCTAGACTTACTGCCCGCCAGATGAGTTCACAACGGACGGTTTTGGGGCTCCGGATCGGCCTTTCGGCCGGCGCAGCACTGCTCATCCTGGCGGGCGCCTCGCTGAACGCGAACGGCCGCGACCGGCCGGCGCTCGCTTTCGCCGCCGCCGCCGGGCTCCTGGCCCTGGCGGCGGGGGTGGGATTTCGGAACTGGCGGCTGGCGGCGCCGTTCAGCGGTGCGTCGCTCCTGTTCGCGTTGGGGATCGTGCAGTTCAGCCCGCAGCAGCGCGACCTCGTGCAGCAGGTGCTCGGCCTGATCTTGCTTGGGATCGGGGGGATGCTAGGCGCCATCGTCTATCGGAGCTTCGGTGACGAGCTCCGCCACCGGCGCGCCGAGCTCGATGGCCTCAACGCCAGGCTCGCCCAGAAGCATCAAGCGTTCCTGGCCGCGACCTCAGACGTGAATGGAACCCAGCCTGACGATACGAATGCGATCACGCTCGGCATCGCGGCCAACGTGGGGGCCGATTTCGCGTGCTGCTACCTCGGCTCTGCGGATGGGCGACGCTTCGTCCCCCAACCCCCAGGCCTCGGCGTCGAGCGCCTCCGCCCGCAGGCAGTCAACCGGCCACATGGCAACGCCGGCTCGTTGCTGGCTGCCATCGAAGCTCGCACGACGTTTAGCGCGCCGGACGAAAACGGCCTGGTCGAGCTCATCAACTACCTCCCCGACGACTTCCACCTCCGTGGCCTCATCGCCGTCTCGATGCCGATCAGCGACCACGTCGGCGGATTCGTCGTTCTCGGCAAGACTGGGGGCCCCTTCAGCGACGACGAGAAGCGCCTCGCCGCAACGCTGGCGGCCCGGGCGGGCGCGCAGGTGGCGAGCGCGCAGCTCGTCGCGCTGACGCGACACGAGTCGGCTCGCTACTCGCTGATGAACGAGCTCGTAAAAGAGGCCTCTGGCAAGACCATGAACGAGGTCCTCGAGCTTGTCCTCGGCCGTGGCTCCGAAGTGATCCGGTACGACACAGGGCGTGCGCTGATGTTCCAGGCCAACAACACCTACGTCGTGCTCGACGGCAGCAGCCCCTCGGAAGAGCCGATCGATGGGCCGCTCATTCGCGTCCATGACGGCGAGACGATGCTGCGCAACCTGGTCACCGAGGACGAGGGAATCTACAGCGGGCTGCATCCCGAGCGTTTCGGCGGAACCGTGAACGAGGCGCTCACTCCGATCCGCGGAAAGTCGGGCGTCATCGGCGCGCTCTGTCTCGGCCGGCGCGGGAACATGGGATTCAGCCAACAGGACATCGCCGCGCTCGACGACCTCGGGTCGATGGCCGGGGTCGCGGTCGAAAACTCGCGCATCCTGCAGGTCGTCACAGGTCAGGCCTCGCGCCTCGACACCGCGCTGGATGCCCTGGGCGAAGTGTCCGCGGCGCTGACCACCGTCACCCAGGGATCGAAGGTGCTCGAGCAGAAGACGCTCGAGGCCGCCATCCGAGTCCTGGCCGGCACCGCCGGACTGCTGACCAGGAGCACCGCAGAGGGACATCAGGCGGCGATCATGTCCGTCGGATTCCCGGCGAGCCTGGAGGGCATTGAGTTCCAGAACGGGCAGGGGATCGTCGGCGCCACGATGCTGAGCCGCCGCGCGACCGAGGTCGCGGACCTCGGCGCGCACTTTGACCTGGTCTCCCCTCCGGACCTCGCCGTGAACGGCCTGCAGGCTGCGATATGCACACCCATGCTGGAGGACGGTCAACTCTGGGGAACGCTGTCGGTTTTCGACAGCAAGAAACGCGAGTGGACGCCCGACGACCAGCGCGTGCTGGCGACGCTCGGCAACCAGGGCGTGGTCGCAGTTCGCAACGCGGAGCTCTACGAGAAGAACGAGCGCAGCATCTGGGAGCTTCGCAACCTCCAGGAGGCGCTGCAGGCCGCGACATCGACCCTCGACCTCAATCAGGTGCTGCAGCAGGTTCTGGCCGGTGCGGCAAAGGCTTCATCGGCCCAGATCGGTTGTCTCGCCCTGGAGGATGAGGGCAAGCTCATCCTGAAGGGCGGCTTCGGCACCGATCATGCGACCGCTGAGCGGCTTGCCTTGGGCCTTGGCGGCGACATCTGCCAGCGCGTGATGGAGACGGATGAGGCGGTGATGGAGTCGATGGAGCGCCAGTCCACGGACGACAGCCCGCTCAACCCGCGCGCCGTGCTCTGCGTTCCGATCACGCTGCGCGGGAAGCCTTTCGGCGTGGTCTTTCTCGCCAACTACCAGGTCGGCCACGCCTTCACCGCCGACCACCGCAACCTAGTGACCGAGCTCGCGACGCAGGCTGCGGTCGCGATCGACAACGCTCGACTCTTCAAGGATCGCGAGGAAGTTATCCTGGCCTCGCTCGAGGCGCTGGCCAACGCCGTCGACGCGCGCGATCCCTACACAGCGGGCCATTCGGAGCGCGTGACACAGTACGCGCTGATGATCGCGCGACAGATGCGCTATTCGCCGAAGGACCAGGACGCGTGGGTGCGGCTCGAGCGGGGGGGCCGGCTGCACGACATCGGCAAGATCGGTGTGCCCGACGCGGTGCTGCAGAAGACCGGCAAGCTCACCGGTGCCGAGTTCGAGAAGATGAAGAGCCACCCCGTCGTCGGGTTCAACATCCTGAGCGGTCTGCGGATGTTGACCGACGAGCTGGTCATCGTGCGGTCGCACCACGAGCGGTACGACGGCAAGGGGTATCCGGACCGGAAAAAGGGCGACGAGCTACCGATGTTCGCGTGGATCGTCAGCGCGGCGGACGCGATCGACGCGATGACGTCGGACCGGCCGTACCGGCACGGGATGCCGCTCCAGGCCGCGGTGGAGCAGGTGGGAGCGGGGGCCGGGACGCACTTCCACCCCGACGTGGCGGAGGCGGTGCTCGACGCTGTTGCCTCCGGAGTGCTCAAGTTGATCCCCCAGACGTCGATGCACCCCGACGCGCCGAAGCTCGGAGCGTTCGAGAACCCGACGGCGTAGAAATCCTCGGATCGTCCGGACGGTCCGGCGTTTGCGTCGCACTTGGAGTGGCTTCGTCCGGACTATCCGATGGTGTGTTGCTCTTAACAGGCCCGGTTGTCGCAAGGCGCCGCGGGACTGATGCTCGAAGCCATGGCCACTAGATCGCTGCCTCAGGTCGAACTGCGGCACGGCCCGTTCACGGTCGAGGATGCCCGGCAATTCGGCATGCGCTGGGACGATCTGCAGACAAAGTTCTGGACGCGTTTGAGTCGCGGCCAATATGCCTGGGTCGGCCTCCGGGAGGATCCGGAGCTGAAGATGCGAGCTGTCGCACAGCGTTTGCCGGCCGAGTACGCATTCTCAGGTCTCACCGCGGCCTGGCTTTTGGGCCTTGACGTAGCGTGGTGCGAACCCATAGAGGCAACTATCGGACGTGATGTCCCGGTTCGGGCTCGGGCTGGAGTGAGGCTGAGACGAGCGGCGCTCCCTGAGTCGGAGGTGATCATCCGGCATCGGTTCCGGGCTACGTCCGCAATGCGGACGGCGTGTGATCTGGGAAGCCGTTCCGATGCTGTTGAGTCAGTCGTCGCGGTTGACATGGCCCTTCGTGCGGGCTTGGTCACGGTGCCCCAGCTCGCGAGTCACATAGAGAAGCACGCGGGGGCGAAAGGAATCAGGAGGTTGCGGCGTGCCGTGCGAATGGCAGATCCGCGAGCCGAGTCACCGATGGAGACGCGCCTCCGGATTGTGTTGATCAGAGCGAAGCTGCCGCGTCCTTCGGTTCAGGCCAAGCTTCGAGACGCAGCCGGGAACTTCGTAGGGCGCGCGGATCTCTATTACCCGGACCGCAGGTTGGTCATCGAGTACGACGGCGAGAACCACAAGGACCGGATGGTTGCCGACATGCGCCGGCAGAATGCGCTCGTGAACGCCGGATATCACCTGCTCCGCTTCACCGCCGCCGACTTTCGAGCGCCGCGATCAGTGGTCGCACAGGTGCATCAGGCGCGCGCCCTGTTGCCCATGCACCCGGTTAGTCCGGACGAAGCGCCATGAACTCGGAGACAAGCCCCGCATAGGCCGGACTATCCGGGGTTGTGTCAGGGACTCAGTACGCCTTCGCCAGGGAGACTCGGAACTTTCCCGGCTTGCCGCATACCAGGCACTTGCCAGACGTCGATTCGTCAATGGTTCGGATCGTCACGCCGCCCGCTTCGGCCTTGATGCGGGCTTCGTCGTCGGGTTCGCCGCACCAGTGCGCCCAAACGAAACCGCCCCGATTGCGGAAGTGCGCGACCACCTCGTCCAGTGTTTCGAGCTCGAACGTGTTGTCGTTGCGGAATTTCAGAGCGCGGTCGAACAGTTTTTTCTGGAAGCCTTCGAGCTCAGCGGTCAAACGAGATGCGATGCCTGAGACCGGCACGCTAACTTTCTGACGCGTCAGGCGGTCAACCATCTCCACATTTCCCGCATCCGCGTCACGCGCTCCGACGTTCAGGCGAAGTGGGACGCCTTTCAGCTCCCAGTGCGCGTACTTGTCGCCGGGCCGTTCGTCGCGCCAGTCCGCCCGGTGGCGGATTCCGGCGGCCTTCAGCTCGGGCGCCCAGCTCTCGATGAAGCGCTCCACCTTGGCGCGCCCTTCATCGTCGCGGAAGATGGGCACCACGACGACTTGTATGGGCGCGACTTTGGGTGGAACGATGATGCCCGAGTCGTCACCATGCGCCATGACCAGCGCTCCCACCAGGCGCGTGCTGATGCCCCACGACGTGGAGTAGCACAGCTCGCGTTCGTTCTCCTTGTTCGAGAAGGAGATGTCGTAGGCGCGCGCGAAGTTCTGGCCGAAGTAGTGCGAAGTCCCCGTCTGCAGCGCCAGGCCATCGCGCATGAGACCTTCGAGGGTCAGCGTGTACACGGCCCCGGGAAAAGTTTCGGCAGGGGACTTTTTCCCGGTCAGCACGGGTATCGCAAGCCAGTCCTCGGCGATCGAGCGGTAGTAGCCGAGGATCAGAGCGACCTCCTCCATCGCCTCCTGCGCGGAGGCGTGGAACGTGTGGCCCTCCTGCCACCAGAACTCCCGGCTGCGCAGGAACAGGCGCGAGCGCATCTCCCACCGCACGACGCTGTTCCACTGGTTGGTCAGCTTGGGCAGGTCGCGGTGGCTCTGGATGTAGCGCTTGATGAGCGGACCGATGATCGTTTCGGACGTGGGGCGCACAGCGAGCGGCTCCTCAAGCTCTTCCATGTTCCCGCCCGCACTGGTGACCCACGCCACCTCGGGTGCGAATCCCTCGATGTGCTCGGCCTCTTTCATCAGGTACTCGCGCGGGATCAGCAAGGGGAAGGCCCAGTTCTCGTGCCCGCTCTCCTTGATCATGTCGTCGAACGCTCGGGTGATGGCCTCCCACATGGCCCAGCCGTACGGGCGGACTACCATCATTCCGCGCACTCCGGACCAGTCGGCCAGCTCGGCCTTGCGGATCACGTCCGTGTACCAGCGGTCGAAGTCGACCGACATCTTGGTGACTTCTTTGACGAAGTCCTGCTGCTCTTCGATTTCCTGTTTCATGCGTTTTGCTCCCGTGGTTGAGTAATCAGACTCGCGCGACGCCCGGCGGTGAAACCAGCCGGGCTAGGACGGGAGCGGGGCGGCGTGCTCGGCTGCGATCGCGTCGATCTCAGCCAGCAGAACCGGAAGCAATTCTTCCTGGGGCACGGTCTTGTAAAGGGTACCTTTCTTGAAGATCACGCCCTTGCCGCGGCCGCCGGTGACGCCGATGTCGGCGTGGCGCGCCTCGGCCGGGCCGTTGACCACGCAGCCCATCACCGCGACGGTGATCGGCACCTTGAGCCGGGCGATGTAAGCCTCGACCTCTTTGACCATCGGCACCATGTCGTACTCGAGCCTGCCGCACGTGGGGCAGGCGATGAGCGTCGGGCTCTCTTTGCGGAAGGCCAGGGTCTTCAAAATCTCATGCGCGACGCGCACCTCTTCGCGCGGATCGGAGGTCGCGAGCGAAACGCGGATCGTGTCGCCGATCCCCTCGCTGAGCAGGATCCCCATCCCCACGGCGCTCCGGATGCTGCCCGCTTCGACCGGGCCGGACTCGGTGACGCCGAGATGGATCGGATACTGCCGCGCGGCGGCGAACTTGCGGTTGGCGAGGATGTTGGTCCACACGTCGGTCGCCTTCAGCGACACCTTGATGAACCCTGGACCGTAGTCCAGCTCTTCGAGGATCTTGCAGTGGCCGAGCGCGACCTCGACCATCCGGTCCGCCGTGCGCTCGCGGTCGTCACGGTCGATGTGGTGCTGCTCACGCAGGCTCTTGTGCACCTCTTCGGGCAGCGAGCCCGCGTTGACCCCGATGCGGAAGGGGATCTGCCGCTCCTTCGCCGCGGTGACGACCTTGATCACCTTTTCACGGTCGGGGATGTTGCCGGGGTTCAGCCGCAGGCAGTGCACGCCGGCCCCGATCGCCAGCAGCGCGAGCGTGTGGTCGTAATGGATGTCGGCGATCACCGGAAGCGGTGACTGCTTGACGATCTCCCTCAGCGCCTCGGCCGCCTCGCGGTCCGGCACCGCCGGCCGCACGATCTCGCAGCCGGCCTCTTTCAGCTCGTGGATCTGGCGGACCGTGGCCTTGACGTCGCGCGTGTCGGTCTTGGTCATCGTCTGGACCGCGATCGGCGCGGCGCCCCCGATGACAACCGATCCGACCCGGACGGGAATCGCCTTGCGGCGGGTGACCAGCGCCATCAGTGCGATAGTCCCGGGAACTGCCCTGTCGCGATGCGCTGGATGTCGAGCGCGCTGATGAAGATGGCGAGGGCGATGAGCGCCGCAACGCCGATCCTCTGGAAGGTGAGCTCGGCAGCCCGGTCAAACGGGCGCCGCCGCAGCACCTCGATCAGCACGATGGCCATCCTCCCGCCGTCGAGGGCCAGGATCGGCAGCAGGTTCGTGAAGCCGAGCGCCACCGATAGAAGGGCGACAAAGAAGATGTACGTGCCGGGACCAAGCGAGACCGACTGCGCGGCGACATCCGCGATTCCAATAGGCCCGGTCACGCCATTGGGGCCGAACACCCCACCCGGCACCTGCCCGGTGACGAGCTGGCTGAGGCCTTGCACGATGTTCGCGATCGCGACGAACGGGAACTTCACGCCGTCGGTTACCGCTTCCTGGGCCGTGATGATGGGCAGCACCCGGAGGCCCATCTGGCACACCTTGCCGGTCGGATCGCACTTCGGCGTCACGACGGCCGCGAAGCCCTGCCCGTTCGGATGAACGCCGGTGACCACGATTGAAGAGTTGGGCGCGGCTTCCTCAGCCTTCCTCAGCTGGTCTGGAGCGGTGATCGGCTTCCCCTCCACCGTCAGCAGCCGGTCGCCGGCCTGGAATCCGGCCGCCGCCGCGGGCGAGCTCGGGACCACCAGCGCGACCTTGCCCGGGTCGCCGTTGACCTGGGACAGCATCAGGCCGGTGTACAGCACCATGGCGACCGCGAAGTTGGCGGCGGGCCCGGCGGCCAGGATCACGAGCCGCTGCCAGGCGGCCTTGTGGTGAAACCCGTTGGGGTCCTCGAAGTCGCCGCCTTCCATGCCCCCCATGCGGACGTAACCCATGATCGGTAGGGCCCGAATCGCGTACAGGGTGCCGCCGCGGGTCGTCGACCACAGCCGGGCGCCCGCCCCGATCGAGAACTCGATCACCCTGACCCCGAACAGCTTGGCGAACGCAAAGTGGCCCGCTTCGTGCGGAGCGATGAGCAGGAGGAACATCCCTCCGACGCCGACGATGACCAGGATCCCGTCCATGTGGCCCTCAGCCTACCGGACGAATCCCATCCAGTTGCCGGACATAGGCCCGGGCCCACGAGTCGGCCTGGAGGATCTCCTCCAGCGTCCCGCCGCAGCCGGGGAATGCGTCGAGCGCCCGCTCGACCGCCCTCACGATGCCGCTGAACTGGACCTCGCCGGCCAGGAAGGCGTTCACCGCCTCCTCGTTGGCCGCGTTCAGGACCGCCGGGTGGCCACCGCCTTTCGCCACCGCCTCACGGGCCAATCTGACGCTGGGAAAGCGAGCTTCGTCCAGGTCGTGAAACTCCAGGCCGCTGAGCTCGGAGATCGCCGTTGGCGGGACGGCGCCGGGCAGGCGGTCCGGGTAGGCCAGCGCCACCGCGATGGGCAGGCGCATGTCAGGCCTCCCCAGCTGGGCCTTCAGGGAACCGTCGACGAACTCGACCAGGGAGTGGACCACGCTCTGGGGATGGATGCAGACTGAGATGGCGTCCAGCGGTAGGCCGAAAAGATGGTGCGCCTCGATGATCTCGAGGCCTTTGTTCATCAGGGTCGCCGAGTCGACGGTGACCTTCGGTCCCATCGACCAGCGCGGATGGTTCAGCGCCTGCTCCACGGTCACCTGGTCCAGGTCGAGCTCCGGGTGGGCCCACAACGGACCTCCGCTCGCGGTGACGATCAGGCGGCGCACGTTCTGGCGCTCCTCTCCCCACAGGCATTGCCAGATCGCGCTGTGCTCGGAGTCCACAGGGCGGATGCCTTTCTCGCCGGCGAGCTTCATGACGAGAGCGCCGGCCATGACCAGCACCTCTTTGGTCGCGAGGGCGACCTCCTTGCCCGCGCGCAGGGCGGACATCGTGGGCGACAGCGCTCGCGCACCAGGGATCGCCACCACCACGAGGTCGCATCGCGGATCGGTCACCATCGCCTCGACCTTCGCGTCGAATTCCGGCTCCCCGGCCTGGCCGTGCACGAGGTGGGGCGCCTCTCGGTTGGTCGACCGCACGCCTTCAGTCAGGCCGAAGAGCTTGAAGCGAGCCGGGTTGCGGTCGATCACGTCGAGCGTCTGCCGGCCGATCGATCCTGTGGCTCCGAGCACCGCGATGTTGATCGGTCGCATTTACAGGGGCCCCCGCAAATTCACGGCAAAGCCTCTGAATTTGTGGGGATCCTCATGTCAGGAGATGGAAGACCGTCACGTACAGGTACACGAGGATGGGCGGGAACAGGATCGAGTCGAGACGGTCGAGCACGCCGCCGTGTCCGGGGATGAGATGGGATGAATCCTTCACGTCGGCGAGTCGCTTCATCTGCGACTCGACCAGGTCCCCTATCTGGGCGCTGACGCCGACGAGCAATCCCAACATGAGAGCGTGCACCGGAGAGATCCCCAGGACCCCTGACATTCCAATCACCATGACCACAACTGCTCCCACCACACCTGCGATCGCACCCTCCACCGTCTTGTTCGGGCTGATCGCGACAAAGAACGGATGGCGGCCGATCCGGCTGCCCACGAGCAGCGCCGCCGCGTCGCAGGCGATCACGGCGAAGATGGTGAAGAGCGTCCACACCAGGCCATTCGGCTTCGACGTGTAGAGCAGGAGGTAGAAGTTGAACGGCATGCCGATGTAAAGGGCACCGGCCACCCCCATCGCCCACCGGCTGAGTCCCTGCCTTCTCCCCGGTACAAAGAGAAAGGCCGCGAGGCCACCCACCAGCGCGAGCGCGAGCACCAGGGTGACGTCGACCTCTTTGAGGACGGTCCCGCTGAAGGCGAAGAACGCACCGAGCGGAAACAGCAGCCACGCGGGCGCGCGCGAGCCCATGCCTTCGGAGAGCCCGTTGAACTCCCAAAGGGCGAGACCGCCCAGGATCAGCACCAGCGCGTAGACGCCGTAGAGGCCGGCTAAAACGAGCCCGATGACGGCCGCCAGGATCACCGCCGCGCTGAGGATCCGGACCATCAGCGGGCTCGGCTTCCAATTTGTCATCGGCGCATTTCTGGTTGTCAACCAGCCCCTCCGTCGGCTGCGCCGACACCTCCCCATAAATGGGGAGGAGCCAGTTCCGCACTCTCAGCTTCAGGGCGGGCGCCGAAGCGGCGCATGCGCGACGCGTAGTCGGCCAGCGCGGACTTGAGGTCGTCGGCGTCGAAATCGGGCCACAGCGTCTCCGTCACGACCATCTCGGCATACGCGCCCTGCCAGAGCAGGAAGTTGCTCACCCGCCGCTCGCCGGCGGTCCGGATGATCAGGTCCGGATCGGGCAGATCGGGCTGATACATGCGCGCCGAGATGGCCGCCTCATCGACGTGTTGTGCGGCGAGGCCGTCACCGATCAACCTGCGCACCGCATCGACGATCTCCGCGCGCCCTCCGTAATTGAGACAAACGTTGAGCACGCCGTTCTTGTTATTCGCCGTGCGCGCCATGGCCTGGTCGATGCGGTCCCGCATTCGCGGCGAGAGGTCATCCGTGCGCCCGCTCCAGACGATGCGCACGCCGCGCCGGTGCATTTCCTCGATCTCCCTCTGCATCGTCTCGTGAAACAAGCGCATGAGCGCGCGCACCTCGGCCCGCGGTCGGGACCAGTTCTCGGTCGAGAAGGCGTAGATGGAGAGCACGTGGACGCCGAGGTCCTCGCACGCCTGGAGCGCGCGCTTGATGGCGCGCACGCCGGCCCGGTGCCCGAAGCTGGCGGGGCGGCCGCGACGGCGGGCCCAGCGGCCGTTGCCGTCCATGATGATCCCGACGTGGCGGGGGACCTGGGAGTCCAAGGGTGAAATATGAGCGGAAACCTAGGGTTTCCGCTCATCGGGCCGCTTCGCGGCCCTGCTCACCTTCCTAAAGGTTGCGATTTTCATTTAGTAGTCGAAGACCTCGGCGACGTCCGGCGTCCATAGGAGCTGCGGGTCGCGGCCGAGGTGCACTCGGCCGCCCTGGCCACCTTGGCGTGGACTCAAACCTCCATCACTTCGTGTTCTTTGCGGGTCGCTAGGCCGTCCACTTTTTCGATCTGGCTTTCTGTGATCTTCTGGAGGCGACCCGACGCTCGCTTCGACTCGTCCTCCGGGACGTCGCCGTTCTTCTGCATCTGCTCGATGCGGTGCA
>WNGL01001188.1_pt1 | contig 52781 bp, 54 predicted proteins | sample 5400591 | NCBI WGS metagenome assembly WNGL01 (sample SAMN13153377, study PRJNA577476) | soil metagenome | isolation source: 80 cm soil or saprolite under Garry oak tree replicate 1 | place: USA:California | collected 2016-06-15 | reverse complement strand
GATATCCTGCTTGGATCTGGCCCAGGGCGCGCAGCTGGAACTCGGGCTTTGTCTCGTTCTTCAAGAACAATCGCCAAGCCTCTTTCACGGTCAGCATTAGACTGTCGTAGGACTCTTGGACGAGCCGGGCATATTTTTCCCTGAGACTCTTCTTCTCACTGTTCCAGGCACGCTGTCCCTGGACGGTGTGGAGGTACCGGCTGACTGCTGACTGGTCGATCCCGAGGGAGGAGGCAATCTCAACTTCCGAGAAGCCCATCAGAGACAATTGGTAGACTTTCAAACGTCGTTCTCTCGCCTGCCGGTTGGTAAAGCCCTGCGGCCTTCCAGGCTGACGGGTATGATTTTCCGGCGCTGATTTCCCTCTCAATTCTGGGTTCACGTATGATTTTCCCTGAACGAGTGGTTCCTGTTCCTCATCGCTTCTATTTCCGCCCAGGTCTTCTGGTATTGAGCTCGTAATTGGTGGCGCTTTGTCACGCAGAACCGGGGTGTTTTGAACAGCTCGAAGTTGAGCTTGTTCGCCTGTTCCAGGAGGTCGAGGACCCGAAGGTAGTCCTTCGGACTCATATCGTCGACCGACATTGGCAGGCCTGCCTTGTCGCTGTTGACGGCTCGGCTGATATCTTCCAGTGTGAAGCGAGGTTGATCCTTCGTCTGTCTCGACCCCAACCCTGGCATCTCCCTAACCTCTACGCTTTGATGCAGCGTAAAAAAGTGATGGTGAAAGAGGAGAGGTCGCAGTGGCGCCATGGTGAAGACCCGCCTGAAACTATTCCTCGCCTGTTCTGTCCTTCTCCGGAAGAGGCCGTCGAATATTTTCTCCGGCTGGCTATCCTACCTCTCCTGCTTTTCGACTCCGCCTGACTGCCGTCTAGGCCATGTCTCTGGTGCCTCGAAACATGAGAAGGTCCTTCATCATTGCCAAGCAGCACTGTCCCAAGTGTGACCTCTACAGGGATCACATGCGTATTGGGGTGGAAGAAGAGCGAACGGACAACCCCGAGGACACTTACATCAAAGTGGAAACTTGGGTTTGCGACTTCTGTGAGACCCTGCTGAAGAAGAAGACCCTGGAGCACAACCCCACAGAAGAGCGAATGATCGTAAACCGATTGTTGAAGCTGAGCAGTGACTACGAGCAGATTCGCCACTCTACCCTGACGGTGGAGGGGGACAGGGTGAATCTGAGCCTGAGAATGTACCCCTGGGAGATTGTGAAAGCAGTGAGACGAGTCGAGAAGGCAAAGCAGACCGGGTTTGGATTCTGCCGGCTGAGTGACATTTGGAAGCTGGAAAAGTACGGGCTGGACCCTCTGAAGAAGGAGGACGCGCCGTTGCTCTATGTTCGACCTCTGTCGAAGTCTGAGAGGAGGACCCGGGCCATCAACGGGGTCCCGGCCAGCGGGTGGAGGTGAGTAGTTGGTTAGTCAGAACATAGAAGACCTCTGGTGCTATAGCTGCGACAACAAGACCATTCACCAAATCTGCTACATGAGCGAGCTCAACTTCACAGGGAAACTGCTGATCTGTACCCTCTGTGGTGAGACCGTCAAGCAGCCGGTGGTCGGCCAGGCAGGCTGCTGCTGGTGAAAGACCTCGTCTGGATGTGGCTGCTGGACCTCCACCCACCACCTCCCACCCTTTTCCCTTGGGGGAACCTGCCAAAACTTCTTACATTCTTGCAAGAGGAGAGCGAACGAAATGTCTCTCGTCGAAACCCTGGTCGGAGTCGCCGCGGGTTCGGTTCTAGGATTCGCTTTCTCGGTCATGGCCCAAGACTTTGTCCTGAGGAGGCAGAGGACCGAGACGGTCAACGAGCGCGTCTACAGCCCCCTCTACGACGAAATCACCGAGGCCGTCGAACAGTTGAAGCATTATGATGGCCTGTCTACCCAGGAGTGGGATAGGGTTTCCAAAAAGGACCACTTGACCTACCTGATCGACGGGAAGCTCCGGGAAGACTTGAGACGCTTCTACGGCCCTACCGACAAGCGTCTAAACACCAAGGCTAACACGTGCACCGATCACTATCCTGCGCTTGTCACGGCGGATGCTAACCAGAGGTTGCAGGACAGAGCCACGCCTACAACCGGTAGCGAGGTCTCACAAATTTCGCAGGCTGTGGGCTGGAACCTCCACCGCGGTTCCATCCGGGAACACCAGATGGCGAGCTACTCCCAGGCCTACGACAAGCTGAAAGCGTTCTCCTCGGGTTTCACACATGGAACTCTTGCTGAGTATTTCGATTGGTGGGAGGAGAAAAGTCGAAAGGACACCCAGCTAGTTGAATACAGGGAAACCCGGGACCAGGCCCTCAGCGAGGCCGAGTCTCTGCGGGACAGGCTCGCTGCGAAACTGGGAGTCAAAGACTACCGGAAAAAGGGAGAGGGCTGAACGTGTCGACCAACGGCACGGTCAGCCTGTGGCTGTCGAATAGCTGGAGAATATGGTGTTGAAACTGGTTGAGCCCAGGGCTGCATTGGCCGCGACACCGAGGGTCAGTGTGAAAGTGCCTGATGTTGTGCCGGGTGTCAGCATTAGGCAGCCGGTTACCCCGGCTGCTCCAGAACAGGCAGATGTTCCAATTCTGGAAGAGAAGTCCCAGGTCAGCGATACCCCTGTTGGGAGGTTCGGGTTGGTGGTCAGCGACTCGACGCCTGCAGTGGTACTGTCGACTATCCAAATATTGGTCAAACCCGTGTCGGTGATGCTAATTTGATGATTTGCCGAAGTGGTTTCTTGAACGTCCCCCCATGTCAAGGCCACCAGCGTACCGCCGTTCTGGACGTCATTGACTGTCATGCCCGGTGCTCCGGTGATCGTGACGGTGCTGGGAACGACGAAGTTGGAGAGGAAGACCGCGACCACTGTTCCAGTTACCGTTATCGCTACGATGGCTGCTGCGAGGAATATCCTGCCAGTTCTGGAAAGCCGCATGTTGGTTATCGGGTTTCGAAGCTTCATGTTTCTTCATTGGACGGCGTCCACGGCTGGATAGCTAAGACCATGGGTGGTTTACGGGTCCGGCCCCGCGTGGCATGGCCCAGAACTGGGCCAGCCCATTGGTGTTCAGTTGAGGGTTGAGCGTCGCGGGGGCGAGCTCCTCCAGACAATGCCGAAGAACCCTGGTGTGCGAATTGTCGGTGGTTCCATCGTGGAACCGCCGGGGATTCCAACTCTGAAGCAGCTGGGTATTGAGAAGCATGAGGCTATGCGCTGGCAACAGATCGGAGAGTTCTACCACAGAGCGTAAAGGAAGATTTCCCCGCGGCTCTGGAGACTGCCGACCAGCTTCTCCTGTCGCAGCCAGGCCAAGGCCCTCTTGAACTCTGAGAGTGTAAGCTTGCTATTGTTGTATAGTTGTTGGCGGCGGAGGTTGGGTTCGGGTCCTAGCCGTGCTTTCAGCAAGATGAGGAGGAGTGTGAGCTCTGGATCCCGGCGGAGCAGGACTCCGCGGGTTAGAGCCTGAAACTCTCGAGGAGTAGGGTCCTGGTCCACTGGCATGAGCATCCCCGCCCCGCACCGTTCTCTTGTTACGACGACCGAGTATAGTCTCCGGTCTGGCGACTTGCCACGTGGCATGTTGACATTTCCGGTATGGTCCAGAGGACCTGTGTGCCGTGCTCCTGCATGAGTCGGATCAGCTGGAGGCTGACCTGGCAGAGGTCGCAGTAGTCAGAGGAGGAGGTGTCCGGTAACGGGTCCGTACAACCCCAGCACTCTTTCACTGGGACTCCTCCTCGGCTCTTCTTGTCTCCCGGGCCCGGGGTGCGCTGTGGCCTAGGACTCTTCCCCAGATGTCGACAAGCTCACAAGAGTTCGGGTCGTCCCAGGAGGGCCGGTGTTGCTCCCCGGCCTTGATCCGCTGGTGGCAGCGCAGGCAATCACCCAACTCAGAACCCTCCTTCCAGCTCCCAGAAGTTCGCGCCTCCACCAGAGGACCCGCAGCTGGTGCATTGCCAGAACTCCAGCTCCTCGTCCAGGTCCAGCTCGCAGGACCCACACTGAGGACAACGGCTAATCGGCTGCCAAGACCAGGTTACGCTGGCTGTTTTCGACATTACTACCGGATAGCCGTATGGTTATCGGAATATTTAAGTTAACCGATAGGCTATCCACTTGGCAACATGGTAACAATAGAAGAAGAGGTCAGGCTGATCCTCGTCGGCAACAGCCTGAGGGTCGCCATTCCCAGCAGCATAGTGAAAGCCCTCAAACTGGAGAGGGGACAGAGCCTGATGGTGAAGACCACGGACCATTCGATTCTTCTAACGCCGATAGCGAGTAAGAAAAAGGGGTAGTAAACCCAACGGTACCCAAAACCTAGAAAGGATTAAGGGGCCAGACAATCGTGCTGGGGTTCCTAGGACCGGTCGTTTCTTGAGTAAGGACCTGGACAAGGCGTGGCGTGAGAGGCTTGTCAAGAATCATCTGGACCTTATCATTCTCCGGCTGTTGAAGATGAAACCCCGTTGGGGTTACGAGGTGAACTTGGAGATTCGGGACAGGTTCAAGGTCTACCTGAGCGCTGGGACGCTGTACCCGCTCCTCCATTCTATGGAGGAGAAGGGGTATCTTCAGGCTGTCTGGGAGGCGGAGGGGGGTCGGGGACGCAAGGTCTACAGGATTACTGAGAGAGGTGAGGATTTCCTAGGGGCCGGGTCCCGGGCGGCGGAAGAGTTTTTGAAGCGGATTCAGTACGAAGTTGAGATAGGGCCTTTCCAGCAGAAACATGCCTAGGCAAGATGCTTTCGGTTGAGCAGCTACATTCGCCGTTTCTGGTCCTATCTTGGAAGGAATGAGACTGCCAAGGGCCTCTTTCTTGTCGGAGTTGTTCTTCTTGGCGCCATTGGTATCTGGGCGGGAATCAGGGTTGCCCTAGGTACAGAGTTTCCGGTGCTTGTCGTTTCGTCGGGGAGCATGTGCCAGCGGGACTCTAACCCAACAGTTGACAGGTGTACTCTCGCCATCGGCGACCTTATAGTTATTAGGGCACGGGATCCGAGCACGATAGTTGCTAGTAATGTTACCACCGCCGGCGTAGAACCTAACGGTTCCATAATCGTGTTCAGGCCTCCTGCTCTATATTCGAATAATGACCCGAACTTCCTTGTCGTTCATCGGGTCATAGCGAAGTCCCATACCAGTCAAGGTTATTTCTTCGAAACTAGGGGGGACGCCAACGGTCAGCCCGGCGCTTGCAACTGCCTCAATGCCAACGATCCTTGGGACGCAATCGGGGGGGGAGTCCCTGCGGCGAACGTGGTCGGCGTCTTTCAGTACACTGTACCCATCCCGTATCTGGGTTCCACAATTCTTGCGATTCGGGGTTTCATGTACAACGACGTGACAGGTCAGCCACGGCCCGAGGGGCTCGCGGTGATTGTCCTGCTAATAGCGGCCTTGTTTGCGTTTGAGATCATTGAGCCCTCTAAGAGGAAATCCTCATCGCCGGACAAACAGGCTCCGCCCAAGATTGAGACAGACAGTCCTATTGCAGGTGAGGGCCCTGACGCGCCTCCAGGCACTGGCTAGTTCCCTTTCAGCAAGAAAGCGGAAAGATCGCGGAAATCTTCGACCAAACCCCGGCAACGGTTAGGTTTCCGTTGACGGCACTATTTCTGGGTCTTTTGGCGAATATCCGCGAGGTCTTTCTCAACGGCGACTATTCGCTTAGGGCAGTTCGGACAGAAGGCCGGCAGTTGGGAGTAGATGTTGGAGGTAAGCTGAATGAAGGGTTGGATCATCTGGCTCATCGCCGCAGCGCCCGGTTCTGCAGGCATCACCTTGGAGCGTTGTTCCAAGTCTTTCATCTTGCCCCCGAGGATTGTTAGGACTGGGCATTCGCCAAGGCCATAAACGCACTGGTTATCAGAATCCGACTCCATCTTCGTCCCAGGTCAATTCAGAATAGCTTGATTAATACTTGCTCTCGGACCTTGGCCAGGAACCCCGGCCATGAAACATGACCTTGCAAACATGATTGTCATCGTTGACGGTAGGGTGGCTGGGGTTTCGGGGGACAAGTATCTTGGAGCCCTGATTGACCTTGGGGGTTCGAAGGCCAGTCTCGACAGAGTTGCTAAGATAATCCAGAGCTGCTTGCCAGGGACTCGGAAAGTTCAGGTTAATGTTTCGTCGGTCGAGAGAGGAGAAGTCGCTGCGAAACTCGTCAGTGTTCGGTCCGAGGAAGAGGTCGAACAACGGAAAGGCGGAATTGTCAAGGCTTCGGTTCGACAGTGCTCGAAGATGCTCCGTTTATCAGAATGGGCTACAGGTTTTGCAGCTTCTACTATAGACACGCTTCTGGACGCGGAATCGCATGTTCACGGGCATTCGACAAAAGAGGTCGAGCTCCACGAGCTTGGATCCGCGGATACCCTCGTGGACGTTCTAGGAGTAGCGTATCTTGCCGACGAGCTTGGACTTGGAGGGCTGGAATGGTGGTCGACCTCCCTATCCGTGGGTAGAGGAACGTCCCATTTTTCAGGCCGTGATTATTCAAACCCACCTCCGGCAGTTGCCGAAATACTTCGAGCCCATAGGGTCCCGATGAGCCCTGGCAAAGTGGAGCAGGAGTTGACAACGCCTACTGGGGCCGCAATAACTGTCAACCTTGCAAGGAACGTCTCAGATTTCTACCCGACAATTCGTCCGAGAAAGATAGGCTATGGTGCCGGGTCGAGAGAAATCAAGGAAGTTGCTAACGTTCTCAGAATAGTCACAGGGGAGCGAGTCGACCGGTCTCACTCTCATGACCAAGTTGTGGTCTTGGAAACGAACCTCGACGACGTTACGGGGGAGGTAATCGGCCATGCGATTGAGAGGGTGATGGAGGCTGGCGCACGCGATGTTACAGTAACCCCTGTTTACATGAAGAAAAACCGGCCCGGCCACATGTTCTCTGTTATCGTCGACGCGGGGAGGTCTGAGGAGTTGGCTAGGGTCATAATGGAGGAGACTGGATCCCTGGGTGTTAGAGAAATCCCCGTAAGGAGGCACATCACCCTTCGAACTACGGGGAAACGCGTACTTCAGGTGAAGGGAAATCAGTATCCCCTTAAGGTCAAGTCAGTCGTAGACGCGGAAGGTCGGATTCTGAGAGAAAAGGTTGAGTACGAGGACCGGAAACGGGTGGCCCGCAAGACAGGCATGAGTATCCTAGAAATCGATCATCTGACAAAGAAGGACAAATCCTCGAGGTAGGCTTTTCTGCGAAAAGATAGTTCTCGTCTAGATTCTCGAGTCGCTCGTCGTCGCTCCCCGGTAACGAACCTTTCCCTTGTCGCTTCCCTTTCAGCTCTCTACCTAGTGTTTCGGCTTGTTCCTACATTTCCCATGCTCGGAATTCCAGGCGCAACGTTCAGGGCGGGGGATTTCCTCGCCCCATTATACGGAATAGTACTGGGACCCTTACTCGGCCCGCTGGCTATTGCCATCGGGACGATAGTTGGATTCTCTACTGGGGCCCCTCCAGTCTTCCTGGGCCTCGACTTCCTCCCCAGTGCTTCCTGCGCAGCCATAGTGGGGCTGGTTACTCGCAGGAGACAGGTTGAGTCGTCAATCCTGAACTCGGTTCTGATCCTTGTCTTCCTATTGTTGCCCTTTACCTCGATTTTCATCTCAGTGGGAAACTATCTCGTTCCCTACGTGTGGTTGCACCTCGTAGGGCTCGCCCTTCTGGTATCTCCCATCGGGAGAAGAGCTGCCGAGGAGGTCACAGCCGGTTGGAGAGGTTTCAGAGAAAACGCCCCCAGCTATTTCCTAGGCCATTTCTGGGCCTATCTCGTCTTGGCTTTTGCAGGGACTATGGCTCAGCACATGATGGGCGGAATACTGACACAGCTAGTAGTAGGCATCAACTTTCACCAGATTCCAGGGAAGTATCATAGCTGGCAGGACTTTTGGACTTTCATCTTCTGGGTCTACCCGGTAGAGCGCAGCATAATAGCGCTGGTGGCAGCTCTTCTGGGATCAGCGTCAATCTTAGCTTTGAAAGCTTCCGGGCTCACTCATCGTCTTCCTTCTCTATGAGCTGCCCATCGCCAGAATTAGCGCCGTCAGGATTTCTTCTCCAAGCTCCTACGGCGAGCATGCTCGTTCTTCCCACGAGGACGGTGGTTTGTTGGGCCAAGAGCTTCCTTCTGAACAAGCTCCGAAAACTTGTCAGCTCCCGAGGCCAAGGACGCAAGGGCGAAGCTTGTAGTCTTAGCAGCTACGGTTCCAAAGGCGGCTGCCAGTCGTAGCCCAGAGGCGAATGCGGCCAGTGCGACGTCCTCAGCAGCTTGAATCGCCTCGGTAGAAGTCTCACCAGTCCGCTTTTTTGAGCGAGACGGGGCCGGCTTAGGATTGGGCTTTCGATTCTTCGTGGCTTGTTTGACCATTCGGGTCAATGTTCGACTATTTCCGATTCTATTTAAGATGGAACGAATTATTGCGAATCCGCAAGCTGTCTCGGTGTTGAAGTACGCTTGGCAACCTCGCATCCGACATGTCGCAATTCTCGAATGAATTTGGAAGCGGACGGTCAACCCTCAACCCGTAGCCAACCATTCGCACTCGTGGGCCTAGGGGCCAGCCAATAGTCCTCAAAGCTAAATCCAGCTGGGAAACCGTCAAAGTATACCGGTCCTTAACTAAAGGATGATGACTATGCCAGTTCCAAAACCCGCGTCTGAGGTTGAATCCGAGATATTCGAGTTCGCGAAAGAATTCGACCCCACCTCCGCTTATCTAAACGGGTTCAAGGAATACCTTGGAAAGCTCTTCATCCCATCCAGTCGAAACCTGGAGAAGTTTTCCCGTCGTGTAGAAGAGCTTAGACTCAAGGCCGAAAACAAATCCCAGGAAAAACTGCTCAACTCATTATCAGCCGCATACACCCTCGCCGAGCCCCAAGGAGTCCCGGAAAGCGTTCTCAACGCATACTTTGGGTACATGATCAAGGAAGGTGTCATTCCCAGCCACCTGCGCTCCCTAACCGGAAACGCGATTCGGGCAATGCAAATCGCTAGTGCCGAATATGCTGGCAAAGACTATCCTACTGGAATCCGAGTACTAACCCTAATCCGGTGCGAAGGCCTGCAGGAGATTCTCCGGACTGTCAAGAAGGAGACGCAGGACAAACAGTTGAAGGCTGGAATAGACGAGCTGTCTGAAGCCACTCGGAAATATGCGTCGATTTTCAGAGTCAACGGATTCAAGGGCCAGGCTTTTGACCAGTTGTACGGTCTGATAAAGAAGGACGGGTGGCCTTTAGGCCGAGAGAAAATCTACACGCAGACAATTCAACGCCTTTTCGATTATCCAGAAACTCCGGGGCAGGTTGAGGAGAAGGGCCTGCGGTACGTCGACCGGNNNGTCGACCGGGAGTTGCCCCGGTTTCAACGCCTAACCAAGAGACTAGCAGCGAAGTATGGAGTATCCGCCAAGGCTGAGGATGTCTCTAAAGCTATTCGGGCCGAGAGAGCCATCAAGCCGGCTGGGATTATTCCGTTTCTCACAGAATTACGGAAGAGGGCGGTGAAGGTGGTGAACAGGCAGATTGTGCGGGTCAACCCTAAGTACGACACGAAGGTGATCGAGACTCCCCTCTATCTTTCCGGTATCTTTCCCAGCGGGGGAGCTTTCTTCTACGATATGTACACGGACAACCCCAAAGAAATATTCATCGCCACAACGGATCCCCGTCGGGACCCATCCACTGCCCCTGGGGAGCTGCTTAACCTTCTTGTCCATGAGGAGTATGGCCATTGCGTCCACGCGTCCAACTCGTCGGCCGCTTACGGGGCCAAGCCTACTCTGACCGACCTTATCGGGTCTCACCTGGGGGCGATTTCGGAGGGAATATCGTTCCAGAGAGAGCTTGAGTTTCTGAAAGTCATGGAGAAGCTCCGAGCGGGGAAGGGCTTGGATAAAGATGAGAAGGCTTTGGCTGAATTTTTTGAGAAGTATGGAGGTGTGGAGACAATGGCCGAGGAGTATGAATTCTACACTCTCATGTGGAGGATAATCAGATTCCTCCGGGTAGTAGGTGATGTTCGCATCAACTCGGGGAAGCAGACCCTTCCCGAATTCATCGAATGGGCCCACAAGCGCACCGGGCTTTCGAGAAACACTGTGTACAACCAGCTCTTTCCAGCCCACGAGGGAATCGGCCCGGGTTACGCTACATCGTACGCGATTACAGGTGAGGCCATACGGGAGCTCCAGAACAGGGCGGTTCGAAACGGGAAGAAACTCGTTGACTTCAACACGTACGCGTGTTCCATGGGCTTTCCCGCCCGAACAGTATTCGAGGAACGTCTCGCGGCCTTCGCCGCCAGATAGGCGGCGCCTGCTAGGACCCTAGAGACCTAGACTGGATTCGCACATTGATTCCGCGGTCCTTGAGGCGCGAGAGGACAAAGCGGAACGAAGCCGGGTCTCCCGCGATTTTCTCAGGCGGAACGACACCCTTCTGTGTAACCATTCTCTTTGCTAGTAGAAGAGCCACGGAGGTGCAAGGGTACGCTGTGGTTCGAGCCATGGCAGAGACCCGCCGTCGTTTATCGAACCTGTCCAGCACCGAGTAGGTGATCAGCCTTTTCTTACCTTGAGAAGCACCCTCGACCTCAATTCGTAGGACGAGGAGGTCCTCACGAAATCCCGCTGCGAATGCTTGTCTCAATACTTCGAGGCTGACTCTTCTGGGTTCTACCTCTGACCCGTCAAGTCTAACCTTCTTGGTGCTGAAGAACCCCAGCCGGCGTAGAGCATTAACAATGTCAGCGTGTCCCGGGTAGCGGAGGGTGAACTCATGCATCTCCCGGACTTTGGAAAATGTTCTGGGAAGCGTTCCCAGACCATCGGTTAAGAAATACTCCAGTTTTCCAACCCCCGGGAAGTTGAGAAAGCCTCGTCCTGTGAGTGGCTCGACAATCCTGCTGGCTCCATTCTCGATAACCCGGACTGGCCGGGTGTACTCGTTGATCACGTCGTCTAGGGAGAAGACAACACGATAATTCATCGGGGGCTGAGGTTTCTCCGGTATGCCCCCGACGAAGATTCTGACCCTGCGCATCTCATCCATCTTCTGTGAGGCGTCGCCAACACACATGTTGGTGAAACCTGGTGCGACCCCGCACTGAGGGACTAGGGTGCATTTGTTGGCCCGAGCTTTCCGGTTGAGACGGAGCGGGTCTCTGGGGGTATAGGAGATGTCCACGATATTTTTCCCAGCATCGACTGCTTGTTCCAGCAGCTGGAACCCTATCCTGCCTGGGAGGGCGCCGCAAACGATGTCGGCTTCTTCCATTACCCTCCGCAAGACTTGCTTGTGGGCGATAGTTGCCTTCACTTTTGTTAGGTTCCGAATGCCCTTGAGTTGGTCTAGATTGTTCTTCTGGGCATCGACAGCTGTGATGGAGGAGAATTGATTGGATGATGCTAGATCCCTAACAATCTCTGACCCAACTTTTCCGCAGCCTACGACGAGGGCTCTCATGGTCGTCTCCCGCCGTCCGCCTGCGTAGGTCTTCTTAAAAACCCGAAGGGGTCGGTGGGAACGCGCTATGAGAAAATCGACCTGATGCTGTCGGCGGCGACCCGTGGTAGAAGTTTCACCAGTTCTTTCTTTCTCAGCATTCGGGCTATGACCTTTCCTTGAAAGTCCATGTCTCCCATTTCCTCAATCTCTGCCACGTGGTTTCTCAGAACATTGAAAAGGCGGTCCAGGGTCTCATCTGAGAGGCCCGCGAAAATCTTCCTGGCAAGATTCATTCTTCGAAGGTCTGATTCGAACATCTTTTTCCAGTTCAAGTCATAGTCTCGAAGAAACTTGACACCGTCATCTCCTTTAGCGGCTGCAAAGGAGGACGCGGCCTGTCCCGCCAACCGGCCGCAGCACCCGCCGATGACAATGCCTCCTCCAGTGGTGTGTTTCACCTGTCCCGCGGCATCACCAGCCACCAGGAAGTTGTAGGACCAGCACTTGGCTATCGGCCCGGATACTAGAACTGAGCCTGACTTGGTGGCGTCAACTGTCGCCTCGGGCCAGTGCTGGGCGACCAGCCGGTCGAGGAGCTTCTTGACGTTTCCTTTTCTCGAGGCCAGCCCTACCCGGGCGCTGTAGTCGCCTGTTGGAATGCTCCAGGCAAAGAATCCGGGAGCATTCTCGCTGCCAAAGAAAAGCTCGACCAGGTCGCCCTGCTTCTTCGCCCCGACAAGCTCGTACTGTAGACCCGGGAGGAGCTGGGACCAGTCTGGTGTGTCCAGCCCGGCTTGTTCGGGTAGGCGGCTGCCGGCCCCACTCGCATCAACCACGACTTTGCACGAGACCTCATCTCCGTCCTGAAGAGTGACCTTGGCAGACCCGTCTTGTTGTCGCTGAAACTTGGAGGCTCGAGCGTTGGTCTTGAGCTCTGCTCCCGCGGCGATGGCTTGCTTGGCAAGGAACTGGTCTAGTTTCATCCTGTTTAGGATGAGGGCGACGGGGTCTGGTTTCCTCACCTCCACCGGCTCGCCGGTTGGCGGGTGGAACCTAGCGCCGTGGACAAGGCGTTGGCTGAAACTTGTATGAGGCTCCAGGCCTAGGAGTTTGAGGCCTTTGAGGCTCACTACGCCTGAGCAGTGGCTGGGGACTCCGACTTGTGGATGCTCTTCTAGAATCAGAACACGTCTTTTGTTTTTGGAAGCTTCGAGGGCTGCTTCGCAGCCGGCGACTCCTGCGCCCACCACGACTATGTCATAGTCGGCCGCGAGAATTACCCGCCTGGGCTGTCAGTAGCCTTCGAACTCGATTCTGAGGGTTAACCCCTTCAGTTCTCGAGCTAGTTTCTTTACGACTTCGAAGTCGACGGGGCTGCGCCAGGGCCTCCGGCCGGTGAGAATGACCTTGGTTTCCCTGCTGCCGTCGGGCAGCCATATAGTGTTGATTGTTAGAATGGAGAAGGGGGTAAACAGTTCTTCGAGGAAGTCTCTTTCGTCTCCACCGTGGCTTAGAACCCTGACCCTTTTCCCAACACGGTCGCCGAGGCTTTTGGCCAGCTTGGCGCCTGAGGCCAGGAACGTGTCCATGCCTCTTCGGTCGACCATTAGGGCCATGATGTCGCCGGCTTCAACAGCCTTGTGAAAGGTTACGTCTTGTAATGGCGGGTTTTCTTTTTCGAGTTCGGTGATGCTTCTAATGACTCTAATGTCGAGGTCGCTGATTTGGCCTTTTCGAAGCTTTTCTTCGCAGCGCGAACAGAAGATTCCGCTCTTGACGCAGAAGTTGTCAAGTATTGTCTTGACCATAGTCTAGCTCGCCTCAACTCTCCCTGATCGGTCCAGTCCGCCTTTCGCCATCGCCATGACAGGCTGCTGGGTGAAGGGTTCTTTCGCTACTTCGACTGGTCGGACCGACAACAAGAGTTGGCCGCCTCCCGCTTCATAAAACCATTGCGGTGAGTCTTCTGTGAAAACAGCCAAATACTCTACCTGTTCCCCGGCATTTGCTGACCTTCGAGGAATGCTAGGAAATGAAGCTCTTCGAGTATGAAGCCAAGTCATTGGCCCAGAACCTTGGGATTCCGACCCCCAAGGGTGTTGTTGTCGCCACTAGCGAGGAAGCTAGAGATGCTCACAAACGGTTAGGGGGCGATGTGGTGATTAAGGCTCAGGTGCTGGTCGCGGGAAGGGGGAAGGCTGGTGGGATCAAGTTTGCCAGCAAGCCGGACGAGACCCGTGACCGGGCTGCTGAAATTTTCGGGTTGTCGATCAAAGGGGAGAAGGCCAAGAAGGTTCTGGTTGAGCAGAGGCTGGCCACGAAGAAGGAGTTGTTCGTGAGTATCGTTCAGGATAGGGCGAACAGGTGTCAGACAGTGTTAGCGTCTGCTCAGGGTGGAATTGATATTGAGCAGGTTGCGAGGGAGGCTCCGGAGAGGCTGGTTCATCACCGGCTTGACCCGGTGTTCGGGATGAGGTCTTTCGACGCCCGGGATGTGGCTTTGAAGCTGGGTTATGGTGGCCAGCAGTTGAACCTTCTGACGGACCTGCTTTCGAACCTCTACAGGCTTTCCGTGGTGTACGATGCGGAGCTTGTTGAAAGTAATCCACTGGTTGAAACCCAGGAGGGAAAGTTTGTGGCCGCGGACCTCCGGGTGACCATGGATGACAATAGTTTGTTTCGTCACCCTGAGTTCCAGGAGCGTTCCAAGGAGGTGAGTGGGGAGGTGTCCCCTCTTGAGGCGAAGGCTCGGGAGAGGGGTTTAGCCTTCGTGGAGCTCGAGGGGGATATTGGAATCATCGGGAATGGGGCGGGCCTGGTGATGGCAACGATCGACTTGGTGAAGTACTATGGGGGTAACCCTGCGAACTTTTGCGATGTGGGCGGCGGGGCGAATGCTGACCATGTGGCTGCTGCCTTGGACGTGATCCAGTCTTCGGAGAAGGTGAGGGCGGTCTTCGTTAATATTCTTGCCGGCATTACACGGTGTGATGAAGTTGCTAAGGGAATAATTGAGGTGAAGAAAGTGCTGGGGCTCAAGAAGCCGCTGGTGATTAGAATGTCGGGGACGAACCAGGAAGAGGGTAAGAGGATTCTGGCTTCGGGGGGCTTGACGGCCTTTGACAAGATGGATGAGGCTGCTAAGTTGGCTGCTGGGAAAGGAGGGTTCTGAGGATGCCTGTTTTGATTGGCCGGGAGACCCGCGCCATCGTTCAGGGGATTACGGGTAACCAGGGGTCCTTCCACACCCAGTTGATGCTGGACTATGGGACTAGGATTGGTGCGGGCGTCACGCCGAGCAAAGGGGGAACCAGTGTTCGCGGGGTTCCTGTTTACGACACGGTGGCTACTGCCCTTGAGAAGTATGATGCCAACGCGTCGATCATTTTCGTACCAGCGCCGTATGCGAAGGAGGCTGCTATGGAGGCTGTTGACGCGGGCTTGAACCCTGTTATTGTGATTACTGAGGGTATTCCCGCCCGTGATGCGATGGTTATGGTGGCTTATGCAAAGGAGCGGAACGCGGTTATTGTGGGCCCGAACACCCCTGGGGTGATTACGCCTGGGGAATCGAAGCTCGGAATCATGCCCGGTGACGTGTTTGCTCCGGGAAGGGTTGGTTTGGCCTCGCGTAGCGGCACGTTGACCTATGAGATTTCTCAGTCGTTGACCCATGCTGGTATTGGACAGTCGACCTGTTTGGGTATCGGCGGGGATCCCTTTACCGGGTTGAACTTTGTCGATGTTCTGAAGATGTTTCGGGACGACCCTGCTACAGAGTCTGTTGTGTTGATTGGGGAGATAGGGGGCTCCGCGGAGGAGGACGCTGCCAGATACATCAGGGAGACAAGTTATCCGAAGCCGGTTGTCGCTTACGTGGCGGGCCGGGCTGCTCCGCCTGGTAAGCGGATGGGGCATGCGGGTGCCATAATCACCGGGTCGGAGGGTACTGCGACGGCTAAGATTGACAGCCTCACTGCTGTCGGTGTTAAGGTGGCTGAGGTTCCTTCTGGCCTACCGCGATTGTTGCAGGGGCAGGCTCCGCCTGTTCCCCTGTGATATCTGAACTGTTACTTCGCGCCTAGTTCTCTCTTCTTCCAGCGGAGGTTGTCGCCGCGACAGCGTCGGCACCTGTAGGCGTTTGCCGAGTTTCGGGATCCGCATGTGCGACAGATCTTGTAGAACAACCTGTGACGCTGAGCCAGCTGCTTCTTGGCAACGTCAGTTATCGGCATGTCTGGAATCTGAACCAGCAGGTGTCTTCCGCCTCAATATATTGTTGCTGTTGTCTGGTCCAAGGAATCCGGCTAGAGTCCCAGTCAGTTGGACTGCAATCTCTTCCAGCTGAGTGATGGATAGTTCGTAGACCCTGGACTCGGGAATTCTCAGGGTGTTGAAGACGTCTCGGGCCTTCCCTGGCCCGAACTTGAGTTTCAGGAAATGGAGAAGGGCTCCTCGTACCAGCCTACGTCTTTGGGTGAAGACGCCTCGAACTATCTCATCGAAGACCTTCCTGTCAACATCATGTCGATAGGGTCCTGGCTCCAAGGCTAAGAGGACAGAGTCGACTTTGGGTTTCGGCTCAAATGCGACCCGCGAAATATCCATGAGAGTCTCGATTCTCAGCATTCGCTGAGCAGTGACGGATAGTCGTCCGTAGTCGGGGGTCCCAGGTAATGCCAGTAACCTTTCCCCAAACTCCCTTTGAAAAACCAAGTGTGCATTCTTGAAATTCGAGCCTAGGAGGAACAGGACCAGTTTTGATGATATGTAATAGGGGGGTGTCCCGACGACCCGGCTGAACTGCGGGAGGGCAACTTTGAGCACATCTCCCTCCACTACCTCCACAGACCTGCTTCCGGCGAAATCCTCGCGAAGATTGGCGGCCAAGCGGCGGTCCCTCTCGACTGCTATTACATGCCCCGCTTCCTTCTCAAGCAGGCGCGTCACAACCCCGAACCCTGCTCCGGGCTCAAGAACCGAGTCTTCTCGGCCGAGGTGGGCCGCTGAGACTATGCTGGTCGCGATTGAGGGGTCTTTGAGAAAATTCTGGCCCAGTCTCTTTGACGGGCGGTGAGGAGTGTCATGTGGGCCCAGGACACTAGACGGTCCTTGTGAATAACCTGTACTTTGTTTCTGTGCTGAGCTCTTCCATTATCCTTTTGGATAGGGTTTTGGGAATGTCCGTTAGCCCCGTCTTTTCCTGAATATCTTTGTAGCTGGTGAAGGGTTTACGTTCCCGAAGGTTTACTATCGACCACATGGACTTTTTTCCGATTCCGGGTAGAAGTTCCAGCGAGTGCATTCTCGGAGTTAGTGGTTGGGAATTGTTGAAGAAGTCGACGAACCGGGCCTCGCGGGCTTTGACCATTTCCTCGATGAGAGGCACGAGTTCTGCCTTGGCGTTGGCGGTTAGTTGGCTGTAGTTTATTCTACTCATGATCCGGTCCACTTTCTCTCTTCGTTCCCGTCCAATGTATATTCGCTCGTGGACGATGACCGTTGCGCCGACTTTGAGTTCTGCTTCTAAGAGGGTGAAGTGCTGTTCGCCCATTATCTGCACGGTGGGCACAACTAGGTGCCGGGATTTCTCGGAACTTCTGCCATAGGGGAGGTAGTCTAGGACGTAGGCGTATTCCTCGTAGAGGTGTCTTCTCTGTATGTACTCGTCTTCGTGTATTGCCAAGAATGGCTCTCCTCTTCTCCTTTAGAGAATAGGATGGCTCGGCCGGTTACCGTCGAACTTGTTAGCCCAGTGGAGAGCCATTTCTAGTCATTCTGAACGGTGCAGAATGTGCTTAATTCGGTTTCGGTCCTAAATAGACGAAGAACTACCGGTAACGCTTCATAATCTCCAGAATCCCGCTCAACTGTTCGGTGCTAACGAAGCGGCCTTTCACCGTCAGGAGGGCTCTGAGCTCCTCGACCGTGGAGGGTAGACAGTTGACGATTTGTATCGCATCGCTCCGTTCCAGCTGAAGCTTCGTGTGCAAGTCCTCAGTTAGCTTCGAAGCTTCCTTCGCCGGCAGCTTGGAGAATTTGCGGGTAAACTCTAGGGTTCGCCGTTGAAACTCTCCCAGTTCCTCTTCCTTGACCTCTTCGAGGATCGCCTTTGCCTCTGGGTTTGTGATGAGTTTCTCTTCTAGAATCTTTCGGGCCATTACTGGTTCTCTTCCACTGGTTCAATGTGTTCTGGTCTGGCGATTATCTGCCTTGGAATCTTGCCCCCCGCTGCAACTTCGATAACGTAGGCGCGTCCTCGCTTCTCCGCGATCGAGCCTACTCGGCCCTGGTAGCGCCTGTGGGGCATTCCCTTCTGGACTGCGGGGTTCAGTGAAATCCTGACCATCTGGCCGGGTTGGTAGTTGATTAGGAGTCTGCCCAAGGCTATCTTGCCCCTGTCACGAGGCTTCCTTCTGAGAATTGCTCGGCTTTTGTTACGATAGCCGTGAGAGCGCTTCAAGACATCCACCGAGATGGAAATGAGCGAGTTCCGAGGGTTCCGTATATACTTGTTTCAGGCATCAGAGCTGCCATGGAGCTAGAATCGCCAGGGATGTTCTTCGTAGTCTCAGGAGAACACCCCACCCTTCCTAAGGCAGAACTTTTGGCGATTCTCGACGCGCAACGTGCTGAGTACAAGGTCAAGGAAACGGCCTACAAACTAGTTGAAGTCCAGGCCAGCAAGATCACACCTTACCAAGTGGCCAAGAGGGCAGGGTTCACAGAGGAAGCGGGAATAGAAATATTCCAATCATCACCTACAATTGAAAATATAGTGCGAGAGTTGGAATCCGCGCCGCTAGCTGGGTTTCTATCGCCCCAGGAAGGCTTCAGTGTTCGCGTGGCCCGGTTTGGCGGAGCATCCCGGTCCCTTTCGCGAACAAAGCTAGAACCCTTTCTAGGAGCAATAGTCGCCAAGAAGACAAACGGAAGAGTTGATCTTCGAGCGCCCAGAATACAGTTCAGAGGAATAATAACAGGCGACTCGTTTCACTTTGGCCTATTAACCTATCAGCGCCCTCGAGGCTCAATAGCCAACCGGCGGCCGCGAAAGCGTCCCGCTTTTCATCCGAGCACGATGGTGCCAAAGCTCGCAAGGTGCATGGTCAACCTCTCCAAGGCAGTCCAGGGGGAATTGTTTCTAGACCCTTTTTGCGGCGTGGGCGGCATTGCTCTTGAGGCCTCTCTTCTTGGTTGCGATGTTATAGGAATGGACGCCGCACGCAGGATGGTAAGAGGAGCCCGGAGAAACTTGAGTCATTTTGGAGTCCGGCCTTTCGGGTTGGTCAAAGGGGATGCTCGTAAGATTCCATTAACTAGGGTCGAAGCTATCGCGACAGACCCACCTTATGGTACTCAGGCGTCAACCCTCAAATCCTCGACCCGACGAATTCTCGAAGACTTCCTTCCAAGGGCGAGAGAGATTCTTCCTGCTGGAAACCGGGTTGTCGTTGCCTCTCCGCTGGGGATCGGTTCGGCGAGTGTCGCAGAGGATAGCAGTTTCAAAGTGTTAGATCGTCATCTCGTGTACGTTCATAGAAGCTTGACCCGCGAAATACTCGTTCTGGGGGCGGTCTAGGCGCCCTCAGGGATCGACGTGGTTTTCCTGGGAACAGGGGGGAGCCTGCCGACGAAGGATCGGGGCCTGCCTGCCGTCGCCATTCGACGGGATGGCGAGCTGATTTTGTTCGACTGCGGTGAAGGAACCCAACGGCAGATGATGCATGCCGGCCTGGGTTTCAATAGGCCCACCGCGGTGTTCGTTTCGCACCTTCACGGCGACCATCTACTCGGGTTGCCTGGTCTGCTCCAGACTATGTCGTCCCTGGTCAGGGACAAGCCCTTGGACTTGTACGGGCCAAAGGGCCTATCGAGCTTCTTCAAGTCATTGCATGGAACCCTGGGGTTCGCCGCGGCCTTCCCACTTAGGATAACCGAGCTGAGCCCAGGCGACAAAGTTGACAGAACGGACTACATGATTAGAACTGATGGAAAGACAGTTAGCCCGAACCTAGTAACAGGTCCGGCGCGGCCGGGGCTCAAAGTTACGTACGCCATCGATACTCGCCCTACCCAGTCAGTCAGGCAATTGGCTCTTGGCTCTGACCTGCTCATGCACGATGGAGGGTTCGCCCTTGACCGAAAGGACAAGGCCAGAGAATATTTCCATTCTACCGCAATGGAAGCGGCCTCAGTCGCCAAGGCCTCCAAGTCGAAGAAGCTCGCCCTTGTTCACATTAGCGCTGTTACAAGAGACGATAGAATTCTTCTCAGGGAGGCTCGTAAGGTCTTCAGGAACACAATTGTTCCAAGGGACCTGATGGTTGTCTCATTGAAGAGATCGCCATAGTTTCTGAATCTTGGAGAGGCTGGAGTAGGGTCCGCTTGTTGACTCAACGATGATTCTGCCTTTGAAGCCTATCTTGTTTAGCAACCGAAGCACACGTGCCCAGGGAACTGTCCCCTTGCCCACTGCTAGATGTTTGTCAAGTCCCCTTTGTTGTCCTGAGCATGGACGTGAAAGATGTGGCTGCCAAGCCTGTTCAAGTACGCTTCCGTCTCTCCCTTGATATGTGAATGGCCCAGGTCGAGGGCCATGTCGGGCGCCAGAGTCCAATCCCGATACAGTTCTCGAAAATCTCGCACTCGCCCTAGGATTGCTAGGCCTGAGGAGATGTTCTCTATTGTAATTTTGACTTTCAGTTTCTGTCCCAACGTTGCCAGTTGCTGGAGGCTTCTCAGGTTGACCCTTCGGTTTATCTCTGGCAACACCCAACTTAGAGCCCCGTGGGTGCCAGGGTGCAGAACCCAGGTCTCAGCATCGAGAGATGCCGCGTTCTCCAGCGACGTTGCTAGCCGTTTCATTACGATGCTTCTTAGTTCGGGGTTGAGCGTCGCTGGGTTGAGGTCGCAGATTGGCCCGTGAACTGAGTAGGTGACTCCTTGGTTCCTGCCGGCCTGGGCTAGTTCGCGAACTCTGGCTCTATTCAGGCTGTGAGGGCCGTCATCAAAGATTTCCCAGTGCAGTATCCGTTTCTTCGTTATTGTCCATGGGACACGCCTGAAATCGGTGCCGAGTAAGTATAGGGTGAAAGCCCTACTTCTCCTTCCGCCCTCGTTCCGCCACTCCTCCAGTTATCCAATTGACAACTTTGAAAGGGTCACTGGTTTCAATCAGAAGTCTAATCGGCCCAAGGGGTGACTCGCCTTCAGGCTCGCAGAACGAAACATGACCGACATAGGCGACCTGCTTGTTTAGAAACACAAGAATCCTGTTTGTATCGCTTGACCTGCGCAGGGCAGCTCCTGCAGCCGCCCTGATTCGGTCCCTCTGGACTATCATGCGAAACTTCTCAAGAGAATTGGTGTTATCTCCTTCCAGGGCAATGAAGGAGTGTTTCCCCTCAGTCCTTTCCACTCGTTTTCCTGAGAACAGGCTTGCGATAGCCTTCTCGACCTTCTCAGGGTCCTCCGTGGGCCTTACTTCGGCCTCTGCGATTACTCTGATTGGTCCTGGGCTAGTGCTTGTCCCGCTCTGAGAAATCGGCCTCTGTTCTAGGCCTATCGCTACGCTTGCGTTTTAGGAGCCTCTGGAACCGCGACTTTGGGGACGCGTGAATGGCAATAACGGTGACCCTGTAGCGTCGGGCCAACTCATCAATTTCCTCAATGTTCCTAGCCCCTTCGTAAACTACATGACGACGACCCGATTCTTCGATTAAAGGTATCAACCTTCGAGCTACTGCTCCCATTCCCTCGGTCTGTCTAATCCGGAGCATGAGCCGGCCAAGATTCTTCTTGTTAGGACTCAATCCCATCTTCCGGGCCTCGTTTCTGATTATGTCACCGGAGACAAAGACGGGCATCTTCATCTCTCCTGCGACGCCTGACGCTAGACTTTTCCCTGCTCCCGGCATTCCAACAACAACCAATACTGACTTCTTTGAGGTTTTGCGGCGCAATTGACGAGTCGGACGGCGGTGCTGAGGCGATGGTTATAGCTCTTAATCGGATTGATTTGCTCGTGTTATAGAATTCCTTTCAGCCAAGAATCTGCCCCGGGGTTCAGGTCTCGCCACTGTTTCGTTTATCTGTTGGAGTTGGGATTCGATGAGGGTGCGAGCAAAAGACAACTTGTCAATTGAGCATAAGCCCGACAATGCGGAAACGCCCCTTGAGGACGAGTTTGACGATGTGGAGAGGTCGTTCAAGGACTTGCTATCGTTCTACGGCGTGGAGCTGCAATCACATGGAAGCATAGTGATCGGAATTGCATTGCTAGCGTTTGCGATGATTCAGGCTAAGGGACAACTTTCCGGAGACGTGTTCTCAATCATCTTGGGGCTTATGGGCGCGGGAGTAATTTACGAATTGCTGAGGTTGTATGTGTATGGCAAGTTGGCATCTTCCCTGACGAGTGGCACCATGGCCGACTACAATCAGGTCAAACAGAAGTTTGAACGCGAGCACAAGGGAGGTGCCGAACCCGAAAATTGGAAGGACCTTTCTGACCTTGCCAAAGTAAACTACTTCACATCATGGAAATTTGAGAGGTCCGTTACTCCGTTGCCAGCAAAAGTATTGAGGCAATTGGTATTGAACAAATCAAGGCAGGTAAAGTCTGGATTCATTATTGCCGTCTTTTGGGTTTCATCGATCGCCTCGGGTCTCATTTTTCAGAGCTTTAATCAGGGTTTCTTTTTTCTCGTGACGGCCCTAGGAATCGGGGGGTTTGTCATCAAGCACGCTTTATGGAATGCAGCTGATGCTCGGCTGAGAGCTCAACATGACAAGTCAAAGATCCAAGCCACCTGAGTTGGAGTTCGTGACGGGGCTGGCAAACGGTAAATTGCCTGAGTTGGTCATTACTTGTTCTTTACGGTTTGGCCTTAGCTCTTAAGAACATGTACACTGACTGCATCAAGTCTTGTCAACTCTACAGGTGCGCAGTTTCGTATCCATCGATCTTGACAATCCTCAGGTTCTCTCCCAAGTCGACTCTGTAACGTCCTCTCTTCTCAACCTAGGGGGAGACTTGAAACCGGTTGAGCGAGAAAACATACACGTCACACTGAAGTTCCTTGGTAGCATAGATAGAGGGAAGCTTGACCAAGTCAAGACCGCCCTAGCCCATGTCCGGTTCAAGCCCTTCTCCCTAGAAGTAAAGGGGGCGGGTGCTTTTCCAAACATGAATAGAATCAATGTGGTTTGGATAGGACTGGGCGAAGGGTGGACCCAGGTCGAGCAGATTTACGAGCAGTCGGAGAACCTTTTGTCAGAGATAGGCTTTCCAAGAGAATCCCGGGGGTTCAGCCCCCACGTGACAATCGCAAGAGTCAAGTCGGCAAGGCGGAGGGACGAGATTGCCAAGTTTTTGAGGGATTTGACAGAGAAGAACTTTGGCTCTTTCAACGTGGAAAAGGTGCTCTTGAAGCAGAGCGTTCTCTTTCCAGCTGGACCCAAATACTCGACATTGTACGAGGTTCCGGCCCAGAACGAGTAGAGAGTTCTCGGCTGGCCAGTTCAAATATCGACCACCGCCCAGAATCAAGTTGAGTTGCCAGTTCAGGCGCAAATAATCTTAGAGTCGGTGGCATCGAAGATTACGCCCAATCGAAGAGAGCGAGACAAGATGGACAGACTCTCCCTTCGCCTGAAAAGCGAAGTTGACCAGATTCTGAAGGAGGGAGGCTTCCAGGCAGCGGTCTCCATACAAGGGTCTGTGGCCAGGGACACTTGGCTGCACGATGAAGGAGACCTAGATATCTTCGCGAGTTTTCCTGCTGAGCTAGATCGAGGTCAGTGGATTGAAAGAGTTTTCCCAGCTCTTCGAAGAGGCCTGAAACATCATCCAGTCACGGAAAGATACGCCGAACACCCCTTCTTAGAATTCTCCAGTAACGGCATCACGGTAAATGTAGTACCATGCTACGCGGTGGAAAAAGGGAAATGGAAGAGCGCTACAGACAGAACGCCATTCCACACCGAGTACATGCGACAGCACCTAACCGATGATCTGAAGGGCCAGGCTAGGCTCTTGAAGAAGTTCATGAAGGGAATAGGGGTCTACGGCGCCGAGATTAGGGTGGGAGGGTTCAGCGGCATGCTGGTGGAGACCCTTATCCTGAACTATGGCTCCTTCACCCGAACCCTCGAAGAAACAGGTAAATGGAAAAACCAGACCTCTCTCGAGGTAGAATCCTCGGGCCGGGGGCAAACTGAGCTGAGCAGGAAGTTTGATGCTCCCCTAGTTGTGGTGGACCCGGTCGACCCCAACCGCAATCTCGCGGCAGCCGTTAGGGAGGAGAGGCTGTGGGAGTTCGTTGCTGTTGGACGTCAGTTCTTGGCCAGACCGGCACTTTCGTATTTCTATCCTAGCCAGGCCACGCCTAAGACCAGAGCCCAACTGCTGAAACAGCTGAAGCATGGCCACGACAGCATCGTTGTTCTATTCCCTCATCCACATCTGGTTCTTGACATTCTATGGGGGCAACTGTTCAGTCTGGAGAGATCACTCGTAGGCCTTGCAAGAAGGCATGAGTTTCGAGTGTTACACTCTACGGTTTGGAGTGACGAAAACCGTTCTAGCGCTGTCCTGCTGGCTGTTGAAAATGCAATCCTTCCCTTTTCGCAACTCCACCCCGGTCCTCCGGTATCGAGGAGAGAGGAGAGCGAAGCTTTCCTCACCCGTCATCTTGACGCAACCGAGACGGTCAGTGGCCCTTGGATAAGCGGAGATCGTTGGATGGTAGAGAAGAAGCGAGTATACCCGAACCTGGCCAAACTCGTAATTGCCTCGACCAAGGACAGAAAGCTGGGACTGGGGGTTCCCGCACAATTAGAACATGGTTTCCGGGAAAAGCTGCGAGTATTAGAGAATGAGGAGTCACTTTCTCTGTATTCTAAGCCTGGTTTTGTGCAGGCATTGTGGAGGTTCACGGACGGGAAACCGAGTTGGCTGAAAACCTCGCACGCCTAGTACGCGTTGAAGAAGCATCAGTCCAACCGTACGCGAACATCCTATCGTACCCTCGCCTGGACGAAGCAGTCGTGGCTTCCAGGATTCGCCAGCTCAAGCGACTGGGAGTTATCGAGCTGGAGTTCACCGGGCAAATGAAACTCGGCCGACTCTCTTTGCTGGGCAAGGGTGTCGCAGGAATGGTAGTCGCCGGTTTGACCTCCAAAGAAAGGATTGCTTTGAAGATCCGCCGAGTAGACTCCAGGCGGGACAGGATGCAACATGAGGCTCTCATGATGAGAGCGGCCAATGCCCTTAACGTGGGGCCGAGATACGTCGGCAGTACGGCTGATGTGTTGGCAATGGAACTGGTCGAGGGCCTAAATCTTCCAAGCTGGCTGGGGACTCTAAAGGGAAGGGGACGAAGAGCAAGGCTGAGAAGAGCAATAGGCGACCTTCTTGAGCAGTGCTTCAGCCTCGACGAGGCCGGATTGGACCATGGAGAGCTGAGCAGAGCTCATAAGAACATAATCGTTCGAAGGAATGGTCAACCCTGCATTGTAGACTTCGAGAGCGCCAGCAAAGACCGCCGCACGAACAATCTCACCGCGCTCTCTCAGTACTTCTTCCTCGGGGGAGGCTTTTCGAGAAAAGTATCCAGAATTCTGGGTCCAACAGATCCCGAGAAGGTGAAAAGCGTTCTTAGATCTTACAAGTCCGAGAGATCGCCTGGAGCGTTCCGTAGTGCTCTGGAAATGCTAAAGCTAAGGGCTTGAATCTAGCTCTTGATTTTCGCGTAGGAGTTTCTCAAGGGAGGCTTAGGCTTCGGCCTTGTGGGCCATTGTTTTGGCCTCGTGAGTTTCCACTTTTTCCCAGAGACAGAAATCGTTCTGGGCCTCCATATACCGGTTCACAGCCACCTCTGCAATCGCCTCTGAGTACTTCGCCATTTGTCCCACGTCCCAGATTATGGCCCTCAAACCGACGGCCACGTTGACCTCTTTCACGCTACGCATTACGTCCGCTGTCAAAGACCTTTCCGTCTGTTCAGACGCGTGCACTCGCTCTATGCACTCGTTGGATTTTTTCAGGTCGCTTTTCATGATGGCGTTGAATGAGTCTTCGATCAAAAGCCTAGCTTTCTCGCCAAAGTCCACTAAGCCTTTGACCAGTTTTGGATCAGCCTTCTTAGCCTCGCCCTTAAGCCTCAGTGCCTCCTGGGCCACGTGAGCTGCGAGGTCCGCCATTTGTTCCAAGCTCTTCGCGATTATCCGGTTCCCAACAACGTGCATGGGGCCCTCCATCCCCACTGCCTTCGCAACCCTCCTATCCATAACCGCTAGTAGCAGCTGGCGAATTATCATCCAGTAAATTCTATCGGCCTCCTCCTCCATGTGCAATACCTCTTCGGCCAGGTTCGACCGACCTTCCACCACCGCTTTCACCCCCGTCTCAATCATGGAGCTGAGAATGATCTGAAGCCGGCGCATCAATCCGTAGATAGGGAATTTGGTGGGATCGACGAAGCTCTGCAGTGTTACCGACCGGAGACTTTGCTCTACGATGCCAAGGCCTGTTAGTCTTCGGCTGACACCTCTAATCTCTTCCAAGTGTTGTTTGGACAATTCCTTCTTCGCAAGAATCTGGATGGTATCATGACCCGTGAGATAGTTGGCAGTCACAATCCTCGTGAGAAGGTTGGGTGCATCGCAGCGGTCCGCGTCGACGAGGTACCTGTAGCTATCCGGCTCGTGGGTTAGCCCCGGATAAACGGTGATTCCCCCATCCGATTCCCTTCTAAAGCTGACAATATCTCCCTGTTTCAATCCCACTTCTTCGACCCAGTTCTTAGGAAGTGACACGATTAGGGTCGAGTATCCAACTTTCTGAACTTTCCTGGCTTCCATCATCAAAGACAAGCCCGGGCGCGCCTCTATACAGAATAGAGAAGTCCGGCGGCATATAGACTCATGCCCAGATGTAATGTCGGAAAATAATCGGGCTAGTTGGACTAGGCCATATGGCGCTTGAGGACTTCTTCAATCCTCGCCTTCGGCACAGCTCCTACAATCTGGTCCACAAGCTCTCCCTTTTTGAGAACCAGCATGGTAGGTATAGCCATTATCCCGAACCGGCTGGCTGTGGCAACGTTCTCGTCAGTATTCAGTTTTCCAAAGGCAACTTTGCCCTTGTACTCCTTTGCAAGCGTATCAATGATAGGCCCTACGATCCGGCAGGGGCCGCACCAGGGGGCCCAGCAGTCAACCAAGGTAAGCTGGTTCTTTGACACGAACTGGTCGAACGTGTCGTCCGTGATCTTTACCGGGGCGTCTTGAGATTCTGACAACCTACTCCACGTCTACACATCTACCAGTTCGGATATATACGTGTCATCAATTCCTGCTCACAAGTTCGACCTGTCTCTTACCCCTCATCAGCCTGGAAACCCACACGACCCCGCCAAGCTCCATTTTCATCAGGGCCGAGTTGAGCTCTCGAAAACTTACCTCGCCAAAATTCGCCCTCAGCTCCTTCAACAACTCAATGTCGGTGAGGGCTCCTTTCTTCTCAAGTATCTCGACTATGGAAAGTTGCATGGGGCGAGGGCTCCACACTTTGCTCAACTCGCCAAGTTCACCGGGTAAACCGTTCCTAGGTTATTGGAACTGGTGCTCGTTCCTTCTTGAACCTCTTATGGAATCCCTGGTACCAGTTTTCCATGTCAGGGGTGATCGATGGCTTGACCCTCTCTATGGCGTCCCTCAAATCCTCTAGGGTAACATTTTTGGCCTCGATGTCTCGCCGAAGGGCTACGAGGCCTGCTTCCCGGCATACCGCTTCGATGTCAGCCCCCGAATAGCCCCCGGCCTGGGATGCAATCTGGTCCAGATCCACGTCTTTGGCCAATGGCATGGTCTTGGTGTGGATCTTGAGGATTTGCAATCTGGTGGCATAGTCAGGGGCAGGGACGAAGATGAGCCTGTCGAACCTCCCAGGGCGAAGTATGGCAGGGTCAATGATATCAGGTCTGTTCGTTGCTCCGATGATAACCACATTCTCCAGGGATTCGATGCCGTCCAGCTCGGTCAGGAGTTGGCTGATTACTCTCTCTGAGACTCCGCTGTCGCCAAAGCCCATCCCTCGGCGAGGAACTACTGAGTCAAGCTCGTCGAAGAATATGATCGACGGGGCTGCTGTCCTTCCCTTCCTGAAGACCTCGCGTATTGCTTTTTCAGACTCTCCGACCCATTTGCTGAACAGTTCGGGTCCCTTAATCGAGATGAAGTTGGCCTCCCCTTCAGTCGCTACCGCCCTGGCCAGCATGGTCTTACCGCATCCGGGCGGGCCGAACAGCAATATGCCCTTGGGGGGCCTGATACCTACCCGTTTGAAGACCTCGGGCTTTTTCAGGGGCCATTCCACTGCCTCCTGTAGCTGCTGCTTGACATCCGTCAAGCCTCCCACGTCAGACCACTGGACAGATGGAACTTCAATGTAGACCTCTCGCATGGCCGTCGGGGTTATTTCCCTGTAGGCCGTCATGAAGTCCTCTAATTTGACCTCCATCTTCTCTAGGATGCTGCCGGGTATCCTCTCCTCTTCCAAGTTGATCTCGGGTAGGTATCTGCGAAGACCCTTCATGGCAGCTTCCCTGCAGAGGGATGACATGTCCGCGCCGGTGTAGCCGTGGCAGATGTCAGCCAGCCTGCGCAGGTCAACATCTGACGCCAGAGGCATTGTTCGCGTGTGAATTTGCAGTATCTCGTACCGGCCCATCTTGTCAGGAACACCAATCTCAATCTCCCGGTCGAATCTGCCGGGACGTCTGAGGGCTGGATCTATCGCGTTGGGCCTGTTGGTTGCTCCGATTACTATGATGTTCCCCCTGGCCCCCATGCCGTCCATCAGGGAGAGAAGCTGGGCGACGACCCTTCGCTCCACTTCCCCGGTTACCTCTTCCCGCTTTGGCGCGATGGCGTCCATTTCGTCGATGAAGATGATGCTCGGGGCCGTCTCCAACGCCTTCTGGAAGATTTCTCGCAGTCGAGCCTCTGATTCGCCGTAGAACTTTGACATGATCTCAGGACCCGATATCACGTAAAAGTTGGCATCCGACTCGTTAGCGACCCCCTTGGCCAGCAGAGTCTTACCGCAACCTGGTGGGCCGTAGAGGAATACTCCTTTCGGAGGTTCGATGCCCAGCCTCTGGAACAGCTCGGGATGGCGGAGAGGCAGCTCAACCATTTCTCGGATTCTCTGGATTTCGCCGTGGAGTCCACCGATATCCTCGTAGGTCACGATTGGGATGCCCTTCTTCTCAGGTGTGGGCTCACTCATCACCTGAACTACGGAGGGCTCTGTGATCTTGACTGGCCCATGGGGCCGGGTCCTAGTTGCGATCAGTGGAACTGCGCTTCCAAAAATGCTGAGAAGCGTCATGTCCCCCTCCACGAAGGGCATGTCCATGAACCGGCGTTTGACAAAGCCCACGAATTCTTCGTCCACGCTCAGCCTAACATCGGTGGGGGCGAAGACTATTGTCTGTGCGTCCTTTACCTCAGCCTTCTTAATGGTCACATATTCGTTAAGGGCTACCCCGGCGTTCCTCCGCAGTAACCCGTCCATTCGGACGATTTCCTGGCCCTGGTCCTCCGCGTAAGCGGGCCAAGCGATTGCCACGGTCGTCCGTTTTCCATGAACTTCAATGAAATCGCCCGCCGTGATGGCAAGCTTTTGCATTGTCTCATTATCGATTCTGACCTTTCCATGTCCGACATCTCGCTGCTTGGCATCTGCTACTCGCAGCTGAACTTCTTTTGGTACCATTGCCATTTCCTAACACCCAATTACTATTGTCAAGGTATTGGCAAGGAGAAGACAGGCTGGTGAGCCCTGGACTTCTCCGAACCTAGGATTCATCGGGTGATTCCTCCTCAAAAGACTTATCGCCACTATTGATGGCATCTAGCTCTTCCAGTACCTTTTTGGTTCCTATGGATAGCAGAAGGAAGCTTCCCAGCCCCGCCGGGGACATGCGATATCCTCTACCATCCTTCACGACCAAACCCTTTCCCGGCGACCTATTCACTAGATCAGAAACATACTTCGGATTGACTGCCACCTTTAGAAGGTCTGTGAAGCTCGAAGAATGGCCATCTTCCCTGACCATGTGGCTGACCATTTGAAGGCGCCTCCTGTTCGAGAAGAAATCGCAGATCTCAAGGATATCATCCAAGTTAGAGTCTACATGGTCTAATTCTCGCGTGACAAGCTCGCGGGCCTCGTTCTGCCATTCCTCATGGGTGAGGGGAACGTCGAGGAGGACACGGCTGCCATTATGAAGAGTTAGTCTTAAGCCCAAGATAATTGAAAACGGGTCCATGAGCCTATTTAAACTTAACGTAACTTAATTACTGATTATTAAGTAATACCTACACCCGTCTAGAAACCAAAACTTGAACCTCGCTAATGCCTTCCAGAGACTTCAGACGCTCCTCCACCTCGTCCATGCGCCCATCAATATTCTCAGGCATTACGATATGGGCGATCAAAGCGACAAGCCCGAAGGCCACGGGCTCTTCTTCGAACTTGTAGACCGAGGCTTTTCCTTCAAGCGTCTTCCTAATCTTGTCCTGAAGCCCACTCATATCAGATACGATGTCTGAAGGGAAAATTTTGACGGAAACCATGACATTTGCCATTGCCAGCCACCAGCTAGGGTCCTGAGAAACCGCACTTTTGGCACTTGTAAGGCCGGCCAAAGCCACGGCATTTTTCGCAGCGCCATATTGTAACCTCGCCACACTGAGGGCAGGGAAACTTGACGGCTCCCTCCCTCGGGAGTATCATGCGTCCGCACCAGTTGCAGGAAGGCATTCGGACAGTGCGAACTTCTGCCAACATGACGACCTCGGGGGCGGACCCGCTGCGAGGATTATATGCCTTCGCACATAGCTCATTGTATTCAGACCTTTGAAAATCTCAAAGGTCGACCTCACATTCTTCAGGCCTCTTATCGGTCCTGATCATACTGAACCTTGGAAACCGGAGCTTCCCATCATGCGTGATGCTCATGTACTTGACCTCACAGACAAGGCTGGGTTTAACCCATGTCACGGGAGAAGGGGCATCAATGGGTCCGGAGATGACGGGCGTCTTCCTTTCAAGCCTGACCAGGCGCCGCTTCAGATCGTCTAAGGTTCGATTGTCAAACCCTCCCCCCACATTTGTCATGTGGAGTAGCCGCCCCTCTCTTCCGTAGGCTGCAACGACCAGCGAACCGAAGGTTGAGGATCGGGCTCCCTCCCCCCTCGTATAGCCGACGATGATGCAGTCCAAGGTTCTCGTTCCCTTGATCTTGATCCAGTCGCTTCCCCGATTCCCTGGAAGGTAGGGAGAGCTTCGCTGCTTTGCGATTATTCCCTCGAAGCCTCTCTTTGAAGCTTCTTTGAAGAAACGCTTTCCTTGTTTTTCGATATGGTCTCCGTATAGGAGGTGAGGGCCTTCTGTCAGAATGGACTTCAACTTCTCTTTCCGTGCTAAGAGGGGTCTGGACACCATGTCTTTCCCGTTCAAGTGTAACAGGTCGAAGGCAACGTACGTCACTGGGATAGTCTTGCTGAGCACGTCCGCTCTTTTGGGGTCGTCTACTCCGAAACGGTTCTGAAGGCGTCCAAAATCCGGTGTGCCCTTCTTCCCTAGGACCACGGCCTCACCGTCAAGAATCATGCTATTCGCCTGGCCGCTGTTCTTGAGCTGCTGTAGCTCAGGGAATACTAGGGTGACATCTCTCAGGTTTCTGTTCTGCATCTCTAACAGGTCGCCGTTCTTGAAAACGAGGACGCGAAGGCCGTCCCACTTTACTTCGAAAACATAATCATTCGAGTCGAAGGGGTCGCCGGTCTTGGCGAGCATGGGGCGTATGGGACGCTCGTCGAAGAGCGTCATCGTTTCTCATGGGCTTTGATGCTGGCCTTTAGGGCCTCCATGAGGTTCTTGGTCGGCTTTATCTCAGGAACTCGGACCTCGATCACTTCTTCCTTGCCCTTCATCTTCGCCTCTATCAACTTCATCAACGACTCATGGTAGCTGTCTTTGTACTCCTTGTAGTTGAAGGGCTTCTTCATAATTCGGATAAGCTGCCCCGCCAGCTCCAGCTCCTCCTTCTCCACTTCCACAGCTTTCTTCAGCTCAGGGAAATCTTTCGGGCTTCGAATCTCGTCCGCATAGTGGAGTGTGGACATTAGTATTGCACCTTCGTAGGGCCTCAAGGCTACGAGGTGTTCTTTCTCGTGCATCGTCACTCGTCCCACCGCGACCTTCTGGTACTCTTCGAGGGCACCGCGCATTAGAGAATACGGCTTCTCTGCTCGCTCGTCGGGCATGAGGTAGTAGCTGGAGTCGAAATAGATTGGGTCCAGCTTGTCCGCGTCGACAAACTGGAAAATCTCGACTAGACGGCCAGATTCTAGCTCCAGCTTCTCAAGCTCTTTCGGAGTGATTGGAACGTATTTTCCCTTCTGAACCTCGTAGCCCCGGATTATGTCGTCCCAGCCGACCTCCTTGAGGCACTTGGGACACGTACGTTTGAACTGGAGCGGGCTCTTGCAGGTGGGGCACATCATGCGGAGGCCGGTCTTGTGTTCTGATATGGCGCCATACGTCTTGACTGGTATGCTAACTAGGCCGAAGCTGATGGCTCCCTTCCAAATCGTGCGCGGTGGCAGAACCTTGACACTCCTCTACGAGGGACGGGTCTTACGCATCGTACCCAAATAAGAGGGTTACCAAGAGCCAATTAACCATATCGCGACTGGATCGAGAGCGGGGGGTAACAGGTCTAGGGTTTGAAGAAGACTGAGGAAGTTGTCGAGGTTGACGGGAGAAGGATTGTTCTCTCCAATCTAGACAAGCCAATGTGGAAGAAGGAGGGAATCACAAAGGCCGACCTAATCCAATACTACGTTTCTGTTGCCCCTCGCATGGTCTCATGTATCAGAAATAGGCCTCTGATGCTCAACAGGTTTCCCCACGGTGTCTCCGACAAGTCGTTCGTCCAGAAGGACTGGCCCCACCATCCCGCCTGGGTGAAAGTGGTCCCAGTCAGGTCTCACGAGAAGCCTGGAAAAGCCGTTAGACACGTGCTGTGCAATGATAGTGCAACTCTGGTCTGGCTTGCTGACATGGCCTGTGTCGAGATCAACCAATTCCTCTCCTCAACGCCCCGTTTTGATTGGCATGATATGGTGTTGGTAGACTTGGACCCGTACCCACCGGCCGAATTCGAGGATGCGCTGGGAATCGCCGACTCCTTCCACTCCGCTCTAGACCAAATGAAACTCAAACATTTGATCAAGACATCAGGGGCCGATGGAATCCACATTCTCATCCCCGTAGAGCCAAGGTACGAGATTGAGGTGATCCGAAGGTTCGTGCTGCTGCTGGGAATATTGTTGGAGGACCTTGTGCCTAAGAAGGTCTCCACTTCCAGGCACAGAGGCGACCGGGTTGGAAAGGTCTATGTGGATTGGTTTCAGAACGGCCTGACCAAGACTGTGGCTGCACCTTTCAGCTTGAGACCCAATCCTGGCGCTCCAGTTTCATGCCCAATTCAGCCCAAGGATTTGAAGAGAAATATTCGGGCTGAAGACTTTAACATCAAGACAGTCCCCGAACTCCTAGCTAAGAACCGAGTGTTAAGCTTCGACCCCACTCCCAATCAGAGTCTAGACCTTGCATTCAAGGAACTTGGTGCGTCACCTTGATGCTATCCCCACTGTACTAGGAACGCATTAGAAGCTTGGAACGTTAGTGGTGGGCCGGGAGAGATTTGAACTCTGTCGACCCGGGGGAAATACCGGTTCTCGACCCCACGGTTATCAGCCGTGTGCTCCTCGGCCTGAAAAGCACGCTCCTCAGTTAACCGTGCTGAGCTACCGGCCCACGTGATTTTGACGGCGGGACAAAGAGGCGTATTAAGACTTTCCAGAATCCGAACGTTTTCTCCAAAGTCTTAAGACCGCGGATAGGCCGCGCGATTCTGCGGCATGGGCCGGTAGTTCAGCCTGGTATACCGAGGCCTTGTCGTGGGTCTTGGGCTGAAGAACGTCCGGTTCGCATAGGCCTGTTGACCAAGCCTAGTAAGACCGGAAGGCCGCGGGTTCAAATCCCGCCCGGTCCACCAGTCTCTAATCTAGGATTCCATTTCAGATAGATCATATCTCGTTCTGGTTCGCGCAGAAAACTGGCCGTTGTGACCCATTTGGAAAGTGTCATAACAGGGTCTGGAATGTTCTTTCGCCGCACTCTAACTTTGACCCTCTGCCCCACTTCGGAGAATACACACTGTGCCTGACCGCGTCCTCTTCCAGTATGCTGGCCTCTTCCTGGTCGCCCTCTCGGGCATAGCCGTTGTCTCCCTGATAGGCGACCCAGTCTACGTGGTCGCCTTCTCCACCTTCGCTGCCGTCGTCGCAGCGTCGATTCTCATTGCCTGGGCTGCAGAGGCATCTGAATTTGCCATCAGCCAGGGACTCGCACTGGCGGTCGTCGCCATCGTCCAAACCATTCCTGAGTATTTCGTCGAAGGAACAATCGCCTGGAAAGCGGGCCAAGACCCATCGAACTGGCTTCCAAACGTAATCGCGAACTTCACCGGCGCAAACCGACTCCTCACTGGAGTAGGTTGGCCTCTGATACTCTTCACTCTAGCTGTCCAGAAGAGAAGGAAACACCAGTCGGGACCCCTGGCAATCGGGCTAGCAAACGAGCAGAGTGTGGAAGTGATCTTCATGCTGGGAGGCTCACTATACTACCTACTAATCCTGGTAAAGGGAAACCTCACCATACTCGACACGGTAGCCCTCACGGCGATATTCGTCGTGTACATGTTCATTCTCGGCAAGCTCCCTCCGGAAAGAGAGAACCCGGACCAAGTCCTTTCAGGCGCCCCGCTCGTTCTGGTGAAGATTAAAAAGAAACGCCGAAGAATCGGAGCCATTAGCGGCCTATTCATCTTTTGCGGCCTCGTTTTTGTGATTATCACAGACCCCTTTGTTAACTCCCTCCATAACATCGCCGTAATCCTCCTCGGTCCCTCATCCGTCTTCTTCTTCATCCAGTGGATAGCCCCCCTGCTCTCAGAATTTCCAGAAAAGGTTACTGCCTTTAACTGGGCCCGGAAAATCACCCTCGCGCCAATGGCGCTTCTCAATTTTCTCTCCTCAGCCGTGAATGAGCTAACCGCACTGGTAGCCGTGATCCCAGTAGTCTTCTCACTAAGCATAGGAAGCTTTGGGACAGTGCCATTGGGTATACACGGAACCGAGATCTTCCTGACCATGGCCCAGTCGCTCTATGCCTGCGCATCCCTGTTGGACCTTGAATACAACACGAGTAACGCAGCAGTTCTTTTCGGGTTCTGGTTTGTCTCAACAGTGTTCGTTGAGACGCGCCTAGCAATTGCCGTGGCCTTTGTCGTGATGACACTTGCCGAGGTGGTGGTTCAGCGAAAACGGATTAGAGTCTTCTCTGCCTTCCGAGAAACTCTCCGGAGCAGCATTAGTCGCTAGACCAGACGTGTTAGTTTTTCACGAGCAGCGTGGCCTGCTCCGGACTCTTCGTGTCCAAGTCCTTGGCTGGACCCAATCCCTTCAGAGTCTTCTCGACCTCTGCCTCGGCGTTGTCTGCGTTGATGAAGATGGGCACGTTTTCCATCCCAGTGGCGATGAAGCTTGAGAGCAGCCATTCTCCGGGCGCGAACTCGAGAGTCTTCTCAAGAATTTGTTTGTCTATCGTGAAAGTATCGCTGACCACCGTTCGGTCATAGGGCCTGGGCAGAGTCCCTACAAAGTAGGTGTGGAGCTGTTGAAGCGCGTTCGTGTTCAAGTAGGCAATCCTCTGGGTTGCCAGACACCCCCCGAGGCCGTACTTTCGTCCTTGTCTCAGCAACGTCTCCACCATCTTGGAACAGTCCTTGTCGATTCCCGACGAGCCTGAGATGTCGGGGACGAACTCCTGGGCCTCGTCAAACACGAAGAGGACGTAGGGTTTCACCTTGAAAGATCGTTTCCTCCGCTGCAGGAATTCCCGTGCCAGGTGAATTACAAGTTCCTTGATCGCCAAGGGGTCGGAGATGGATATGCAGGTTAGCCGGGAGTCTTTCTCAACTAGCTCCCTAATCCCTTCTATGTCCACTCCTCCAGTCACACGCCTCTGCTTCTCAGCCCGCTTCAGGTTGTCTTGAAGGGCGAGCCGGGTCGTGGCCCAGGAATATACTCCGCTCCGGTCCGAGATGTTAAACTCGACAACAGCGGTTCTTCCTTTATCGTCCAGTTGGATGATGAATTCCTCATTGATCTGCGTGGAGTCAGTCAGGTCGTGTTCTGACTTGTAGTCTTGGACGAATTCCCTTATGCGATCTATGGCGTTGATGTAGTGGGGCTTGTCAAGGCTGTTGCCCCGCAAATCCTTCAGTTCATCTAGAATGTCTCCGAAGCAGGGAATCTTGGACTCGGGCTTAAGGTAATAGGTTATCTTCTTCTGGCTGAAGATCCGGCCGAACACTTTTCTCACCCGGTCATCATCCTCGTATTCTCTAGGCTTTACTACGCTCAGGTAGAACTGGTCGGGGTTTGCTACAGGATTCTCCAAGATGATTTTCGAGTCTAGTTTTTCGTCGGCTAAGAGGTCCATTAGGAGGAATGGGTATTCGCTGGAAATGTCGAAGACTACTACTTTGATCTCTGGGGCGTGGACGAGTATTCTTCTGAGGACATTGGCCAAGAGGTTGGACTTGCCGGCGCCTGTGAAGGCGAATATTCCGAAATGGTAGCGGACCATGGCCTCGAAGTCCAAGTAGATTGGAATCTTTTCTTCGGTAGACTCGAACATCTGTATGGTTCCGATGCGGGGGTCCCGGTGGGCGTCGCTGCTGGTCATCTCTGAGCGGTAGCCGAGCTTGGCCAGGATTCGCTGGTTGTACATGTGGCTGATCATGTCCTTGTTGAGGATTTGGGCTTCGGCGCCTATGACTGGATAGCTGAACCCTTTCTCGTACTTGGGCTCGGATTGTCCATCTGTTATCAGGTCATAGTTGATGGGAAGGGCGCTAATTTGAACCATCATGGTGGACTTGTCGCTGGTCTCCCAATCCTTGACTGATTGCTGTATGATCTCGAATTGCATGGGATAGTAGCTGTGCTCCGAGAGTCCCTTCAGGCCATAGTGTTCTGGCCAGACCCTTGAGATGACCATTAGGGAGAAGCGTTGTTGTTGTTGTGTTGACCTGAAGTTTCTGACAGCCACTAGCATGCCTTCTTCGATTAGTCCCATGATGTCTTTTTGGTATTCGACCTTGATCCGGCATTCGTACCTGGAGGAGGTTCCGGTTAGTTCGTGGGTTGCCACTGGCATGAAGGCAGGGGTGACTCCACTGAGACGGGCCTTGAAGCGACCGTCGAAATCGGTGAAAAACCTAGTAGGCTTCTCTTCGAGTAGATTCAATCTCGTTCCTCCTCTCTCTGAACGTGCTCATGTAGAAGACGAAGTTTCGTAAGCGGGGATTGTTCATAAGCCATTTGCCTGTCGTGTCGATAACTCTTCTCATCTCTTCGTTTTGCCACTTGGCCACCTTGTCCGCGATGAAGAGGGGCTTGTTATGGCCGAAAAGCTCCGGAATGCTCTTGCTAGTCATTGCTACTAGCGTTACCATAACGAGTTCTTGAATCGGGTTTCGAACCTTGCTATCCTTAAAGACAATCGGCTGAAGGGGTTCATCAGCGCCCCCGTAGGCGTGTTTGAACTCGAGGATAGTGTCAGGTCTAAGGTCGAAGCCTGGATGGGCTAGTCTGTCCACTAGGAGAACGTTGCTGCGCAGCTGGGGGTCTTGTTCGGCCTGGGATAGTTGAACATAGGACTTGAGGAAGAATCTCTCAGGAGTAATCTTGTTTCTTATGGCTCCGCTGACGTACCCGCCTCGCCCCTCGAAGTCGGGGACCGTTGTCAGAAAGGAGGAGTCATATTCAACGAGAGACCAGGGAACCGAGATGTCTTCGTGACTGAAGAGGCTCAGGGTTTGGAGCAGCATTCGGTCAGTGGTGGGGACCCGGCCAAGGTCTTCTCGCGTTAGGTCTGTTTTCCAAACGCGGTTGGAGACCAGTATGGGAAGAACATGGTTCTTCAGATCGCGTGCAGCCGTGTCCTTCGTTATTCCTACGAGGAGTATGTGTTTTTTCCAACATTCTTCTACTAGAAGGTTGAGCGCAAAAAGGGTCAGAAAAGCCATGTCTTGCGTCGTTAACCAGTGCCAACCGTCGTTCTTCCGGACACGCAACGGGTTTTGGCGTGGCGTCTCTTCAAACATCCTTCGGCCTATCGCGTTCACCAGTTTCTCAATCCTGGCCCAGGTTTTCCCGTACCGCTCGGCGAAGGTGAACAGGCCTTCTGTTTGTTCCAAGTAACCCTCCGTGACTGACCTGTTGAGAAAACGTTCGACCCTTTTTCGTCGGTCGGCTGTTGTTATCATAAGAGTCTCGCAGAGCCTGTCAATGGTCATCGGCCCCTCTTTTTCGATGACCATCAGGCATCGGTACCGAAGGTAGTCTCCTCGCGGAGGGGCTAGGTCGAGAACAGGGTTGTAGACGTGATGGCGTCCATATGCGAGCTCTTGCTCGTCCAGGGGCTCTCCGTCTACCTCCAGACCGAGTAGGGCTCCATTCGACTTCCAGAGTTTCCGCCTAGAAGTATCGTAGATTAGGCTCGCCAAGGTTGTAGCCAGACTGCGGTCTAAGAACAGAATTTGGGGGCCGTCCGTCTCAGAGGCAAGCTTGTAGGCAACGTAAAATTCGGACAGGGTCATTATCCAGGCAGGTATAGTGGAGTTGTTGGCGATGGACTCGTCTGTTAGAGGTCTGACGAGGGAGATTTCCGATGCCTCGCCTGGTTGGATGAAGCTCTGGTCTATGTCGGGTACTTCGCTGACGTAGACTGGGACGCAGCTGGATAGGCCGAGCCCGTTCTTGAGGAATTGATCTTGGTATTCAACTTGTGGGGGTTTCCCTTCTTGGAACTTGATCGTTCCCCGGGACGCGTAGGATCCTCCGAAAAACACGACTAGGTCGAACAATGGTCGTGCGTATTCAGTTCCGTCCACAGCGGCGAAGGAGACCTCCTCGTTGCCGAATAGTTTCCTCGCTGTGTCATAGGCTCGGGCATTGTCAAGACCTGAGACGATTAGCTGTTTGAACAGACGCTCGTACAGCCCGTCAAGGGCTTCGAACCTAGACCTGTAGGTTTCTATCTGTTCTACCGCTCCATTTTGGAGGATGAGGCCTGCTCGTTCAATCTGGGTAGCCAGCGAGGATACTGGACGTGCCGTTTTCTCTACTGTAGACAAGGAGGGTTGTTGTTCTGCAACGGGCTGTATAAAGCTGGAATAGAGGGGGTCGAATCTATTCGCCTCGTCGTCTTTATCTTCCCTGGCCGGTAGCCCTGCCAGGATTTGGGCGCTGACACGAGAATGAGAGACGGCATTACCTTTGCAATCCTCATGGGTCAATACGCCGTCATAGTTGCTCTATTCTGGGGCCTCTCGCTGGAATACCAGTCCAACCAGTTCATGAGGGATTGGATTGCGCAGAACGTATGGCCTGTCGGATACTTGTTGAACGGCTATTTTGCCGCCTTGCTGCTGGGGATCCTCGCGGGTTGGATAGTGGTCTACGCGCGCCGAATGATGAGGAAAGCTAGCCCTGCCAGGACACGCGCCTAACGGGAGGCGAGGGCTATTCGTTCAATCTCGTCACGTTTTCTCACTGACTGACTCTTCGGGTCTCTAGCAGCGGCGAGTACCAGCTCGTCGGCTAGGGACTCGTCGATGGTTCGGGGGTTGTTGTGGGAGATTGCGCGAGCAGCGTCGGAAATGTGGCGTAGGGCGATGTCCACCCTTCTCTGGGGTGCGATGTCGATGGAGATGGGGTAGACGATTCCACCGTACGCTATTCTTGTGACGTCTTCGGCTGGGGCCGCGTTCTCAATTGCCCGAATCAAGAGTTCCACCGGGTTCTTTCCGGTTCGAATTGCCATCAGGTCAAGGGCATTCTCGACGATACTGGTCGCCCGTGCGTTGCTGCCGCCTGACTGGCCCGGCCTCATCATGTTGTTGATGAGACGTTCGACAATGTTGATAGTCGACTTTTTGAAACGTTGGTGTTCATGACGGCCGCTCGTGTGAGGTATAAGGTAGGGTCTCGAGGAAATATACCGTTTCAGTCCCGGATCCTCTGCTTCCAGGCCTGAGGTCGGCCACTTCCCAAACAGTTTGACATCCGAAATTTTCTTGAGTTCCTTGCTCATGGAAGCCCTTCAGTCTTCGAACGTTGGCCGGGTCTTGGCAGTGTTTTAAACGTTCCCCGTTTACGGCATCAGACTTCTTGTTACCGAGTATTCCGGGAGAACTTATCGCAGGGGCGCTGGGACGCTGTGTGAACCGCCTGTCGAAAAAATCCTCAGTAAGCATTCAGTACTACCCTTGTTCTCCAATAAGATTCATAGGCTAGATGAGTGTGGACGTCTGGATTGTCTTGACAGTTACAGAAACCGTCCCGAAGCCCGCCTCACCAGCCATGAAGTTTCCGATAGAATCGCTCCTATCCGCGAGGCTCATGCTCGCCCCAAGGGTTGTAGGAGATAGGGTCTACTTTCTCAGCGACTCCTCGGGTGCTCTGAGCCTCTACTCGATGGACAAGTCGGGAGGGATACCTCAGCCTCTCCTTCCGGGAGGGCTTGCACTAGTGAACCCCCATCTTATGATCGGCGACAACTATGTTGCGTTCCCAAAGATGGGGAAGGTCATGGTTATGGTAGACAAGCTGGGCAATGAAAACTACCAACCATCCTTCGTCCCGATGGACGGCGGGTTTCCAGAATCAATTCTCGGAAAGGATTACGAGAATGAACAACTAGCTTCCATCCATTGCGACATCGAGACGAACACTGCATATCTGCACCGTGATGACCGAAAGAGGCCTGAGCAGGAGACCTTGATTATCGACCTGGAAAACCGGGAGACCACTTCCCTCGGAAGAAGCCTTTATGGTAATTTCTGCAATGGCGTATCTTCGGACAATTCCACAATCATCCTCGCAGATGGGTACACTGCAGGGGATAACGTCCTGTACATGTGGAAGAAGGGAATGGGGGAGAGAGAGCTTCTCTACGGGATTCCTCTTGAAAAAAGAGAGGGAAAACAGGTCCCGCCTTCAGGCATAGGCTGGTGTAACTTCGTCGATCAGAACAGAGCACTAGTCTTCACCTCCAACCTTTTCCACGACGAGGGTGGAGCCACGTTCCTATCACTCGACCCGTCGTCAACCCCTGTAGACGTTCCGGTCCATGGGCTCCAGCATACTGGTTCAGGACAACTCGTCAACATTAGACAGGTCGAGGACAACCTGTTCGTGTTAGAGTACAACATCGACGGGGCCTCGTGGGTTTACGAAAGCATTTTCCAGAACGGAACCTCTCCAAGTTTCAAGGTCACCAAGGCCCTTGTGGGACAAGCCCCCTTGTCAGGAGGAGTACTACTGGGCCTCGAATGGCAGGTGAAGAAAGGGGACCCTCCGAGGGTCGAGTATGTCCTCTGCTTTACTAAGGCTAACGTGCCGTCCCAACTCTACCTGTACCCCTGGGGCGGAGATGGACAGCCAAAGCGGCTGTCGAATGAGAGGGTTCTCGGAATCCCAGAAGGCCACCTTTCAGAAGGTGAAGATGTCAGCTACAAGTCGTTTGACGGCTTGAGGGTCTCAGCCAGGCTGTATCTTCCTTCGAACGAGCTGGGTTTTAAGGGTCCCAGGCCGATCGTCGAGTATGTTCACGGTGGTCCACAGGGCCAGGAGAGGCCTGACTTCACCTGGTTCTCTATGCCCCTCATCCAGTACTTGACACTGAACGGTTTCGCAGTCTTCGTCCCGAACGTCCGGGGCAGCACGGGTTATGGCATGCGGTACATGAAGTATGTAGACAAGGATTGGGGCGGTGATGATGTGAAGGATCATCTGGAAGGGTTGAAACGGCTTGAGAAGGACCCGCGAATAGACTCGAGCCGGAGGGGAGTTGTAGGCCGTTCGTACGGTGGCTACATGACCCTAATGCTTACAGCAAGCCACCCGACGCTGTGGAAGGCCGGGGTCGACATGTTCGGCCCCTACGACCTGCCAGCCTGGGTTACCCGTCTGCCACCCTCCTGGCTACCCTATGTTCGCCTGGCAATTGGTGACCCTGAGAAAGACCATCAGTTCCTCGTTGAACGTTCTCCAAAGACCTACTTCGACAAGTTAACAGCGTCATTGATGATTATTCAGGGGAAGAACGACCCGCGGGTCCCTGAGCCGGAGTCCGCCCAGGTTGCCGCGGACCTTAGACGCAAAGGGGTCCAGGTGGACTATCTAGTCTTCGAGGATGAAGGCCACGATGTGCTGCGTTTCAAGAACAGGGTTACCTGCTACAACAAGATCACGGAATTCTTCCTCAAACACCTAGCCTTCTAGAAAGGAATTCTTAGAAGGGAGTTTTTTTCTGACGGCTCTTCTGGGGGACTGGCTCCCAGTTCTATGAGATCTGTATTTCACATCTTGGGGATGGGATGGGCCATGCTTTTTTTTCTCCAAGGATAGCCTGTGTCTGAATAGTAATTTGGGCGGTTTTGGCTGGTCAGGGGCTGGAACGGGCTCGTGTCGGGTTTGGAAAGTTCCCAAGGAAGCTGGCAGGGCCCGAACGAATGGTGCCGCTTTAGAATTGGAGGTTAGGATTCGCGATCGGGGCTTAGTCTGGGCTTTTTCCCAGCTGCCGTGAATTGATTCCGGTGGTTCAGGCTTGTTCGCTTCTTTGTGGGCCGTGTTGTTAGCCCGTTGTGTGGGTCGACCGTGTTGGGGTGTGCTGTGTCGGGCTGTGTTTTCCCTGGCCCCCCGGGGGGCTAGAAATCATGTTTTTAAGAAAGAAATAGTTACAAATTTTTCGCGACTCATTAGTGTCGTCTTTCTTGGGCCTACTTGGCTGAGGAGCGGGATTTGGACTCTCACGTCTTGAAACGCCGTTGATAGACCCCGGTCTTTTCACGAGGTCGTTTTCTGTCCGGTAGGGTTGTTGAGCGATTTTTCCGATTTAGGGCGTGAAGTCTGCCTATCTCGGGTCTTTCCTACCCCAGTTTCTGAGAATTTTCCTTAGTGACCGCTAGGTTGGTGAAACTAATCGGTGTTCAGACTGGAAAAACGGGTTCATTATGAGCGATTTTTTCCGGGATTGTTGTGGATTGGCCCACTAGTGAGGCTGTCAGACTGGGACCCATGATTCAGGGCGTGAGATGCCAAGGTAAGAATATGATAATCGTCTTGAGGGCGGAAAGGCGGTGGCGGCATCCGCCGGGGATGGGCCTCTCTCCCAGGCAGGGTGTCCAAACCCTCTTCTCCACCCTGGGATCCCACCAGCGTCGAACGTCAGCCTTACAGCTGCTCCCTTCCGGGCCTCGCCGGTTTCGACCATGAGAGAGTGGCATTCCTCCCTTCAGAGGAAGCCCCCTCGCCGCCGGCCCGGTGGGGCAGAATGTCACAGTTGACAGCCTGGTCTTCAGCCTGGTGAGGCAGCCGCTCCCCAACGTTAGCGGACCCCCGCAAAGGTCGATTTCGGGTAACAGGAAACGACCAGCTTCCCAGTCCCCCACCACCGCCCAAACCCAACGTCCAGAAACATCGCTATAAGAGTATCAGGACCAACAAGAAACGTGCTCCCCGGTCGGGATTGCAAGGGGCGGTGGCACGACACCCTGCTTCTCCTTCGGAAGCCCTGCCCATTTCATGAACTCGTCGCTAGGTTTCCCTTCCTCGTACAACCTCTTCCTGATTGCTTCCAACGGCCTTGGCTCGGCCTTCAAAAGTCCCGCGGCCGTCAAGACCTGATGCCCTGCTTCTCTGCTGACTTGCGAACCGGACCAAGAAAGTCATGCCATCCTTCATCTCTGAGCAGGTGATGATCAACCACAACCGTCTCAATGCTAACAGCCAAACGTTCGAGGCTTTGAAGTGCTGTCTCAAAGAACTCGTCTCCCAAACGGAAACCCCGAAGATACGTGGGGGGACCGCCGACAATTAGAACCCCTGGCTTCTCTCCAAGCAATAACTCTAGAGTTTCAGCCACCACCGGACCCTGAACATCGGGGGCGAAAACAAACTTGTCCTTGGACCTTTCAACTATGCAGGGCAAAACCCAACCCAGACCTGAATCGTTCTCGCCGTGCGGAACTGGAAGCGGAAACCTAACAGTCGTCCTCCCAAACTGAAAACTTTCACCGTCTGCTGCCACAAACTTCTCCGCCAGCTTCTCAGCTGTCTGGCGGAACATCCAGCCTCTTCTCCTTTGAGCCGTGTTGATCTTCAGCCGAGAATCCTTGGCCAGAACAATCTTACCCTTGTAAATGCGTTCTAGAGATTCTGGGCTGCTGCCCAACCAGACAGGGTCAACATAATTGGGCGTGTGGTGATCGTTGTGATAGTGGGAAATCGTGACAACTTTTGCCAGAGACGCGGCTTCCTCGATTCTCCGCCGAGCCTCGTCCCTCGCCTTAAACTCCAGAGGATGGGGCATCAAACCGAACCTCGGACCCAGGGCAACACCCGCATCCAAAAGGACAACAACATCCTTGGTCTTAACCAGCGTGCACATGGACCGCACCCCAAGACTCTCGAAAGCCAATGGAGTAACAGTGATAGATGACACGAAACCCCAAACTCTCGTTTGACATCGTCCGGTAAGGCTTTATTCATTCCCTCCTCCAGTGGACCTCGGGTCCGATGACTTCTCTGGCCCAGCGGACATGTCCCTTGGACTGAATGAAGTGGATCTTGAGACTCGGGTGACCCCCGGGCGAGAATGAGTGAGGACCCGTCCCCAGGCCCAACACTACGCAACTAATGATATAGTGGAAGTTCCAAGCCCATCAGGCACCCAAAATCACGGCGGCCATACAGTTGGACACTAGCAAGCGATGGCTGGTCTTAGGATCAGTTCTCTCGTCAAGAATCATCTACACCGTCAACTGGTTCAACATCTCCCCAGCCTTGCCACTCATCGCCTTGGAACTGGGAATCGACAGACCAACGATAGGCTTGTTGACCTCCTCATTCCTGCTGGGAGCAGGAATTTTCCAGATTCCAGCCGGAATCCTGTCCACCCGCTGGGGTCCCAAGAACACGTCCCAGCTAGGAATGCTAATCCTCTCCCTCTCAGGAATCGGCGAAGGAATCTCCCCCAACTTTCCCTTCCTGTTCATGGCAAGGCTATTCCTGGGGCTCGGAGCGGCTCTCTTCTTCGCACCAGCAATTGGCGTTCTGACCCCACTATTCAAAGCGGAGGAGGAGGGCTTCGTCCTCGGACTCTACAATGCCATGTTCAATGTCGGAGGGGCACTGGGGCTCTTCGCCTGGGCCTTTCTCTTCGAAGTCTGGAACTGGAGGCTCGGCCTCGTATTAGGGGGCTTGATCGGCCTCATTCTCGTGGCAGTTGGCCAGGTAGTACTGCCTCGAGACAGACTGGTTAGACAAGAAATCGGGCCAATTTGGCCAGCAATCAAGAATCGCAACATAATACTGATCGCGTTTGGCATCATCGGCATTTGGGGAGGAGTATTCACCACTTCACAGCTACTTCCGAAATTCCTGAATGACGCTTACCAAATACCAACAGGTGAGGCCGGTCTTATCGCATCGCTAATCATGTTCGCAGCTATTTTGGGTGGGCCCATAGGTGGCCGTCTGTCTGACAAGGCACGGCGGCGCAAGATTTTCATGATTGTTCCGGGCTTCGGAGTAGCAATAGGGCTTGGCCTCATTGGCGCATCGCAACCGTACCAGCTGTGGTTTCTCATACCAGTGATAGGGTTTCTGGACGCAATCGTCTTTTCCATCGAGTACGCCAGTGCCAGCCAGTACCCCGAGGTTGGAACGGGAAACGCAACCCTAGCCATTAGCATGATGAACTCTGCCCAAATACTGGGAAGCTTCGGTATTCCTATCGCCTTTGCCTTCCTGGGCTACTCGTCAGGATGGTATTTCCTTGGCATCGTAGCGGCAGCCCTACTCGTCCTACTATTCTGGCTTCAGGAACCATTCAAGGCTAATTCGAATGCCAAACCGTCAAGTTAACCTGTAGAGTTCGTCTCTTGGGACCGCTTCCAGCCTTGTCCTCTTTCCGCCTCTCAACACATAGCGACCAGAAGAACCAGGAGTCAGAACTCCCACATCTGAAACCATAACCCTCATCTGGCTGAGCTTGCGCTTGACAGTCCCAACTGTTGAGGAATCGACAGCCACCAGAATGCAGCCCGAGCTCATCAATTTCAAAGGGTCCAACCCAAGAACCGAGCATATCTCCCTGGTCTCCGAAGCCACCTTGATCCGGTCGGCCGCCACCTCGATCCCCAGCCCGGATGCCTCGGATAGTTCCCAGAGTCCATTTAGAACCCCTCCCTCAGTAGGATCGTGCATCGCGTGGACTCCTCGGAACTTGGCAATCTCTAATGCCTCCTTCACAACGCTCATTTCTAGCGAGAAGCTCCTGGCCCTCTTCATGGACATGGGATGGATTCCGCGAAGCCTATTGGAGTAATCTGATGCGAGGATGGCTGTCCCCTCCAGTCCTGCCATCTTCGTGAGGAGTACCCTGTCCCCACTTCGTCCACCCTCCGCGCTCAAAACCTTGCCCGTCTCACTCTCTCCAACCATGAAACCCGCAATTATCGGCCGGTCAAGCCCTGAGGTAACCTCGGAATGACCCCCAACCACTGATATACCCAACTCCTTGGCCGTCTCATGAATCTCAATCATGACCCCGTGGAGTAACCGTTCCTCCGTTCCAATCGGCAGAAGGAGAGTGCAAAGGTACCAGGCAGGCCTGGCGCCTGTTGTGGCGATATCGTTGGCATTGATAATTACCGAGTGGGACCCTATGTGAGTAGTCGTACCTGTTATCGGGTCGGTGGAGAAGGCTAGAACCCTCCCGCCGTACCTAATTACGGCGGCATCTCTTCCGATTCCAGGCTTGACAATTACCCTAGTATTTTTTTTTCCTGTGTAGGGGAATACGGATCGTAGCAGGGCGGCGGGTGGGATCTTCCCCACTCTGAACTTTCCGGCCCCAACGGATGGCATCAAAACCACAACTTTTGGAGCCATGCTTAACCCTTGTCGAGGCTAGAAAGTATCCAATAGATTTCTCCCGATTCCTTACGGTGTTCTCTCATCACCACTCTTCGAATAAGTTAAAGAGGGGAGAAGGCTGTGTAGCGCTCGGGTTGAAGAGCCTCAAAGCCCCCTCCCCTGGAGGCCCCGTGGGATTGTCCTTCGCCACTCTGGGCTATTCTATAGCGGTCCTAGTGGCTCGGGCGTTCGTGTCATTGGAGGCTTACTGCACCCAGTCCTGCCCAATTATCCATCTTCAAGGATTTAGAATGCATCATCTGTACTATGGGATTGTGCTCCTACTCCTTTCCGCCTCCTTCCTCGCCTTTGCCGAAAATACTCGAACTAAGTGGGATGGGGCGTTGGTTGCAGGTATTGGGCTTGGATTGATTGCGGACGAAGTGGGATTGCTGGTTCTCAAAGTCTCCTACTGGAATCCGGCCTCCCTGATTGTTATTGGAGCCATCGGCCTTGCCCTAGCACTGGCTACGCTTACAACTGCACTCCGAGCAGGGCTGGACGGCTTTCACGTTCTGGACAAGTACGACGTCTTGACCGCATTCTCTGTACTTCTAGGTCTGACCGGGTTCCTCTTCTTTGACAGGCCGCTTCGAGCCTTCATTGTAGCGGCCGCGTTGGGGTCCTGGGGGCTAGCAATCTTGCTGTTGTCAACTGCAGGAAGAACACATATTCTTAGGATACGCAAGGGCCAGTTCGACTCCCCTCGATAGCTCCAGGTCGAAACCGGCTGTGACAACGACCACGATGAATAGCCTAGTGGGCATAACGGCACGGGAGTATCAGGACAGGATAGCTCGTTCGGCCCTGAACGCGAATACTCTAGTGGTGCTACCTACTGGCCTGGGAAAGACTATCATAGCCCTCCTCGTTGCGCAGGGAAAGCTCGCGCTGGCCCCTGAAGGAAGAGTGCTGATGCTGGCTCCCACCCGCCCCCTAGTGATGCAACATTCTGAATTCTTCCAGAAGCATATGCCAGAGATGCCGGTCGCTGTTGTTCTTACGGGGGAGATACCGCCTAAGGAGCGAATAGAACTCTTCAACAGTGCAAAACTGGTGTTCGCCACTCCGGAGGTCATCCGGAACGACGTGTTGGAGGACAGGTATTCTCTCAGTAACGTGTCTCTCATTGTCTTCGACGAGGCGCATCGCTGCGTCAGAGATTACGCCTACTCCCAGGTCGCCGAGGCCTACAGGCTAACCGCGTCCAGCCCACTTATCCTCGGACTCACCGCGTCACCCAGTTCCCGGAAGAGCAGGGTGGAGGAGATCTGCCAAAAGCTGGCCATCACCAATGTTGAGACCCGGACGGAAGAAGACATTGATGTCGTTCCATACGTCAAACAGGTAACTGTCAACTGGGTTAGGGTCCCGTTGCCGCCGAGCTACAAGCAAGTTTCGAGGATCTTGAGGTCCGTCCTTGACGTGAGAATTCGGAAGCTCAAAGTCATGAGACAACTTCCTCTGGCAGCCCCAGTGTCAAAGAGAATTCTTCTCGAACTGGGGGAGAAGCTACGGGAGAGGCTGAAGAGGGGAGGTGCAGGTCCTCTCTACGGATCTGTGATCCTCCAGGCCCAGTCGATGTCGCTCATGCATTCCATCGAGCTCTTGGAAACCCATGGAATGCGTAGCTTGGAAAAGGCCCTTGACAGATTGAACCTGGCCGATACCAAGTCAGCTCGCAGCCTGAGCAAGGACCCCCAGATTCTGGAGGTCCAGAAACTCGCCGTGTCCCTGAGAGACCAGGAGCACCCCAAGCTGAAACGTCTCAGAGAACTAGTCGCCAGTGATTTAGTAGTCAACAAGGCTGCCAAGGTAATCGTGTTCACCCAGTTCCGGGACAGCGTGGAAACGATCGTGGATACCTTGGATAGCGTTGAGGGAGCCTCTCCTGTCAGGTTTGTGGGCCAGGCGACCAGGAGCGAGGCCGATGTGGGGTTGAGCCAGAGCGAGCAGATGGACATTCTCGAAAGGTTCCGTGGAGGCGAGTACAATGTTTTGGTAACGACGAGTATTGGAGAGGAAGGGCTTCATGTTCCCGATGTGGACCATGTCATATTCTATGAGGCGGTTCCGTCCGAGATTCGGCTGATCCAAAGACGGGGGCGTACCGGGAGAACGAGGCCTGGGAAGATGACCGTCTTGCTCGCTGAGGGCACGATTGACGAGGCGTATTACTGGACCAGCAGGCGGAGGGAGGAACAGATGCACAGGTTTATGGAGACTGTGAGCAGGAAAGGGGTTAAGCCTAGGGCCGGAAAGCGAAAGATGACGCTCGACGATTACTCCTAGCCTGTCGTCGAAGAGGAGCGCTCAACGGGAAAATATTAAATCGGGAATCCGTTCTCGGGAAGAGCCGCGATGGGAATGTTACAAACAGAGACATCGGTTTATGATGAAATGTCGAAGGTCGCTGTCGACTCTTCCAAGTGGAAGATTCTCAGCTTTCCAATGGGTAACGGGGAGAATTGGACCTGGGCGGAGCCTAAGGCCAGGCTCGAGGCTCGGAGTGGAGGCTTGGCTCTGACAATCGACCCGTTCACCAGGAAGCATGACACTGTTCACATGTTCGACGACCCGAAGCAATTGTACGGTTCGACCCGGATCTTTCCAGTCTCGAAGTCGGGCGTGACTGTTTTCGAGGTGGAGATGGGTGCCGAGACCTACAGGAGCAATGCCGATGATCTGCGGGATGGGTTCGCCGGGTTCATCCTGATGGACTTCTCGACGGGCATGATCTTCGACTTTGTGTCGACCGGGCAGAAGGTAGGGGCTATCTATGAGCGGCTGTTGATTCCTGGCTTAACGGATGAAAAGACTGCTTTCACCTATTTGGTGGAGTCTCCGTTCGCCGGGGTCCGGACGGACCCGGGCAGATTGCACCGGTATCAGGTTAGGATCGATGCTCCGAGGAGAAGGGCGGAATGGTTTGTTGATGGAAGGTCGTTCTTCAGGGCGGAGGGAGTTCCGGTGGAGCCCGTTGAGATTATGCTGGGTTTCGGACTCTTCACCTTGAAACCCGTGGACCCGATTAAGGGCAGCACATCGGTTCACGGCCAGGGAGCTACGGGCACATGGAAGAATTTCCGGTACGGGGTTGTTTGAGGCTCCGGAATCTCTATGTGATTTTTCTCTCAGAGAAATTTGAGGGCCCGCCTCTCGGAGGGGGGCCGGGTTCAGACGGGCATGTTTTGGGCGTGTTTTACGGCTGTTTTGGGCATTATGGGGTGTGTTCCAACGGATTCTGGTGGGTTGGGAATGTGCAGGAAGGGTGCAGATAACGGGACTAATCAGGGCTGGAAAGCTGTTAGTTTGGGGCTGTTTCAATACTTGCGCAGACGGCTGCAAAGTCCCATAGTCCCTTGCGCTCTTGTGACCCGGGTTTCATGTGCCCTAACAATCCCATCAGCCCCACCTTTTTCACCAGCCAGGCTGCGAAGGCAGGCGACCCCGTGGCGCCGGGCGAGTTGTAGTTGGTGATATGGTAGGATTGTGGGCCTTGAATTTCGATAGCTTCTTTGATGAAGTTGGCCTTGCGGTCAATGACTGAAGCGCGAACCCCAGCTACCCCGTGCCTGACCAAGTCGTCGACTTTCAGCTCAGGCAGGAAGTCCTGGGCTCGCCGGGCCATTACTTTCTTTGAAAGAGACGACATCCACTCTTCCCCGGCCAGGGTGAGAAAGTCCCGGTTGTAAAGCAAAGCCACCTTGTTCCTAAGCGGTGGCTCAATTAGCTTTCCAATGGCTTCAAACGGGTTTCTGAAGAAACCCCGGTAAGTGTAGGGGCCAGCGACTGGGACGGCGTTGGGCCCGATTTCTCGCCTGCCGTCAGCTCTCACAATCCAGTGGGGGTCGAGAAAGGGAAGCTCAGGATGACGGGCTACCGTGTAGATATTACGGGAGGCAAGGCTAGCCCCGTCCCTGCCCACCTCCCAGTACTCTCCCCTAAAGTTCAAGTCCGTGTACTCCCTCCCGACCCCGAGCATGTGAGCGACCCGCATCGAGTTTCCCCCGGCACAGTTGACCAGGAAACGGGCTCTGACTACTCCCCCCTCCTGATGATCGTCGATGGTCAGTAGGTCCCTCCCGACGGTTATCGATTTGACATCAAACCCAAGTAGGAACTTTACACCCTCCTCCTCCGCATCTCTTCTCAGAGACCGGGTGAACAGCTGGTAGTCGACTCCGGTGTCGGTCTTGGACCAAATGGCGCCCTGGCATCGCACTTTGGGCTCGTACTTGCGAACCTCTTCTGGGGTGAGCAGTTCCAGCTCGTCCTCACCCATGCCATTCTCAAGACCCCAGTGGTGGTACTTCTCTAGGCGTTTCACATCGTCCGGCCGGGTGGCCACTTCAAACGTGCCCACAGGGCTCCAGGGAAGATTCCGGTCTTTGGCGTAAGCTTTCCACATTCCGTAGGCTGCCTGGGAGGATCTGGCGAAGACTCGCCGCGCCTTGGGGTCCAGGTAGAAGGGCCGGTGGACGACCCCTGTATTCCGGTGGGAGGTGTGAACAGCGACGTTTCCCTCCTTTTCCACGACTGCGATTCTGCCATCGTACTGGTTTCCGAGCCAGTAGGCTACTGATGTGCCAAGAATGCCGCCTCCGATGACCACGACATCCCAAGGCTCCATTCAAACGCCGGTTAGTGGTGGGTCTTCGAAGGTATATTCAGATTGTGCCAACATCCATGGGTTTGAACCGGCGGTGGAAACTGGGGCCGATTGCCCCAGCCGTCGTTTCGCCCGTGTTGTCGTATTAATGGGCCGAGAATTCTGGAATTCGAGGGGGGTCCGCAGACTCCTTGAAGAATGCTGATAACCTAGGAGGTTGCGGATTGGCTCAATGACAGTTAGCGAGCTTCCGCCCGAAAGACTCCGACTACTTTGCTCCCTAGACTCCGTCAATTGCAAGACGAGCGAGGAACTCGGCCCTGTTGAGGGCATCATCGGACAGGAACGGGCACTCAAGGCCCTAAAATTCGCAATAGACATGAAAGGAAAGGGCTTCAACATTTACGCGGGTGGCCTACCCGGAACAGGCAAGAGGCCTGCAACCAGGAGCTATCTGGAAGAGGTCGCAGAGGCCAAGCAAACCCCTCCGGACTGGTGTTACGTTTACAACTTTGAGAACTCCTACGAGCCCACGGCACTAAAACTGCCAGCTGGCATGGCGAGAACGCTTCAGAAGGACCTGAGGAAGCTAATAGACCAGGCGAAACGCGCCGTTCCCAAGGCACTCCAGAGCAGTGAGTTCGTCTCACGAACGAGTGACATTAGAAAGAAGTCGGAGGAAGAGAGGAAAGGAATTCTCGGGGATCTCAACAAGGAAGCCCAGAAGTACAGCTATGCCGTTCGAATGAGCCAGCTAGGCATAACCATAATTCCAGTCCATGAGGGTAAACCGGTCAGCGAGGAGGAGTTTCAATCCCTCCCCGCCCCGGTGAAGAAGGAATTCGACCAAAACAGGGATACTGTCAGAAGTGCGCTGGATAAGGCCGGTAAGCAGATCATCGACCTCGACGCCAAGACCCTGGAGGAACTCAGGAAGCTGAGGGATGACTCTGTCCACTATGCCATCGGCGGCCTGATCAATGCGCTCATCGTCAACTATCAAGACCTTCCCGATTTAGTAGCGTACCTTAACGAGGTGCGAGATGATATTCTGGAAAACCCGGAGCTCTTCACACCGGACGAGAAAGAACAGCAAGCATCGGACGACCAGCAAGAGTCCCAGGACCCCCCGACCAAACCTGGAGAGAAGGGCTCCCTGTTCAGAAGGTACGAGGTCAATGTCATCGTCGATAACTCGAGTTTGAAAGGAGCGCCCGTCATCACCGAAGACAACCCGACCTTTTCAAACCTGTTTGGCAAGATTGAAAAAGAGTCGAGGTTCGGCGCATTGACGACCGACTTTACCCTCGTGAAGGGAGGCTCGCTCCACAAGGCCAACGGCGGCTACCTAATCCTCGGCGTCAACGAACTTCTGAGCAACCAGTTCTCCTATGACGGGTTGAAGAGAGCGCTTCAAAGTGGTAGCATAGCTATCGAAGAGCTGGGAGAACGATTGGGCACAACCAGCATCAAGAGCCTCACTCCCCAACCTAT